>Ga0194132_10005157_pt1 | contig 21476 bp, 19 predicted proteins | sample TA2KigOf80mmetaG_FD_148612 | JGI IMG/M metagenome (GOLD analysis project Ga0194132, IMG submission 148612) | Freshwater microbial communities from Lake Tanganyika, Tanzania - TA2015054 Kigoma Offshore 80m | ecosystem: Environmental > Aquatic > Freshwater > Lake | place: Tanzania: Lake... | reverse complement strand
AAGCCCGGGCCGCGGTGCCCGGCTCGCCGGCCGGCGGTGGCGTGCCCGGCGAGCCGCCATGGAAACGGACGGGTTCGGCAACGAAGATGGCGGTGTGCCCAGCACCCCGGCGCGCCGCCGTGGCAATTCGCCTCGTCCGTGGCGCGATCGTCTTCCGAGCGGGATGCCTCGCAATTCGATGCGTCCTGTTCGCCATTTCACAATTTTGCGGCATCCCGCCGGCTCTGCTCAGATGCGGTTGATACACGTCCCTGAACGGGACCGGCCAGCACGTAGATCGCGGCAAATCCGAACCTCGAACGAGGAGGGCTGGCATGTATCGGAAAGTAGTCGTTGGGATCGACTCGGTGGACCACGCTCCCGGCTTGGTCGCGGGCGCGAAGTCGAACCTGGCCGAGGGTGGGAAGGTGGTGCTGGTGCATATGCTGCCGGGCGAGGAGGCCGCGCGCAGCGATGCGCTCCGCTCGATGCTGGAGACGACCGCGCTGGAGTGGATGCAAGGGCTCGCGAGGGAGGCGAGGCTGCCGCTGGACGCGGTGGAGCCGGTTGTCTCGTTCGACGGCGGCCTCGCCGGCACGGTGGCGAAGGTCGCGCGGAAGCGGGCGGCCGATGCCATCGCGGTGTACGGCGACGAGCGCAAGGGAATCGGCAAGCTGTTCTCGAAGGACATACCCGGCGACGTGCGGAAGCACACTAGCCTGCCGGTGCTGGCCGTGAACGGCGCGGCACGGTCCAAGGCCGCATAGCACGGGCGACCGCGCACCGGTGGCCGGCCGCGCGGGAGCCACGGCGAGAGCCGCGGCTCCCTTTTGCTAGCCGATATCCGATCAGAGGCGTATAGTTTCTCGATACGCCGTCCGTTCCGCCGCCTTGCGTGGCGTGTCCGCCCACGGCCAGCCGCCGCGAGGTTCCACGTTGAAGACCGGCCAATCCTCCAGCGCATCGGGTGCGGGCGACACGCGGCCCGTGCGCGTGGGGCTCGGCGCGCAAGTGTTCAGCTCGCTGCGCTTCCGCAGCTTCCGCTTCCTCTGGTTCAGCACGCTGTTCGCCAGCGCGGGCAACTGGATCCAGCAGATCACCCTCGGCTGGCTTGCTTACGACCTTACGCAGTCCGCGTTCCTCACAGCCGTATCGCAAGGGTTGCGGGCCGTCCCCTTCCTCGTCGCCAGCCCGCTCGGCGGCGTCATCGCCGACCGGGTCGACCGTCGCAAGCTGCTCATCGCCACGCAGGGTTTCCTCGCGGTGTCGTCCGTGGCCTTCGCGCTCATCGTCTTGTCGGGCGCGCTCCACATCTGGCATCTCATGGTGTTCTCGTTCGCCACGGGCTGCGCCTGGGCGTTCAACAACCCCGTGCGGCAGGCGCTGGTGTTCAACACCGTGCCGCGGGCGACGCTCGCCAACGCCATCGCGCTCAACTCGTCCGCGTTCAATGCCACGCGGGTGCTCGGACCCGTCACCGGCGGTCTACTCATCGGCATGTTCGGCGCCGGCACCAATTTCCTGATACAGGCGCTGGCCTATGTGCTGGTCTGCGTTATGGTGCTCGGCGTCCGCGTCAACCCCTTGGCCGAGGCCGAGGGCGGCAGGAAGCGGCGCTCCGTGGCCGGGACCACGCTCGACGGCTTCGCCTTCGTGCGTCGGGACCGCACGATCATGGGGCTCATCCTGCTGGCGCTGATACCGACGGTGTTCCTGATGCCGTTCACCAACAGCCTCATGCCCGTGTTCGCGGCGGAGCAGCTGGGCATCGGACCAAAGGGCCTCGGCGTGCTCATATCGGCGTTCGGCGTCGGCGCGCTCATCGGCACGTTGAGTCTCGCCGTCGTGACGAGCCCCCGCGCGCACTCAATGATCCAGGTCACGGCCGCCGTCACGTCCGGCGTCTTCCTGATCGCCCTGGCCGAAACCCGGTTGATGGCATTGGCGCTCCCCCTCATCGTCATCATCGGCGGCGCGCAGATGCTGTATAACGCCACGAACCAAACGATCTTGCAGTCGATCGTGCCCGATGAGTACCGTGGGCGCGTGATGGGCATTTACATGCTCAATTTCGGCTTCGTGCCGTTGGGCAGCACCGCCGGCGGCCTGGTCGCCGACCGGTTTGGGCTGCCCATCGCGATGATCGGCGGCGGCGTCATCACCGTGACGCTCATCCTCGTCGTCGCGTTCCGCTTCAGGCTCATGACGCACCTGGCGGAGCGGCGCGAGTCCGCGGCCGCCGTCACGTCGCCGGTGGCGAGCGCCGGCCTGGGCGGCGGCGCGACGTTGTGACGGGCATGGTCGAACCACCCCCTCACGCCGCCCGCGCGTAACCCACCTTCGCGAGCACCTCGTCGTCCGTCAACAGACCGTCGGACCATGCCAGCGGCCTCGGATTGCCGTGGATGTCGAGCGCTCGCGGTCACGCCGGCGCCGTCCTCGGCCGCATGAACCGACGTGCGGTTCTTGGCGGGCTCCGGCGCCACCAAGATGTCATCGCGCCCCTGCAACGGCTCGTCGAGCCTCTGGCGCCGAATACCCCCGCCCAACTCCGCGACGAGCCTGGCCTTTCGCGACATGCCCCCCCCTTCGCGGCTCGGGCCGCGCTCGCCGCGCGGTCGCGAGAAAGGGTGGAGATGGCCCTTAGCGGCGTCCGTGGAGGGTGCGCGGCGCCGCCGAAATCCGTAGAATTAGGAAATCCACACCTGAGTCGCCATAACGCATGCTTTTCGCGGACCGCGTCACCAAGACCTTCGGTGCCCACGACCTCCTCACCGACGTATCGTTCAACATCGCCGACGGCGAGCGCGTGGCGTTGGCCGGCCACAACGGCGCCGGCAAGACGACGCTGCTCCGCATCCTGGCGGGCGAGGACTCGTCCACGTCGGGCTCGGCGGGGTGCCGTAACGGCACGCTGGGCTATCTGAAGCAGGAGTCGGGCTTCGACACCGAGGACACGCTGGAGGAAGAGGTGTGGACGGCCTTCCCCGAGGCGCGCGAGGTCGCGCTGCGGCTCCACGAGATCGAGCGGGCGTTGACGCACGGCGCCGTGGGTGGGGATGCCGCCGCCCTCGTGGCGCGGCAAACCGAGCTGTACGAGCAGTTCGCCCTGCTGGACGGCCATGCGATCGCGGCGCGGGTCGACCGCGTGCTGCGCGGCCTCGGCTTCAAGCAGGCGGACCGCCTCAAGCTCTGCGACGACTTCAGCGGCGGCTGGCGCATGCGGATCGCGCTGGCGAAGGTGCTGGTGCGCCACCCCGACCACATGCTGCTCGACGAGCCGACGAACCACCTCGACGTCAACGCCCGCAACTACCTGGCGCGCGAGTTGAGCGACTACCAGGGGACGCTCGTGATCGTCACGCACGACGGCGCCTTCCTCGACAAGGTGGTGAAGCGCGTGTTGGAGGTGGCCGGCGGAGCGGTCGTGTCGTATACCGGCAGCTACACCAAGTACCTACAGCAGCGGGAGAAGCGCCGCGCGCAGCAGGAGGAGGCGGCGGCGCGTCAAGAGCGCCAGCTGGCGAAGCAGGAGGCGTTCATCGAGCGGTTCCGCGCGGGCACCAGGGCGTCGTTGGCGCAGAGCCGCGAGAAGCAGCTATCGAAGGTCGAGCGCATCACCAGGCCGAAGGACGACGCGACCACCAAGTTCAGCATCGTGGCGCACGGGCGCGTGGAGCAACGCGTGCTCGACCTGCGGTCGATCAGCCACGCGTACGACGACAACGTGGTGCTGCTCGACGTGAGCCTGCTGGTGGAGCGCGGGCAAAAGGTGGTGCTGACCGGCCCCAACGGCAGCGGCAAGAGCACGCTGCTGCGGATTGCCGCGCGACAGATCGAGCCGTCGGAGGGTGAGGTGGTGTGGGGAGAGCGCGCCCGCTTTGGCTATTACGAGCAGCACCAGGACGAGGCGCTGGACCCCAGCCGCACCGTGCTCCAAGAGGTGCTGGCCTCGGCCGGCACGGCGACCGAGGGGCAGGTGCGCGGCGTGCTGGGCAAGTTCCTGTTCAAGGGCGACGACGTTTTCAAGCCGGTGGCGGTGCTGTCGGGCGGCGAGCGCAGCCGCGTGGCGTTGGCGAAGTTCTTGATTCAGCCGACGAACGTGCTGCTGCTGGACGAGCCGACGAACCACTTGGACCGCGCCACGCGCGAGAGCCTGGTGAAGGCGTTGCAGGGCTACGACGGCACGATCGTCTGCGCCACGCACGACCAGGCCATCCTCGACACCGTCGCCACGCACGTATATGAGGTGCGGGACGGCGAGTGCGTGAACGTGCGCGTGGCGCGCCCGCTGCCTCCCGTGCGCGAGGCGCCGCGCCGGGGCAAGAAACGCTAACGGCGCGCGAGCGGACATCGCTCTCGGCGCGCATGAAAAGTCCCGGGCAATGTGCCCGGGACCCCTCACGATGCGCAGTGGCCGGCGCCGACGAGGGCTAGGCCTCGTCGGCAAGGTCTTCCTGCTTGGGGCGCTTGCCCGGCAGGGTGGTGCGGCCGTTGAAGCCGGTTTGCTCTTGGAAGGGGCGGAATTCGCGGCGCGCGTTGCAGTACTTGCAGACCCCCGAGATCTCCTGGCTCGGGGCGCCCAGCACCCAATAGTGGGCGCCCGACGGCGACGCCTTGCAGCGAGGGTCGTTGGCGACCGTCCGCGTTTGGGCCTTGGTGACCATATGTCGACTCCTTTCGGTCCAGGCGGTGGCCCGGGGAAGGTTGCGGTGGTTGACGCGGGCGCACTAAATCGGCGCCGGCGCGCCCCGTGAGCATCGTGACACTATTAGGATGCAGGCTGACGGGAAACGGTGTCTACCATCTTGGCGCCGAATATGGGGCTAATTATGGTTGACACCGTTCCATTGAACGGCCGCCGTGCCTCTTACGGCTATAATCCAGCCATGCGAGCCATGAGCGACGTCATCGTCGTGGGCGGTGGCGCCGCCGGCCTCATGTGCGCGATACGGGCCGCACGGCGCGGCCGCCGTGTCACCGTGCTGGAGCGCGCGGCCAAGCCGGGGCGCAAGATCCTGATATCGGGCGGCGGGCGCTGCAACTTCACCAACCTCAACGCCTCGCCCGAGCACTACCTCTCCGAGAACCCTCGCTTCTGCGTCTCCGCCCTCCAGCGTTACACGCCGCCGGAATTCGTCGAGACGGTCGAAGCGCACAGTATCGCCTACCACGAGAAGGAGCTGGGGCAGCTTTTCTGCGACCGCTCCTCCCAACAGATCGTCGACATGCTGCTCGCCGAGTGCCGCGACGCCGGCGCCGACGTCCGGGTCGCGTGCAACATCACGTCCGTCGAGGCGCGGCCGGGGGGCTACGCACTCGCCACGAGCCTGGGCGAGTTCGCGTGCGACGCTCTCGTGATGGCATCGGGTGGGCTGTCGATCCCGGCGATGGGCGCGACGTCGTTCTCGCATGATGTCGCGCGCCAGTTCGGCATGCGCGTCACCGATACGCGGGCGGCGTTGGTGCCGTTCACTTTCGACCGGCCCCGGCTCGATTTCTTCAGCGGCCTTTCCGGCGTCGCGGTGCCGTGCACGGTTTCCCGCGACGGCGCCAGCTTCACCCACAACCTGCTCTGCACCCACCGAGGGCTGAGCGGGCCGGCGATGCTGCAAATCTCGTCGTACTGGCGCGAGGGGCAGGCCATCGAGATCGACTTACTGCCCGGCGTCGATGCCGAGGCCATGTTGCGCGAGGCGCGGCGGACGCGCCCTCGGGCCGCGCTCGCCACGGTGCTGGCGGACCGTCTGCCGCGGCGCTTCGCCCAGGCGTTCGGCGAGGCATTCTTGCCGGCCAAGCCGGTTGGGCAACTCTCGCGGACGGAGATGGCGGACTCCGTCGAAACGATCAAGCGCTGGCGGGTGGTGCCCGACGGCACCGAGGGTTACCGCACAGCGGAGGTGACCCTCGGCGGGATCGATACCCAGGAATTGTCCTCCAAGACGATGGAGTCGCGCCGAGCGCCCGGCCTGTTTTTCATCGGCGAGTGCGTGGACGTGACCGGGCACCTTGGCGGCTATAACTTCCAGTGGGCGTGGGCTTCCGGCTATTGCGCCGGCGAATACGTGTGAACCTCACGTGGACCACCGGTGCCGGGGCGGCCGCGCGACGGTGCCAGCACTAGCCATCCCTTGCACCCCCAGGGCCGTTGTGGACTAAGCGCACGCGGCGTCTGGTTTTAGTCATTCGCCAGTGAGTCATCCGCGCCCGGCGCACGTACTGTTCAGGCTGGCAGCATTACCTGGTTGTGTTCCCGATGCCCGCGAGCAGCGCCAACGATGGCCCATCGCGGGCGGCCGCAGCCGTAACTTTTCCGAGGCCTCGCGCCTCATCGATGAGGTCCTCCCCATGCGTATCATCGTCACCCACGCCGGGAGCCGGATCGGGATCGCGTTCACCCGCGCGCTGAAGGCGGCGCCGGAGCCCGTTCACGTCATTGGCGCGGATGCCGACGAGCTGAAGCTGCAACGCTCGACGGCCGATACGAAGGTGCTCATTCCGGGCGCGTCCGAGCCCGACTTCCTCCCGTTTCTCGCCAGCATCGCCCGCGAGGAGGAGGCCGACCTGGTGTGGGCGCAGCACGAATCGGAGATCCACACGATCGCGCTGCACGGCCCCGCGCCGGGGATACGCACCTTTCTGCCGAGTGCCGACGCCGGCGAGCATCATGCTGCACCACCCGGGGGACCTGCGGAGGGCGTTCACCGAGATTGGGCCGTCGCTGTGGATACGGGCCACGCGCGGCGCCGGCGGCAAGGGTTCGCTGCCGGTGGACGACTTCAAGACGGCGCTGCGATGGATCGACCTGCACAACGGCTGGGGTGAATTCATGGCCGCGCGGCGGCTGGCGGAAACGACGGTCACGCTGGAGACGGTGTGGCGCGACGGACGCCTGATCGCGGCGCAGGGGCGCCAGCGGCTCTTTTGGGAGTTCGCCCACCTCGCGCCGTCGGGCGTCACCGGCATCGGCGGGGGACACAAGTGAGTGTCCGACGAGAACATGCTCGAAGTCGGCCAGCGCGTCACGCGGTCGGCGACCACCTCGGGCGTTTCGAGCGCCGTTTCGGGCGGCTGCGGGTGCCCGTCGTTAAGGTGGTGGTGGATGCGCTCCCAGCCCTCGAAGGTGTGCTGGAAGAGGCTGGGAGCGTGCGATGTGCAGAGACCCAGGTTGATAGGCATTGTGACCCCTTTTCCCGCGTGGGCGCCATGCCCACGGCTGCGTATGCCGAGATTGTCGCCGCCATGGCGTGAAGACATTGTGAACGTGAAACGACCGCATGTGAACGATCCGCGAACCAGCCGGCGATGGCGAGGCGCCAAGTCGCCCTGGTGCGGTTCCGGCGCGGCCTGTACGATGCCGTCATTCGAGGACGGCGAGGGGGCGACCGTGCGCACGATGGACGACATTTCGAAGCGGGTCGAGAGTCTGCGCGACGTCGCCATCGGCATTCGTCGCGAGTTGCACCGGTACCCCGAGACCGCCTACGAGGAGACGCGCACCGCCGCGTGCATCGCCAAGCAATTGCGTGAGCTGGGCATGGAGGTGCACGAGGGCATCGGCGTCACCGGCGTCCTCGGCGTCTTGAAGGGCGCGCGGCCGGGCAAGACGGTGCTGCTGCGCGCGCAGATGGACGCGCTGGCGATGCAGGCGGAGCCCGAGGGCCGCCCTTGGCGCTCCGTGCTGGCGGACCGCAACCACGCGTGCGGCCACGATTTCAACATGGCGCTGGTGCTGGGCGCGGCGCATGTCCTGGCGACATGGCGCGAGCGGTTCGCGGGACAGGTGGCGTTCGTGTTCCAACCGGCCGAGGAGCCGCAGACCGGCGCCATGCGGATGATCCGCGACGGCCTGTTCGAGCGCGTGAAGCCCGACTTCGTGATCGCGCAGCACGCGATGGACAACCTGCCGCCGGGCAAGGTGGTGGCGCAGGCCGGACCCATTTGGGCGAGCGTGGACGTGTTGAAGCTGACGATTCATGGCGAGCGCACCGAGCTGGACGTGCCCCACGGCGGCGCCGACGCGATGCTCATGGCGGCTGAGGCGATCACGTCGCTCTACGCCATGGCCCACCGCGAGCACCCGCTGCAGGAGCCGGTGCTGCTGCGGGTCACCTCCATCGCCGGCAGGTCGGGCCCCGGCCAGCCGACAGCCGAGATCGGAATCCGCCTTTCGACCTACAACCGCGCGGTGCAAGAGGCGATGGTGCGGCGCATCGGCGAGGTGGCCTCGGGCGTCGTGGCAGCCATGCGCGGCACGTGCGCGCTGGAAAACACGCATTCGCTGCCGCCCATCGTCAACCATCCGGTGCCGGCGCAGGCGCTGATCGACGCCGCCCGCGAAACCGTGGGCGCCGAGAACGTGGTCGACAACTGGCGCAACACGTTTCCCGAGGACTTCGCGTGGTTCATGGAGCGCGCGCCCGGCGCCGTGTTCGGCGTGGGCACGAACAACCCGGCGAAGGGCACCGGCCGCTTCCACGCGCCCGACTACGATGTCGACGACGACGCGGTGCCCATCGGCGTCGAGGTCACGGCGCGTGCCGCGCTCAAGCTGCTGCGGGGCGTCTGACCTCCACCGCCGCGACGCTCACGCGGCGTCGAGCGCGAACTCCATGTTGGGCTCGGCTATCCGCGCGCGCCGCTCGACGACGACCGGGTGCCCGTTGCGCGTCCGGGCGAGGGCTGCGTTGTAAAGCGGATCGTCGGGCTTGCCGCGCGCCGCGACCTTGGCGATGACGCTCGGCGATAGGCGCACGTCTCGGCCGGAGACGCCCCACAGCCGGCGCAGCTTGGGCGAGCGCGTGAGCCACCAGGAGATGTATGCGACCTCCTCGGGCGTCAGCGACGAGGCGAAGCCGTGCTCCAGCAGCCGCTTGCTGTCGCGCTTGATCCGCGTCTTGGTCGCCAGGTCGCCGCGCGTCCAGAAGCGTGGCGGATAGCCCGTCCTTCCCAAGCGTCCGGTGTCCACCAGGCGCGGCGCGCCGGGGCGCACGTGGCTGCGCCATTCGTCCATGGTCATGCTCACGTAGCGCACGAGTTCTCGTGCCGTATCGCGTTGAGACGGCATGCCTATCGACTCCCAACCCTGGCGGGCCCTTGGGATTGAGCGCGCGCCCCTGTCGCGGCGCTCCGACTCTAGCCTATCCGCCGCCTCGGAGATTTCGCAAGGCGCGGCTGTCGCGGCCGCCCGGCGGGAGTCGCCGCCGGGCGGGGTCACGGCAGGTCCGACAGGACCGGTGCGACGGCCGTTGGACTCGAGCCCGCGACGACGGCCTTCCCGCGCGTGCGTGCTCCGGCGGCGCTTGCTTTGCGGGCCCGAATGCCGCACAGTTATGGCAACCGGAACGCTCGTTGCGCCGTATCAGATGGCGAAGGTGAGGTTTGGAGCCTTGGGCATGCGTTGGCTAGCGAACCCACGCCGCCGGCGGGCGGACCCCGGCCGGCTGTCGGCCGCGCTGCGCGTGCTCGCCGTGCTGTCGGTCCTCTGGGGCCTCATCGCCACGGGCTTCGCGGGGGCGCAGACGCCGGGCCCCGGCCCCGTCTACCGTATCGAGATACAGGGCGTGATCGACCTGGGCGTCGCGCCATACTTGCGCCGCGTGCTGCGCGAAGCCGAGGCCACTGACGCCTCGGCGGTCGTGCTCGACATCAACACGCCGGGCGGACGGCTCGACGCGGCGCTCGACATGAAGAATGCCTTGCTGGAGACGGACATCCCCACGGTGGCCTTCGTGAACCGCGAGGCCTATTCGGCGGGCGCGCTCATCGCGATCTCCACGGACCGCATTTACATGGCGCCCGGCGCGGTGCTTGGCGCCGCGACGCCGGTGACCGGCCAGGGCGAGACGGCGGACGAGAAGACGGTTTCGGCGGTGCGTAGCGCCTTCCGCAGCGTCGCCGAGGCCACGGGCCGCAATCCCGACGCCGCCGCAGCGATGGTCGACCCGCGCGTCGAGGTGGAAGGCCTCGATGGGCCGGACACGCTGCTGACGCTGACCGTTTCCGAGGCGCTGGCGTGGGACTACGCCGAGGCCGAGCTGGCGACCTTCGCCGACGTGCTAGAGGCCGAGGGGCTGGCGGGCCAGGAGCTGGTGGACACGTCGCCGGGGTTCGCCGAAGCGGTCGTGCGCTTCGTCACCAACCCGGTCGTCGCCTCCATTCTCATCGCCGTCGGATTCCTGGGCCTGCTCATCGAGATTCAGACGCCCGGCTTCGGCGTTGGCGGCATCGTCGGCATCCTGTCGCTGGCGTTGTTCTTCTGGGGGCACTTGCTGGCCGGCCTGGCTGGATGGGAGGGCATCGCGCTGGTAGGCGCCGGCCTCGCGTTGATCGCCGTGGAAGTGTTCGTGATACCGGGGTTCGGCATGGCCGGCATCCTCGGCGTCGCCGCGTTCCTTGCTGGCATCTACGTCTCCCTCATCGGCACCTTGCCATCGACCGACGATTTCCTACAGGCGGCGCTCATGGTCACGGCCGCGCTGCTGGCAATCGTGGTCGGCGCGCTACTGTCGTTGCGCTTCCTGCCGCGCCGGTCGATGGGCGGCCTGGTGCTGAACGACCGGCTGCTTCGCTGGTCCACCGGGACGCCGGCGACCGCGCGGCCCGACGCGCCGGTCTACGGCACGCAGAACGTGCCCGGCTCGCTGGTGGGAGCGGTGGGACGCGCGGTGAACGACCTGCACCCCGCGGGCACGGCCGTCATCAACGGCCAGCGCGTGGACGTGGTGGCGGAGGAGGGCTACGTGGCCGCCGGGAGCGCGGTGGAGGTGATTCTGGACGAAGGCTACCGGCGCGTGGTGCGCGGTCTGACGCCGGGGGTGACGCCCCAGACGACCACGAAACCGATGGAGTGATGCGCGCGGCGCGTGTGGCGCGCCCACGGCCGAGGGCGGCCGGCCCGACCCAATCGTGACCCGCGATAACGCATAGGAGGCTTAGATGGACACGACCCTGCTCGTCATCCTGCTCGTGCTGCTCGGTATCCTGGTGCTCTTTTTCTACGTGATCTTCTATTTCGTGCCGGTCGGCCTCTGGATCGCCGCGATCTCGTCGGGCGTCCGCGTCTCGATACCGACGCTCATCGGCATGCGGCTGCGGCGCGTCAATCCAAATGCGGTGGTCCGGCCGCTCATCACCGCCTACAAGGCGGGGCTCGACCTCAACCTCAACTACATGGAGGCGCACTTCCTCGCGGGCGGCGACGTCGGCAGGGTGGTCGCCGCGCTCGTCTCGGCCGACCGGGCCCGCATACCGCTCACCTGGGAGCGCGCCACCGCGATCGACCTCGCCGGCCGCGACGTGCTGTTGGCCGTGCAGACGAGCGTGAACCCGCGCGTGATCAACACGCCGCGCGTGTCGGCCGTGGCGAAGGACGGCATTCAGCTGATCGCGATCGCGCGCGTGACGGTGCGGGCCAACATCGAGCGCCTCATCGGCGGCGCCGGCGAGGAGACGATCCTGGCGCGCGTCGGCGAGGGCACCGTGTCGTCCATCGGATCCGCCGACAACCACAAGCAGGTGCTGGAGAACCCCGACCAAATATCGCGCCGCGTGCTGGAGCGCGGCCTCGATGCGGGCACCGCGTTCGAGATACTGTCCATCGACATCGCCGACGTGGACGTCGGCCGCAACGTGGGCGCGCAGCTGCAGACCGATCAGGCCGAGGCCGACATGCGTATCGCGCAGGCGCGCGCCGAGGAGCGCCGCGCCATGGCCGTGGCGTATGAGCAAGAGCAGCGGGCGCGCGTGGAGGAGATGCGGGCCAAGGTGGTGGAGGCGGAGGCCGAGGTGCCACGCGCGATGGCGGAGGCCTTCCGCGAGGGCAACTTGGGCATCATGGACTATTACCGCATGCGTAACGTGCAGGCGGACACGCAGATGCGGGAGTCGATTGGACAAGAGGAGCGCGGCGAGCAGACCAAGTAGACGCGGCGCGGCCGAGGAGCGGGCGTGGAAGACCTTTTTGGACTGATCGTATTCCTGGCGATCATTCTGTTGCCGGCGCTATGGCGGCTGGCGGCGCGGCTGTTTGGCGCGGACCAGCAGCAACGGCGACAACCGCCAACGCCGCCGGTGGACGAGCCGCCGTCACCGCTGGAGCAATCCGGCGCCGGCCCAACGACCACCCTGGAAACGCCGTCCTCGGCACCGCACCCGGCGCCGGTGGACGCGCGCGAGCGGCTGCGGCGGGCCTTGGCCGAACGCCAGGCCGCGCGCGGAGAGGAAACGCTGGAGATGGACCGGCCAGTCGAAGCGGCGTCGCTGGAGGTCGATCACGGCGTGGAGGCGGTGTCGCTGGAGTTGCCCGTTCCGCCGACGGAGACGCTGGAGCTGCTACGTCCCGAGCTGCCAGTCACGCCCGCGCAAGAGGGCGGTCCCCGGCGGCCGCCGGGGACCGCGCCACGCCCGCCAATGGTAAGCCGTCGCGCGGCTTCGCGCCGGCGGCAGGCGCTGGCGACCACGCTGCGAAACCGGTCGGCGCTGCGCCAGGCGGTGCTGCTGCAAACGGTGCTGGGCCCGCCCAAGGCGCTCCAAGCCGACGAGGACGAGGGCTTGTTCAGCCGTTGAGCGCCACTAGGCGGCGGCCCGCCCCTCCATCCCGCGCTGGGGCTGCTGCTCGTGCCCCGCTTGCTTCCGCATCGGCACCCGCTTCTCCGCCGAGACCTCCACGCCGCCCATGAGCGCGCGGCCGGAGATCGACAGGTCCAGCTGCTCATCGGGCGATGGCATGCGCCCGCGCGCGTCGCGCACGCCGCCCATCATCGGCTCCACCTCGAGGCGGACGTTCCAGTCCTCGGGAACGAGGACCTCGAGCCCGCCCATGATGACGAAGACGTCCAGTTTTCGGGAGGCGGCACCACGGCGGACGCCGCGGAAGTCGAACACCATGCCGCCCTGCATCACGGACGCCAGGGCATCGTCGGCCTCGTGGTCCACCGCGCGGAACTCGGCGCAGCCCTGCGTGACCATGTAGTGCTTGCGGCCCATCGCCGCCCGCTCGCGGTTCGCGCGGATCAGGAGCATGGCGATCCACTCGACGATCGCGATGCCGATCAGCCATGAGAACAGTCGTCCCGCCATGACCCACCTCCTCTGGTGCTCCGAACGTACCATCGGAGGTGGGCCGTGCAATCGTCCTGGCGCGTTAGCCCGGCGGCAATCGTGGCCCCTCGGCCGCCAGCCGCAGCGCGTACTCGATGCCGCCCCGCAGATCGCCGGCCGTGGTGAGCTCGTCGAGGTCCACCTGGCCGTGGCCCACCAGCGCGGCGGCGAGCCCGCCCGAGATACCCGTGACCACGGTGCGGGCGCCGAGCAGGCGTGCCGCGCGTATGGTTTGAACTACATGGCCGGCGACTTCGCCGGAGAGCGCGACCGAGCCGGTGAGGTCGAGGACGACGAGACGCGCCCGCTGGTCGCGGACGGCGCTGGCCCCCTGCACGCGATCGCCGTCAACAATAGCAGTAGGGCCGGGACCGCTAGCAATCGCGGGTCGCGCATCGTCGCTCCAGGGCCGGGTCGTCAAGACGTCTCCCTACCGGATACCACACGCCCGCAGGGTAATCAACGCGAGAACGTGGTATTTATCGGCTACGTGACGGGCATCGCTTGGCGATGGCAACGCGGCGGTCGGCCAACGGTCGGCGGCCTCTAGCGCCGCATGGCCCGCTTCCGGCTCGCGGCCGGCAGTGTGGCGACGAACGCGGCGCACCGGTCCATCCAGCCGCGCAGCACGGCATCGCTTTCGAGGCCGCCCGCCGACACGTAGACATAACCGCCCATTGGCTTGCCCGTGAAGTCCATCGGACGGGCGCCGGGTTGGCGCAGCGCGTCGTCGAACCCCTCGGGTCCGACGCGGGCCATCAGCTCGTCCTTGATCACGCCGACGAACATCTTGCCGTCGAGCATGAATGCGATGCCGCCGAACATCCGCTTCTCCGTGATCCCGGCTCGCGCGCCGATGGCCTTGCTTATGCGCGCCGCCAGCTCCTCGTCGAATGCCATGAAGCCTCCCTCGTGGGTGGATGCGGGCATCATTGTAGAGTGGGCCCGCACCTACTAGCATTAAAGGGTTCTCCAGACGTTGCGGCCCAAGGAGGCGTTTTGTCCTCATTGACCGAGGCAAGCCGATCGAACGCCGACGCGCTCACCCGCGAGGTGTCGCGCCGGCGCACCTTTGCCATCATTTCCCACCCCGACGCCGGTAAGACGACGCTCACCGAGAAACTGCTGCTCTACGCGGGCGCGGTGGAACTGGCGGGCGCCGTGCGGGCGCGCGGCAGCCAGCGGCACGCGACGTCAGACTGGATGTCGATGGAGCAGGAGCGCGGCATCTCCATCACGGCCACGGCGCTGGAGATGGAATACCGAGGCTACCGCATCAACCTGCTCGACACGCCGGGCCACCAAGACTTCAGCGAGGATACCTACCGCACGCTGATGGCGGTCGATAGCGCGGTGATGGTGCTCGATGCGGCCAAGGGCATCGAGCCGCAGACCGAGAAGCTGTTTCACGTCTGCCGGATGCACGGCATCCCCATCCTGACGTTCATCAACAAGATGGACCGCGACGCCCGCGACCCGCTGGACCTGCTCGACGAGATCGAGCGAGTGCTGGGCATGGCGACCGTGCCGATGAACTGGCCCATTGGCGACGGCCAAATGTTCCAGGGCGTTTACGACTTGCGCGCTCAACAGGTGCTGCGCTTCGAGCGCACCGCGCACAACCAACGGCGGGCGCCGGTCGTCGCCGCGAGCCTCGACGATCCGGCGCTGGTGGAGCTGCTTGGCGAGCAGCCGGCCCACGACCTGCGCGAGAGCGTGGAGCTGCTGGCCGGCGCCGGCGGCTCGTTCGACCGGGAGGCCTACCTCGTCGGCAACCTGACGCCGGTGTTCTTCGGCAGCGCGTTGAACAACTTCGGCGTCGAGCCGTTCCTCGACGCGCTGGTCGAGCTGGCGCCGCCGCCCGCGCCGCGCGCGAGCGACCAGGGGTCCGTGGAGCCGGCCGATAAATCATTCACCGGCTTCGTGTTCAAGGTGCAGGCCAACATGGACCCACGCCACCGCGACCGCATGGCCTTCCTGCGCGTGTGCTCCGGGCGGTTCGAGCGCGACATGACGGCGAGCAACGTGCGCCTGGGCAGGAGCATCCGGCTCTCGCAGGCGTTCCGCATGTTCGGCCGCGACCGCGAGCCCATCGACGAGGCGTATCCCGGCGATGTCGTCGGCATCATCAGCCCGGGGCTGCTGGCTGTCGGCGACACGCTCACGGCGGGTAAGCCGCTGCGCTTTCCCAGCATGCCGCGCTTCGCTCCGGAGCATTTCGGCCTGCTGATGAACGCCGACATCAACAAATACAAACAGTTCCATAAGGGGCTGGAGCAGCTGGACGAAGAGGGCGCCGCGCAGGTGTTCCAGGCCATCAGCGGCCTGCGCCGCGAGCCCGTGCTGGCCGCGGTTGGCGTGCTGCAGTTCGACGTCGTCGTGGCGCGGCTGCGCGACGAATACGGCGTCGAGGCCAAGATCGAGCGGCTGCCGCACGTCTTGGCGCGGTGGGTGAAGGGGCCGGATGACGCCGTGCGGCGCCTGCTGGGCTCGGCCCACGGTGCCCTCCACTGCGCGGATTGGCAGGGCCACCCGGTGTTCCTGTTCAAGTCGGAGTGGGAATTGGGGTACGTGCGGAAGCAGCACCCCGACGTCGTGTTCTCGGACGTGGGCTGAGTCATAAGGTATCCGACCGCGTGAACGAAGGCCCCGGCGACGAACTATCGCCGGGGCCTTCCATGTGTCGCTCGGTGGGTTGCCGGTTAGCCGGCGGCGACGGGCTCCTCCTTGCGGGAGCGGGTGGCCTTGGGCTTGGTCGCCGGCTCGTCGATGGCCGGCCACGTCACCCAGCCGCAGCCGGTCGTCACCTTGCGCGCCGGCATGTAGTCGAACCAGCTAGCCCGGTGCCCCGGCTTCATGTAGTCGATCGCCGCCGCCGCCACGATCCACGTCCGCAGCTCGCCGCCGCCGCCCTTGAACAGCTCCGACCGGAAGCTGAACATCGACTTCAGCGCCTCCACGTTGCCGTCCAGCAGCTGCTGGCCGAACCAGTGGTCCTGCGGCTCGTCCACCCAGCCGGAGCGCAAGCCCCGCGGGTCGTGCGACATGCCGCCCGAGCCGGTGATGAGGATGCGCTTCGGGCTGTGCTCCACGATCTTGGCGATGGCGCGGCCCAGCGCCACGCACCGCTCGCCGTTCATGATCACGGGCGGGCCGTCGTCGACGTTGACGAAGACGGGCACGATGGGCACGTCGAGCGAGGGGTGGGCGTGGGGCACGACGTTGCCGACGCCGTGGGGGACGCCGCGGCCGGGCTGGGACTGCGGGCCCATCTCGGTGGTGAAGGCGGCGTCGAAGCCCTGCTCCAGCAGGCCGTTGAGGACCTGCTTGGCGAGGTCCTGGTCGACCCGCAGCGGGTAGCGGAACCGCTCCGAGTAGGGGTCGGCGGGCGGGTCCTCGTCCATCTGTCCCGTGTTGTGGACGGTCCAGGTGTCGGGGCCGGTGTAGACGAGGAGGTTGGGGATGTTCGAGCCGTCGAACCACTCGCGCTGGTCGCCCAGGACGGTGATGATGACGTCGGGCTTGAACTTGGCGTACTCGCGCTTCATGCGGGCGAAGTTCGCCTTGATGCGCGGCATGCGCTCGCCGATGAGCTGCTCGTTCTCCAACTCGGTCTCCGGGGGCTGCGGGTGCCCGTCATTCAGACGGTGGTGCATCCGCTCCCAGCCTTCGAAGGTGGACTGGAAGAGGCTCGGCGCGTGGGAAGAAGCAGCAGCCATGAGAATTGGCATGATTAACGCTCCTTTACCGTGGTGTGTCTCACCACATATGCGGCAGTATGAGCCGTTGGTTCCTGCTTGTAAACAACGGGGCGGGCATTATCGCGCCACTTATGCCTCTATTTTTCTACTTGGGCTGCCAATACGCAAACGCCGTGCCCACCGTGGCGTGGTGGAACCGGATGTAGTCGATGACGGTGGCCTTCGCGTACTCGACCGTTCCCGCGCGGGCGCCGGACGTCACGACTCGCGCGCCGGCCTGCTCCATGGCGGCGGCGGTCACGATCCAGTTCCGCACCTCGCGCGTGGCGCCGCGGACGGTGATCGAGTCGACATCCCACAGCGTCTTGAGCTCTTCCGAGCGGCCGCGCCGCAGGCGGGTGAGCATCCAGTCGTCAAGCAGCTCGTCGACCCAGCCGGCAAGGTAGCCTTGCGGGTCGCCGGAGAGGCCGCCCACGCCTAGGATGGCGATCTTCTCGTCGCGCTCGGAGAGCACCTTGGCGATAGCGCGCCCCAGCGGGGGCATGCGGTGGCCGGTGATGGCCGGGTCCTTGTGGGCGTTGATGAACAACGGCACGACGGGGATGTTGAGATTGCCGACGATGCGCGTGTAGGGGTCGGTGAGGGAGTGCGGGGCGCCGTTGGCCGGGTCGCCCAGGGGCTTGAAGAAGCGGTTGACGTTCATGTCGAACCCTTCCTCGGTCAGCTCGTCCACCAGCCATGCCGCCACCGGCTTGTTGACGCGCAGCGTCGCGCGCTTGTCGGGCGCCGGCTGCTCGCCGATCTCGCCATAGTGAGTCGTGCCCCAAATCTCGTCACCCACCAGCACGCTCAGCTGCGGCACCTGGGCCGGGCCGAAGACGCGGCCCGTGTCGGACATGGCGATGACGATGACGTCGGGCCGGTAGTCGGCAAGCAGCTGGTGCAGCTTGTCGAATCCGGCGTTCACGCGCTGTTGGTAAGAGTCGAGGGTGTCAGCGGTCTCGATGCTGGCCCGGTTGGGCTGCGGGACGTCCTTGACCAGGGCCTTGTAGATCCGCTCCCATTGGTCCCGTGGGCGATAGAGCAGGGGCGAGTGCGAAACGGCGAGTCCGAGTCCAAGCGGCATGGTGGTCACCTCCCCAGCCGTCCCAATTTTGGGTACAAGGCTGGTCCAGCAGGATTACGCATCGGCATGCTGACGCATGGCTCGCGCCACGGGGCTGCGCAAGACGTTATCCGGCACGGCGCCGCATGTCAACGCACGATTCGCCGTTCCGGGGCCGCGCCCGACTGCGTTGCTTGACCGCGTTCCCGCCGCTCTATAGGCTTGGCGCAGCCCATCGCGGGGCGAGAATTTCGTTGGAGCCCCCACCGACCTGGGGGAAGAGGAGTTGTCCGTGACGGCAAAACCGACCGCACTCCATGTGTTGAAGAACTCGAAGGGCCTGACGCAGACGGGCAAGCTGACCTATGAGAACACCGAGAAATACATCAAGTTGAAGGTGAAGGGCGGCGACAAGGACGAGATCAGCATTCACTACCACGAGGCGGGGGAGCAGCACCCGGACACCATCGTGTTCCTCCACGGCGGCGGCATCGGCGCATCGGGTTGGTTCAACTTCTATCTGAACATCGAGCCTTTCGCCGAGCACTTCCGCACCATCCTCATCGACATGCCGAACTTCGGGCGCTCGGACGCGGTGTTGATCAAGGACATCGACGAGGCGGGCTACGACGCCCGGGTGTTGAGCGAGTTCTTGAAGGCGAAGGGCATCGCCAAGGCTTCGCTCATGGGCAACTCGAAGGGCGGCGCCGACGCGATCCGCTTCTCGGTCGATTTCACCAGCCAACTCGACCTGACCATCCTGATGGGCGCCTCCACCGGCCCGTCCATCTTCGACGTGATGCCGCCGCAGGGCACGGCGCTGCTCGGCGACATGATGCGCAACCCCTCGCGCGAGATCGTCGAGAAGGTGCTGCACCTCTTCGTCTACGACGACTCGTTCGTCAACGAGGAGTGGATCGACATGCGGTGGAACGCCGTGCAGGACCACGTGAAGCGCGGCTTCCGCGACATGCGCTTGCAGATGGCGAAGATGAACCTGAGCGACCGCAACAAGACCAACCAGACCCAAAAGCTGTTCCAGGTGCCGAACCCAACGCTGGTGGTGTTCGGCGCGCACGACCGCTTCGCCGCGCTGGACTCCAGCGTCTCGCTCATGCGGCACTACCCGAACAGCGAGCTTCACGTGTACCGGAACTGCGGCCACTGGGTACAGTTCGAGATGGCCGAGGAGTTCAACGACCTGGTCATCTTGTGGATGCACCGCGAGAAGGCCAAGCAGCAGGCCGCCAAGAAGTAACCGCTTTCTGGTAGACTGGCACCGATAGGTCAAGACGCCCCGATGGCCTCGGGGCGTCTTGATTGTCCGCGCGCGGCGGGCGGTGGCGGTTGGTATCACCGTTCGCCAGGGGAACATGCAGTGGCTGCTTCCGTCCCTGTCGAGACCGGCCGTCGACGGCGAGGTAAGGTCTTCTACGGCTGGTACATCGTCGCCGCCAGCAACCTGACGAATGCGTTGCTGACCGCGGCCTACTTCCAGGGCTTCCAGGCCTTCGTCCTGCCGATACTCAACACGTTTGGGTGGTCGCAAACGCAGCTGGCCGGCGCCTCGTCGCTGCGGCAGCTGGAATCGGGCATCGTCGGTCCGGCCGTCGGCTTCCTGTCGGACAAGGCCGGGCCGCGCAAGCTCATCATCGCCGGGGGCGTCATCGCGGGCCTCGGCCTCATCGGCCTCAGCCAGACACGCAACCTGGCGATGTATTACTTCTTCTTCCTGCTCATCTCCGTCGGCACCGCCGGCGCGACCCATGGCGTCACCTGGCCCATCATCATCAGCCGTTGGTTCAAGAGGCGACGGGGGCTCGCGATTGGGCTCGGCACCCTGGGGCCTATCGCGGGCGGCGCCATGGCGATCTTGAATGTCCGCATGGTGAACTCGTGGGGCTGGCAGCCGGTGCTGTTCGTCTACGGCTGCATCGTGGCCGTGTTCGTCGTGCTCATGGGACTGATCGCGCGCGACCGCCCGGAGCCGCACGGCTACGTGCCCGACGGCGACGAGCCGAAGCGGGGCGCCGCCCCCGCGGCGGCCGGCGGCGCCTCATCGAGCGTGGTGGTGGCCGAGCAGGGCATGACGGCGCGGCAGGTGCTGCGGTCTCCTGCCTTTTGGCTGGTGCTGCTGTTCTTGGGAGGCGTTTGGGTGCCTTCCAGCGGTTTTGGGCTGTGGCAGGTGCCCTACTTCGTGACCAACGGCATGTCCGCCGCCACGGCCGCCGCCACCGCCTTCGTCGTGGTTGCCGCCAGCGGGCTTGGACGGGTCGGCGGCAGCTGGCTGGTCGACTACGTGGACTACCGCATCGTGCTGCTGGGCGTGGGCCTCTGCTCGGCGTTCTCTCAGTTCTATCTCCTATTCGCTCACGTCGATCAGTTCTGGCTCTCCATGCCGTTCAACGTCACATCGGGCATCGCCATGGGCGCGATGATCTCCATGCGCGCGGTGATCGCCAACGCGTTGTTTGGCGCGCGGAGCCTCGGGTCCGTCATCGGCATGTTACAGGGCGGGTCGCTGGCGGCCGGCGTCGCCGGGCCGCTCATCATGGGGCGTTCCTACGACTTCACCGGCAGTTACGATCCGGCGATCTGGTTCATGGCGTTCTTCTCGCTCGGCATCCTGCCGATGGTGTGGTTCATGAAGAAGGCGCGGAGGCCCGCATAGGGCCACCGTGGGTTCGCGAGGCGTGGCGGCCCGGCGCATAATAGCCGAGGATTCCAGGTGAACGGAGCAAGCAGAGCGTGACCACCGGTGCCGCCGAGGCGCGGCCTGCCCGCAAGGGCATCTTCTATGGCTGGTATATCGTCGCCGCCAGCATCGTGACGAACTGCCTGGTGACCGCCGCCTATTTTCAGGGGTTTCAGGCGTTCGTGCTGCCCATCCTGCTGACGTTCGGCTGGACCAACACGCAGTTGTCAGGCGCGACGTCGGCACGCCAGGTGGAGTCCGGCGTCGTCGGGCCGGTGGCCGGGTTCCTGGCGGACCAGGTCGGCCCGCGCAAGCTCATCATCGCCGGGGCCGTCGTCGTCGGCCTGGGCCTCATGGGGCTAAGCCAGACGCGCAACCTGGCGATGTATTACTTCTTCTTCCTGCTCATCTCCGTCGGCACCGCCGGCGCCACCCATGGCGTCACCTGGCCCATCATCATCAGCCGTTGGTTCAAGAAGCGGCGGGGCCGCGCCATCGGCATCGCGATGACGGGACCGGTCCTTGGGGGCGTCATGGCGCTGCCCAACACGTACTTCATCGGGCTGTGGGGCTGGCGTCCGGTGATGTTCGCCTACGGCGTGATCGTGGTGGTGGTGGTCACGCTCATGGGCCTCGTGGCGCGCGACCGGCCGGAGCCTTACGGCTATCTGCCCGATGGCGAGGTCCCCGATGGAGCGGGCGCGCCACGGGCGGCTCAACATCGCGCGAAGGGCCAGGGCGTGACGGCAAGCGCGCCGGCGGGCGAAGCGGGCTTCACGGTCCGTCAGGTGCTTCGATCGCGCGCCTTCTGGCTGCTCTCGCTCTTCCTCGGCGCCTTGGGCATGACGAGCAGCGCGTTCGGGCTGTGGCAAATGCCCTACTTCGTCGACCGGGG
>Ga0194132_10005152_pt1 | contig 21500 bp, 15 predicted proteins | sample TA2KigOf80mmetaG_FD_148612 | JGI IMG/M metagenome (GOLD analysis project Ga0194132, IMG submission 148612) | Freshwater microbial communities from Lake Tanganyika, Tanzania - TA2015054 Kigoma Offshore 80m | ecosystem: Environmental > Aquatic > Freshwater > Lake | place: Tanzania: Lake... | reverse complement strand
CGCCCCTCCAGAACAAGGTTCAGTATCTGTGCTCTCTTCGCTTCTCGCTCGGTCAAATGTAGTCCTCTCATGGACTGACATATTCACTGAGCAGTTACCTACTGACAATATCACTGAGCAAAGACACCCGTTCGGCTTTGAGACTTGAATGCTGGAAACATCATGTATTACCATGCATGCAACCGATTTCATATTTGGGCTCACGTGGAGGTTGCGCATGAGTACGAGTCCCACGGCGGTGGACTCCAGTAGGCCGGTCAGTCATGGCCGCTAACGGTAAAGACAAGAGATGGACCTTCCTGACCAACCACGCCGTCGTCTACTTTCACCTTCTTGACCGCCCCAAGGACACAATTCGCGAGATTTCCGACACACTGAACCTGGCGGAGAGGACGGTCGCAGGCATCCTCGCGGACCTTCGCGCCGAGGGGGTACGTCGAGGTAGAAAAGAATGGCAAGCAGAACATCTACTCCGTGAATTCGAGCCTCAAGATGAGTCACCCGCTTCACTCCAGCTATTCGGTCGAAGAGTTCTTCAGCCTTCTCAGCCGCGCCACATCTTCTTGAGGCCGGGACCCGTTTGTGGTTAACTAACCCCGTCTCGTCACCGCGGTGCGCCAGATGGCGCCCCCAAAGCGTGCCCTCCTTTAACTCTTCCAACACCCTGAAATACTCACCAGGAGTCTACGATGACGCTTCGCGATACCTTGTCAAAGCTGAAGCCAGGCACCATCACCACAATTGCAGGGTCCTTTCGGAAGGAGGGTGTGCCGGCGAAGGAGGCGGATGCCGGCTGGCCGCTTGGGGTCGTCCGATGGCACAAGACCGGCGAGCTCGTCATCGCCGACTACCACATGAACGTCCTCTGGCGGATAAACAAGGTCGGTATCCTGCACAGGCTGGCCGGGACGGGTGTGCCCGGTTACACCGGGGACGGCGGCCAGGCGCTGGAAGCGCAGCTGAGCGCGCCTCATGACCTCGCCCAGGACAGGAAGGGCAACCTCTACTTCTCAGACCTGGCCAACCAGGTCTACAGGCGGATAGACGTCAATACCGGCATCATCACGACGGTGATCGGCTCCGGCAAGCTGGGTAGGGGAGGCAACGGCGGCCCGGCCACCGAGGCGGAGCTGGATACGCATTGTGGAATAGCTATAGCAGATAACGGGGACATCTACATCTCTTCCGAGTGGGCGAACGATATCCGCAAGGTGGACGCGAAGACGGGGATCATCACGCACTTCGCGGGGTACCAGGCGCGCGACTTCGCCACGGAGCGGGGCAACAGCCGCCCAACGCATGGGCCGGGCCTCAGCCTTGGCGGGTACTCCGGGGACAATGGGCCAGCGGAGACGGTCGCGTTCTACCACCCCGAGCACCTGGCCTTCGACACGAAGGGCAACCTCTACGTCTGCGATAACTCCAATGACCGCGTCCGCAAGATAGACATGAAGACGAGGACCGTAACCACCGTCATCGGCAATGGCCAGCGCGCATCGAACGGCGACGGAGGCCCGGCGACGGAGGCGAGCATCCTGATGCCGGACGCTATATTCGTGGACGTCCACGACAACCTTTACGTCGGCGAGAAGTACGGATGTCGCGTGCGAAAGGTGGACGCGAAGACCGGGATAGTGACGACGATCGCCGGCAACGGACAGCCGGGCTTCGGCGAGGAGGACGTGCCGGGCACGGAGAGCACGTGCAACGTGGTGGAGGTGGGCCTGTGGGCTGACCCGAACGGCGACGTCTTCTACGGCGACACGGGCGGCAGGCTGAGGAAGGTGGACGGTAAGACGGGGATTGTCTCCACCGTGCTGGGCGGGACATCTGTGCACGATAACGGCCCGGCCATTAACGGCTTTCTCTGCGGCCCGGCGGGCATCTGCGCGGCGCCGGACGGCACGGTCTACCTGGCGGACCAGTGGGGGCAGAGGATTCGCAGCATAGACGCGGGCGGGACCATCCGGACGGTCGCCGGGAACGGCGCGCGGGCGTATGGCGGCGACGGCGGTCAGGCGACACAGGCGTATCTGGGCAATCCCATGGACGTTGCGGTGGACTCCAGGGGCAGGATTGTCATATGCGACACTCGCCACAGCCATGTGCGCCGGGTTGAGCTGGATGGGACGATCCACAACGTCGCCGGCGCGGCGTTCCCCTGGGACCGTGGGGATGGCGGCCCGGCGGTGTGCGCCACGCTGGTCCACCCTATTTCCGTCACGGTGGGACCCAACGACGACATCTACATCGGCGATACGATCGGGCGCATCCGCAAGGTGGACTCAAAAACCGGAATCATCACGACCGTGGCGGGGATTGGAATATCCGGTTACACCGGGGACGGCGGGCCGGCGACGAAGGCTCGGATCGGCAGCCCGAACGACATCGCCTTCGACCGGGCGGGGAACATGTACTTCGCCGACAGCGCGAGCCACGTTATCAGGAAAGTGGACGCGAAGGGGACAATTACCACAGTGGCGGGCATCGGGAAGAAGGGCTTTTCGCCAGACGGCGCCGTGGCGACAAAAGCTGCTATCTCAAGGCCCCAGGGGGTGGCGATCAAAGGCGACGGTACCGTGTATTTCTCAGACTCCGGGAACAACCGGGTAAGCCGCATCACAAAGGACGGCAAGCTGGAGACGGTCGCCGGGGCAGAGAAGGCCGGGTACCACAGCGACGGCGGCCCGGCGGCGAAGGCCGGTCTCAGCTCCCCCAGCGGCCTCTGTTTCTACGGCAACGACGTGCTGCTTATCAGCGATCACTTCAATCACCTGGTCAGAGCGGTCAGACTGTAGCGCGCCGGCACGTGAATGTCTGAAGTGGCATCCGAGCGAGGTTTGTGCCATAATTATATTGTAAATGGCACCAAGGTTGAGGTAATGGAATGGCAAGGAAGCCGGTTCAAAAGATAAGCGATGTATCGGTCGAATACCATGTCAGGCAGCAGCCCGCGTACACTGCCGCGGAAGAGGAGTCCGGATTCAGGCTCGTGAACGTGGGTCCGCAAGGCAGAGTGGTATTACCCGCCGTCTACAGGGTTGCCCTTGGCCTCGGGGAGGGCGACCAGCTTGTTGCGCGGGTGGATGCCGGCCGGCTGGTCCTTGAGACAAGGGAAAACATTCTGCGGCGGCTTCAGGTGCATGTGAGAGGCTCTGTGCGGCCTGGCGTGAGCCTTGCGGATGAGCTGGTGGCTGAGAGAAGGACGGAGGCCCGGAGGGAGGCCGAGGAATCGGAGGCTGAGTTGAGGTCGCAAGGTCGGGACCCGGAAGAGGTCTTCGCGAGGATGGAGTCTGATTCGCGCAGGAAGCTTGAGGCACGCTTCGGCGGCCTCTCAGCCGGACGTACGCTGCATGGGAGGCGAGATTGACCTCTCGCCCACTTGGAATGGTGCTGGACGCGTCCGCACTTCTCGCCGTTTTGAAGGATGAAACGGGCAAAGAGCGCGTCATCCCTTACCTGTCCGGTTCGGCCATCTCCACCGTGAACCTCTCCGAGGCGCTGCAGAAGGTGATGGAGGGCTCTGCCGACTCCACAATGGTGCTGGAGGGCATACGTGCCCTCGGCCTGTCGTTCGTCCCGTTTTCAGATTCGGATGCAGAGGTCGCTGCTCTGCTCCGTGGGCTTACTTACAGGCATGGGCTGTCATTCGGCGACCGGGCATGCCTCGCTCTCGGCCTTCGGCTTGGTCTGCCGGTTCTGACGACCGATAAGGCATGGTCGGGAGTGAGCGTGGGCGTGGAGGTGCGGCTGATCAGGTGATGCCCGTCCCGGAATCTGGCGCTGCCGGAAAGTTGTGTTATACTAGCAGGGTTGTCTCTCGCCATGCCGAGGGTCAGACCACGTTTCACGTCGAAAGTGAGAAGCTCTAATGGACATACTCAGCATCAAGCTCGCGCCCCGCACTGTGACCGGCAAAAAGGTCAAGCAGCTACGAAGGCAGGGCATTGTGCCCGTGCACTTCTACGGCGAGGGCACGGCCCCGCAGTCCCTTCAGGTGGACGCCCTGGTGCTCCGCCGCCTGGTGCCGAAGGCAGGCACGAACCACCCGGTCTCGGTCGAGATCGACGGCGGCAAGGGCGAGAACATCTGCTTCCTCCGCGAGATCCAGCGCCACCCCGTCACGGAGGACTATCTCCATGTGGACTTCATACGCGTGGATGTGACGCACAAGGTGGAGGCCGAGGTGCCTATTATCACCGAGGGCGAGGCGCCCGCGCTGGCCTCCGGCGGTATCCTGTACATATCGCACAACCACCTGACGGTGGAGGCGCTCCCGCTCCAGATGCCGGACAAGATACACATCAATCTCGCGCCGCTGACCACGTTCGACAAGGCGATCCGCGTCGAGGACATCAAGCTTGCCGAGGGCATCAGGATCCTCATGGACCCGCACGAGGTTTTGGTGAAGGCGATGCCGCAGGCCGTCGACCGCACGCCTGTCGGCGCCGCTGCTGCGGCCGCTGCCGAGGGCGAGGCCGCGAAGGCGCCTGAGGCGACCGCCCAGAAGGGCGAAGCCAAGGAAGCGGCCGCTCCCGCCAAGGGCGGCAAGGGCTAACATAGCTCCACAAGGCACAAAAATAGGGGCCCGCCAACATCGCGTTGGCGGACCCTTCTGTTTATCCTTCAACCGACTACCGATTACCGACTACCGACTACTACCCTACGCGGTACTTCGCCAGCTCCTTCTCGTTGAGTTCCACGCCGAAGCCCGGGCGCTCGGGCGGGTTGAGCAGGCCCTTGTTTAGCAGCAGCGGGTTCTTGAACGTCCTGTCGTACATGGGGTCGGTTGAGCCGCTGTAGTACTCCACGATCAGTCCGTTGGACACGCCCGCCACAACATGCACGCCGATGTCCTGCATGCCGTGCGGGGATATGGGGATGTCGTGCGCCTCGGCGAGCGCGGCCACCTTCTTTATCTCCGTGATGCCGCCCATGATGAGCGGGTCCGGCTGGAGGATGGAGGCCGAGCGGTTTTCGATGAGGTCGCGGAAGCCGTACCGCGTGTACTCGTTCTCGCCCGTCGCTATCGGGATGGTCGTGTGCTGGGCGATGTGGGCGTGGCCCTTGTAGTCGTCCGGGCTCACGGGCTCCTCGAACCAGAATGGGTCGTACGGCTCCATCTTCGCGGCGATGCGGACGGCGTCGTAGTGGCGGTAGGCGCAGTTGGCGTCCACCATTACCTTGATCTTCGGGCCGACCGTTTCGCGGACCACTCGAACTCGCTCCACGTCCTCGTGGATGGGTACGCCGCCGATTTTCATCTTCACAGCCGTCGCTCCCATTTTGAGCGCCGCTTCCATCTCCTGGGCCAGATCCTTCAGTCCCTTGCCCTCCTCGTAGTAGCCGCCGGCGATATAAACGGGGACCGCGCTTGAGAAGCCGCCGAGAAGCTTGTAGACCGGCATGTTGGCGACCTTCCCGCGGATGTCCCACAGGCCGATATCGATGCCGGAGATGGCGCGCGTCGTGACGCCGCGGCGGCCGATCAGCTTCGGCTGCCACAGGGCTGCCCAAACCTGCTCATTGTTCAGCGGGTCCATGCCGATGATCTGATTCTTGAAGTGATTGACCGCGGTCGCCACCATCTTGCCGTCGTCAGTGAGTCCGCCGGCGAACCCGAGGCCCGTGATGCCCTGGTCCGTCTCGATTTTTAGCAGGTTCAGCCCGGAGTGGGCGTAGACATACATGCCGTTGCGGATGGGCCGGTGACGCGGCCACCGGTAGATTTCAACCTTCACATCGGTGATCTTCACGCCTGATATCTCCTTGGAAGCGGTCAAAACGTTCGTGTAAATATATCACGACGACGGAGGCTTGAAACGGCCCCGCCGATGGGGACTACGCAACACGTACGTTTGGACTACATATTCTTGGATGGACAAAATCGGCCGTACATGTAGTATTATGGCAGCATAGCAGTTCAACCCCTTGTGGAGTTGCCTGAAAGGTAGCTGATGACTACTTATCGATATTCAAAGTGGGACGGCAGCCAGGAGATATCGGGCCTCAACGAGGACGAGCTCCTTGACGCGCTCTCCCATGACATCCTGGAGCACGGCGACGTGGACCGGGCGCTGAGGGACATGTTCCAGCGCGGCGTACGCGACCGGCAGAACGACCGCCAGGTCAACGGCCTGCGCGACCTTATGGAGCGGCTAAAGGAGCAGCGCCGGGAGCAGCTCTCCCAGCACAACATGGGCAAGATGATGGACGAGATCAAGGAGCGCCTGCAGGACGTTGTCGAGACTGAGCGGCAGGGCATCCAGCGGCGTCTCCAGGTTGCGCGGGAGCAGCTCAAGGGGGACCCCAAGCAGGCGGAGTCCATGAAGGGCCCCATGAAGTTTCTGGAGGACCGCGCGAAGAAGGCCAACGAGGCGCTGGACAATCTTCCGGACAGCACGGCAGGCGCGATTCGCGAGCTGAGCGACTACGACTTCATGGACCCGGAGGCGCACCGCAAGTTCCAGGAGCTCATGGATATGCTTAAGCAGCATATGATGGAGCAGTTCCTGGACAGGATGCGGCAGGAGCTCGAGGAGATCACGCCGCAGCAGATAGAAGACCTCAAGAAGATGACGCGCGCCCTCAACCAGATGCTGCGCGACCGGTCGAACGGGAAGGACCCAAAGTTCGACGAGTTCATGAAGGAGTTCGGCGACTACTTCGATCCGAACCGTGCGGGAAGCCTGGACGAGCTGATCCAGCGGATGCAGGCGCAGATGTCCGCCATGCAGGCACTGCTGCGGAGCATGTCGCCGCAGCAGCGGGGAGAGCTGGACCAGATGACCGCGCCGGGCATCGACCCCGAGCTCATGCAGGAGCTTTCCGACCTGGCAGGTCAGGTCCTCAGCCTCCTGCCGTTGAGCGAGGCCGCGCGCGACTTTCCCCCGTATGAGTCCGTCGCCATGGAAGAGGCGATGGACCTGATGGACAGCCTCGAATCTATCGACGAGCTTGAGAAGCAGATCTCGCGCGCCATCCGGAACGGCGACGTCAGCGCCATCGACCCGGACCTGGTCGAAGAGACGCTGGGTGAGGACGCGCGCAAACAGCTTGAGCAGCTCCAGCAGGTGTTGAAGCAGCTCCAGGAGTCCGGCTATCTCAAGGACGAGAACGGCAAGCTGGAGCTGACGGCCCGAGGCATCCGCAAGGTGGCGCAGCAGGCCCTCAAGGAGGTCTTCTCCGAGCTAAAGAAGGACAGGGCGGGCCAGCACCAGCTATACCAGCGCGGCGCCAGCGGCGAAGCGACTGCAGAGACGAAGCAGTACGAATACGGCGACCCGTTCGACCTGGACCTTGTGCGGACCGTGTTCAACGCCGTCACGCGAGAGGGCGGCGACCTGCCTGTGCACATCACGCCGCCGGACATGGAGATCAACCGCACCGAGCACGTCACGCAGGCGGCTACCGTGCTCCTGGTTGACCAGAGCCGGTCGATGGGGCTTATGGGCAACTTCGCCGCCGCGCGGAAGGTTGCACTGGCGCTCTTCTGGCTCATCCAGAGCAAGTTCCCGCGCGACCACTTCTACGTGATCGGGTTCTCCGACTACGCTATCGAGGTCAAAGGCGAAGAGTTGCCCAAGCTCACATGGAACACCTACGGCGCGGGGACGAACATGCACCACGCGTTCATGCTGTCCCGCAAGCTCCTCTCAAACTACAAGGGGGCTACGCGCCAGATACTGATGATCACCGACGGTGAGCCCACGGCGCACCTCGAGGAAGACCGCGCCTATTTCAGCTACCCGCCGAGCTACAAGACCATCGACGAGACGCTGAAGGAAGTGAAGCGGTGCACCGAGGCGGACATCAAGATCAACACGTTCATGCTTGAGTCGAACCCGTACCTGGTGGACTTTGTGGACAAGATGACGAAGATCAACCAGGGCAGGGCGTTCTATACGACGGCCGACAAACTTGGCCAGTACGTGATGGTGGACTACCTGAATAGCAGCAAACGAGTGCTGCGCTAGGCAGTTGCAGCGAAAGACTGTTCAACGAGGGCGGCCGCGTGGCCGCCCTCGTTTTTGTTCCGCCGGCAGTATTTCGTAGTGCGCCGGATGACGAATTGACGGATAATGAAGGCGTAACGCCATCGACCCGAAAAGTGTCCTGACAGGAGGTGACCTGATGTCCAGGATGTGGCTGATTGGAGGCGGCATATTCGTTGCGGTGCTGCTGGTTGCGAGCATCGCGATTGCGCTCACACAGAAAGAAGAGGTCTTCGCAGACGGGACCCCGGAGCGCACGGTGCAGCTATACCTGAAGGCGCTCGAAGACGAGGACTACACCGAGGCGTACGGTTACCTGGGCGCGGAGCTCAGGGACGGCTGCACCGTCGACGAGTTCGCGCGCGACGGCGCATACGCCAGGTCCACGCTCGGCCAGAACCGCGTGACTCTGCGCGATACAGACATGGTCGCGGGCGCGGCGGTAGTGACACTGCGGGTGGCATACGTCTCCAGCGACGGCCTGTTTGGTTCCGGACAGTACAGCTCCGACTACGTTTACCGGCTAAGGCAGGAGAGTGGGCAGTGGCGGTTCACTGAGGACCCGCAGTGGCCATTTGTGGGCTGCATGGCGTACCGTGAGCCGAAGCCATTGCCGGTTGTGCCTGTAACGCCCACGCCGCGACCGTCGCCGACACCGTCGGCGGGAAGCTAGGAGGCACAGCAATGGACAGTGCAACCCTCCTGGCCCTGGTCCCCTTGCTCTTCATGGCCGGTGTAATTGCCGTGATTGTCTACGGCATCGTCGCGCTGACAAGGCGGCGTAGCGAGGCGCCGGACCTGGACCCTGGCATCGGCACCGTGCGGCGGCTCTACTTCTACATCGTGTCTTTTGCCGCCCTCACTATGGCGACCACCGGTGTTGTCCTGCTGGGCGTCGCCGTGCTCGATGCCATATTCGGCGGCGCGGCCGTCTCCGGTTCCAGCGAAGGCGTCGCGCTCGGAATAGCCCTTACCGTCGTGGGCCTGCCCCTATGGTGGTTCCACTGGCGGACTGTCACCCGCTACGTTGCGACAATGCCCGCGGAGCGGCGGTCGGTTTTCCGCAAGGCATACATATACCTCGTCCTGCTAACGTCGATCGGCTTCGTCATCGGCACAGGAGTCGCTATAGTCCGATTCCTGTTCGGAGGGACGGAGTTCGCCGCGTTTCCATGGGCAGCGTTTGTTGTCTGGGAGGCCGTCTGGTTCTTCCATATGCGTCTCGAGGACGCGGAGGGTCAGCCGACGCCGGAGACTCTGGCGGTGAGGCGGCTTTACCTCTACATCGTCGCTGCGGGGACATTAGCGGCCGCAGCCACAGGTACTGCGCTGGTCATCCACACGATACTGCGGGACGCATACGACGCCGTGACCGGGCTGAGGGTGGTCGGGGGCGGCTTCTGGAACGACAGCTTCAAGACATACCTTGCGATTGCCCTGGTGAACTGGCCTGCGTGGGCTGACCACTGGCTGCATCGCGCCCGAGGCGACTACGATTCCACGCTCAGGCAGGTCTATCTCTACCTGCTCGCAATCCTGGGCGGGCTGCTCACAGTCATCATCGCAGTGGGTGTCACGGTCTACGGCCTGCTTGAATGGGTTGTGGGCGTGCCGGAGCTCCCCGCGGCCGACCACTTCCGCTTCCTTTCCGGCACTGTCGCTTCGGTCATTGTGGGTGCGGGAATACTGGTCTACCACGCGATGGTCGCCACAACTGAGGCCAGAGACCACCCGCAGCCAACGCAGTCCGCGCGGCAGTCGTATGCGTACCTGTTGGCTGCGATAGGCCTTTTCACCCTGGCGACAGGAATAATGAACCTGACCGGCATGTTCATCCGCCTCGTCACAGAGTCAGGCGATGGCGTAATCACGGGCGCGGACGCCTGGCGCGATGCGCTGGACCTGGCGCTAACGCTCGGGATAATTGGCGGGCCGCTGTGGGGCTTCTACTGGCGCAGGGCGCGGCTCAAGGCTGAGGCCGTGGGCCCAGCAGAGCGGAACTCCCAGCCAAGGCGAATGTTCATATTCCTCGTCCTTGGCGCGGGGATGCTTGCCTTTCTGGGGAGCGTGAGCTTCTTCCTGTTCGTCATCCTGCGGGAGGTCCTTGAAGGGACTCCGTCGCAGATTCTCGAAGGCGCTCAGGGGGCACTGTCGCTACTGGCGCCGGTGGCGATCTTCCTGCCGTACTACTGGATGGTCTACCGGGAGGACCGCCGCCTTGCGCCTGAGGAGACCGAGGTAGCAGAGCGCCCGGCGCGGAAGCAGGTCTCCGTGCTGGTGGCGGAGGGGGGAGGGCCATTTGTGGCGGCGTTGGAGGCGGCGCTTGGATATGGAGTGACCACCCTCAGGTGGGCGGACGCCGATGCCGGCCTGGCGGAAGGCGGGGCGGACGCCGGCGCGGTGGCCGAGCGGGTCGCGGCGGCGGCGGGCGAGCGCGTGCTGGTGATAGCGCGCGGGGACCGCGTGGACGTGGTGTCGTACAGGTAGCGAGCTTCTGCTAAACTTCGGGTAATCTCCTGGGAGGTAGAGCATTAGCTATGGCACGCGTTTATGTGCTCGGCGCGGGGACGCCGACCCCAACGTCGACCAGGTTCGGCTCTGCGTATGTGCTTGAGGCTGCCGTCCGGCAGATCATGATCGACTGCGGCCCGGCGACTACGCACAAGCTGGTCAAGGCTGGCCTGTGGCCCACGAAGATCGACCACCTCTTCTTCACTCACCACCACTTCGACCACGACATCGATTACCCCTGCTTCCTCCTTTGCCGGTGGGACCAGAGCATAGGCAAGGAGAACATGCTCCAGGTATTCGGCCCGCAGCCGACGGAGCGCATTACAAAGGGGCTGATGGACGAGCAAATCGGCGTCTTTTCGCACGACTGGAAGGCACGGGTCGGACACCCGTTGAGCCAGAAGGTGTACGTCAACCGCGGCGGCAAACTGCCGCGGAGGCCGCCGGAGATCTCGGCGAAGGACATCCTCGCCGGCAAGGTCTATTCAGGCAACGACTGGGAGGTCACAGCGGCGCCGGGCGAGCACGTGCAGCCGTTCCTGGACTCCCTCGCGTACCGGTTCGATACGTCTGAAGGCAGCGTCGTCTTCACCGGCGACACGCAGCCGTGCGAGTCTGTAATTTGCCTGGCGAAGAACGCGGATGCGATGGTCTGCATGTGCTGGGACGACCAGGACCGGATGAATGAAAACGGCGAGGGCGGCGGCCAGTGCGGCACCGTCGGCGCCGCGCAGATGGCGCAGGCGGCCGGAGTGAAGTCGCTTGTGCTTTCGCACATAGGCCCCCACCTTTCAAAGCCGGAGTCGATGGCGAAGGGTATGGCCGACATTAAGAAGGTCTACGATGGCGAGGTCATCTTCACCGACGAGCTTATGACGGTGGAGGTAGGGAGGAAGGCATGAAGCGCAAATTCTCGGCAAGCGTATGGAAGGAAGAAGCCCAGTACGTGGCCCAGTGCCTTGAGGTGGACGTGGCGAGCCAGGGCGAGTCTGAACTCGAAGCCCTGAACAATCTCCGCGAAGCGCTGGAGTTGTACTTCGAAGAGCCAATGCCAGAAGCTGCGCCCAAGCTGCGTACTATTGAGGTGGAAGTTGGCGCCGCTTAATCCCTTGCCGTTTCGTGAGGTGCGGCGAAGGCTGATTGCGGCTGGATTTGCCGTGCATTCGCGGCGAGGGAGCCACATAAAGTTCGTCAAAGTAGCCAGTGGACATACGCGCACAGTCATCGTTCCGGAACATCGAGAGATTGCGACAGGAACGCTTCGCAGCATTATCCGCCAAGCGGGACTCAGCACCGATGAGTTTTCAATCCTGTCGGGCTAAGAAGTGGGCGAGCGTGGACGGCACGGCCGTCGATATTTCCGAGCGCGGGTGGAAAACCTCGCGCTAGCGACGTAATCGCAAGAGAAGCCCGGACACGTCCCCGTGCCCGGGCGTGATAGAATTACTGACAGGCTAGTCCCATTTCGGCGGACTGGCCTTTTTCCCGTTCCGCTGGAACGGAACCGCCCACGTCAATAGTGAGAAAGGCCACAGGATGAGTCTGAGCATTCTCGGAGGGTTTTTCGAGACCGCTCCCGAGTTCAAGAGGCTGCTGTCAGCGTTGAAGCAAGACCGCGTGAGCCTGCGCGTGCAGGTGTTGCCCGAGGGTGCGCCGGCGTCCCTTGCTACGCTGAGAGCTCGACTGGGCGCACCCATGATCGTGGTGACGCCGCGACCTGAGGACGCCCGCCGCCTTGCGGAGCAGGCAGCGCTCTGGAGCGCCGACGAGGGCGCCGTCCTCCATTACCTTGAGACGGAGACGCTGCCGTTCGAGCGACTCGTTACCGACCCGTACACCACGCAGCAGCGCCTGCGGGCACTCTACGCGCTCACCGGCCCGGCCGCGGCCGCCACCATGGTCATAGCCTCCACCTCCGCCGTGGTCCAAAAGACGGTGGACAGGAAGACATTCGAATCCAATACGCATACCGTCAGGGCAGGGCAGAGGCTTGAGATGGACGAGACCCTGGCACACTGGCGCGCGATGGGCTACAAGGTGGAGCCCGCCGTGGACGCGCCGGGTCTCGTCAGCCGTCGCGGCGGCATTATCGATATCTTCCCCGTCAACTCCGATTGGCCCGCCCGCATCGAGCTCTGGGGAGACGAAGTGGACAGCATTCGGCTCTTCGACCCCGCAACGCAGTTATCCAGGGAAGTCGTCAAGGCAATCGACATCGTTCCTGCCCGTGAGACCTTGCCAGGGCTCATCGATCGCGAGCACATGGACAGGCTCCTGAGCCGCATCGATGTGTCCAACTGCACGGGGGAGGCCCGCGACCGCATCAGCGAGGAAATAGACCTCCTCTTGAACGGCAGCGATATAGACGACCCTCACTTCTACGGCGGCCTTTTCAACCTCGGCTCAATCCTGGACTACATTCCGGACAGCGCCGTTCTGGTGCTTTTCCGCCCCTCGGATATCGTCTCCGCCGCATGGGACCTGGAGGAGCGGACCCACGACCTTCGCGAAGTTAAGGAGCAGCGAGGCGAGCTTCCCCACCTGTTCCCGTCATCGCACATGGGCTGGAAAGATGTGGACGACAAGATGCGTGGAATCGGCCGGCGGGTTGATATCACACCGTGGGGCGCCGAAGAGCTCACCCAGCAGGACGCGTTCACCCTACCTTTAGCCTCGGCGCCGGAGTTCTTCGGCAACCTGGCCGGCTTCGCGGATGACGTGAGCGGGATGATTTCCGATGGCCACCGCGTGGTCTGCATGAGCTCCGTGCCCAAACGTCTGGTGGAGATACTGGAAGAGCACGGCATTAAGGCAGAGAACCCGGCCAGGCTGAAGAAGATGCCGGAGCCGTCTACCATCACCATACTGCAGGCCACCGGCGCAGGGCTCAGCAACGGCTGGGTGGCCGCCGTAAGCGGACGCAAGCTGGTCGTCCTCAGCGACGCCGAGATATTCGGCGTGGCCAAGCACCGCCGCGCCTCCAGGCGCAAGACGATGAGGCGCGATACGTTGCTGAACGAGCTTCACCCGGGCGACTATATCGTCCACGTGGAGCACGGCATCGGCAAGTTCATGGGCACCGGGCGCAACCCTCGTGACGAGGGCGACCGGGAGTACCTGATACTCCAGTATGCCGAGGGCGACAAGCTGTTCGTCCCGATGGAGCACCTGGACCGCGTGACTCCTTACGTTGCGCCCATGGACAAGGCGCCCTCGCTAACGCGCCTTGGAACCCAGGAGTGGAAGAAGACCAGGGAGAAGGTGGAGCGCTCCACACGGGAGATGGCGGCGGAGCTGCTGACGCTCTACGCCTCGCGAGAGCTCACGGAGGGCAGGCCATCCGGGCCGGACACTCCCTGGCAGGTGCAGCTCGAAGACTCCTTTCCGTACGAAGAGACTGCAGATCAGGTCAGGACACTGGAAGAAGTAAAAGAGGACCTGGAGGCGCCGAAGCCCATGGACAGGCTGGTCTGCGGCGACGTGGGCTACGGCAAGACAGAGATCGCGCTGCGCGCAGCCTTCAAGACGGTTATGGGGGGCAGGCAGGTGGCAATACTGGTGCCGACGACCGTGCTGGCGCAGCAGCACTTCAACACCTTCTCGGAGCGTCTCAAGGCCTTCCCCGTACGGGTAGAGATGATCAGCCGGTTCAGATCGGAGCAGGAGCAGAAGGAGATCATCGAAAAGCTCCCGAAGGGCGAGATCGATATCCTGATCGGCACCCACCGCCTGATCCAGAAGGACATCAAGTTCAAGGACCTGGGTCTGGTGGTTATTGATGAAGAGCAGCGTTTCGGCGTCGTCCACAAGGAGCGCCTCAAGCAGATGCGCAACGAGGTGGACGTGCTGACGCTCACCGCCACTCCTATCCCGCGCACGCTGCATCTCTCGCTCGCCGGCATCCGCGATATGAGCACGATCATGTCCCCGCCGGACGAACGGCTGCCGATAAAGACTTACGTTTCCGAATTCAGCGACGAGCTGATCCGGGAAGTGGTGCGGCGCGAGCTGGACCGCCAGGGCCAGGTCTTCTTCCTCCACAACCGCGTCTATAACATCGAGTACATGGCGGAGTACATCAACAAGCTGGTGCCGGAGGCGCGGGTCGGCATCGGCCACGGCCAGATGGGGGAGGACCAGCTGGAAAAGGTGATGCTCGCATTCGGCAACGGCGAGCTGGACGTGCTTGTCTGCACAACGATTATTGAGTCCGGGCTGGACATACCCAACGCCAACACGCTCATAATCGACCGGGCGGACACATTCGGTCTCGCGCAGCTATACCAGCTTCGCGGGCGCATAGGCCGCTCATCCCGCCGCGCGTACGCATATCTGCTCATCCCGCCGGCCAAGAGCATCACGGAGACGGCGGAAAAGCGGCTCAAGACCATGCTGGCGGCCACGGAGCTCGGCGCGGGCTTCCAGATCGCCATGAAGGACCTGGAGATTCGTGGCGCGGGCAACATCCTGGGCGCCGACCAGAGCGGGCATATCCACGCGGTCGGCTTCGATCTCTACACCAGGCTTCTGAGCGACGCCGTGGAGGAGCTGCGGGCACAGCGGGCCGCGCAGAAGGCGAACGGAGCGAAGCCGCAGGAGGCGGCGCCGCAGCACAAGGACGATGCCAAGCCGGCGAGCGTGGAACTCGGCATTCCGGCCAATATTCCGCCCTCCTACATCGAAGACATGCCCATACGACTCAACATCTACAAGCGGATGGTCAGCGCTACCAGCCTGGAAGAGATCACAAAGATCGAATCGGAGCTGCAGGACAGGTTCGGCCCGTTGCCGTTCCAGGTCGAGAACCTCATGTACGTCGTCCGCCTCAAGATCAAGGCAGGACAGTGCGGCGTTGAGTCGATAAGCCGCGAGCCGAAGCACATCGTTATCAAGCTCCGCGGCGACACAGGCGGCGCAAAGCAGGCGCTGAAGCGTATGCTCGGCCCGAACGCAGATGTCGGCAACACGCAGATAAGACTTGACCTGACCGCCATGCCGGACGGCTGGGAAAGGCCCCTTGCGGACGCTGTGGACAGGATGCTCAACCTCAAGGAGCAGATGTCGGCCCAGTTCGCCAGGGCCGTGCCGGGATAAGAAAGGAAGCCATATGCGAGAGCGTCTACAGGCGCTGGACGAGGCCGGAACGCCCATCAAGGTGGCCGTGATCGGCTGCGGCCGTTTCGGAACGATGATGATGACCCAGATCAGGCGCGCGCCCGGGATGGAGGTGGCCGTTGCCTGCGACATGAGCGGGCAGCGCGCGGCGGCAGCGCTCGTCCAGGCCGGGTATCGCGGCGATGCGGTAGTGCGGGCGCGCACGGCCTCCGCTGCGAACGACGCCATCGCGTCCGGCCGGCCCGTCGCCACGGACGATATCCGTGTTGCGCTGGAGTCGGGCGTGGACGTTGTGGTCGAGGCGACCGGGGATCCTGACGCAGGGGCCCGACACGCCCACGGCGCGATCTCCGCGGGCAAGCACATCGTCATGGTGAACGTTGAGGCCGACGTGCTCGTTGGACCCCAGATCAAGCGCATGGCGGACAGGGCAGGGGTGGTCTACTCGCTGGCGTACGGCGACCAGCCTGCGATCATCGAGGACTTGTTCGACTGGGCTGTGAGCATGGGGTTTGAGGTCGTGGCGGCCGGCAAGGGGACGATGTACATCCCCGAGTTCCGCTTTGCGACTCCGGACGACGCGCTCACCCGCTACGGCTACAGGCTGGACGACCCTGCAACGCAGGTGCTGAACGCCCGCATGTACAACTCGTTCCTGGACGGGACGAAGTCGGCGGTGGAAATGTGCGCCGTCGCAAACATGACCGGCCTGACCCCGGACGTGCCCGGCATGCACTTTCCGCCCGCGAGCATCGCGGAGATACCGGCGCTGCTCATCCCGGAGAGCGAAGGCGGGGTCCTCAAAGGCCGCAACGTGGTGGAGGTCGTGAGCTCCTTGAGGCGCGACGGGACGCAGATAGCCGACTCGCTCCGGTGGGGAGTCTTCGTCGTCATCACCAGCGACAGCGAATACCTGCGGAGCTGCCTGAAGGAGTACGGCGTGGCGGTGGACCCGTCCGGGCGTTACGGGCTCATGTACAGGCCGTTCCATCTGATCGGCATGGAGACGCCGATGTCCATCGCGAAGGCGTACCTTTATCGCGAGCCGACCGGCGCGCCGAAGTCCCGCGTGGCGGAGGTAGCCGCCGCCGCGAAGCGCGATCTCGGGCCCGGGGAGACGCTCGACGGAGAAGGCGGGTACACGGTGTACGGGATTGTGGTGTCCGCTGCGCAGTCGGACCGGCAGTGCCTGCTGCCCATAGGGCTGAGCCACGGCGCCAGGGTGCTGCGGCCGGTGAAGAAGGGAGCAATTCTCACAGTGGAAGATGTGCGGCCGTCCGAAGGGGGCTTCGCCTGGAAGATGCGGCAGCAGGTGAACGGGAGCTAGACCTTCGCTCCCATCGCCTCGAGGATGCCCGGCAGCTCCTCCATCGACGTGATGCGGGGGCACCTGTCGAACCACGGGTGGTTGCCGTCGCGGTCTATCAGCACCGCATGGATGCCGGAACGCATGGCCCCTTCGATATCCGCGGAGACCTGGTCTCCCACGTGCACCGCCTCACCGGCCTGAACCCCGGCCTTCTCCAGCGCGAGCGCGAATATGATTGGGTCGGGCTTTTCCGCGTGCGCCTCGCCGGAGGTGGCGGCGACGTCCACGTGGCCGGTCAGGCCAAGGTCCGCCAGCAGCTGGGTGCCCGGTCGGTCCATGTTGGATATCACGCCTACCCGCAGTCCTGCCCGTCGCAGCCTGTCCATGACGGGCACAACATCCGGGAAAGTAGCCATTTCGTAAGGCGCCCGCCGCACGCCCTTCCAGATTTCAGCCGCAGTCTCAATGGACACCTCGTGCCCGCAGCCGCGCAAGACCAGTTGCTCGTACTCAGCGAAGAACCGGCGTTTGCCTTCATGGTCCATCTGCCTGATGGGCGCCCTGGCGTTCTGGTCGTTCATGAAGGCGTCCGCAGCGGCGTAGCCCTTCAGCACGCCAGCCGGCGTGAGGGCAAGGCCGAACGGCGCGCAGGCCTCAGACTGTATCTGGAAGCGCGAAGGCACAAACCCCGCAATCGTGCCGTACACGTCGAAGAAGACCGCTTTGATCATATGACGCCTATGATAGCATTCGCGTCACGTTGTTCGGCAACGGAGGGTCACATGCAGGCCGGCAAGCTCCCGTTCGATCTCCTTTCCAGGATGCTGGGGAAGATTGAGATTTCGGACCCGCGCGTCGTGGTGGGCGCGCGGCCAGGTGTGGACGCCGCCGTCATTTACGCGGGCGATCGGTACCTGGTGACAAAGACCGACCCGATCACCTTTGCAACGGACAGCATCGGGTGGTACGTGGTCCAGGTTAACGCAAACGATATTGCCGTAACGGGTGCTACTCCGAAGTGGATGATGGCAACGTTGCTCCTGCCGGAAGGCATTGAAGCCGCCAGGGTGGAGGCCATTTTCGACCAGCTCCTTGCCGCATGTCGGGACCTCGGCATCACCCTCGTGGGCGGGCACACAGAGGTCACGTACGGGCTGCCGCGGCCGATCGCCGTCGGCGCGCTTCTGGGCGAGGTAGAGAAGCACAGACTGGTGCTTTCGTCAGGCGCGAGGGCAGGGGACAGCATAGTGGTCACAAAGGGGATTGCTATCGAGGGGTCGGCAATACTGGCGCAGGAGGCGCCCGAACGCCTGGCGGCAGCCGGGGTGAGCGCAGCAACGATAGCCCGCGCCCGCGGGTGGCTGCAAACGCCCGGAATCAGCGTCGTGAGGGATTGCGCCGTGGCCCTGGCCGCGGGGGGCGTTCGTGCGATGCATGACCCAACTGAAGGCGGCCTGGCGGGCGGGCTGTCGGAGATGGCAGCGGCGTCCGGGCTCGGAGCGGAAATCGACCTGGAGCGAGTGCCTGTGTTCCCGGAGTGCGCGGAGATTTGTCGCGCGGCAGGCCTGGACCCTCTGGGCCTGATTGCCTCGGGCTCTCTCCTGGCCGCGGTTGCCCCGACCAGTGTCGATGCGGTGACCAGCGCCCTGGCCGGCGCGGGCATACCGGCGGTGGAGATCGGCCGGTTCACCCCGGCCGGCAGCGGTCTGCTGGCGCGCTCCGGAGGGAAGGCCGCACCAATGCCCGCGTTCGCCCGCGACGAGATCGCACGGTTCTTCTCGGCATGACCCGCATTCGCGACGCACGCTTCGACAATCGTAGTTCATGAATTCCATTCGCCTTTCTTTCCACGCCCTGGCCCCGTCCACGGGCATACATCGCACTGCTAGGCTTATTGACACGGCTATTTCGCCATGCTATCCCAGACTGGAACCCTTTGAGAGATTCGAATCTTGCGTTTGGCTCCGAAGCACCTTGAAAGGAGATCTGCGATTCAGGATTTTGGGATGGCGGGTATTTCTGGCGCTGGTGGCCGCTGCCGGACTGACCACCGCGGTGGCGTGTGCAGGGGAGGATGAGCCGACGCCCAATCCAACGTCGGCGGCGGCAACGGCAACCTCGCCGCCGGCGACCCAACCGACTTCGCCTCCGGGACAGCCTACCGCCGCACCGACGCAGCCGCCGGCGGGGCAGCCGACGGCCACCCCTGCGCCAGCCGGCGCCACGCCTACCCCGGTCGCGGGCAACCAGCCGTACACTCCTCCAAAGCTTTCGCCGGGCGAGTTCTCTCCATGCTGCTATGACGGCCCGGTGCCCACGCAATTCAAAGAATCGCCAATGTCGGCAGACCTCGTCAGGCAAGGCAGGATCCTCCCCCTGGAGCAGCGCCTGCCGGTGCCCACAGATGTAAAGGTATATATACCGTACAACGAGATCGGCGTTTACGGAGGCTCAATTCGGACCTACGGCACGGGCCTGCTGTACCACGACTCGACGGGGCTCCAGTACGGCCTCGACATGAGCGGAGACGGCCTCAGCCTGGTGCCGGGCATTTTCAAGACGTTCGAGGTTAGCCAGGACGGGCGCAGGCTGACCTTCCAGCTCAGGAAGGGCGCCCGCTGGTCGGACGGCTACCCGCACACCATGGAAGACGTTCGCTTCGCGCTCGAGGACCTGATGCTGAACAAGGAGCTCATGCCCGGCCTGCCGAACGACCTTCGCTCGCCGATCACGGGCAACGACTTCAAGGTAACCTTCGTAGACGACCAGACCTTCTACATCACGTTCGATGACCCCAACTGGGGCATTACCGAGTCGTCCGCGATGAACATATATTCAGGCATCAAGGGGTGCCCGCGCTGCTTCGTTGCGCCTTCGCACGTTTACAAGCGGTACCACGTCAAGTACAACGCGGCGGAGATTCCGACCCTGCTGACCAAGTACAACCAGCCGGACTGGGTCAGGATGATCACGACGATCAGGAACGTGCGCGCCTTCACCGGCATCCCGTCGGAGCCTGTCCCGACGACCTTTGACCCGAGCTACATCTACAAGGGCGAGCACTATATCTCCTGGATGGGCGGCTGGGTGATCAGGGAACTGGGTGAGAACAGCCTGATACAGACGCGCAACCACTACTTCGTGGGCGTGGACCCGGAGGGCAACCAGCTCCCCTACGCCGACGAGTTCGCGAGCTTCAAAGTTGAAAGCCGCGAAGTGGCGATGTTCAGGATGATGGCCGGAGAGATGGACTGGAACCGCAACGGCATGGTCCTCAACGAGATGCCGCTTTACATCGCGAACATGGAGAAGGGCGACTACTCCCTGTTCAAGCACGACTCGCCGGACGGCGCGGACTCCACGCTGACGGTGAACCAGGAGTTCGTCCAGGACCCTGAGATCGGCGCGCTGCTGCGAACCAAAGACTTCCGCATCGCACTTTCCCTGGCCTGGGACCGGAACGCCACCAATGAGACAGTGGCGTCCGGCCTTGGTACTCCGCGCAACATGGTCCCGCACGAGTCCACCCCGTACTTCCCGGGGCAGGACTGGACTACCCTGGATATCACCTACGATCTGGCCCGCGCCAAGAAGATCATGGCCGACCTCGGCTACACGGACGCTAACGGCGATGGGTTCCTGGACAGGAAGGACGGGAGGGGACCGCTGACGCTGTTCAGCCAGCAGACGGCCGATTACTTTCCGTACATCCAGATGCACCAGGCAAACTGGGCGCGTCTGGGCATTCGTCTGGACATCAAGGAGGGCGCGCCATACACCGGCCAGCGCAAGATCGACCCGACGGAGTACTTTGAAATGTGGTCCTCGTCCGAGGGCGGCTCCAACCCGTGGTCGTCCGGGAACCAGAGGATCGCTCCCATTGCTACGCACCAGGGCGCCGCGGCCATCGGCACTTACTACAGCACCCGGGGCGAGCAGGGCATGGCGCCCACCGGTCCGGACAGCAGGTACACGGATGCCATGGGCAAGACCGCTCCTGTCGGCACGTACCCTGCCGACATCTCCGGTAACCTGAAGAAGCTCCAGGACCTGTTGACGGACGGGTGGACGGTCTCCATGCTGTCACCCGAGCGCGTCGCCCTGGGCAAAGAGATGTCCGTCATTAACGCCCAGGAGAAGTACCAGATAGGCGGCCTCGCGTTTTCGGGGGCGTTCCGCTCCATGCAGGAGCGCAGGAATAACCTGCGCAACATGCCCCTGAACTGGTCGCCGGCGTCATCCTACTCGCTCGAGCAGTTCTATTTCGAGGACGGCCGGGACAACATGCACAACACGGGCAACAAGTCCCGGAAGTACAAGTCCATAAGCTTCCTGGACCCCAATTACTGGAACCAGTAAGCGGCCGCACCTTGAGGCGTCGATGAGAGTGGCTGGACCCGGCACTGGAAGTGAGTGCCGGGTCCAGTCCGTTTTGTTGCATCCGTGTCAATGCTCAATGACTTTGTCAGTCTTACTGCTCAGTGATTTTGTCAGTACGACTGGTTTTGGTTGAATCAGTCTCGATCTCCAAGGGTGATCTGGACCCGGCTTTCGATCCTTGGGCGTGGAGA
>Ga0194132_10005151_pt1 | contig 21508 bp, 17 predicted proteins | sample TA2KigOf80mmetaG_FD_148612 | JGI IMG/M metagenome (GOLD analysis project Ga0194132, IMG submission 148612) | Freshwater microbial communities from Lake Tanganyika, Tanzania - TA2015054 Kigoma Offshore 80m | ecosystem: Environmental > Aquatic > Freshwater > Lake | place: Tanzania: Lake... | reverse complement strand
CCTGGGCTTCTGCAACTACCTGGGGGAACTCGACAATCCCTGGCATGACCGGACCCTCCGTGGTCGTCGTGCGCCATGTGAAATTACCAGGAATTTGAACGAAATTGCCCATTTTGACAAGGCCAGCTGCAGCTTTGCAAAACCTTAGTTAATACACGCCCACGGTCGTCGTGGACGCGAAGCCGTGGAAGGGGCGGACGCCGCTGACGCCGTCCCAGGGGTACTTGGCCGACGGCGGCTCGCGCTCGCCTTCGTCGCGCTCCAGGAAGCGCGGGATGAATAGCTCGCGCGTCAGCGTGGTCAGCATCACACGGCCGGTTTTGCCGACCGCGACGAGCTTGTTGGGATCGTCGAAATCGACCACCTGGGCGACGGCACGCGGTTCCGGGGCATAGTAAGCGATCTTGTAATCCTGCTCCGGCGTTGGCATCTCGGCGGCGGCCAGGCCCATGAGTGTGTTGCCGTAGGTCGGTGCGATGTAGATGCCTTGGCCGAGCAGCTCCTCGATGGCAAAGCGGATCCACTGTGAGGTCATCTCCGTGCCGCCGCAGAAGATGCCGGTGATGCCCGTCTTGGCGATGCTCGAACCGTCCTTTTCCAGCCGATTGGCGAGAGCGTCGAGCAGCTTGGGTGTGGTGAACATGCACTTGATGTCGTGCTTGGCCGACAGCACCGTCAATGCTTGATCGATGATGTGCTCCTGATAAGCCTTCAGGTGCTCCATCCAGCCCTTCTTGATGAGCTTGATGACCCAGCGCGGATCGAGATCGACGCAGAAGCAGATGCCGCCGCGATGCTGGCAGAGATGCTCGACGGCGAGCCTTAGCCGCCGTGGACCGGAAGGGCCGAGCATCAGCCAGTTCGAGCCCTTGGGAAAGAACTTCTCCGGCAGCGTGTCGCTGAACATCTCGTAGTCGATGCGGAAGTCATCGACGACGACGCGGCTCTTGGGGATGCCGGTGGTGCCGCCGGTCTCGAAGACGTAGATCGGCTTGCTGTGCAGCGCCTTGGGAATCCAGCGGCGCACAGGGCCGCCGCGCAGCCATTCATCCTCGAAGAGGCCGAACTTCTTCAGGTCGTCGAAGCAGCGGACCTCCTTGCGCGGGTCGAAGCCCAGTTCCTTGACCTTGTCGAGCCAGAAGGGCGTTCCCTTCTCGGGGTCGAAGTGCCAGGCGATCATGTCGCGGACATGGGCATCGAGCTGTTCGCGGGCCTTGGTGACGGCGGTGGGATTGGCAGTGGTGGATGCTGTGGAACTCATGCGGGTAGATCTTCTCCGTATAGGACGTACCAGTTGTGCTGGGCGCGCTTGCGTAGCTCGGCGGAGGCGAAAGTGGACTCCATCGTCTCCTTCATGCGTTCGCTCAACGTTTGCTTATCCAGTTGCGGCGCCAGGGTTCGCAGGTCATCCAGGTCCTTGGTGCGGATGCTGGTGAGCTTGCCGAGAAAAATATCAAGCACATCCACCAGGTAGACGCGGAGCGAGCCAAACGTGTCGAAGTAGTGCAGGCGCTTGTCCCAGCCGCTGGGCAGGTAGTGCGCCTGAAAATGTGTCAGCAACAGGCCATAGCGCCTCTGGTACTCGTTGAGCAACTTGTGCTGGTCGCGAATGGGCGCAGGCACTTCATTCACGACGTCGATATCCTCTGTGCCACGACTCAAAAAACCGGGCAAGATCAAGGCCACTGAGCCGCCGATCGGCAGGCGGATCGGCTGGTGCACGTGTCCGGAAAGCTCGCGGAAGAACTGCCGCACTAGCTCGGGATCGGTTTTCTCCATGAGGCGGCTCCTCAAGGTCGGAAAGCCAACTCTCTCGAATTCTTCCGAGAATATTTCCTCAATGTCGTCGCGAACCTTGTTTCGCTCAAGCCAGTGCGTCCAGGCTTCGGCGCCCCAGTAATCGCGGAGAGCATTGACGCTGTCGCGAATCAGCAGGCGTGTGCGATAGTCGTTGCCGTGTTCCTGGGCCTGGATGCGCACTGCCTCCGCAAGGTCGCCCGGGTCCACCCAGGGCGTGCCTTGCACGAGACTCCAGAGATCTTTGCCGCGCGCGACCATGACCTCATTGTACCTTCTTCCCGATCGCATACACCGTCGAGCGCGTGGCGACGTACAGCGTGCCGTTGGCGGCCACGGGGGTGCTCTGCATCTGTTCGTCCATGTTGATCTTCTCGAGCAGCTTCTTGTCCTTGCCGTGGGCGAATATGAACAGTTCGCCATCGTCGGTGCCGATGTACACCTTGCCATCGACCCAGTAAGGCGAGCCCCAGATGGGCGACAGGAAGTCGTGGTCCCATTGTTTCTTGCCGGTCTTGGCATCCAGGCAGTGCAAATAGCCTGCCTCTTCGCTGATGTAGACCAGACCTCCCTGGACGGCCGCGGTGCTCAGCGTTCGTCCAAATTCATACAAGCGTCCTTCCTTGGGTTGTGGATCGATCGGCCCGCCGTATGCCCAGATCAACGCCGACTTGCCGTCATTCTTGCCCGACAGGCTCCGAGCGGACACGTCCCCCTTCTTGGTGATGTCCAGGCACAGCACATAGCTGAATTTCGAGTCCGGAGCGGGATGCTCGGGATAGAGCCCCAGACCCACGTACAGCCTCTTGTCGTGAATGACCGGCGTGGACACGATGTAATTGGAAATCTTGCGATTGCCGGCGTTGGGGTCGGGCTTACCGGGATTGCAGTCGAACTTCCAGATCAGCGTGCCGGTCTTCGGCTCGAACGAATAAAGTACGGCATCGCCGCCGGGGAAGATGACCTGGCCCTTGCCGTCAATCTCCGCGTAGCAGGGATTTGACCATTGTCCCTCGATGAGCGCTAGCCCCGGCAGATTGCTCTTCCAGACGACTTCGCCCGAAGTCTTGTTGACCGCGACAAAGCTAGGCGCCTTGGGCGCCGGCACCTGGCCGCCGTCGTCGCGCGCATTGCTCGTGACCGCATACACCAGGTCGCCGATCACCAGCGGTGAGCAATTCCCCAGATGGAATGGCACCACATCGAGCTTTTTCATCATGTCGAGCGACCACTTGATCTTGCCGTCGGCGGTGTCGGCGCAGATCAACTCGCAGCTGGGGGTGACGTAATAGATCCGGTTGCCATCCACGGCGGGCGTGGAGCAGAGTCCCTGTTCCGTGGCTTCCTTGAAGATCTGATTATTGGGAATGTCATGTGCGATTTGCCAGAGAAACTTTCCGTCCGCTTCGCTGAAGCACATGACGACAGCTTTTTTTCCCTTGACGGCCGTGTCGCGCGGAAACGCGTTGTTCGTGCCGATGAAGACCTTGCCGCCGGCGATCACCGGACCGCCGTAGATCTTGTTGCCGGCCTGTGCCATCCACTTGATGTTCTTCAGCTCACCCTTCTCGACGGCCCAGGACGCAGGCAGATTCTTGACGAGCGTGTTGACCATGTTGCGGCCGGGCGTGCCGCCGAACATTGGCCAGTCGCCAGGTCGGGTCCCGGCCGGTTCCTCGGAGATGACGAGGCCAGCGAGAAAGAGCAGCCCTACCGTACCCACTGCGCTAGCAAGGGAGGGGCTGTGCCCCGCGCGGCGCTGCGCTGCCCCTGCTGGTGCTGCCCCTGCTGGCGCTGCCCCTGCTGGCGCTGCGGGTTCTGCGGCGTTCGTCGTCGCCATTCTGATCACTCCTTATTGGCAATGGCGTATAGCTTGTTCTCGGTCATGACGTAAAGGGTCCCGTTGGCGGCCACCGGCGTGGCGCGCACCGGGCTATCCATGTCGTTTTCCGCCAGCACTTTTTTCTCCTTGCCATGCGCGAAGACGAACAGGCTATTGGCGTCATTGCCCAGATAGATTTTGTTGTCCGCCCAGTAGGGTGAGCTCCAGGTCTCGGCTTGCGTGTTATGTGTCCAGTACCTCTGGCCCGTCTTGGCGTCGAGGCAATGCAGGATCCCTTCCAGTTCAGCGACATAGAGCAGCCCATCGTGGATGGCGCAGGTGGACATGGTGCGGCCAAAGACAAAGTTCCGGCCCGTCTTGGGATCCGCCGGACCGCCGTAGTGCCAGACCTTCGCTGAATTCGGGTTCGGCTTGGTCTTTGGCGGAAAGATGCTGGCATCCGTGACCAGTTCGGGCGACACGTCTCCCTTCCGGTGCATGTCGATGCACCACAGATGGCCGACGCCGTACTTGTGTTCGGGATCCTGGCCGACGGCGATATACACTTTGTCGTCATGGATGACGGGCGTGGCGATGAAATCGTTGCGCGTCCCCTTGCTTCCTAACTCGTAGAAGGCGTCCTTGGGGTTGCAATCGAACTTCCAGATCAGTTCGCCGCTGTTCGGCTCGAAGGAGTAGATCCAGCCGTCGCCGCCGGGAAACACGACCTGAGGCTGTCCCTTGACGACGGCATAGGCCGGGTTTGACCACTGACCGTGTTGCAGCAACTCGCCGCGATTGACGAGTCGTTTGAAGAACTCCTTCTGGTCCTTTTCGCGGGCGACTTCGAGCAGCTTGGCGGACGGCATGTTGTTCTGCCAGATCACCTTGCCGTCGGACTTGTTGACGCAGATGAAGCTTGGCGCCTTGGGCGCGGGGACGTTGATGTGTCCTTCGTCCACGCCATTCGATGTGACCACGAAAATCTTGTCGCCGATGACCAGTGGCGAACAGGACGCGATATTGTGCGGGAAAACGCCCAGATCCTTGATCATGTCCAGCTTCCAGACTGTCTTGCCATCAGTGCTGGCGCAAACCACCTCGCAGCGATTGCTGACGAAATACAGCTTGTCTCCTTCGACGACTGGCGTGGAGCAAATGCCCTCGAGAGGCCAATCCTGAACCCGGCCGGCCGCCAGCTTGAAAAAGATCATCTGCCACAGGAAATTGCCTTTGGCTTCGTCAAACGCCATGACCACGCCGAGGTCGATGTTCTTGTATTTTGGGTCGCGCGGTTTCTTGTTGTTGGTGCCGACAAAGATCTTGCCTCCGTGGACAATCGGCCCACCGTAAGCTTTCGATCCCAGATCGGCAAACCACTTGATGTTGGTCTTCTTGTCCACATCCCACTCGGTGGGCAAATTCTTCGCCCTGGTGTTGACCATGTTGCGCACCGGACTGCCGCCGTACATGGTCCAGCCGTCTACAGGGGCTTTCGGCCTGTCGTCGGTACGGACTGCGGAATTGCTCGCAAGGCTGCCGACGACCAGCGCCGTGCCCAAAACCACCACGGTGAGCACCGCAGCCAGGCTGCGCTTGCCCGTCGATATTCCGTTCATGTCGCGTATCCTCTATTTCTTGTTTGACACAATGCTCACGTTGTCGTAGTAGATGTCGGTCCCCGGAGTGTTGCCGACGATGCCTGTCACATAACCGTAGAGCGCTGGGCTGCCTTCGATGTTTGGACGCGGGTCCTTGGTTTCCACGGTCCACTCGGGCGGTTCCTTCTGGTCGCGCGGCCAGACCTTGCCGCGGACGATGGCATGATCTGCCTTTGCTTCCACGGTGAGCTTCATGCGGTACCAGACATTTGGCTGCCACGGCCAGGAGACGGTCTGATCAACGCGCGGCAGAGCGTCCCAGGAAACGATGCGCAGCTTCTGCACATTGCCGGCCAGGATGAGCGTGTAGCGATTGGCGACCACGCCCATGTCCGGCAGGTCATCGCCGACCTTGGTCCCCATCACATCGGCCTCGATGATGTAGTCCTTGAGGTCGGGCATGCCGAAGTAGGCGTTGCCGCGAGCGACCAGGGGGCTGGCCTTGGTGTTGACCTTCTTGAGAACCTTGCTGCCATCCTTGAGCGTGGCGATCACGTATTTACCCTGAGTGTTGACCCAGCCGCCGGGCACGGCGCCGTTGGGATAGCGCTCAAAATCTTCCCGATAGGGCAGTCGCGCCGGGACGCGCACGCGCGCCTTACCGACCAGGCCGTCCGCCTTGGCCAGCACGTAGCCTTGCTGATTGTTGACCTTGGCGGCAACGGAAAGCGTGCCGCCTTCAATGGTCGCGTTGAGCGGTGGCGGCCCCTTGACCGCGCCTGGAGGAGGCGGCGGGGTCGGCAGCGACCAGTCGGCCTTCACTTCGCGGATGAAGCGCCCCTTGTCGTCGAAGGCCCGAACCTTGAACGTCACGCTCTGTCCAGGATAGACCACCACATCGGCCGGCACGACCTGCAGATGTGCGGCCTTGACTTGTGGATCGACCTCCTTGACCTTCTCGATCACGACCGGTTCGGGCGCGGGCTTGGCCCCTTTCTTGCCGATGCAATAAAACTCTTCGCTTGTCGCGAAATAGACGCGGCCATTGGCGACCGCAGGGCTGCCATTGATCTCGACCGCGGTTGTGCCGTCGGTAGCGGGGAAGAACTGCGTGTGCACTTCGGTGCATTTGGCCGCACCGGGTTGAAGGATCAAGAACCGTGAGTTGACGTCGCAGATGTAAATCTTGCCGTCCGCATACACTGGCGAGCCACGTGCCTCACGGCCGTAAGCAAACGGCCGCTTCCATAAGCTCTTGCCGTCGGCTGCGCTCAGGCAATGCAGTCGGCCGGTGAACTCCGGCATGTACAACCGGCCTTCGTGCAGGATCGGCGACGCGAACGGTGCCTTGATTCCATCACGTTTCCAGACCAGCGCCGGCTTACCGTTCTCGACCTTCGACGCATCCAGGCACACGACTCGGCCCTGGATGTTGTTGTCTGGATTCTCGACACCGTGACCCATGTAGATCAGGTTGCCATCGACGACCGGTGCGGAATTGATCGCGCCCGTGCTGAGCTGGAATGACCAGACTTTCTCGCCGGTCGCCACCTTCATCGCGAACAGCCCGCCGTCGGCGCCGCCGACGATCATCAAGCGTTGGCCGCCGATCGTGGCGATCACGGGTGTCGAATAGAACGTGTCGTTTGGCGGTCCACCCGGTTCTTGCCACCAGATCGGCGTCCCGGTCTTCTTGTCCATGGCCAGCCAGCGGCAGCCGCCCTTCTGATCTCCCCAGCTGGAATTGACCATGCCGATGATGACCAGGTCGCGGTCGACGATCGGCGAGCAGATGCGACCGCCATAACCGGAAATGCGGCCGAATTCTTCCGTCAGCGATCTGGACCAGAGAATCTTACCGTCGCGGTCAAAGCAAAAGAACAGGCCGGAGGTGCCATGCGCGTAGATGTTCCCGGTGGCCGGGTCGCCGGCAAGATTGGTCCAGCCCAGTCGCACGCTGACAATGTCGCTGTGAAAGACATTGAACTTCTGCTCCCAGAGCACCTTGCCCGTGTCGGCGTCAAAGCACATCACGCGCTCTTGCTCGGTGATGCCGTGGCCGACGTTATTGATGATGAAGACGCGGCCGTTCATCACCAGCGGCGTGGAGCGGCAGCCGTAGGGCGCCTTCCAGATCAGATTGTTGTCGGCTGCCGACGGATCCGGCGACCAGCGCGAGGGCAGGTCCTGCTCCGGCGACACGCCGGTTTGCCAGGGGCCGCGCCAGTGGTACCAGTCGGCGGCCAGCGTCGTCGCCGCGCAGGCGGCCAGCACGCAAAAAACCAGTGGGATCAAACGCTTCATGTTGATGTTCCTTGGCGAGCCGGGTGCGTCAGCCTCCCGTTGAATGCCGTCATGCCCTAAGTTGCGAGCCCTCGGTGGCTTCATCCCGGGCCCGTCTGTATCACTCGCGATGCCTTCATCTCAAATCGTGGCAACGATTTCACCAGGACCACATCCGCGCGAAACAACAGTTCGTCGCGAATCACCTGACCAATGCGCTCAGGCAGATTGGCGCCAGCGCACTCCGGCTCGATTTCGATCCGTAACTCCGTCATGTGGGCTTGCTCGCTCACGACAATGCGAAACTCGGCGACTTCGCGGAAACGACGGATGATATTCTCCAGGGCGGCGGGGTAAATATTGTTGCCGCGTACATGAATCATCTTATCGGCTCGGCCGAGAATGCCACCGGCCAACCGCAAGAAGGTCCGTCCGCAAGGGCATGGTCCGTCGTCCAGGCGCACCAGATCGCCCGTGCGATAACGGAGTAGCGGACTTCCGACTCGCCCCAATGTCGTCAGCACCAGTTCGCCCGTCGAGCCGGCGGCCACCATTTGCTCGCTCGTCGGATCTACGATCTCGGCCCAGTAGTCGCCCTCCAGTATATGCAGACCGCCCGGGCCTTCCGGACATTCAATTGCCAGCGGCCCAACTTCGGTCATGCCGCTATGATCGAAAACGCGTGCCTGCCAGGCGTCTTCGATTCGTGCCCGCGTGGCCGGAATGCAACCGCCTGGTTCGCCGGCCACGATCAAAGCGCGGATGGAATAACGGCTGTTCGCCTTGCTCAATTCAATGCCATGCTCCCGCGCCGTTTCCGCCAGCCTGAGCGCATACGTGGGCGTGCAGAAGACCAGCGTGGCGCTGTGGTCGAGCAGCATGTTGAGGCGTGCAACGCTGCTGAGCCCGCCGCCTGCCAGGCACAGGCAGCCGCGGCGCTGCCCTGCCTCGAAAGCCGTCCAGAATCCCAGGAACGGCCCGAATGAGAATGCGAAAAACAGCCGGTCCGCTGTCGTGATGCCCGTGATGTCAAAGATCGTCTGCCAGCAGCTCAGCATACGCTCCCAGCTGCTGGCGGTGTCTAGCCACCGCAACGGCAGGCTGGTCGAGCCTGATGTCTGATGCATCCGCGTGTACTGGGCAACTGGGTAGGTCAGGTTCGAGCCATACGGCGGGTGGGCAATCTGGTCTGCAAGCAGCTCGGCTTTCGTTGTACAGGGAAGTCGCTTCAAGTCGGCGAGCTTCCGGACGTCTGCGCGCCGCACAGCGGCAGCCTTGAATTTTTCGGCGTAAAACGGATTGCGAGGCAACACCTCATCCAGCAATTCCGCGAGCCGCGACTCTTGCAAGGCCGTCAACTCGGCACGGTCCAGGAATGCCTCCGCCGCCCGCATATATTCAATCTATCAGTTGACGGACACGGATGCCAGACGGCGCTCGACCAGACCTGGTCAGGGTCCGTCATGGTCCTTGACGACCGATCAGAGTTCGCGGGGAAGTCCCCGCAAGGGTCCGTAACCCTGTCCTACTTGCCGTCAAACTTCTGAGTCGATGGTGCTGATTGCGCGAACATCTCCTGAATCTTGTCAGTGAGATCTTGCGCCAGGTTGGCGCGCTGGAGAAACAAGAGAGCGAAACACGTATCGAGGGGTTGTGAGCTGCCGTGGCCGCCGCCGCCGTGCCAGCTGCCGTCGTTGTTCTGGTTGGGCAGCAGGATGTTCATTCCCCATTGGTACCATGCCAGATCGCCGATCCTCCGCAGGTGAAAGAGGACGCCGACGCGCTCTATTGACCACAGAAAATACATGTCGTGCATGGGAGGTTTGCCGGAGCTTGGTAACGATCGTATGCTCGCGGTCGCATCGCTCAGGTGCTTGATCGCTTTTTGCATGGCCGGATCGCGGCCGGGCGGTGTGCGCTCCGCTGGAGCAAGGTCAAGGCCCAGGCCGACGGCCAGGCCGAGCAGCCCTGCGCACGTCATGGTCGGCAGCGGACTGGCGTTGCTGCGGTCGCGATAGTTCCAGCTACCGTTGTCATTCTGGCTGTGGCGAAAACGCCGCACAACGTGTTCCAGCGACTTATCCACGGGCAGCTGGCGTCCTCGGGCCGCCCACAATGCCAGCAGCGCAAACTGTGTGTTCGAGTTGTCTGCCCCGCCGCGGTAGTAGTCCCCCTTCTGAATGGTCGGGTCCGCGAGAAAGGCGAGACGCTGCAGTCCAGCGGGCAATGTCTTGAGGAGTTCGGGCAGGTCCTTGCTGCGGTCGAGGCTCTTCTGGAATTCAAGACTGCGCAGGAATGTGAGCAGCTTTTCCTGGTCCGACGCAGGCAGGACCGGGCAGCCGTAATCCCAGCCGCCGTGCGGCGTCTGTCCGGCGACCAGGCGTAGCGCGAGTTCCTTGATTCGCTCACGGTCCTGTGAGTCGGAGAGCTTGTTCAGGAACAGCAAGTACAGCGCGATGCCGTAAGTGTTGCTCATTGCCGGCGTCTGCTTGCGGACATAGTCGGCCGCCTTCTTGATGACGGGGTCGGCAGCAGGTACGCCGCATTCCAGGAGCGTCATGCCGGCCAGCGCGGCATACTCAACCGGCCGCGGACCGAGCCAGGTTCCGTCGGCAGTTTGAGACTTCTTGAGGTATGCCACGCCCTGAGTGATGGCTTTCTCGACGCGCGCCTCGTCTGCGGCGCTGAGCGAGATGAGCGGCCGTGGTGGCGGAGGTTTGAAATTCGGCTCCGGCAATTGCAGGGCGGCCGAGGCGGTGTCGAGGTTTTCGTCGCGGAGAAAGAAGAACGCGGCCAGCCCGGCGCCGCCGAGCAACACGAACACCAGCAAGCAGACAACGAGGAACGGCCAGCGTGAAGAGCGCGGCGATGCTGCTGCTGAATCGGTAGGTGCGGTTGCCGGCATCGAACCCGGCGAAACCGGCGGCGGTTTATCGGAGACGATGATCCCAAGCGCCGGCGCGGCACCTTTGGCGAATTCCGCGCCGGAAACGACGAAAACTTCGCCGCAGCGCGGGCACGTTACGGACTTACCTGGCGGTAATCTGCGTGATGATCGGATGGCTGCCGCACACTTCGGGCACGCCAACTTTTGTTCCGACGTTGCCGACATGCGTCATCTGTTGCTTGAACGTCTGGCGTCTGAATCAGTGATGGCCAGATAAAAGGTCAGATTCTCTGTCAAGTCCTGCACCAGGTTCGACCTCTTCAAGAACAGCAGCGCGAAGCAAGTGTCCACGGTCAAGTCGGAACCGGGATAGGAGCCGCAATACCAGCTTCCCTCCCGATTCTGGTGCGGCAAGAGCGCGTACACGCCCCAGCGGTACCAATCCTTGCTGGCAATGGTCTTGAGGTTGTAGAGCATGGCGACACGTTCGACCGTCCAGAGGAGATAAAGATTGGGAACGGGCGGATTGAAGTTGCCAGGCTGGGCCTCGCCGATGTACTGGCCGAAGGCTTGCAACCCCTTGAGGATGGCCGGGTCTTGCATGGCGGGGCGTGCGGCGGCATTGCGTTTGAGCGCCTCGGCAGTGAAGCGCAAGCCCTCATCTGAAGTCGCGTGTCCCATTGCTAGCCCGAGCAGGCCGACGCCGGTCATGGCGCCCATGGTCTGCCGGCCGCCGATATGGTAGTTCCAGCCCCCAGCATCGTTTTGCGTCTGCTGATAACGGCGAAAGCAAAGTGCCAGCACTCGCTCGGTGGGCACATCGTGCCGCCGCGCTGCCCACAGCGCCAGCATGGCAAACTGGCTGTTCGAATTGTCGTCGCCCGCAGAGGCTTGTGGCGCCTTGCCCTTGTAAAAATAATCGAGTAACACTCGCACATTGCGGATGCGCTGCGAGAATTGATCGATGCGCAGCGCCGGCGGCCTGGGTTTGGCTTGCGCTTTCTGGGGCTTGACCGCGGGACTGGCAATGTTGTTGTTGCCGGGAGCCTCCTTGGGCGTCGCGGCTACCTTCTTTGTGGTCGCGTCCGGTTCCAGGCCAATCGGTTTGATCAGGGCGACGCTGGCATCGTTGCCTACAAGATTCTCCTTGCCATTCTCCTTGCCGCGAACCAGTTTGGGCAACGTGGGAACAGCTTGCTTGGCAAGGGGAAGGGCGGTCGTGAGCCCGTCCTTGCGGAGTGCATTCGGCATCGTTGTTTTTGAGGCAGCGGGCAGCGGGTTGAGCAGTTTGGCCGCTTCCGGTCGCGTGATCCGCAGGAAAGTGAGCAGTTCCTTCTTCTCCGGATTGCTCAGGATGGGACACTCGTAGCTCCAGCCGCCATTGCCTGTCTGTCCGGCGATCAAGCGTACGGCAAGCTGTTGAATCAAGGCACGATCCTTCGGATCTCCAAGCCGGTCGAGAAACAGAATGGCAAGCGACATGTCATATGTTTGGTTGAGATTCGCCGAGTAGGCGCGGACAAACGCGGCGGCCTTTTTCACTGCCGGATCGCCGGCCGGCGCGTCGCATTCCAGCAAGGTCAATCCGCCCAGAGCTGCGTAACCCACCACATGCTTGCCCCAGTTCATCCATGTGCCGTTTTTTTGCTGGACGTTTTTGAGGTAGCGCACGCCCTTTTCAATGGCGGCGTCGACTTTTTTCTGCTCGGCATCCGTCAGCGTCCTCGTTGACTTGACCGGTGCAGCCGGCTTGGCGGGTCGAAGCGCGACAACTTCCAGCGGCGGCGGCTGTGGCACGGCGCGCGGCTGGGCGGCGGGCTTGAGTGGCACATCGGGCGCTGCCGTCGGCGCCTTCTTGACGGCCTTCGGGGGCACTGGCGTGTTCACCAACTCAATCTTTGGAAATTGCGGGGCTGACGGCATCGTCTCGGGCACGGGTGGCAGCGATACAAGTTCCGTCGCCGCGGCAGGTTCACTGTCGAATCCAAACCAGGTTGCCCAGATGCAGCCACATGCCAGCAGTGCCAGTCCGCTGACGACCGCGACAAGCGGCGCCGCGACACGCCTGGAAGGAGCCGATGGAAGCGCGGGACCTATATCCTTGGGCGTGGGTGGCGGCAGGTACGGCGTGGACATCAACGCCACCGACCTCGTGTGCCGCATCGTTGTCGCCTTGTCGCGCTGCGGTTCGAGTATGCCACTCATGGGCGCGGCGCCGATCGGCTCGCAGGGAGCCACATCCGCCGCAGAAATCGTGAATGGCGCCTGACAGTGCGTGCACTGGACTCCGGTCCCCGCCGCTACCGGCTCCGGTGATCGCAATACGGCGTGGCAGTGTGGGCAAAGAAGCTTGGTGATTTGCATGGATTTCCGCCCGGGTGAATCCTCCACGAGACCGCTGCCAGTTAGTGTAGCACGGCGACGGAGGCGTTTGCCAGTGGGCATGGCAAGTTTTCGCGTGTCGCCTACTTTTCGCGGAGGCGGAGAATCCAGGTGACTTGTCCCGCGTCGCTGCGTTGTGCGAGCGTGAGATTGTCGAACAGGCCAAGACCGGCGAGCAAGCCGTCCAGCCATTGCCCGGCCGTGGCGGGACTGAGCTGATTCTTCTCTTGCAGGAACGAGACAACCTTGTCCCTGCGGCCTTGCAACCAGGCGGAGATCTCGGCCATGGATAGGTGCAGCAACGGCACCGCGCCGGACATGGCGGGGACTTTTTGCCCGGGCTGAAATCGTGCGAGCGCCTCCGGTGACGAACCGAGCAGCAGATAGCCGTCGGCAAGCTTCAAGGCTGGCCGCATGCCTGCGGGAAACAGCCGGCTCTCAAGGTACAAGACCTCGTTCGCATCCTGCTGCGCCGTCTTGACATCAATCGGCTCCTTGTTGGCGAGGTTATGCTGCAAGGCCGCCCAGCGGGCAAAAAACTGGGCCGACTTGAACAGGGCCGCGCCGGCAGATACTGGCTTCGGTCCCGGTTGGATTCCGAGTGCGACGATGACATGCGGAAAAGCACCCGCTTCGTCGGCAGCGGCAACGCAGATTCCCCAGTCCGGTCCCAGCCGTGGCAGGACGTCCTTTGCCGGGTCCAGGCCGAGCGTGGCGGCCAGGGTTTTCCGCAGCATATTTCCGATCGCTTCACGCGCCGGATCGGGTGTCAACTCGCGAACCATCTCCACGGCGGCCGGTACATCGATCTTGCCGGCGATGCGAAGCATCGACTTGCTCGGGAAACGCTGCCAAAGCTCGGATGCCTGGTAGTCTCTTGCAAACAGTGCCCGCAGGGCTTCCGGTACGTCATTCGCTCGCGCCTGAACGCTGAGACGGATTTCCGGCAAGGCGGCGAGGCTGGCCGACAAAACGATGCCGTCGAGAGCTTGCCAGTACTTCAGAAATGCGTTGATGACCTGTGACTGCGGATCGGTCCCCTTCGCTTTGCCGCGCAGGTCGGCGTCGAAGGCACGCGGGTTCAGCCACAGGGCTGCCAGCGCGCTCTCGGTCCCGGCGCGTCTGAGGCTGCGCTGCAGGGGCGATACGCTCGACGGCTCCCTGTCCAGTGCGTCGATGACGTCGCGAATGCTCTTTTCGTGGCCGGCGACTGCCAGCAGATTGCCAAGCAGAAGATAGTAATGTGTCTTGTTGCGTTCGACGCGACGAACATAAGACTTGCCCGCGTACTCGACGGTTGCCAACTCGGTGACCTCGCCGGAAGCCTTCTGCGCCTTGTTCAGTCGCTCGACAAGCTTGGCGAGCAACGGCGAATCGCGCGCCCATAACAGAAGCAGCCCTGCCTCGTCCTCGGAGCGCTGCGACTGGGCCGGCGTGTAAGCGAAAACCACGGCGTCGCCCAGAATCTCGTCGCGAAGCTGCGCAGCATCCACGCCGAAGTGCTTTTTGAAGTCCTGCTCCAGGCGAACAAGCTTGCCGAATTCGGGAGCGCGCGCTAGCGCCGCACCGACCGGGGAGTCAATGAGGGTCTTGAACCAGCGCGTGTCTTGCGTTTTCCGCCAGTGCTCGCGCAGGTCGCTGACGACCAGACAGACGCCTGTATTGGTCGGCACCAGGCGAAGCAATCGCTCGCGCGGGGAAGCCTGCGCCTGTACGATTCCGGGCAATGCCAGCGTCGCGAGCGCCGCCAGCAGGCTGACAAGACTCGCTCGCATCCGAAGATTCATTGCGTTGCCACCCCCCTCTCGGTACCCCAGCAACGAATTGTGTCGCGATCAGAACTGTAAACTTCTCAATAACCCTGGGTAAACGTGGCGATGGATTGCATCGCGCCTGCAGGTTTTGCACACGCGCACAGACATTGAGGCCCCTCTTCACCCAGACTTATTGAGAAGTTACCCGAGTTTGCCGTAACACAATGGAAAACACAGGTTGCATACCACACACTCAAGCCGCTTTTTCGTTGCAGGGGGTCAGTGGACCCGTGAATCCTTCTGCTTGCCTGCGTCCGCTTGGGTAAACTCTCGAAAGAAGTAGGCGAAGGCACGTTGCGTCGAGGACGCTACGGTCTGCAACCCCTCGGCAGCGCCCTGCCCGGCCTGCCGCAAGGATGCCGCCGGTTCAAGCGGCGGCGCCGATTCGGCCATGCCGACGTTTTCCATCGGATTGGTGACCGAAAGCAAGACACGCATCTGGTCCGTGCTCTTGTCCGCGAGCGACGCCACTGCCTGCCGCGCTTCCTCGACGCTCTTTTCCATCGACGGTGGCGGCTCGGTCTTGACAAGTTGCTGCGGCTCTTGCTTGGGAGCCGGCGCGCGTAACCATGGCAGTCCGTACATGCCAGCCAGAACGGCGAGCAGCACGGAGGCCGCCAGAGCGAGGTAAGTTCCCAGACGTCCCAGGCGTCCCAGGCGCGCCGGTGCGCGAAACCGTCGCGGCAACCGGTTCTTCTGGTCCGCCTCTACCCGTACGAGAATGCGCCTTGTCAGATCCAGGGGTGGCATGGTCGGCGACTGGGATCGCAACTGATCGAGCATCGAATCGGCCGCTTGCTGCAAGCTGCGGCAATCAAGACATGCCGCCGCGTGCTCACGAACGGCCCAGTCCTTGTCCAACTGCTCGCCGTCGAGCCGCCGTTGCAGCAGTTCCTGGAAATCATGGCACTTCATGCTGAACCTCGACCATACCGCGTCGCTGCAGCCGGGCCATGACTTCCATGCGTGCCCGATGCAGCCAGGTCTTGACCGTGCCCACTGGCTTCTTGAGTGCCTGGGCTATCTCTTCGTAAGGCAAACCCTGATCGTGATAGAGGACGAAAGCCGTTTGATATTCCAGCCGCAACTCCGCCACCGCCGCCTGGATCTCCTGGACCATCTCGACCGGCTCGTCGTCTGCCTTGCCAGCGGCGGTGTCGTGCAGATAGTCGGCTAGCTCCGGCCGGCGCACGCGCTGAGCCAGCCAGGTGCGACAACGGTTCACGGTGATGCCCATGATCCACGGCTTGAGCGGCCGGGATGAATCCCAGCGCTGCAAGCTGCGAAAGATGCGCAGGAACACTTCCTGCGTCACATCCTCCGCATCCTGGCGATGCCGCAATAGCTTCACACACAGTCCGAATACGTCGGACTGGAAGCGCACCACCAGCGCCTCGATGGCCTGGGTATTGCCCCGCAAGGCCCCTCGCACCAGCATGGCGTCAGTTTCGGACACGTCTGGCCCCACGCCGCGGCTTCTGATGGTACTACTCGGCAGACGGGACGAGAGTTTCGTGACTGGAGGGTGTTGCAGGCGGCGGATTGCTGCCAGTCCGGCAAGCTGGTCCACCCGGGCTACTTGTCGGCGGCCTTGTAGAGTAGCTCGATGACTTCCTCGACCGGTGTCTCGCGCAGCTCCTTGCCGCGCTGCTTGAGCGAATCGCTGAAACGCAGGGCGACATCTTGCATGCCCTCATGCGTCTCCTGCGAGCCGCCGACGATCAGGAACTCCTCGCTCCGGGTGATGCGCTTGTGGCCGTCGTCGCCGTCGAACGCGACTCCGAGCAAGCCGAGCACCTCTTGTCTGGGATTACCCTTGCGTGCCACGCCATCTCCCTTCGCCAGAGCGCCGAATAGGCCCGATATTACAACTATAAGGGCTACGATTGTGGCCGGTCAATCGCAAATGAGCAATGAAAGATGATATACAGGCCAAGACGGCCCGCAGACTCGGCATGAGAAGTCTGGCTTGCTTGGCCGCTGGGTGGTAGCATTGGAGGGACGAGGTGCCGGAGTGAGCGATTTCGATAGCCCCTGGAAGGAAGTCCTCGATCGGTTTCTGGCGCCAGTTTTTCGGCTCTTCTTTCCCGTGGCTCACGAGGCCTGGCCGACAAGCTGTTCAAGGTCTGGCGGCGAAGCGGCCAGGAAGCGCGATTGGACAGGTCGGGAAGACGAGCTGGAGCGCGAGCCGAACCCGATGGCCGCTGTCGTGTTGAGCCACCTGAAGACGGTGGAGACTCGTGGCGATGCGCCGGCCCGCAAGCACTGGAAGCTTCGGGTCGTCCGTGGTCTGTTCGAGCGCGGATTGTCAGCAGACGACATCCGTCAACTGTTTCGGTTGATCGACTGGATGATGGATCTTCCCAGGGAGCTTGAGCAAGAGTTCAGCGACGACTTGCATCGGCTTGAGAAGGAGAAGAACATGCCATACGTGACAAGCATCGAGCGCTTGGCCCTGAGTCGAGGCCGCGAAGAAGGCCGCGAAGAAGGCCGCGAAGAAGGCCGCGAAGAAGGTCGCGAAGAAGGTCGCGAAGAAGGTCGCGAAGAAGGTCGCGAAGAAGGTCGTGAAGAAGGTCGTGAAGAAGGTCGTGAAGAAGGTCGTGAAGAAGGTCGTGAAGAAGGTCGTGAAGCACTCTGGCGCAGTATCGAGCGCGGCCTGGAACACCGTTTCGGAGAGGCGGGGCTAGCGCTGGCGCCCGAGATTCGCGGCATCCATGATCTGGCCGCTCTTCAAGCTGTCGTTGACGCACTATGGACTGCATCGCATCTGGCTGACGTGAAGAAGTTGATCGATGACGGCAGGGACCGCGGACCTGGCACAAAGGAAGATGCGTGATGGATTGTCGAGCCTTCTGGCCACAACTTCTCCTGTCGCTCGCGACGCTCCTCTGCATAGGGGAAGGACACAAGCTCCGTGCACAACCGGAACGCAGCAAGACCGGCACCTACGTCAGATTGAATGTCGTCGCGGCCAGACCGGATGCCACAGGAAGACAGCAAGTCGTCGTCACGCTGAACATCGACAAGGACTACTATTTGCTGGGCCATGATCTTTCCGAAGACCTCAAGCAATCGCGGCTCAAGGTTGATTTCTTGGTGGAAGGCAAGCCGGTCGCAGCCATGCTTACCTACCCGGCGGGTAAGAGAATCGACGACGAGACATTTGGTGCTTATGCAATCTACCTCGACCAGGCCGTCATCTCGGGCGTCGTGCAGCGCACGGCCGGCGACATGCGCCCGCTCGAGATCGTCGTCAGAATGCAGGGCTATCCCCGGCTCAATGCATACTGACTGCACCCGTCGCTGGTCCGTGTGACCGTGAAATAGACACCGCGAAATCTCATGCCGCGCCATCCTTCGATTCATCACTGCACGTCGCAGCCGTTGCACTTTTTCGGCCGGGTGCGCGAACTGGCCATGCTCGACGAGGCAATCGCCGGCGGCGACGCCAGCGTCGTCGCCATGATCGGCCCCGGCGGACAGGGCAAAACCGCGATCGCGCAGCACTGGCTGCATGGCACGAGGGCAGCACCGATCGATGGCATTTTCCTCTGGAGCTTCTACCGCAACAAGGATAGCGATCTCTTCCTTCGCCACTTGCTCGCGTATGCCGAAGGTCTGGAATCTCCGCCCGAGGTTGCTGCCAGTTACTGCGTTGACCGGCTCGTCGAGGTTTTTCGCCGCGAACGCTGGGCGCTGGTGCTCGACGGCGTTGAAGTCGTGCAGCACGAGTCCGGCTCGTGGTTTGGTCGCTTCGTACATCCCGAGCTGGCGCGCTTTCTGGAAGAGCTGGCGGCCGGACCAATGCCCGGCGTCGCCGTCGTGACCTCGCGGTTTCCGCTGCCGACGCTGGCATGTCGCCGATACGCCCGCATTGTCAGCCTGGCGGCACTCGACCGCAGCAGCGGCCGTGAACTGCTACGCAGCCTTGGCGTGCCGGGAACGGACAGCGAACTGGAGCATGCGGCGGCTTCCGTCGGCCTGCACGCCAAGGCCGTCGAACTGCTCGGCACGCTAACCGTTCGCGCGGCGCGGAGCCCGAAGCACGAGCGCGGGTCGGACCTCGCTCACGCGTCGGGCTTTAGCGAGTCGAACGCCGACGCGTCGGCCAGCGAAGAGGAAATCCACGTGGCCCGCGTACTCGATGCCTTTCGCCAGGCGCTGCCACAGGAAGACCAGGACATTCTCGCCCTGGCGACGGCGTTTCGGCAGCCGCCCAGCGAGGCGCGCTTGCTCGAATACCTCCGCAGCGAGCCAGTGGCAAACGTACTCGCCAAGGCCTGGGGACGCGGCTACGTGCCGTTTTCTGAACGCGACGCCGGCTGGCTCGAAGGCAGGATTCAAGAGCTGGTCGATCTGCGCCTGCTGGAACGCGTCGGCATTCACCAGGACTCGCAGCACGTGATTGACGCCCATCCGCTGGTGCGGCGCGGCTTCGAGCATGTGCTTGGCAAGGACAGCGGCGCGACGAATGCACGCACCCGCGCCGGCTTCCTGCGCGGTCGGCCCGACCGTCGCCCTGCCGCCAGTCTTGACGAGGCGCGCGAAGAAGTCGAGCTATTTCACGCTTACTGCGATGCCGGGCTGTGGAACGAGGCGGACGGTGTCCTGGTCGCGCTCGATAATCCCAAGCATCGCTTCCTCGCCCCGGTGTTCGAGCGCGATCTTCTGCTCCGCTTCTTTCCGGAACAGGACTGGCGCCGGCCGCCGGCCTGGCCTGGCTTCGGCCGCCAGCGCAGCCTGGCCATCTGCTTTGAGATGCTTGGGCAGTTCGAGGAAGCGCTCGCCGCCTACCGCGATGTGGATGCTGCCTTGCGCGGTGATACCCTCATCGCGCTGGGAAGATTGACGCCCTTGCTGAACCAGCCAAACGCGCCCCAGCCGTGGCAAGCCTTGTGGCAGGCCTACCGTGCCCACGCCCTGTGTCTTGCCGGTCGGGTCGCGGAGGCCGTCGCGCTGGCACGGTCGCTGGTCCCGGTGGACGTTTACGAATGGGTGCACGTCTTCGAATGCTTGCTGCGGGCTCGCCAGCTCGACGTCATCGACGTTGCCAGCATGTGCTATCGCCCCCCCTTCTCGGGCGAGAATCGCTGGAGCGTGCTGGCCCGGCGACGCATGCGCGCCGACTATTTACGCCTCACCATGCCCGATGCCGAGGTGGATCTCGACGGCGAATACCGGGAACTGCTGGACGCCTATGACCGCGGCGGACTTCCCTACGAACGTGCGCTGTCGCGACTGAGTTATGCCTGCTGGCTGGAAGCCGGCAACCGGCCGGCCGAGGCGTGTGCCGTTCGTGCTGCTGCTGCCGACATCGGCCGACGTTTCCATATGCCTGTCATCGTCGCCGATGCAACCCCGCCCGAGCCGCGGGCCGCGACGGCGTCGATCCTTGCCGGCCCCCGTCGCCCTTGAGAGTTTCTTCCTTGAGGTGCCAGATGATCAATCGATCAATGCTAGCAGCCACGCTACTGCCTGTTGCGATCGGTGCTCTTTTCGTCGCTCGTGGTGGAGATCGATTTCACATGGGCAAGCCATTTATCCAGGCCCCGGACACGGTTTCGCCGCAGGCCCGAAAGTTCCTCGAGTCGCTGCCGGATCCCACGACACTGCCGGCCATGCCCGCCGCCGGCGACCGCGACGGCTGGAAACGCGTCTGGCAGGCCAACGAGGCGGCCAATGAGCCGAGGGTGCTGGCGACCCTGAAACGCTACCAGCCCGTCGTCAACAAGCTCGTGCTGGGCGGCGTCCCGGTGCTGGACATCCGGCCCAGGGGCTGGAAGGAGAACGGCAAGGTGCTCGTGCACGCCCACGGCGGGGCCTACGCGCTCAACAGCGCCCGCTCGCGCCTGCAGAGCAGTGTCCCCGCTGCCGCGGCGACCGGCCTGCGCGTCGTTTCCATCGATTACACGCTGGCGCCGTTCGCGCGCTGGCGGCAGGTCACCGATGAGTTCATCGCCGTGCTGCGCCGCTTGCAAAAGGAAGGCTATTCGCTCAAGGACATCGCGGTCTACGGGGAATCGGCAGGCGGCGGACTGGCGGCGGGTTCGGTCCTCAAGATGCGCGACCAAGGCCTGGGCATGCCCGCCGCGGTCGTGCTCTGGTCGCCCTGGAGCGACATCAGCAACCGCGGCGACTCAGCGACGACGCTCAAGAACTTCGATCCCAACCACCATTACGACCGGCACCTGAAATCGGCAGCCGACGCCTATGCCGACCCCGCGGATCAGAAGCATCCTTGTGTCTCGCCCGTCTACGGCGATTACGCGAAGGGCTTTCCGCCCACCCTGATCCAGGGCGGCACCCGCGAAGTGTTTCTCAGCCATTTCGTGCGGCACTACCGGGCCATCGACGACGCCGGTGGCACCGCCGTGCTCGACCTCTACGACGCCATGCCGCACAACTTCCAGATCCGACCCGAGATGGCCGACGCTCCCGAGACACGTACCGCCCTCGCGAAGATGAAGGCCTTCCTCAGGCGGCACCTGGGCCGCTGAATCCGTCCACGGATTCGTCCAGTATTCGTCCAGAAACGGACATAGACCCCCTCGGCACATCGCTGGCCCTGGCAGGCGACCGGCGTGTCGCCCCGAAATGCAGTGAGCCTGATTCGCCATCGCTCGGATGGCGAATCAGGCTCAGGTCAGGTAGCGTTGCTCTGCTACCTCTTGGTCTTCTTCTTGGTCGTGCTGGAATTGCCGGCATTCTTGGCCAGCGTGTTCATGAACGCCAGGGCGGCATTTACTTCATTGAGCGCCAGCTGAGCCTGGGCCCTCGCCGTCTGCACATGCGGGTCGTTGCCCTTCATCTGTCCGATGGGTAACCGGTCACGGGTCGATATAGCTCGGAATCGTGGTTTCGGGTACTGTTGCGGTTGGCATGGATGCTCCACCGACAGTATCGGCAGAAGTGTTGGCATCGC
>Ga0194132_10005150_pt1 | contig 21510 bp, 22 predicted proteins | sample TA2KigOf80mmetaG_FD_148612 | JGI IMG/M metagenome (GOLD analysis project Ga0194132, IMG submission 148612) | Freshwater microbial communities from Lake Tanganyika, Tanzania - TA2015054 Kigoma Offshore 80m | ecosystem: Environmental > Aquatic > Freshwater > Lake | place: Tanzania: Lake... | reverse complement strand
AGGCCGCGCTGGGCGATGTCGCCCGCGCCAAGGGGATGAGCGAGATCGCTGAAGCCGCCGGCTTGGGGCGCACGAACCTCTACAAGGCACTGTCCCCCGATGGTAATCCGGAGTTCGCCACCGTCGCCCGCGTGCTGAAAGCTCTCGGCCTGCGGCTGAAGATCGCTGCCTGAGGGCGCGACACGTTCGGCTCTTTTGCAGGATGCTTTTGCTCGGCATTTTGCGCTGAGCGCTTGCGGGCCTGGAGGCCTCTCCCTATGCTCCGCGCCGCTTTTCCTGCCCTATTTCCTTAAGAGTCCCTCAATGGCCGACACCATCAAGCGCGTCGTGCTCGCCTATTCCGGCGGTCTCGACACCTCGATCATCCTCAAATGGATCCAGGAGACCTATCGCGCCGAGCTGGTGACGTTCACCGCCGATTTGGGCCAAGGCGAGGAGTTGGAGCCGGCGCGCAAGAAGGCCGAGATGCTGGGTGCCAAGAAGGTCTATGTCGAGGATCTGCGCGAGGAGTTCGTGCGCGACTTCGTCATGCCGATGTTCCGCGCCAACACGCTCTACGAGGGCTGCTACCTGCTCGGCACCTCGATCGCGCGACCGCTGATCGCCAAGCGCCAGATCGAGATCGCCCAGGAGACCGGCGCCGACGCGGTGGCCCATGGCGCGACCGGCAAGGGCAACGACCAGGTGCGCTTCGAGCTCACCTATTACGCGCTCAAGCCCGACATCAAGATCGTCGCTCCCTGGCGCGAATGGGACCTCTCCTCGCGCACGGCGCTGATCGAATATGCCGAGAAGAACCAGATCCCGATCGCCAAGGACAAGCGCGGCGAGGCGCCGTTCTCGGTCGACGCCAACCTTCTGCACATCTCTGCCGAGGGCAAGGTGCTGGAGGATCCGTGGGAGGAACCGCCGCCCTACGTCTACAGCCGCACCGTCGATCCCGAGCAGGCGCCGGACAAGCCGACCGTGGTCGAGATCGAGTTCGAGAAGGGCGATCCCGTCGCGGTCGACGGCAAGAGGCTGTCGCCGGCGGCGCTGCTGACCAGGCTCAACGAGCTCGGCGGCAAGAACGGCATCGGCCGCCTCGACCTGGTCGAGAACCGCTTCGTCGGCATGAAGAGCCGCGGCGTCTACGAGACGCCGGGCGGCACCATCTGGCACGTCGCGCACCGCGCGATCGAGAGCATCACCCTCGACCGCGGCCAGGCGCATCTGAAGGACGAGCTGATGCCGCGCTACGCCGAGCTGATCTACAACGGCTTCTGGTTCTCGCCCGAACGCCGCATGATCCAGGCGGCGATCGACGACAGCCAGAAGCGCGTCAACGGCACCGTCCGCCTCAAGCTCTACAAGGGCAATGTGACGGTCACCGGCCGCAAGTCGCCGAACAGCCTCTACCGCCTCGATTACGTCACCTTCGAGAAGGACTCGGTCTATAACCAGAAGGACGCGGAAGGCTTCATCAAGCTTAACGCCCTTCGGCTCCGCCTCGGCAAGATGGCGGGGATTTAGGTCCCCGCTACTTGCTGGCGAAGGCCTGGTCGGTGCGCTCGACGAATCCCGAGATGCGCGACTTCAGCTTCTCGATATCGTCTCCGAGCGGACCGCCTGTTACGCCGGCAATGCCCGGATATGACAAGTTGAAGCGCGTCCCGTCGACCTCGGACTCGATCGAGGTACGGTAGAAGCTCATCAGCTCGCCATCGACGAAAGCCGAGAGCGAGGCTGAGAGCGTGTAGGGCCGCCCGTTCACGTCGAAATGGTTGTTCTTCGCCAGGTCGAGGTGGCGGTCGACATCCACGAAGATGACGGCGCCGCGATAGCGGCGCTTGGCCAGCACGGCGGCAACGGCCTTCTGGTAGCTCGCGCGATGCGGCGAGTCTTCCTGGTAGTAGACGACGTAGACCGGATGCCTTTTCTTCGCGGTATCCAGCTCCCGCGAGAAGATGCGGCGCCCCTCCTCCGGCCGGACCGTGGCGTCGAGCTGGACCTGCCGATACGAAAGCGCGCTCTCGCCGGCTAGAAAGCTTGTGGGCGCTGCGCCCACCGCGAGCAGCTTCAGAAAATTCCTGCGATCCATGGCCGACCCACCCGGTTGCCCAAGGAAACGGCACAGAGCCTACACGGTCACAGCTCCGTCACGGCCGTATCGGACTACCGCTGGGCTTACTTGGATACGCGGCGCTCGGCGGAGATGAGCGTGTTGCGGAGAAGGCAGGCGATGGTCATCGGGCCGACGCCGCCCGGCACCGGCGTGATCGCGCCGGCGACCTTCACCGCCGCGTCGTAGTCGACATCGCCGACGAGGCGATTCTTGCCGCCTTCCTCGATACGGTTGATGCCGACATCGATCACTGCCGCGCCCGGCTTGATCCAGTCGCCCTGGATCATGCGTGGGCGACCGACCGCGGCGATCACGACATCGGCGCGGCGGCAGACGGCACCGAGATCCCTGGTGCGCGAATGCGCCACGGTCACCGTGGCATTGCGGCGGAGCAGGAGCTGGGCGATCGGCTTGCCGACGAGGTTGGAGCGGCCGACCACGACGACCTCGGCGCCTTCGAGCTTCACCCCCGCCTCGTCGAGCAGCACGAGCGATCCGAGCGGCGTGCAGGGAAAGAGCCCGTCGAAGCCGACGGCGAGCCGGCCGGCATTGACGACGTGGAAGCCGTCCACATCCTTCTTCGGATCGATCGCGTCGATGACGCGATCCGAGTTGATGTGCTTCGGCACCGGAAGCTGGAAGAGGATGCCGTCGATCTTCGGATCGTCGTTGAGCCGCCGCACCAGCGCCAGCACATCGGCTTCGCCGGTCTCCGCCGGAAGCTTGTGCTCGACCGAGAGCATGCCGGCGGCGGCGGTCGTCCTGCCCTTGTTGCGGACATAGACCTGGCTCGCCGGATCCTCGCCGACCAGAACGACGGCAAGCCCGGGGACCCGGCCATGCGCCTTGGCGAAGGCGGCGACCTTGGCCGCCGTCTCGGCGTTGAGCTTCTCCGCGACCGCCTTGCCGTCGATGATCTTCGCCGTCATCCCAGGGCCTTCTCCAGACGCTTCGCCAGCTCGCCGGCGTCGCCCTCAATAAACAGCGTCTTGGTGCGGTCGCTGAGACCGCGGCGAATCTCGATGTCGCATTTCGGCAGGTCGAGCGCGTCGGAGACCAGCTCGATCAACGCGCGGTTGGCGGCGCCGTCGGCCGGCGGCGCGGTGACCCAGGCCTTGAGCACGGGCTTGCCGGCGGCATCCGTCGCGGCTTCGCCGAGGCGCGCACGGCTCGCCTTCGGCGTCACCCGGATGGTCAGCAGCGCGCCTCCGGCGGCCGGCGTCAGTGGCAAGGCCAATCAGAAGGCGCCGAAGACGTAAGCGTTGACGAAGTCGCGGAGGAAGTAGATCAGCAGGATCAGGATGATCGGCGAGATATCGATGCCGCCGAGATTGGGCAGAACGCGCCGGATCGGACGCAGCGCCGGATCGGTGATGCGGTCGAGGAAATCGCCGACCATCGAGACGAAGCGGTTGCGCGTGTTGATGACGTTGAACGCGACGAGCCAGCTCAGGATCACCCAGATGATCAGGCACCAGATGTAGAGCTCGACGACCGCGTTGAAGAGATTCTGGAACGGATTGGCCATGCCGGCGACGTTTCCTTCAAGGACGCTTTTGCGGTGACGGTAACGGGCGACCGAAGGTCGCGCAAGCCGGCGGCGGAACGCGCCTATATCCCAGGTGTTCCCCCTCTATCCCATTCCTCCCGCAGGAGAACACCGCCATGACCGCCGCCCGGGCGCAGAAGCCCTCCCATGCGCCGTTCACGCTGATGAAGCTGCCCTACGAGGCCTCGGCGCTCGCCCCCGTCATCTCGGATGAGACCGTCGGCTTCCATCACGGCAAGCACCACAAGACCTATGTCGACACGCTCAACAAGCTGATCGCCGGCACCGAGTTCGAGGGCCAGTCGCTGGAGGAGATCGTCAAGGCGACCGCCAAGGCCCAGGACGCCAAGACGAAGAAGATCTTCAACAACGCCGGCCAGGTCTGGAACCACGACTTCTTCTGGAACTCGCTCGACCCCAAGGGCGGCAAGCCCTCGGCGAAGATGAAGGAGCTGATCGAGTCCGGCTTCGGCGGCTTCGAGGAGTTCAAGAAGAAGCTGACCGAGACCGGCGTCACGCAGTTCGGCTCGGGCTGGGCCTGGCTCGTCTTCGAGAACGGCAAGCTCGGTCTCGAGAAGACGCCGAACGCCGAGAACATGCTGTCAGCCAAGCCCGGCGCAAAGGCGCTGCTCACCATCGACGTGTGGGAGCACGCCTACTACCTTGACTACCAGAACAAGCGGCCCGACTTCCTCGGCGCCGTGATCGACAAGCTTCTGAACTGGCGCTTCGCCGAGGCCAACCTCGGTTGACGCCGAGGAGGTCTCATGCGACGTCCCATCGCGGCGGCTCTCGTAGCCGCCGCTTTCGTTTCACCGGCCGCCGCCGGCTTCCTCGGCGGCAAGGACCTCCACGGCCACTGCACGGCGGCCTCGATCGACGAGCGCTATATCTGCATCAGCTACATCATGGGCGTGATCGACACGACCCAGCATCTGCTGCCGCGCGCCGATCCAGGCCGCGCCTGCATCCCCTCGGGCGCCGGCGCCCAGGAAACGATCGAGAAGATCATCGAGTACCTGAAGACCGACACCGAGCGGCGCGACTCCCCCGCCGAGATCCTGGTTGGCCACGCATTGAAGACGGTCTATCCCTGCAAGAGCTGAAGCAGGGGGAAATGGGCGGGGATCTCGGCCAGGCGGCCTCGACGGCCATTCAGATGATCGTGGGCGCCGATTGGCGCCTGTGGTCGGTCGTCTTCCTCAGCCTCAAGGTCAGCCTCGCCGCGACCGTGCTCGCCACCGCGATCGGCCTGCCCTTGGGCGCCCTGATCGCTCTCAAGAGCTTTCCCGGCCGCAACCTCGTCACAGTGATCCTGAACGCCTGCATGGGGCTGCCGCCGGTCGTGGTTGGACTCCTCGTCTATCTGTTGCTGTCCCGCGCCGGCCCGCTCGGGCCGCTCGGGCTCCTGTTCACGCCCGGCGCCATGATCGTGGCGCAGACCCTGCTGGTGCTGCCGATCGTCGCCGCGGTCACGCGCCAGATCATCGCCGATGCCTGGGGCGAGTATCGCGAGCAGCTGACCTCGCTTGGCGCCGGACCGATGCAGGCGGCGGCCACCCTGATCTACGACTGCCGCTTCTCGCTGGTGACCGCGGTGCTCGCGGGCTTCGGCCGCGCCGCCGCCGAGGTCGGCGCCGTGCTGGTGGTCGGCGGCAACATCGACGGCGTCACGCGCGTGATGACCACCTCGATCGCGCTCGAGACAAGCAAGGGCGACCTGCCGCAGGCGCTCGGCCTCGGCATCGTGCTGATGGCGCTCGTGCTCGCGATCAACGGCATCGCGCTCGCGCTCCGCAGCGCCGGCGCACGGCAAGGCGCATGAGCGCCGAGAGCATCCTGCCGCTGGCGCTGGCGGAAGTCGGCTTCTCTGCCGGCGGCACGCGCATCCTCGACGGCATCACCGTGCGCTTCGAGGCCGGGCCGGTCAGCGTCATTCTAGGATCCAACGGCGCCGGCAAGAGCGTGCTGCTGCGGCTCTGCCACGGGCTGCTCGCGCCGACCGCGGGCCGCATCGCCTGGCACGGCGGCTTCGCCGGCGATCCGCGCCGCCGCCAAGCCATGGTCTTCCAGCGCCCGGTGATGCTGCGCCGCTCGGCGCTCGCCAATGTCGTCTACGGCCTCGCGCTCGCCGGCCATGCGCGCGCCGATCGTTCGGCGCATGCCCGAAGGATGCTTGAGCGCGTCGGCCTCCTGGCGCTGGCGGAGCGGCCGGCGCGGCTTCTCTCCGGCGGCGAGCAGCAGCGCCTGGCGCTGGCCCGCGCCTGGGCGCTGAAGCCCGAGGTGCTGTTCCTCGACGAGCCGACCGCCAATCTCGATCCCTCGGCCGCGCGCATGGTGGAGGAGATCGTCGGCGCCATCGCGCGCGAAGGCACCAAGGTGATCATGACCACGCATGATCTCGGCCAGGCGAAGCGGCTCGCAGACGAGATCCTGTTCCTGCATCGCGGCCGCCTGATCGAGCGGGCATCCAAGGACGCGTTCTTCGCCGGGCCGTCGGCGCCCGAGGCCGCCGCTTTCCTGCGCGGCGACCTCTCCTGGGACTAGTGCCTCACGCGCCCTGCACGGCGACGCGCATGCCGTGCTGCGGGTGCTGGTGACGCCAGACCAGCCAGCCGATGATCGCGATGTTGGACAGGTTGAACAGCACGCCGACCAGGAAGGCCGGGCGGTAGTCGAGCGCGATGTCGAAGACAACGCCGCCGATCCAGGCGCCGCCCGCCATGCCGAGCGTGCCGAACAGGTAGATCGCGCCCATGCGCCAACCGGCTTCGCTGGCGGGGAACACCTCGCGCACGACCAGCGAATAGGCCGGGACTATGCCGCCGAAGGCGAGGCCATAGGCGATCGACAGGATGTAGAGCGGGATCATGCCGTCGATGACGATGTAGAACGCCAGCGCGATCGCCTGGGCAGCGGCGCCGTAGAGGATGGTCTTCAGGCCACCGACGCGGTCCGAGAGCTTGCCCCAATAGAGGCGGCTCAGGAACGCCGAGCCCAGCAGCAGCGACAGCATCTCCGCGCCGCGCGCCGCCGGGATGCCGATATCGGTGCAGTAGGCGACGATATGCGTGAGCGGCATCGCCATGGCGACGCAGCAGCCGACGATGGCGAGGCAGAGCAGGAAGAGCACGAGATTGCCGTTGAGGCCGAGCACGCGGTCGCCCTTCTGCGGCTCGCGCACGCCGGGACGCACCGGCGAGACAGGCGGCCGGTGGCGCAGCAGGAAGCAGAGCGGCACCATGGTCGCGATCGCGAGGAAGCCCCACCAGAACATGGTCTGGCGCCAGCCCCAGGTCTCGACCGCGTAGCTGAGCACCGGCGGCCAGATGAAGCCGCCGACGCTCTGGCCGCTGCCGGCCAGCGCCACGGCCACGCCGCGGCGCTTGTCGAACCAGCGCGTGGTGTTGGCGATCAGCGGCGCGAAAGTGGTGGCGTTGCCGAGCAGCCCGAACAGGATGCCGTGGGCGAAGTAGAGCTGCGTCATGCCCTGCGAAGAGCTGGCGACGATGGCGCCGAGCCCGATCATGACGGCGCCGACGAGCGCGATCCAATGGACGCCGATGCGGTCGGCGAACCAGCCCATGGCGATGCCGCCGATGCCGGCGCCGATATAGGTGGCGGCGCTGGCGAAGGAAGGCACCGAGCGCGGCCAGTCGAACTCGGCCGCGATGATCTTCAGGGAGACGATGGTGATATAGGGGCCGCCGAAGGCGATGGCCATCAACAGCATCGACACGGTCGCGATCTGCCAGCCGAGCGGCGATTCGACCGAGGGAGCAGCTTCTTTCAAGGCACGTCCGGGAGGATCTAGGCGTGAACGGGGACCCCATGGTGCCACAGGCTCAGCGGCGCCGGAACCCTCCCGCGAGCAGCGCCGCACAGGCCAGAAGCTGGAGCGCGATGACCAGGACCAGCGGCCAGGCATAGCCGCCGGTCGCGTCATGGACGGCGCCGAGCGTCCCCGGCGCGAAGCTGAACGTCGCCTGGTTGATGGCGATGATGAGCGCGACGACGCGCCCGACATCGACGGGATCAAACTCGGCATGGACGGCGAGCGGCATCAGCGAGACCAGGTTTCCGACGCCTAGGCCGAACAGGATGCAACCGATCAGCAGAAGCACCGGCTGCGCCGTGGTGGCGAGCAGCACGACTCCGACGACCTGGATCAGCAGATTGGCGACGGTGATGACGCGGCGATCGGCACCGCCGATGGTGAATCCCAGGGCCGTGCGGCCGATGATCGCCATGATGGTCATGGCGCTGACCATCCAGCCGGAGAGCGTCGTTCCAAGCGACGGTGCCAGCAGCGCCACCAGATGCGAGATGAGCCCGACCTGCGCGAAGAGGGCCAAGGCAAAGCCGAGCGAGAGCGTGACGAAACGAGTTTCGCGAAGGAGCTGCGCGCGCAGGATCGGCGTACGAGTCGCTTGCATCGGCGCATCGTCGGAGGCGGTGCCATCGGGGTTGAGGTCGAGACTCGCCAATGTCGGCTTCAGATAGAGAACCGAGAGCAGCACGATGATCGCCGCGCCGAGCCCAGTGAGCGCCAGTGTCGCTGGCACGAGCCCGGTCTCCCCCTGCAGCCAGATGAACAGCGGGACCGGCACGACACCGCCGACGCTGGCGCCGTTGAAGGCGAGGCTGATCGCCGTCGCGCGCTTGGCGCGGAACCACGGCATGATCATCGCGTTGACCGCCGCTCCGCTGGTCGCGGCCCAGCCTGCGCCGCTGACGATGGCGGCGAGGAAGAGCTGCCAGGAGGCGGTCGCCGAGACCCAGCCGAGCGCGCCGAAGCCCAGCAGCCCCGCGCCGATTGCAGTCACGCGCCAGAGCCCGAAGCGCGCATGGATCTCGCCCAAGTAGACGATGATCCCGGCGCTCAGCAGATAGTGCCAGCTGATCGCCGCCGAGATCACCGCCACCGACCATCCGTGCTTCTCGTGCAGCAGATGCAGCAGCGCCGAGGGAATGTAGAAGCCGAATGCCCAGCCGAAGACCGCGACCGCGAAGGCGGTCCAGACGACCTTCCAGCCGAAGAAGAGCGGCGATCCGGTCAAGCCGGCGACCACCTCGCGTTCTCGTCCAGCGGATAGAGAGACTTCGGCGCGCGCTTGAGCACGAGGCTGCGCATGTTTCCGAGCGTCGGGCCGGGCGTATCGGCCATCAGGATGCGGTCGGCGAAGGGGCCGTAGGCGACGCGGAAATGCGAAGGCGACTTGACGAAGACGAGGCCTGCCTCGGTCGGGTCGAGGCCGACGGAGTAGTACATGCCGGTATCCCACTCCATCGCCGGGTATGAGCGCACGGCGATCCGGATCGAGCCGACGGCGAGAACGGCGGTCAGGCCGTTATCCATCTTCATGCCCTTGGCGCCCTTGTCGCGCATGGCATAGGTGCCTTCGGAGATCGTCGCCACGCGCGCTGTGACCTCGATCGGCTTCCCGGCATCCTTGGTGATCTTGTAGCCGAGCTTGAACTTCCGCGTCGTGCCGACGCCGGCTGCAGCCGCTTCCTTCGCCACTTCGGGATCGACGAAGGAGAGGTAGGTCGGCCGGCTCCACTTGTCGGCACCCTTCTTCAGAAGGCCTTCGAGTACCGCGGTCGAATCCGAAGCCGAGCCGCCGGTCGGCGCGTCGCCGGAATCGCCGACGACGGTGACGCCGTCCGACTTCATCGCGATCTCGATCGTCTCCTCGATCGGCAGCAGATCGGTCTCGAATTCCTTACGCCGGTTCCACACCATCGAGGCGAGTTCGTTCGCCGCCGCATCGCATTTATTCTGGTCCCCGTCGCCGCAGACCAGCACGGCAAATCCAAGATCCGGCAGGTCGAGCCAGGGCTGCACCGGGAAGAGCGAGGCATGCAGGATCTCGCCCTTCGCCTCCATCTCTCGCGCGCGCTCGACCACGGGGCGCAAGGGGCCGTCGGTGGTGCGCGTCACCATCGGGCTCACCAGCAGCGGCAGCTTGACCAGCGACATCACCGGCTTCTTCTTGCCGGCGAGCCTGTCGAGCATGAGCTGGGCGATGCGCTCCCCGGTCTCGAACATGTCGATATGAGGGTATTCCTTGTATCCCAGCAGGAAGGTGTTGGGCTGCAGCATGCGCTTCGTCACCAGCGCGTGCAGGTCGAAGCTGACGCCGATCGGCACGTCGGGGCCGACGTGCTTTCGCACCATCTCGATGATGGCGCCGTCGGGGTCGTCCTCGCCTTCCGCCGCCATGGCGCCGTGGAGAGCCAGGATCACGCCGTCGAGCTTGCCCGCGGCCTTCAGCCGGCTCATCAGGTCGCCGACGATCGTCTCGTAGGTGTCGCGCGTGAGCGTGCCCGAGGCGCAGGCGGATGTGGCGATCAGCGGCGCCACCTGGACGTTGGAGGAGCGCAGCACGGAGAGGATGCCGGGGATCTCGATGCGCTGGCCCTCGAGCCCGTCCAGCATCTCCTCGCCCTTGAGGTAGTAGTAGCGCTTGAAGGTCTCGAGCGTGGTCGGGATCGGCGAGAAGGTGTTGGTTTCCTGGAGGATCTGGGCGACGGCGATGCGCATGCGGGCCTCGGCGGAATAGGATCAGGCAATGGTGGCCAGGAGCGCGCTTCTGCGGCAAGCTCCTTCGCCTTTTCGAGGAAGAGAGTGAATGGACGCGATCGAGGCGATTGACGATCTGGCGCTGGACGGCACGACCAAGGGCATCCCCTTCGCCGAGGGGACGATCCGGCTCGGCGACATCGGCGCAAAGGGCTGGAACGTGATCAAGGGCGACATCGCGCTGCCGGCGATGACGCTGCGCGACTCCGCCGTCGACAACAACCTGGCGCTGATGCGCGACATCGCCGCCAGCCACGGCATCTCGCTGGCGCCGCATGCCAAGACCACCGGCGCGCCGCAGCTCTACAAGAAGATGCTGAAGGATGGCGGCGCCTGGGGCTTCACGGCGGCCACGGTGCAGCAGGCACTACTGGCGGCGCGCACGGGGGCAAAGAACGTGCTGCTGGCGAACCAGCTCGCGGCGCCGGCGAACGTCGCGCACTTCGTCGGCCTGATGAAGGCGTTTCCCCAGACGAAATTCATGGCGCTGGTCGATTCGGCCCAGGGCGCCGAGATGCTGGCGAAATGGGCGAAGCCGCATCTGAACGGCAAGAAGCTCAGCCTCCTGATCGAGATGGGGCCGGTCGGCGGCCGTGCCGGTGCGCGCACCCTCGACCAGGCGAAGGCGACGATCGCCGCGATCACCGCCTCGGCCGAGCTGCAGCTCGTCGGCGTCGAGGCCTATGAGGGCGGCGTCAAGGCGCCGAAGGCCGAGGAAGTCTGGGCCGGCATCGATCGTCTTCTTGATCTGATGCTGAGCGTTTTCGACCATGGCCGCCAGATCGGCGCCTTCGCGCCGGGCGAGGAGATCATCCTCTCCGCCGGCAGCTCCACATCCTTCGACCAGACGATCCGCCGCTTCGGCCATCTCGCCAAGGACAAGGGCGTGCGCATCGTCGTGCGTGGCGGCGCCTTCCTCGCGCTCGACCACGGCTTCTACCGCCGCCGCGCGCTCGACATGGACAAGCGCGGCCGCCTCTCGATGGCTGGCGGCAAGACGGGATCGGCCAGCGACTTCAAGCCGGGGCTCGAGCTCTGGGCCGCGGTGCAGTCCCTGCCCGACCCGAGGCTCGCGATCATGACCATGGGCATGCGCGACCTGCCCTATGACATCGAGCTGCCGATCCCGCTCCAGCGCTTCCGCGACGGCAGGCTGATCGAGGATCTCGGCTCGGGCTGGAAGATGACGCGGTCCAACGACCAGCACTGCTATGTCGAGTATCCGGACGGCGCCGATATCCGTATCGGCGACATCATCTCCTTCGGCATCTCGCACACCTCGACCGCCTTCGACAAATGGGACGTGGTCTGGCGCATCGCCGACGACTTCACAGTCACCGGCGCGGTGAAGACCTTCTTTTAGAGAGGGCGCGCGATGGGGGAACACGCCTACGGCCAGCCGCTGACACGGCTCGAGGATGACGCGCTGCTGCGCGGTAAGGGCCGCTTCACCGACGACATTCGGCTGGACCAGGAAGTGCGCGCGGTCATTCTGCGTTCGCCACATGCGCATGCCGCGCTCAAATCCGTCGATGCGAGCGCAGCCAGGAAGCTGCCGGGCGTGCTTGCGGTGCTGACCGGCGAGGATGTCGCCGTCGATGGCCCCGGTCCCGTGCTCTCCGAACTTGGCCTGCCGACCTTCCCGAAGAATGGCGGGCCTGCCCCGGGGCCCGTGGTGAAGCCCGAGCTGCCGGTGCTGGCGCAGGGGCGCGTGCGCTTCGTCGGCGAGCCGATGGCGATGGTAGTCGCCGAGACCGAGGAGGCCGCGCGCGACGCGATCGAGGCGATCGAGATCGACTACGAAATCCTGCCGGCGGTCATCGACATGAGCGAGGCGATCGACGGAGCGCCGGCGATCTGGCCGGAGGCGCCGCAGAACATCGCCTTCGAATGGCATGGCGGCGATCCCGAAGCAACCAAGGCCGCTTTCGCAAAGGCGGCGCATGTTTCGCGCATCACCGTGGTCAACAACCGCGTCTCCGGTGCTGCGATCGAGACGCGGGTTGCGCTTGGGCAGTATGACGGCCGCTACACGCTGACCACCGGCACGCAGATGCCGCATGGCATCAAGGCGACGCTGGCGCGCATGCTCAAAGTCCAGCCCGACGCCATCCGTGTCGTCTCCGAGGATGTCGGCGGCGGCTTCGGCCTCAAGAACGCGCTCTATGCCGAGCACGCGCTGGTGCTTTGGGCGGCGAAGAGGCTCGGCCGCCCGGTGCGCTGGGTCTCCGACCGCGCCGAGGCGTTCTCTTCCGACTATGCCGCACGCGACAACCTCACCACGGTCGAGCTGGCGATGGATGCCAACGGGCGCTTCCTCGGCATGCGCGTCGACGGGCTCGCCGCCCTCGGCGCCTATATCTCGCCGAAGGGCCTGAATTCGCCGGTCAACAACTCCCCGGCCTTCGCCGGGGTCTATCGCACGCCCGCGATCCATGTGCGTGTGCGCGGCGTCTTCACCAATACCGCCTCCACCGATGTCTATCGCGGCGCCGGCCGGCCGGAGGCGCTTTATGCGCTGGAGCGCGCCGTCGATGCCGCGGCGCGCGAGACCGGACGCGATGCGGTGGCCTTGCGCAAGCTCAACCTGATCCAGCCGGCTGACCTGCCGCGGGCGACGCCGCTCGGCCTTCTCTACGACTCAGGCCATTTCGAAGGCATCCTCGACCGCGCGCTCGCCGAGGCGAAGCACCGCCAATATCCCGCGCGTCGCGACGACAGCGCCCGCCGCGGCCGGCTGCGCGGCTTCGGCTTCGCTCATCTCTGCGAGCGCGTCGCCGGCGCCTGGAACGAGAATACCGAGCTTCGCATCGAGAACGGCAAGGCCACCGTCTACGCCGGCACCATGGGCAACGGCCAAGGCCATCACACCTTCTATGCGCACCTCGTCGCCATCCGCCTCGGCATCAAGCCGGAGGAGATCGGCTTCGTGCAGGGCGATACCGACAAGCTCGCCGTCGGCCACGGCACCGGCGGCTCGGCCTCGCTCGTGCTCGGCGGCTCGGCCCTCCAGGGCGCGATCGACGAGGTGATCAAGAAGGTGAAGCCCCAGGCCGCCGAGAGGCTGGAAGCGGCGGAGGTCGATATCGAGTTCGACGACGGGCATTACCTCGTCGCCGGCACCGACCGGAAAGTCGCCTTCACCGCGCTGATGCCGGGACTGAACGTGACCGGCTATCACCTGTTCAAGCCGACCAACCACACCTATCCGAACGGATGCCACGTCGCCGAGGTCGAGGTCGATCCCGATACCGGCGTGGTCGAGATCCAGCGCTATCTCGTCGTCCATGATTTCGGCGTGGTGCTGAACCCGCTCCTGCTCAAGGGGCAAATCGACGGCGGCATCGCGCAAGGCCTCGGCCAGGCGATGATGGAGGAGATCCGCTACGGCAAGGATGGCCAGCTGCTCACCGGCAGCCTGATGGACTACACTCTGCCCAGGGCCGCCGACTTCCCGCCCTTCGAGTTCATCTCCGCTCCGACGCCGGCGCCGACCAACCCGATGGGCGTGAAAGGCTGCGGCGAGGCCGGCTGCGCCGCCGCCCCGCCCGCCGTGGTCAACGCGGTGATCGACGCGCTCGCCGGCTACGGCGTCCGCCACATCGACATGCCGCTGACCTCGGAGAAGGTCTGGCGGGCGATCCAGGGCGCGCGCTAGCCCACCACGTTCCGGGGCTTGCCGGCGACGAAGGCCTCGACATTGTCGATCAGCTGGTCGCAGAGCGACTGGATCGCCTCGTGGCTGGCCCAGGCGGTGTGTGGGGTCAGGATGAAGTTCGGCAGGTCGAGGAGCTTCATCAGCACCGAGTCATGCGGGGGAGGCTCCGGCGAGGTCACGTCGACGCCGGCGCCGGCGATCAGCCCCTCGCGCAGCGCGGTCGAGAGGTCGTTCTCGTCGATGAGGCCGCCGCGGGCGGTGTTGACGATGATCGCCGTGCGCTTCATGCGCTTGAACTCGGGCAGCGCGATCATGTTGCGCGTCTGCGGCGTCAGCGGCGAATGCAGCGTGATCACGTCGGAGGTCTCGATCACCTCGTCCCAGGGCGTGTAGAGCGGTCCCAGCCCCTGCACGCCCTTGTGGGCGGCGAACATCACATGCATGCCGAAGGCGCGGGCGATGTTGGCGACGCCCTGGCCGATCACGCCTTCGCCGATGATGCCGAGACGCTGGCCGTGCAGGTCGTTGATCGGATGGTTGAAGAAGCAGAACTGCGCCGCCTTCTGCCACTCGCCGTCGACCACGTCGCGACGATAGCCGAAGAGGCTGCGGCGGAGCGCCAGGATCAGCGCGAAGGCATGCTCCGGCACCGTGTGCAGCGCGTATCCGCGGATGTTGGAGACTGTGATCCCGCGCTCGGCGCAAGCCTTAATGTCGATATTGTCGGTGCCGGTGGCAGCCACCGCGATCAGCTTCAGCTTCGGCAGCGCCTCGATCGCTGGGCGCTGGAACCGGACCTTGTTGACCAAAGCGATCTCGGCATCCTTCAGCCGCTCGACGATCTGCTCCGGCGTGGTGCGGTCGTATTCCTTCCAGGTGTGATCGAAGGACGGACGGCGAATGACGACCGCGGGCGCGATGGTGTCGCGCTCGAGAAAGACGATGCTCTTGGACACGTTTCCCCCAGGGAGTCTTCTTATCAGGCGAAGCTGGCGATGCGGTTGAAGCGCGACCAGGCGCGGCGATAGGGCGCCGCGGTCTTACCCTCGCAGGCCATCGCCGGGATCGTCTCCGCCCAGCGGGCCTCGGCGGCATCCGCCTCTTCCCAGCAGGCGGTCACGGCCTCGCGGCGCGTCTCGGCGTCAGCAGCGACGACCTTGGCGATGCGCCGAGCGAAGTCCTTCTCGAGCGCGTCGCGCTCGCCGGCGATGGCGGCGGAGCGGGTTTCGAAATCCTCGAGGATCTGGCGGTGCAGCTGCTCATGCTTCCACCAGCGGGTCTTCGGGTCGAACTTGCCGGTCGGTGTCTTCTCCTTCACCGGCAATCCGAGATCGACGAAGACCGGCTTGAAGATCGAGAGGCACGGCGCGGCCGAGCCCGTGATCCAATGCACCGCCGGACGGCCCTTCTTGAGCCAGCTCGCCATGGCGCCGGTGGTCTGGCCGCCATTGTTGCCCCAGGCGGCATGCATGCAGATCGCCTTCATCGTCGTCTGGTCCGGGTGCCAGCCGCGATCCTCCGGCCCGTGGTCGCGGAGCGCAGCCATCACCGAATGCACGTCGAGCCGGCCGCGGCGGTTGCCGAGCAGGGTGGTCGAGCGCGCGCAGCGCTCCTTGCCCTGGGAGATCTTGTCGCGGCGCGGATTGGTCATGGTCCTGGCGACCGAGGCGTCGCCGACCTTGGCCCTCATGCCGTCGCTGATCTTGTCGTAGTCCTTCTCGATCGAGAGCGCGTTCGAGATGGTGCGGACGCCATCGACATGCTCGGCGACCCAGTCCTTGCCGATCGTCTCCAACACCCAGGCGCCCGAGGCATCCGCGATGATGAAGGAGTTGTGGTAGGTGCGCTGCTTGAGATGCCCGCAATTGCCGCTCTGCCCGTGCTTGGCCAGCAGCCGCGTGATCACGTCGAGCGCTTCGTCGGCGGAGGCGCCGCGCTCGAGACCGAGACGGAGATAGTCCATGCCGATGACGCCCGGCTTCGGCGAGGGCATGCGCTTGCCATAGACCGCCTCGTTGCCGATGACGACGCCATGCTCGTTGGCGCCGATCTCCGCCCCCCAGATCCAGAAGGGCTTCGAAAGCAGCACCGCGTGGGTCTCAGGTACCTGCGGGATCTCGACATGGGTGAGCTTGAGGCTCGATCCCTTGCGGTGGCTCTTCTGCGGGATGGCTTCGAGGAACTGCGCCTCGTTCCGCTCGCGATCGCTGTTCTTGCCGAACAGCACCGCGCCGTCGACCGACTGGCCGCCGGCGGCCACCATGGTGTCGCACATTCGAAGCTCCCCTCGCGAAAAAGGCTGTGAGATTAGCAGCCCGTCTCGGCCGCGGGAGGAATTTCCGCCGATCCTTGCCGGAGGTAAGGAAAGTCCTTACATTGCGCTCATGATCACCAGCAAGCTCACCAGCAAGGCCCAAACCACGATTCCCCAACCCGTACGATCGGCGCTGCGCCTGAAGGAAGGCGACGAGCTGGTCTACGAGATTGTCGGAGACCACGTGCTCTTGCGGAAGGCGGAGACCGACGCCGCCGACAACCCGTTCCGGACCTTCCACGAGTGGAGCTCGGACGCCGACCGCAAGGCCTATGGCAAGCTTTGAGCCGGGCGATGTGATCGCCGTCCCCTATCCCTACACGGACCGCCCCGTCCGTCAGCGCCGTCCGGCTCTCGTCGTTTCAGGTGCTTCGTTCCAGGCCGAGCAGGGGCTCATCTGGGTCGTCATGATCACCAGCGCCGAAAACCGGGGCTGGAAGGGCGACATAGCGTTGGCAGGGCTCGCGAGGGCCGGGTTGCCCGCGCCTTCGATCATCCGTCCGCGAAAGATCGCGACCGTGGAAGCCCGCGACGCCGAACGGCTCGGCGCGGTCAGCGGCGAGGTCCTGGGCAAGGTGCTGACCGAGATTAGGCGCGTCCTCGAACTCGGCGCCAAGTAGATCGCGCCCTAGGCTCGTGCCGCGAAAGAGTGGTTGCCCGTTTCGCGCGCGCGGCCGTTCTCGTCGATCGCCTCGAAGGCGAAGCGTTCCGGCGAGATCGTGCAGGTGACGAAGTGGCGGAATTCGCCATTGCCCATCACGCCGTCGGGACCGTACTCGGTCCCTGCCCCACCGCTGCAGAGCTGCACGATGTCGTCATGCACCTGGAAGTCGAAGGCGATGATATGGCTGCAGAGATACGCCTGAACGCCGGCCTCGCGGAACAGCTTCCAGGCCTGGGTGCGCTGCTCGGCCGGGAAGACCCATTTGGGCACCTCCTCGTAGCCGTTGATCGGATGGAAGGGGTAGTGGCCGGCGACGAGGCGGATCGGCGCTGTGAGACTCTTCAGCGCCGTTTCGAGCCACGCCATGTCGACGGCGGCAAAACCCCGGTTCGAGAGATCGCAGGTCGAGATCGCGACGATCTGGGCCTCGCCGAGGTCGAGGACGTAGTTGAGGCCTTTCCTTAAGCGCGCGTCCGGCGGGAACGGCATGCGCGCCTCGCAGAAGGCGGCGCTGACCGGGGTGTTGGCGTCGTGATTGCCGGCGAGGTGCAGCACGCGCTTGTAGCGCTCGTCGAGCGGCCGGAATTCCTTGTCGAGGAAATGATCCCACTGGGCGCGCAGCGTGGGCTCGTCGTCGGTGTAACCGTACACGTGGTCGCCGAGATAGAGCAGCGCGTCGGCCGGTGCGTTCCGCTCCAGGATGCGCGCGACGATCCGCGCCAGGTTGGCCTCGAATTTCTGACCGGGAATGCCCGAGCAGGAATCGCCTAGAAGGGTCAGCGCGACGGACATTGTCCTAACGCTTGGCTTTAGCCTGGTTGCGGATATCGCTCAGGGAAGCGCGGATGGTCAGCGCCTCCGGATGCAGCCTGAGCTCGATCACCGCGAGCTTGCCCGAGGCGCGGGCGCGCTCGAAGGCCGGCTTGAACTCCTCGGTCTTCGTCACCGTCTCGCCGATGCCGCCATAGGCGCGGCCGATCGCGGCGAAATCCGGATTGATCAGGTCGGTGCCGGAGACGCGTTCCGGGTATTCGCGCTCCTGATGCATGCGGATGGTGCCGTACATGCCGTTGTTGACGACGATGACGATCGGCGCGGCGCCGGCCTGCTGCGCGGTTCCCAGCTCCTGCAGCGTCATCTGGATGTCGCCGTCGCCGGCAACGCAGATCACGTTCCGGCTCGGATAGCGGATCTTGGCCGCAACCGCGGCGGGCAGGCCGTAGCCCATCGAACCCGAAGTCGGCGCCAGCTCGGTACCCAGCTTGCGGTAGCGATGGAAGCGGTGGAGCCAGGTGGCGAAGTTGCCGGCACCATTGGTGTAGATCGTGTCGTCGGGCAGCGTCTCGTCGAGCCAGGAGATGATCTCGGCCATCTGGACGTCGCCGGGGCATTTCACCGGCTTGGTGTAGGCGAGGTAGTCGGCATGCGCCTGATCGGCGGCTCCGGCCCAGGCGGAGGAGTCGACCGGCTCCAGCCGCGCCAGCGCCGCGACGAAGGCCTTCACCCCGGCATTGACGGCGAGCGCCGGGCGGTAGACGCGGCCCAGCTCCTCCGGGTCGGGATGGACATGGACCATGGTCTGGCTCGGCGTCGGGATGTCGAACAGCGTGTAGCCGCCGGTGGTCATCTCGCCGAGGCGGGCGCCGACGACGATCAGCAGGTCGGCCGCTTTCACGCGCTCGGCCAGCTTCGGGTTCGGACCGATGCCGACATCGCCGGCATAGCAGGGATGCCGATTGTCGAAGCGGTCGGCGCGGCGGAAGGAGGTGCCGATCGGGAGCTTGTTCTGGGCGGCGAAGGTCTTGATCGCGGCGCAGGCGTCCTCGTCCCAGATTGAGCCGCCCAGGATGACAAAGGGCCGCTTCGCCTTGGCCAGCATGGCGCGGATCTCGGCCATCGCCTCGGGCCCCGGATGCGGCTCGGATGCGCGGTAGGGCTCGGCATCGGCGACCGTGGCGGTCGCCGTCAGCATGTCCTCGGGCAGCGCCAGCACCACCGGCCCCGGCCGACCCGAGGTCGCGGTATGGAAGGCGCGGCTCAGATATTCGGGGATGCGGGCGGCATCGTCGATCTGCGCCACCCACTTCGCCATCTGGCCGTACATGCGGCGGTAGTCGATCTCCTGGAAGGCCTCGCGCTCGATCGCGTCCAGGCCGACCTGGCCGATGAACAGGATCATCGGCGTCGAATCCTGGAAGCCGACATGCACGCCCGATGAGGCATTGGTGGCGCCGGGGCCGCGCGTGACCATGCAGATGCCGGGCTTGCCCGTCATCTTGCCATAGGCCTCGGCCATCATCGCGGCACCGCCTTCCTGGCGGCAGATCACGAACTTGATCGAGTTGACGTCATGCAGCGCATCGAGCACGGCGAGGTAGCTCTCCCCCGGCACGCCGAAGGCGGTGTCGACGCCATGGATCTTCAGCTGATCGACCAGGATCTGGCCGCCGGTCCGTTCCTTGAGCGCTGTCATGCGTATGAAGATCCGTCGATAAGGGATGCCCGGATATAGCAGCCCGTCAGGCTGCTTGCGAGCGGGCCCGCACGCGCTCGCGATGCCAGATATAGACGCCGCTGGCGATGACGACGCCGCCGCCGACATAGGTCAGGAGGTCGGGGATGTCCCCGAACACGGCCCATCCCAGGAGGATCGACCAGATCAGCTGGCTGTAGCTGAAGGGGGCCAGCGTCGAGGCCGGGGCGTGAGCGAAGGCGCGCACCATGACGGTGAGCGCGACCAGGTTCCAGGCGGCGATGCAGAACAGCATCGCCCAGGCCTCCCAGGAGACCCAGGCCCAGAACGGGATGACCGCCGGCGTCGCCACGATCGCGCCGACGATCGTCGTGTAGACAAGATTGGTCAGCGGATGGTCGTGGCCGGTCCGCCGGGTCAGGATCAGGCTGATCGCCCAGAGGAAAGCCGAGGCGATCGGCAGCAGCGACCAGGGCGAGAACTCCGCCCCCGGCCGGATGACGATGAGCACGCCGATGAACCCGACGACGACCGCGCTCCAGCGCCGGACGCCGACCTTCTCGCCGAGGAAGATCATCGACAGGGCCGTGACGAACAGCGGCGAGACGAAGGCGACCGTGATGGCGAAGGCGAGCTCGAGATGGGCGAGCGAGATGGTGAAGCAGGTGCCGGAAAGCAGCATGGCCAGGGACCGCCCGACATGGGCGACCGGGCGGGTGGTGGCGAAGCTCCTGGGCAAGCCGCGCCAGAGCACGATCGGCGTCAGGATGAGGATGTAGGCGGCATAGCGCGACCAGACGATCTGGACCGGGTGGACCTCCGCCGTCAGGTACTTCGCCACCGTGTCGGTGATCATGTACATTGCCAGCGCCGTCAGCATCAGGGCGATGCCGGTGAGCGGGCGGTCGGGCTTCGGCGCGGGGGCGGCGTCGGTCATCGGGCCAGCATGCGCTCGCGGTGCCAGATATAGACGCCGCTGGCGACCACGATGCCGCCGCCGACATAGATCCAGAAACCCGGGATCTGGCCCATCAGCGCCCAGCCGAGCAGCGTGGCCCACAGGATCTGGCTGTAGGAGAACGGCGCCAGCGTCGACGCCGGCGCGAGCGCGAAGGCGCGGAACATGGTGTAGAAGCCGATGAGGTTGCAGATCGCGGCAAAGATCATCAGCCCCCAGTCCCACGCGGAGGGCCAGGTCCAGAACGGCAGCATCATCGGCGTCGAGAGGACGAGGCCGACCGCCGTCAGGTAGACCAGCATGGTCAACGGCGGCTCGCTGCCGGTCAGCCGCGTCAGGATCAGGCCGACCGCCCAGATGAAGGCCGAAGCGAGCGGCAGCAGCGACCAGGGCGTGAACGCGACCCCCGGCTGGAGGGCGACCAGCACGCCGAGGAACCCGACGAAGATGGCGGACCAGCGCCGCATGCCGACCTTCTCGCCGAGGACCGGGATCGACAGCATCGTCACGAAGAACGGGGAGGCGAAGGCGACCGTGACGGCAAAGACGAGATCGAGGGTCGAAAGCGAGAAGACGAAGACCGCCGTCGAGGCCAGCATCAGCGCCGAGCGCCAGATATGGATCGAACGATGCGGGGTGTCGAAAGTCGCCGCCACGCCGCGCCGGAGCACGAACGGCACCAGGATGAAGACGTAGACGAAGTAGCGCGACCACACGATCTGGAACGGGTGGATCTCGCCGGTCAGGTATTTCGAGATGCTGTCGGTGACGGTGTACGCCGCCACGGCCGCCAGCATCAGGGTGATGCCGGTCAGCGGGCGGTCGGGCTTGTTCGGGACGGAGGCGGAATCGATCATCGAGGGGCGGCGCTTTCTAGCGTCTTCCGGCGGCCGGGGATAGGAAACGGCGATGGCTGCGGCATTTCCGGCGTTGACAGCCGATGCTGCGGCGCCGCAAATGTGCGTCCCGCGGCCGGTTCCCGGCCGCTAACCTCGTCTCATAGAAAGGACTTTCCGATGTCGTCGCCCAATGTCGCGGTGGTTGGAGCCACCGGCGCCGTGGGGGTCGAGTTCCTCCAGTGCCTGGAGGAGCGCAACTTCCCCATGTCTGAACTCCGTCTGCTTGCCTCGGCCCGGTCCAAAGGCAAAAAGATGAAGTTCAAGGGCACCGACATCACCATCCAGGAGCTGACCCCGGAGAGCTT
>Ga0194132_10005149_pt1 | contig 21515 bp, 17 predicted proteins | sample TA2KigOf80mmetaG_FD_148612 | JGI IMG/M metagenome (GOLD analysis project Ga0194132, IMG submission 148612) | Freshwater microbial communities from Lake Tanganyika, Tanzania - TA2015054 Kigoma Offshore 80m | ecosystem: Environmental > Aquatic > Freshwater > Lake | place: Tanzania: Lake... | reverse complement strand
CCTCCCAAGCCTTTGCCCCTGCCATCGGAGGTTTGGATCAACAAGCCGGTCGACACCAGCCCAACAGACAGAGAGGAACGTCAGTAAATTCCCATGCCGGGTGTCTCAAAGTTGTTGACACGCGCCGTCCACTGCGCTGGAACGTTTTCGGTTTCACCATGGGCGGTCCAATCACCATTCCCAAACTCTATTCCGGCCGCAACCGCAGCTTCTTCTTCACCTCGGCCGAGTTTCAGCGGCAGCGCATCGGCGCCGTGCGGCTTCTCACGGTACCCACCGCAGCCGAGCGGGCCGGCGATTTTTCGCGCACCACCAACGCCGCCGGGGCGGTGACCGCCATCTATGACCCCGCCTCCACGCCTCGCACGCCGTTTGCCGGCAACCGCATCCCCGCCAATCGCATCGATGCCACCGGAACCGCCTTAGCCGCCCTCTACCCGCAGCCCAATCGCCCGCCCGCGAACCTGGCTGGAGCGCAGAACTTCGTCGCCAACGCCGTCAACGCCCTGAACATCACCACCTGGACCTCGAAGCTCGATCACGTCATCGGCGACCGCGACCGCCTCAGCGTGCGCTATGTCCTCCACAACTTCCCCACCTACACAACGGGCGTTTTCGAGGCCAAGGGGCCTGATCCGAATGAGAGCACCGCGGACCGCCGCGCCCATTCCCTGCTCATCAACCATATCCATAACCTCACCCCCACCACCATCAACGATTTCCGGCTCAACTGGCAGCCGCGCTTCTTCATCAACCGTTCCACCGGGCTCGACACCGGGTGGCCGGCGCGTCTCGGCCTGCGCGGCGTCTCCGAACGGGCGTTCCCCAGGGTCAATCCCGCCGGCTATACCTCGCTTGGCAGCGGCACCCATGAGCGCGTTCAAACCCCCATCCAGGACATGCACATCGTGAACACCATGTCCAAGTTCCGCGGCAATCATTCGCTGAAAATGGGCGGCGAGGCCCGGCTCAGCCGCAATGCCGAACTGTTCAACCAATCCATTTCAGGAACCCTCGGATTCGCCGTTCAAGGCACCGCGCAGCCCGGCGTGGCCAACACCGGAAACGCCATCGCCAGCATGCTCGCCGGCATGGCCAACAGTGGCAGCATCCAGTCAACGCAGTTCATCGACCGGCGCGCTTGGTACTACGCGCTCTTTGTCCATGATGACTGGAATGGAAAGCAACCCGCAACCTGACATTCAACATCGGCCTGCGGTGGGAAACGCACACGCCGCGCGTGGATGCAAACAACCGCCAGAACGGCTTCGATCTTGCCCGCGTCAATCCGGTGTCGGGCACTCCAGGCGTCATCACCTTCGCCGGTCGCGACGGCCTGGGCCGCACAGTGTGGAACGGCGACTACAACAACTGGGCGCCCAGGTTCGGCTTTGCCTGGAAACCCGGCGGATCCACGCGAACCGTCATCCGGGCTTCCTACGGAATCTTCTACGGACCCCCGCTCCCGGGCTCGAACAACATGACAGCGGGCTTCGAGATCGCGGGCGACTTTCAAAGCCCGGACAACGGCATCACCCCGGCGTTTCTGCTCCGCAACGGATTCCCGGCCGTGCCGCCGCCCGCCGACCTGACGCCGGGCTTCGCCGCCGTTCGTGTGGGCCAGCCCGTCCGCTATGCGCCGCAGTTCATCGAAACCAACCGGCAGTTGGGCTACTCCCAGCAGTGGAACTTCACCATCCAGCGGGAACTCGGCTGGAACACACTGTTCGACATCGGGTACGTCGCCAATGTCGGCCACAAGTTGAACGGACCCAACACAAGCATCAATCAAGTGCCGCCCGCCCTCATGGGCGCGGGCGGAGCCCAGGTGCGCCGGCCCTTTCCGCAGTTCGCCAACGTCGTGTCCGTGTCGCCCATGTGGGGCAATTCCAGCTATCACTCGATGAACGCGAAGCTCGAAAAGCGCTTCTCCGGCGGCCTGAACTTCCTGAGCAACTACACCTATTCGAAGTTCATCGATGACGTCGCCGCCGGCTTCGAGAATGGCAATGTGCCCGGCGGCATTCAGAATCTCTACGACCGCCGCGCGGAAAAAGCGCTCTCCGGAAACGACGTGCGTCACCGCTTCAACACCTCCAGCGTCTATGAACTGCCCTGGGGCCGTGGACGCCGCTGGATGAACGGCGGCGCCTCGGCGTTCCTGCTGGGCGGCTGGAACATCGGAACCCTGCTCACCCTGCAGCAAGGCAGTCCCAACGGTGTCTCCACGCAGGTGAACTCCACCAACTCCTTCAACCCAGGCACTCAGAGAGCCAATCTGCTGCGAAACCCAACGCTGCCCAAAAACCAGCGCGGCGTGAATCGCTGGTTCGATACCACCGCCCTGGTTGCACCGCAACAGTTCACCTTCGGCAACTCCGGGCGAGCGTTGTTCGAAGGTCCCGGGCTGGTCAACCTCGACCTCTCGCTGCTCAAGAACTTCCGCTGGGGCGAAGGCTACAACGCGCAGTTCCGCCTGGAAAGCTTCAACATCGCCAACCGGGCCAACTTCGACGACCCCAACACCTCGCTCGGCTCAGCCGGATTCGGCGTCATCGGCGCCGCACGCTCAGCCCGCAGCGTGCAACTGGGCCTGCGGCTCGAATTCTGAAACCGTTTACTCCAGGCCAAACACGTGGAGCACATTGCCCACCGGCACCGCCACATACTGCTTGCCATTGCTCAGATAGGTCATCGGATTCGACCTCGCCATCCCGCCCGCCTGATGCTTCCACAGCATCTTGCCCGTCGCCGCGCTCAGCGCGAACACCTGGCCTTCATTCGTTGATCCGAACACCAGACCGCCCGCCGTCGACAGCAGCCCGGACCACGGCGGCGTCACCAGCTTGTGCTCCCACCGCACCGTGCCCGTCGCGGGGTCGAACGCACGCACCGCGCCCCACTCTTCCTCACCGGGAATGGCCCGGAAACCACCGCCGTCGAAGCGTTCGCCTTCCTTGAACTCAGCTTCGCCGAAGTAATAAACGGACCCAGCCTCACGCACCGACACATAGAGCAGCTTCGTCTGCGGACTATACGACGGGCTGTACCAGTTGTTCGCCCCCGCCACCGCCGGCCACACCTTCACGCCTTCAATCGTCGGCGTCGTGCCCGGCACGCGGATCGGCCGGCCGCTATCGTCAAGCCCCGTCGCCCAGGTCTGTTTGGCGTACGGCTTGCCCAACAGGAACTGGCCGCTCGCGCGGTCCAACACATAGTAGAAAGCGTTGCGATTCGGAAACAGCACCAGTTTACGGCGCTGGCCGCGCACCTCCGCATCCACCAGCACTGGAACCTCGGTGGCGTCCCAATCGTGCACGTCATGCGGAGTGAACTGGAAGTGCCACTTCAGCTTCCCCGTGTCCGCATCCAGCGCCAGCAGCGAATCGGAGTACAGGTTATCGCCCTGCCTCACCGCGCCGTTCCAATCGGGACCAGGATTGCCCGTGCCCCAGTACACCAGGTTCGTCTCAGGATCAAAGGCGCCGGTCACCCACGTGCCCGCCGCGCCGGACTTCCAGCTATCGCCCTTCCAACTCTCGTTGCCCGGCTCGCCCGGCCCCGGAATGGTCCAGAACCGCCACGCACGCTTGCCGGTCTTTGCATCGTAGGCGTCCAGCAGGCCGCGCACGCCATACTCGCCGCCCGCCACGCCCACCACCACTTTGTCCTTCAGCGCCAGCGGCGCCACAGTCACCGAATACCCGCCGCGATAGTTCGCCACCTCCACGTCCCAGCGCACCGCGCCGGTTCGCGCGTCCAGCGCCACCAGATGCCCATCCAGAGTTCCCACGAAAACATAGTCACCCAGAATAGCCACGCCGCGATTCACCTGTCCGCAGCACACCCGAAGGTCGTTGGGCATCGGCCGGCGATAGCGCCACAACGGCCGGCCGGTCATCGTGTCAATGGCGATCACGTTGCTCGGAGACTCGGTGATATACATCAGGCCGTTCACCACAATGGGCGTCGTCTCGAACTTCTGCAGGGACTGCACCGGGAAACTCCACACCGGCTTCAGCCGCGCGACGTTCGCTTCGCTGATCTGGTCCAGTTCCGAATACCGGTGGCCGGCGTAATTGCCGGAGTAGGTCAGCCAGTTCCCATCCTTGCCGGCGCCCTTCAGAATCTGCTCGTAACTCACCTGCGCCAGCACCGGCACAGTCAGCGCGATCAACCCGAATGCCGCTCTCATCGGTCACCTCGCAGCGTCGCCATGTAGGCCACCACATCGTCCACTTCCGAAGCCGAAAGCCGTCCCTGGTACGACGGCATCGGAGTGCGCTTCTCAACCTTCAAACCGGTTACGTCGTTCTTCCAGAATGAGCGCGGCATGCCCGCCGTATCCAGCACCTGAATCGACCACGGATCCTCGTTCAACCGCACACCCGCCACCTTCTGGCCCCGTGAAGCAAGCTCCACCATCCGGAACTGATCCGGAATGTCCGCCCCGGGGTCCAGCACTTTCCGCCGCAGGTGCGCCGCGCCGCGCCGTGCGCCGATGTCGCTCAGGGAAGGTCCAAGACGTCCGCCCTCCACGCCCACCGCGTGGCAGCCAAGACACCCGGCCTTGCCGTGCATCAAAGCCTTGCCGCGCGCGGCATCGCCGGAAGATGCGGCGCGGTCCACCTTGCCCAGGGACCGCACAAACGCCATCACCTGCCACACCTCACGCGGAGCCAACAGCGTGGCGGGCATCTCAGTCTCATTGATTCCGTAACGAATGACGCGATACAGACCCAGGTCACTGTCGCCGTTCGCCAGCACCGGCACGGCCAGATTGGCGCCCTTGCCCCCTTCGCCTCCCGGTCCGTGGCAGCCGGCGCATCGGCTCGCGAAAAGCTTCGCGCCCTGCGCAATGTCCCCGGGCGTGGTGTGCGGATTGCGTTCCACGCTGGGCAGTTCAAGGATCAGAGGCTGTTGCGCGCAAAGCGCGCCCGCCAGGAACAACGGGGTCCATCGAAACATCGGCAAGTCCATCAGGAATTCGAGTCTACCGCAAGCTCACCAGGCCAGGGCGTAAGCATCCACCCGGGGATCGGCGCCGGCATGCAGAACGCCCGTCGCCGCATCAATCACAATCGCGGCGTTATACCCAAGCGACCATGCGCCGCCCACTTTCAGCTTGTGCCCCCGCTGCTTCAGCGCCGCCCGCACCGCTTCGGGAATCCGGCTCTCAACCGTCACCTCACCCGGATACATCGTATGCGGCCAATGCGACATCGGGAAACTGCGCGTCGACCACCGCGGCGCCTCAATGGCCTGCTGCACGTTCATGCCGAAATCGACAATGTTCAGGAACGTCTGCATGGTCCGCATGATCTGGTCATCGCCGCCCGGGCTGCCCGTAACCAGAAACGGCTTCCCCTCACGCGTCACCAGCGTTCCCTGAAGCGTGCTGCGCGGCCGCCGGCCCGGTCCCAGCGCATTGGCATGCCCCGGCACAAGCGAGTAGTAATCGCCGCGGCAGTTGAACGCAAACCCCAGGTCGCCCATCACCACATTCGTGCCGAAGCCGGTATGCAGGCTCGGCGTGAATGACACCGCATTGCGAGCCGCATCCACCACGGCAATGTAGCTGGTGTCACCGCCATCGCCTTCCTTCTTCGAATAGTCCACGTCCGCCGGCCGGTCCAGCGCCGGTTCTCCCGCCAGCACCTCGGGCGATCCCGGGCGGTACTCAAGCGACGCCTTGCCCATGTCGATCATCCTGCGCCGCGCCGCCGTGTACGGCGGGGCCAGCAGCGCCGCATACGGGATGCGGACAAACTCCATGTCCCCCAGGTACTTGTCGCGATCGGCAAACGCCAGCTTCACCGATTCAATGCCCACATGAATTGCATCCGGCGTGTTGTGACCCATGCCCTTCAAGTCATAGCCCTCCAGCAGATTCAGCGCGAACAACTCCGCCGGTCCCTGCGACGCCGACGGATTCTTGTACATCACGTACCCGCGATAGGAAGTGGAAACCGCCTCCTCCACAAGCGCTGAATACGATGCGAAGTCCTCATAGCGGAACAATCCGCCGTTGGCTTCGGAAAATGCCGCCATCTCGCGCGCGATCGCCCCCTTGTAGAACTCATCGCGCGCGGCCTTCAATCCCGCCCGGCGGCCGCCGGAGACTGCACCGCGCTCGGCCTCCACCAGACGCCGCAGCGTTCGCGCCAGATTGCGATTGGTGGCCATCTCGCCCGCTTTCCAATCGCGGCCCAGCGGAAAGAACGTCCGCTCGCTCGAAGGATACTTCTTCAGCTTCTTCGACCCGTTGATGGAGCCCACCAGCTTCTCATCAATCGGAAAACCGTTTTCCGCCATGTCGATCGCGTCGCCCAGCACCTGAGCGAAACTCATCGTGCCCCAGCGGTCCAGCAGCACATACCACGCATCCACCACGCCCGGCACCGTGCCGGATAGCAGCGTGTCCCCCACCGGCAGCTTGCCCCCCTGATGCTGCTTGTACCACGCAATCGTCGCCAGCTTGGGCGCCGTGCCCTCGGCGTTCACACTCCACACCTTGCCCGACTTCGCATCGTGCACCAGCAGCACGGCGTCGCTGCCAACGCCATTGTTCTGGGCATCCACAATCGCCAGAACAGCCTGCCCCGCCACCGCCGCGTCGAAAGCGTTGCCACCCGCGCGCAGCACGCGCTCAGCGGCCATAGTGCCGGCGGGCTTCATCGACGACACCGCGTAGCGCGTGCCGCGCACCACCGGCCGCATCGTGGCCGGCCACTTCGCGGCGGCGGGCTTCGATGTGTCTAAAGCGCTCTGTGCCCAAACGGCCGAGCTTGCAACCAACAGAGAGACGTGTTTCATAACTGCTTCACCTGATGATCCTTCACGAATGCCGGCGTCAGGTCGACGCCCAGGCCCGGCGCTTCAGGCACCGGCCACTCCGCCAGCGTGGCGCGCCAGCCGCCCACGAAAATGTCATTGTACTCACGCGTGTTTGTGTTGCCTTCCTCCATGATGAGGAAGTTGGGAACCGACGCCGCGAAGTGCATGCTGGCCGCCGTGCAAATCGGGCCGTTCGGATTGTGCGGCGCCACCACAACGTAATTGGCATCCGCCATGGCCGCGATCTTCTTCATCGCCGTGATGCCGCCGGTGCGGGCGGCATCGGGCTGAATGATACGCGCCGCCTGCCGCGCGAACAACTCCCGGTAATTGAAGTGCGATTGCAACCCCTCGCCCGTGGCAATGGGAATATTCGTCGCCCGCTGCAGCGCCGCCATCGCATCCACATCCTCCGGCGGCACCGGCTCTTCCAGGAAGAACGGATCGAACGGCTCCAGCATCTTGATGATCCGCCCCGCCGACGCCATGTTGAACTTGCCGTGCGCCTCCACGCAGATATCGAACGCTGGCCCGGCTTCGCGAATCCCCCGCACCATCTCACGCACCTCGTTCAGAGTGGCTGTGGGCAACTGGCGGTCAGGCCCAGGGTAAGCCCCAAACGGATCCCACTTGCCCGCCGTGGCCCCCTCAGCCATCAGTTCCTTCGTGCGGCGATGGTACGCCTCCGCGGTGCGCGGAATGTTGCCCCAGCGGTAGCTGGCGTAGATCCGCAGCGTGTCCCGCACCTTGCCGCCCAGCAGCTTGTACACCGGCACGTTGAGCTTCTTGCCCACAATGTCCCAGAGCGCGATGTCGATGGCGCTGATGGCCGCATAGAGCGTGCCGCCCAGCGTGTTCTCCTCGGTGATGTACATCCGGCGCCAGTGGCGTTCGATGTCCCACGCACTCTGCCCGGCCAGCAGCTTCCCCAGGGACCGTATCTGCGCAACCACCGCATCCACCGTCGGTGGCGTCGTGCCCTCGCCCCAGCCGTGAATCCCGTCCTCCGTCTCCACCCGCGCACAGACAATGTCGCGGCGGTTGCCAATCCGGATCACGTACGGCTCAACGGACCGGATCTTCAATCGCGCCGCATCGGCCGCGGCGGCATCGGCCAACGCCGGGGCCAGCGGCAGCGTGGCCGTACGAAGCAGTTCACGGCGGGTGATCCTCATTGGGCACGAGTATATCCTTGAACCATCCCCGCCTGCCACATCATCCGGCCTGCGATCCGGGGTCTTCAGGCCAATAATGCCTTGGATACCGCCGCGCAAGTTCGCGCCGCGCCTGCGGATAGAGCCTTTCCCAAAAGCCCGCCAGATCCGTGGTTGTCTGATACGGCCGCTGATTGGGAGCCAGCAGATGCACCACCAGAGCCACGCCGCCGTTGGCGATTCGAGGCGTCTCCCGCAAGCCAAAAAAATCCTGCATCCGCGACGCCACCCAGGGCGTCTGCCCCACGCGATACTCAATGCGCGCGGCGCGCCGGCCAGGCAGCGCGAGGGTGCGCGGCGCCAGCCGGTCCAGCAGTGCGGCGCCGCCTCCAAACCGTCCTTCGAGCGTTCGCGCCAAGGCTCCCCCTCCACAGGCCGCGCGCAATTCCGCGAAACTTGCCGTGCCCTCGGCCAGAGTTCGCAGGGCCCCTTCGACATCGGCCGCGGTAAGCGGCGGCGACGCGCAATGCTGTGAAGCGAACGCCGCGCGGGCCATCACCAGTTCAATCTCGTCCGCGTCCGCGAACCGGCCCACGCCGGCTTCCACGGCTTTCAAGGCCACCAGCGCGGCCGCCTCCGTGGACCGCACGCCGCCCGCCGCGTGCCCCGCCACCAGCAGCCCGCCATAGTAGAGCCCTTCCATCGACTCCACCCGTTCCGCCTCGCGATTCCACCGCAGTTCACTGCGTGCCTCAACCTCCGCCGGAAACTCGTCCAGCAGCCAATCGGGCCGAATGGGGCTCGCCAGACGGATCAGCGGCAACCCTCCCCGCGATTCGGCATCAATGGCCACAATCCAGTCCGCGCGCACCGTACTCGAACGCGCCAGCTCAGCCGCCCCTCCGCCGGCCAGCGCGAACGTGCTGCCTGTGCGCCGGTGCGCCACCCTGTCGGGAAACGCCAGCAAGAGCGCCCGCAAAGCATCCACCGGTTCGCCCGCCCCGCGAGGCAGCTTGCGCACCATCTCATAGAGCCGCCGCGCGGCGCCATCCAACGGCTGCGACCCCAACTCCACCACGTCGGACCCCGACGCTCCCGCCGAATCCGCCGCCAGCCGCATCCCTGAGGCAAGCGCCGCCGTGATCCGCGCCGCTTCGCCGCCACCGGCCGCCAGAACAAATCGTGCTAGCCGCGGATGCAGCGGCATCTCACTCATCGCCCGTCCCAGCCGCGTCAGGCGGCCCCGCTCCACCGCGCCCACCCGCGTCAGCAACCGCACGGCCGCCTCGAGCGCAGGCAGCGGAGGTGCATCGAGCCAGGGCAATGACTCGGGCGCCTCAACACCCATCGCATAGAGGCTCAGAAGCGAACCCGCCAGTTCGCGGCGCATGATCTCCGGCCGGTCCACCGCCGGCCGCCGCGCCAGATCTTCCATGGGATACAGCCGGATCACCGTGCCTGGCGATGTGCGGCCCGCGCGCCCGGCACGCTGCGTGGCGGAGGCCTGGCTGATACGCGTCACTTCCAACGCAGACAGCCCGGTCCACGGCGAATCGGAAGCGACACGGGCCAGGCCTGAATCGATCACACCATCAACGCCTTCGATGGTCACCGAACTCTCGGCGACATTCGTCGAAAAGATCGCCTTGCGGGCGCCCGCCGCCGCAATAGCGCGATCCTGCTCATCCGGCGCCAGATCGCCGTGCAGGGCAGCCCCCGCAGTCCCATGCCGCGTCAACACGGCTTCCGAGGCACGCATGGCCAGTCGGATTTCAGCCGCGCCCGGCAGGAACACCAGCACACTGCCCCGCGCCGCCGGAAGCAGATCGGCCAACGCTTCAGCCACGCGATCCTCAAGCGGCTGAGCCGAGGTTGGACGATACGAAACGCTCAGCGGAAACAGCCGCCCGTCGCTCCGCAGCAGCGGGGCTTGAAGATGATCGCAGACCGCCTGAGTGTCCAGAGTCGCGGACATCACCACCACGCGCAGATCGGGCCGCGCCGTGCGTTGCAACTCAAGAAGCAGGGCCAGGCAGAGGTCCCCGTCCAGGTGCCGCTCATGAAACTCATCCAGCACCACGGTGTGGATGGACGGCAGTTTCCGGTCGCTCACCAGGCGCCGCGTCAGGACCCCTTCGGTGAGAAATCGAAGACGAGTTCGCGGTCCGGTGACATCCTCGAACCGAACCTGATACCCCACCGTCTCCCCAACCGCCTCCCCAAGCTCGGCCGCCACGCGCCGGGCCGCCAGACGCGCGGCAATACGCCGGGGCTCAAGCACAAGCACGCCGCCGGACCCCAAAGCCAGCAGGGCCGGCGGCACCCGCGTCGTCTTCCCCGCCCCCGGCGGCGCATGGATCACCAGACGGTTTGACCTCTTGAGCTGCCCCAGAACCTCAGGAATCAGCGGATCGATCGGAAGCGGAATCACCGCAAGCCTCCGGCGGGAGGCTTGGCATACCCGCCGTCGGGCATGGAATACCCACCGTCAGGCATGCAATACCCACCGTCAGGCATGGAATACAATGTACGGAGATGAAACGACGCAACTGCCTCATCGCCCTCGCCGGCACCGCCGCCCTCAACGCGCAACCGCCCGCCCTTCCCATGCAGCTCCATGTCGATCTGACAGCCGACCCTGCCAAGGAAAAAGAGATGGTCAACAACTTCAAGACCATCTTCAAGCCCACCATCAGCCGCCAGCAGGGATTCGTCGACGTGAAGCTGATGAAGCTCAGCAAAGCCGCCGCCGGCAAGGGCCCGGGCGATGCCAACTACCGCCTGCTGATCAGCTTCCAGACCGAAGCCCTTCGCGAGAAGTGGGTGGCAAGCGATGACCATCAGCGGGTGTGGCCCAAGATCGCGGGCACGCTCAAGCACGACAAGTTAAACGCCCTCGTCTACGACATCGTGGCCTGAGCCTAACGCAGCAGGTCTTCCAACTGCAGCTTGGTCTCCGTCTTCTCGTCGCGGTACTTCACAATCACCGGCGTGTATAGCGAGATGCCCCACTCCTTGCCGATGCCCTTCGAAACGTTGCGGCTGCCCGCCACCACCACCGCTTCCTCGGGAATCACCAGCGGCGCCTCGTCGCTCGCCGTGTAGACCGCTCCGCGGACAAGATCGTAGACCGGAGTCGACCGGTTAAGAATCACGCCGCTTCCCAGCACCGCGCGCCGCTTCACCACCGTGCCCTCATACACGCCGCAGTTGCCGCCCACCAGCACATCGTCTTCAATGATCACCGGCAGAGCGCCCACCGGCTCCAGCACGCCGCCAATCTGCGCCGCCGCCGAAACGTGGCATCGCGCTCCGATCTGCGCGCAACTGCCGATCAGAGCGTGCGAATCCACCATCGTCCCGTCGCCCACATAAGCGCCCACGTTGATGTACATGGGCGGCATGCACGTCACGCCGCGGCCCAGGTAGACGCCGTCTCGAATGCTCGACCCTCCAGGCACGATGCGCACGCCATCATCCACGCCCACGCGCCGCACCGGATACGTGGCCTTGTCCAGATACGGCTGGCGCGTTGCGTCAATCGACATGTCCACCACGCCGCCCAGGCGGAACCCCAGCAGAATGCCTTTCTTCACCCACGCGTTCACACGCCATCCGCTGGCCGCCGTGGCGTCGGGCTCAGCCGCGCGGATGTCGCCGCGATTGAGAGCCGCCTTGAAGTCCTGGAACAGCTGGTGATGGGCGGGCGTCAGCTCCGCGGCCTTCACCTCGAATGCTTGGTCGATCCGTTCAGGCAGCGGCATTCGCTTCCCCCAGCAGGCCCACACCCGCAAGCGTCGCCCGAATCCTTGACACACTGGCCTCCGACGGCGCGCACATCGGCAGCCGCCATACCGGTTCCAGCAGGCCCATCATCGCCATCGCCGCCTTCACCGGAATCGGGTTCGCCTCGACGAAGTTCACCTCCATCAGGTCGAGATACCGCTCCAGAATGGCGCGGGCGCCCGCGAAGTCGCCCGCCGCGCACAGCCGGGCCAGCGCCGTCATCTCGGCTGGAATCTCGTTCGACACAACGGAGATGATGCCCTTGCCGCCCAAGGCCATCAGCGGCAGCGTGATCGAATCGTCGCCCGAGAGCACCAGAAACTCACGCGGCACGCTCGCCACCACGCGCGCCATTTGGGAGATATTGCCCGAGGCCTCCTTCACCCCCACAATGTTCGCGATGCCCGCCAGACGCGCCAGAGTCTTCGGCTCGACGTTGATTCCGGTGCGGCCCTGAACGCTATAGACCATGATCGGAAGCGGCACCGCATCGGCGATCGCCTTGTAGTGCTGATACAAGCCCTCCTGCGTTGGCTTGTTGTAGTAGGGCGTCACTGAAAGCAGACCATCCACCGCCAGCGCTTCCAGGTCCCTGGCCAGCTGGATCACCTCCGCGGTGTTGTAGCCGCCCGCGCCCGCCAGAACCGGCACCTTCCTGGGTCCGCGCCGCGCCTCCTCCACCGTGATCTCAACCACGCGAAGGTGCTCTTCATGGTTGAGTGTCGGGCTCTCCCCGGTGGTGCCGCAGGGCACCAGAAAGTCGATGCCCGCCTCGATCTGCCGCCGCAGCAGGCGCCCCAGCGCCGGCTCATCCAGCCCGCCGTTCGCCGCAAACGGCGTCACCAGCGCTGTTCCGCATCCAGTAAACATGAACCCTACCTCGCCTCGAATAAAATGTCGCTGAACTCGTGCATGCCCGTGCGCCCCGGAAGCAGCCGGGCGGCTCGCAGCGCTCCGCGCGCAAAGCCCTCCCGCCCGCGCGCGCTGTGCCGCAGCGTAATGGTGTCCTCGGCCGAATCGAAACCGATCTCATGGGTGCCGGGATGCGCGCCCGCCCGGCTCGCGCTCTGGTTCACACCACGGGCATAGCCGGCGCGCTCCATCTGCTTCACCAACTGCACCAGCGTCCCCGATGGCGCGTCTTTCTTCTGGCTGTGATGGATCTCCCACGCCCACGCTTCATAGCTCTCTTCGCCCGCCATCAGGCGCGCCGCCTCGGCCACCAGGCGGTTGAACACGTTGACCCCCACGGAAAAGTTCGAGCTCCAGATCAGCGTGCCGCCGTTGCTCTCCACCATCTGCCGCACACGGCCCGTCTCCTCATGCCAGCCCGTGGACCCCACCACCGTCGGCACGCGCAAACGCATCAGCGCCTCAACATTGGCCAGCACCGTCCCCGGAGCCGTGAACTCAATGGCTGCGTCGATGCCCGCGAAGTTCTCCGCCGTGAACGCTTCGCCATGCGCGTTGTTATCGATGTCCAGCCGCAGGACAACGTTGCATCCCTGCTCCGCGGCCAGCCTGTCGATCATCCGGCCCATCTTTCCGTAGCCAACCAATGCGAGGTTCAATCGAATACCCTGGGGTCGAGTTCCGTGAAGAACTCACGGTGAAGCGATTCTACCGCCTTTGCCAGGTCGCGTTCCGCCACCACGAAACTCACGTTGAGGCGCGACGCCCCTTGCGAGATCATGCGAATGTTCACCGCCTCCAGCGCCCCAAAGATGCGCTTGGCCACGCCCGGCGTGTATCGCATGTTGTCCCCCACCAGGCACACAATCGCCTGGCCGGACTCCACCTCGACATGAGCAAAGGCTCGCAACTCAGCCGTCACCTCATCCAGCCGGGCCGTGTTGTCGATGGTGAGCGATACGCTCACCTCGGACGTGGTCACCATGTCCACCGGCGTCTCATGACGGTCAAAGACCTCGAAGATACGGCGCAGAAATCCATGCGCCATCAGCATCCGGGTCGATCCCACGTTGACAATCGTGATGTCGCGCTTGCAGGCAATCGACTTGGCCGCGTTATCGCAGGCAACATTCTCCGCGACAATCCGCGTGCCTTCCACCTCCGGCCGGCGCGAGTTGAGAATCAGCACGGGAATGTTCTTTTCGATGGCCGGCACAACGGTGGCCGGGTGCAGCACCTTGGCGCCGAAATACGCCAGTTCAGCCGCCTCCGCGAAGGAGATGGTCTTGACACGATGGCCGCCGGGGGCAATGCGCGGGTCGCAGGTGAGCATGCCATCCACGTCCGTCCAGATCTGGATCTCGCTGGCGTTGACACCCGCGCCCACAATCGCCGCCGTGAAATCGGAACCGCCGCGTCCCAGCGTGGATGTCACGCCCTCCTCCGTGGAGGCAATGAAACCGCCCATCACAGTGACTTCCCCGCGCGGCAGAGCGGCCAGGCGCTCATAGGTTGGGCCGTACAGAGGCGCGGCCTGCGTATGCCGCGAGTCCGTGACGATGTAGCGCCTGGAATCCGCATGCACCGCATTCATGCCCATGTGCTGGAATGCCCGCGTGACAATCAGGCTTGATAAACGTTCACCAAAAGCGGAGATCGCATCCACCGAGCGCGGCGTCATCTCGCGCAGCGCGGCCAATCCGCCCGCCAGTTCGGCAAGCTCCGCGAAATGCTCGGCGATCGCGTCCGCGGCGCCCCACTGCGACGCTTCATCCAGATGGAACTGCCGCAGTGCCGCCACCTGCGTCATCGCCTCGGCGCGGCGTCCGGCCACCGCGTCGGCGGCAATCGCCAGCAGCTTGTTGGTGGTTTTTCCCATCGCTGAAACCACCACAATGGGGCGGTGTTCCAGGCGGGCGCGGACAATGCCGGCCACGCGTTCGATGGCGCTGGAGGACTCAACCGAGGTCCCCCCAAACTTCATGATCATGGGTCTTGGGAGCGTCTCCTTCACTGTGCCGCCAGGGCTTCATCCCGTCTGAATAGGGATCGGCCCCGTGCGTCGCCGTCTGGGGTAACTACAAGTATACGATGGCTCTCCGTGCCCCTCCGCGCCTCGCTCCGCCTGGGCGATAATGGCCCTTTGGTCTCCCCGTCTCAGCGCTTCGAACTCTTTGTCGCCCTGCGTTACCTCCGCGCCAAACGCAAACAGGCCGTGATCTCGGTGATCACCGTCATCTCCATCCTCGGTGTGGCGGCCGGTGTGATGGCGCTGATCATCGCCCTGGCCATCAACGCCGGCTTCAGGAATACGCTGCAGCGCACACTGCTGGGCGCCACTGCCCACGTCAGCGTTCTCGAAAAAGAGCCCGATCAGGGAATCAGCGGCTGGCGCGAACTCTCGCGCAAACTGTCCGCGCTGCCGCACGTCGTCTCCGCCTCGCCGGGTCTCTACTCAACGGTGCTTGTCTCGGGCACCGTGCAGCCTTCGAACACCTACATCAAGGGAATCGACCTCACCGCGCCCGGCCAGCGGCAGGAATTGCAGAAGCACATGAAGCAGGGGTCGCTGGATGCTCTGCTGCGTGAGGACCGCATGCCGTCGATCGTCATCGGCTCCAAGCTTGCCCGCAACATCGGCATGATGCAGGGCGGCATCCTCACCATGATCGTGCCGCGATTGACGCCGCTCGGGCCGCGCCCCACCGACGTGCGCTTCCGCGTCGCCGGCATCTTCGAATCGGGCTTCTACGAACTGGACGCCACCTGGACCTTCACCTCGCTCAAAACAGCCCAACGCATCCTCGACCTGACGGACGTGGTGAACGCCGTGGAGTTAAAGCTCGACGACATCCACCGCGCCGTGGAGGTGGCCCGTCTGGCCGAAGCCGCGGCCGGGCCCAAGCTGGCGGCCACCACCTGGATGGATCAGAATCAGGCGCTTCTTGCCGCCCTCAACCTGGAACGCACCGTGATCGTGGTGACCATCGGGCTCATCCAACTGGTGGCCGCGCTCAACATCCTCATCGCGCTCGTGATGATGGTGATGGAAAAGCACCGCGACATCGCACTGCTTGCCGCCATGGGCGCGCGCGAAGGACAGATCCGCCGCATCTTCATGCTGGAGGGCCTCATCATCGGCGCCGCGGGCACCGCCATCGGACTGGCAGCCGGCTACGCGCTCTGCTACTTCGCCGATCGCGGCCGCTGGATCCGGGTGGACGAGGCCGCCTATTCGCTCAGCTTTGTGCCCTTTGAAACCCGCTGGATGGACGGCTTGTGGGTCTCCGCGGCCGCGCTCACAGTGAGCTTTCTCGCCACGCTCTACCCGGCGCGCAACGCCGCGCGCGTGCTGCCCGCCGAAGCGCTGCGCTACGAGTGATGGCGAGGCGGCCCTGATACGATCAACGCCTGATACCATCAAGATTAGTGTGCGGAATCACCGGCTTCACCCATCGTTCCACGCCACCTGACCCCTCGCTCATCCGGCGTTCGACGGCCTCCATCACCCATCGCGGACCCGATCAACAAGGCGTCTGGGAATCGCCTCTGGTCTCCCTGGGCGCCACACGGCTCAAGATTCTCGATCTGGCCGGCGGCGACCAGCCCATCGCCTCACCGGACGGCGGCGCGGTGATTGTCTACAACGGGGAAGTCTACAATCACGGCGAACTGCGCACGGAACTGGAATCGCTGGGGCACCGCTTCCAGAGCCGCTGCGACACCGAGACCATTCTGGCGGCGTTCCTCCAGTGGGACACGGCCTGCTTCCGGCGCCTGCGCGGCATGTTCGCCATCGCCATCTGGGATGCCCGTTCGCGGCGCCTGATGCTGGCGCGCGACCGCCTGGGAATCAAGCCTCTCTACTATGCCCACCTGCACGGTGAGATCTATTTCGGCAGCGAGTTGAAGACCATCCTGGAACACCCCGAGGTTCCACGAACGCTCGACCCCGATGGGCTCGCGTACTTCCTTTCGCTCAACTACATCCCCACGCCGTACACGCTGGTTCAGAGCGTTTCCAAGCTGCGCCCGGGCCACTTTCTGGAGTGGCGCGACGGCAACATCCGGACCGAATGCTTCTGGAACCACGCGCTCTGGCCTCGGCCCACGCGCCTGGAGGACGCAACGGCGGAACTCGACACCCTGCTCCGGCGTTCCGTGCGTGAGCATCTTCTGTCGGATGTTCCTCTCGGTGTGTGGGCAAGCGGCGGACTGGATTCAAGCACCATCCTGCACTACGCGGCCCAGGAAGTACCGCGCCTGAAGACGTTCTCCGTGTCATTCCGGGGGCACAGCTTCGATGAGAGCCGCTATTTCCGCGAGGTGGCGCGGCACTACGGCACCGATCATCATGAGTTCGACCTGAACCCGGATCAGGATCTGGCCGGCGCCATTGAGTCCATGTCGTGGCACTCCGATGAGCCCAGCGCCGACGCCGGCGCGCTGCCGGTCTGGTTCCTCTCGAAGATGTGCCGCCGGCATGTGACCGTGGCCTTGAGCGGCGAAGGCGCCGACGAACTCTTTGCCGGCTACACCACCTACCTGGCGGACCGGTATGCACGCCTCGCGCGCCGCGTTCCCGCCACTCTGCGCCGGGGCCTGCTGGCCGCGCTGCGCGTGTGGCCGGCTTCGAACGAGAAGATCGGTCTTGACTACAAGCTCCGGCGGTTCCTGGAAGGCTCGCTGCTGCCGGAACCGGAATCGCACCTGCATTGGGGTGGCAGCTTCTCCCACGCCGAACAGCAGCGCCTGCTCGCCGCGCCCTCGCGCGCCACACCGGGTGATCTTTACCGCTGGCTGCCCGCCGAAAGCGGGCAAGTGGGCCTGCTGAACCGGCACCTGTGGGCCGACCAGCGCTACTACCTCACCGACGACATCCTCTATAAGTGCGACCGCATGAGCATGGCCCACTCGCTCGAAGTGCGTCCGCCGTTCCTGGATCATCGCATCGTCGAGTTCGCCGCGGCGCTACCCGAAGATCTGAAGATCCGCGGCGGCCAGTTGAAGTTCGTTGTGCGTGAGCTGATGAAGAACAAGCTCCCGGCCTGCGTTCTCAACCGGCCCAAAGAGGGCTTCGACATTCCCACCCACCTCTGGTTCCGCACCGTGCTGAAGCCGCTGCTGCTCGATACGCTCAACGAACGCTCCGTGTCCTCCACCGGCGTCTTCCAATGGCCGGCGGTGCAGGCCGCGATCGGCGATCATCTTGCGCGCCGACGCAATCTGGGCTATCCGCTCTGGGGCCTTGTTACCCTGTTCCTGTGGATGAAGAGGTGGAAGATTCAGGCGAACGCGGAGCGGAACATACCTTTGCCTTGCGCCAGCAACTGACCATCGTTCTACTAGCCTCGACATATGGCCCGCCGCGCAGGCCGCGATCCGGCGCGCCGCCGCAATCGGGGCCATCAACTCTCTGGCCTCGTTACCTTGTTCCCATGGTCCGCCTCGTCTGGCGTCTTCCAATGGCCCGCGGCGCAGCCCGCCATTGGCAACCATCTTGCGCGCCGACGCAGTCTGGGGTATCAACGCTCTGGCCTCGTTACCCTGTTCCCGTGGTGCCGCCTCATCTTGCAATCGCCCGCCGTGCAGGCCGCGCTCGTCAATCATCATGCGCGCCGATGCAATCTGGGCTATCAGCTCTGAGGCCTTATAACCCCGTTCCGTGGTTCCTCATCATCTGGCTCTTCCAATGACTCGCCGCGCAGGCCGCCATCGTCTTGCTCGCTCTGGGGCCTTGTTACCCTGTTCCTGTGGATGAAGAGGTGGAAGATTCAGGCGGACGCAGAGCCGAACATGCCTTTGGTGTACGCCAAGAACTGACCGTCGTTCTGCTAGCCTCGCTGGTGTTCCTTGGCACGGCGGTGGCTCCGCCCGGGTTGATGGACGACGTGGACGCTGTGCAGGCCCAGATTGCCCGCAACATGCTGGACTCCGGCGACTGGGTGACGGCGCGGTTGAACGGAGTGGCGTATCTGGAGAAGTCGCCGCTGGTCTACTGGCTGATGGCGGTTTCGTTCAAGGTCTTCGGCGCCAGCGATTGGGCGGCCCGCCTGCCCCTGGCGCTAGCCACGGTGGCCCTCTGCTGGATCACCGCGCGGTTTGGCGCCTGGGCCTTCGGCCCGGCGGCGGGCTTGTGGGCGGGCGTTGTGCTCTCGACGTCCATCGGCCTGTGGCTCTTCACGCGCATCCTCATTCCCGATGCCCTGCTCACGCTCGCCATCACCTTGGCGATGTGGGGCTTCCTGCGAGCCCTGGATCCCGATGAACCGCACCCCCGCTTATGGGCCGCCGTGATGGCCGCCTGCATCGGCGCGGGCTTGCTCCTCAAGGGATTGATCGCGGCCGTGTTTCCCCTCGCCGCCGCGCTGCTCTACCTGGCCGTGACGCGCCAGTTCAGCGCCTGGCGCAAATTGCACCCGTTCTCCGGCCTGCTGATCGCGCTCACGATCGCCGCGCCCTGGCACGTGCTCGCCGTACTGCGGAATCCGCCCCACTTCGACTTCACGCCGCGCAGCGTGCCAGGCGAATACCACGGCTTCTTCTGGTTCTACTTCCTCAACGAGCATGTCTTCCGTTTCCTGAACATGCGCCACCCGCGCGACTACAACACCGTGCCTCGCCTGGCCTTCTGGCTGTTCCACCTGCTGTGGCTGTTCCCGTGGAGTGCGTGGCTGCCGGCCGCGTTCCGGAAACAGCCCGAGGGACGCGCCGCCCGCGCGCGCCTGCTGGCCATCTGCTGGACCGGATTTATCCTGGTCTTCTTCACCTTCTCCACCACGCAGGAGTATTACTCCCTGCCGTGCTATCCGGCGCTGGCCATGCTGCTGGGCGCGGCGATTGCGAGTCCCCCGCCGTGGGTGCGAGCCGGCCCGCGGGTCGCTGCCGGAATCTGCGCCGTGTGCGCGCTTGCCGCGGCGGTGCTGTCGGCCGCCGTGTGGAACACACCGGCGCCGGGCGATATTGCGCAGGCCCTCACGCATCATCCTGAGGCCTACACGCTCTCGTTGGGCCACATGGGCGATCTTACCTTGCAGTCGCTCGCTTATCTCAAACTGCCGCTCGCGGTTGCCGCTGTTGCCTTTGCCTGTGGATCGCTCGCATCGAAGCGGACCTGGCTCTTCGCCGTGATGCTGGCGCTGTTCTTTCACGCCGCCCGGCTGGCGCTGGTGAGCTTCGATCCATATCTTGGTTCGCGCGATCTGGCTCGCGCCGTGGACGCCGCTCCTCCCGGCACCGTGATCCTGGACAACCAGTACTACACGTTCTCAAGCGTCGTCTTCTACACCAACCGGCGCGTTCTGCTGCTGAACGGGCGCGTGAACAACCTGGAGTATGGCTCCCACGCGCCGGGCGCTCCCAACGTGTTCCTGACGGACGCGGACCTGCCGCGGGTTTGGCGCGGCGCCGGCCGGCACTATCTTCTGGTGGAAGGCCCTTCCCTGCCGCGCATCGAAAAGGTGCTTGGGCGCGATAGCATCCGCGTCCGCCATGCCAGCGGCGGCAAGTTTCTGCTGGAGCAGGCCGGGCGCTGATCAGATCATGAACAGGCCGCCATTGATCTCAATGGTCTGGCCGTAGATGAACCGCGCCGCGTTCGAGCAAAGGAAGACCACCGTGTCGGCGATCTCTTCATTGGTGCCCAGTGCGCCAGCCGGAGTCGCCGCGCGCATCGAGTCCAGGGTGGCCTGCGTGGTGAAGACCTCGTGAAAGTGGTTGTCCACCGTGCCGGGGCTCACCGCGTTGACGCGTACGCCGTGCGGGGCCAGCTCCTTGGCCATCCCTTTGGTCATGGTGGAGATGAAGCCCTTGCAGGAAGCGTAGACCGTGGCGCCCGGGCCGCCGCCGTTGCGGGCGGCAATCGAGCTGACATGGATGATCTGCCCGCTGCGCCGCTCAATCATGCCGGGCGCCACCGCCTGGCTGAGGAACCAGCAGCTCTTCACATTGAGGTTGATCATCCGGTCAAACAGGTCTTCGGAATAGCCGGCCAGGCCGCTGCGTTGAAGCAGCGAGCCGGCATTGTTCACCAGGATGTCGAACTGTTCGCCCGAAGCCTTCACGCCGCTGGTCAGGCTCTGAATGCCTTCCGTGGTGGTGAGATCCGCCTGAAAGCTGGACGTGGTGACGCCGAGCGCGGCCAGGTCCGCCAGTGTCTCCTCAGCGCCCTGGCCGTAGGAGTTGTAGTGAATCGCCACGTGCGCCACGCCGGCGCGAGCCAAGGCCAACGCCGTGGCCCGTCCAATGCCTCGCGATGCGCCGGTGATCAGGGCCCGGCGGCCGGTGAATTCGTTGGTTGCCATCGGGTCTATTCTACCGGGGCGGCGGCGATCACTTCCATTTCGATCATCGCGCCCTTGTCCAGACGCGACACCTCGACAGTGGTCTTGGCGGGCCGGTGCGGAAACGCCGGCGCGTAGACTTCGTTCATCGCGGCCAGGCCGTCGAACCGTGTGATGAAGATGTTCACGCGGGCCACGCGATCCAGACCTGAGCCCGCGGCTTCAAGAACGGTTCGCAGGTTCGCGATGGCCTGCCGCGTTTCGCCCGCGATGCCTCCGGGCGCCAGCCTGCCGGTGGAGGGATCGACACCCAGTTGGCCGGAGACGAAGATCAGGCCGCCCATGCGGACCGCCTGGGAGTAGGTGGTGTTGTTCGGCGGAAGAGCCGGAACATCGATGGGCTGCGGTGTCATGGTCCTAGCCCGTTTTTCTCACGGGAAGTGTAGCGGAAAGCCGCATTCTCTGGCATAACTGATTTTTCTAGTAAAAGTTGTGCGAAGAGAGGAGCGGCTTTCCCCTATGACAGAGTGTAGCCAATCAGAGT
>Ga0194132_10005147_pt1 | contig 21526 bp, 18 predicted proteins | sample TA2KigOf80mmetaG_FD_148612 | JGI IMG/M metagenome (GOLD analysis project Ga0194132, IMG submission 148612) | Freshwater microbial communities from Lake Tanganyika, Tanzania - TA2015054 Kigoma Offshore 80m | ecosystem: Environmental > Aquatic > Freshwater > Lake | place: Tanzania: Lake... | reverse complement strand
GCGCTTGGAGGTGGTGCGCCGTTCGGCAGACGCCAAAGGCTTTACCGTGTTGCCCCGCCGCTGGGTGGTGGAGCGGTCCTTCGGTTGGCTGGGGCGCTAGCGGCGCTTGTGTCGGGACTTCGAACATACCACCGTTTCCAGTGACGCTATGGTGTACTTGGCCAGTATCCGGCGCACGCTGCGGATGGTGACGACGGAAAATACGAATTAAAAAACACTTTCTTAGGCAGATCGAGCGCTTCGAGGAGCGTTTTGAAACGCAGGTCGAAATCATCAGGGTTGCAGAAGTCGATGGACTTCAAGGGAAAAATGAGGTCGGGAATTTCGCAGGTTTCAAAGAGAAGGGGAACGAGTCGTCGTTCTTTGTTCTCAGGATCACGACTCAAGATGGTTGCGAACTCCGCGCGAGGCCAAGTTTTCGCGAAGTACGTCGGAGTCATGATGATCGCGACTTTTCGACTCTCTTGTAGCGCTTCCATGACCCCCAGCGGGATGTTCGCTCCCGGTGGCATGGTCTCTTCAGCAAAGAAAACCTTGCAGAGCTGATTCCGTAGCCGTTCGTAGAGCTGTCGTGCGAGTGCTTTATTCGCCTCGGTGTAGCTGAGGAACACGTCGTAAGTAAAATCTCGCTCGGCCATCCTTTCCCCTTTGCACAGATATACTGTGGGTGAGGTTGGTGGTGCAAGGGTTGAGGGAGAATTGTTTGTCTGTTTGTGCCACCAAGCTCAAACTAATACTTCCACAACGGTCACTGGTTTCTCTTTGCCTTTGACAGACATGGTTGCGGTGCGTCCGAGTTTGACTTCGGGGCCGAGACGTGAGGCGGTGGTCTCGGAAATCACAATAGTCGCTTGTAACTCTTTGGTCAGGCCTTCGATGCGGCTGGCGAGATTCACGGGGTCACCAACGACGGCGTATTCGACGCGTTTGTCTGGTCCAATCAGTCCTGCAACTACCTCACCGGTGTGAATTCCCACACCGATACGTAAATCAGGAAATCCTTGTTGATGTAATCGCTCATTCAGTGATGCGAGTCGGTGAGCCATGCCGAGTGCCGCGCGCACAGCGCGGGCTGCGCTGTCAGGATATACATTCGGTGCGCCAAACAGTGCCATGACGCCGTCACCGGTAAATTGCTTGACCACTCCTCCTTCGGCTTCAACTGCGGCAACCATCTCAGTGAAAAACTGATTGAGCATGCAAACCAGGACTGCCGGGTCAGTGCGCTCACTAATGGTGGTGAAGCCACGAATATCTTGAAACAGAATACTGACCTCGCGTCGTTCGCCAGCAAGGGGAACATGGCCGTTGAGCACGGCATTGGCCACATCTTGTGGACAAAACGACCAAACGTGTCCTTGAGTTGTTCTCGTTCTTCGAGTCCGCTGACCATTTCATTGAATGAAGAGCCAAGAAAGCCGATCTCGTCTTGCCGTTTGACGGCAATGCGTTGGCTGAAGTTTCCCCGCAGGACATGTTGCATGCTTTGGACGAGGGTTTGTATCGGCGCAGTGATGCCAGCCGTCAATCGACTGCCAAGAAGCAACGCGCCTAACAGTGCTGCAAAGCCGATACCGACGATATTCCAACGCAAAGCCGACAGCGGGGCCAGCGCAGCGTCGTAGGAGCGTTGTACGAGTGCATAGAGCGGAGCCGAAAGTTGCGCTTGAATCGGCACGAGCAGTGAAAGAAACCGTTCTCCGTTCAGCGTGAGTAAGAAGGTTTGGTCGGGTGGATGTTGAAAAATCGCTTGCATGGGCAGCTGGTTCGATGTCAGGAGTTCTCTCTCGGTTGACAGCCACGAGGAAGAGAACAAGCGCGCCTGAGTAAGAAATGAGACTTCAGACCCCGTCTCTTCTTTGAGCTGTTGCACGGTGATGTCACCAATACTGGTGCCGAGCAGCAAGAATCCAATCACGCGTGGTGCGAGAATCGGTACGACCATGAACTGAAAAATCTTGTCGTCGATCTCAATGACAAGAACGGTGGGTGCCGCCGCAGTAAATGCTTCTTCAAACGCAGGAAGAATCGCCAGTTCTTTCCCGCCTGCGAATTTGCCGCTGGAGTCAGCGAAGAGCACCCCGGTTTCATCCGTCAGCCACAAGACATCGCCCTTGGTGCGGTCGCGGTAGTTCTGGGCGACGGAAAGCAGGGTTAGGTCATCGCGCGTGGCAAAGGCTTTCTTCAGAGCGAAGTCAGAAGCGAGCAATTCTGCTTTCTCAAGCATGTGCTCGGCGCGTGCTTTCATGACGCGTCGAAACACTTGATCCGTGACTTGGAGTTCGCGTGTCAGGATTGATTGGACCTGACGACTCACCATCAGTTGGGTGAGCTACAACGTCGGAACTAACAGCAAGAGAATGAGTGCTGAAAAGGCGAGAAAAATCTTTGTTCGTAGTCGACTCCGTGCCCACCATGTCATCGAGATCCTCGTTGTCCACTGGTCGCGGGGCGGACTTGCGCGGGTTTCAGGCTCAAGGTGAAGGTGAGTTCAGGGATGCTACCGCCCACACGTACGTCCTTGGCCGTATCGGCGATTTTCGTGCGACTGCGTTCATGCCATGACACCAAAGAATAGGCGCCGGGTGGGAGGTTCGACAGGACGAAGGCGCCATTAGCATCTGTCGTCGCATAATAGGGAGAGGGGACAACCAAAATAACCGCCGACATCCAATCATGGATGTTGCAGCCGACGTCAACGACTCCTGGTTGATCGAAGGCGACCGCGGGAGCTGTTTCACCTTTATATAATGGCAGATCAAAACTCTTGACGCGCGAGAACGAGTACACGTGATGATGAATCTGGTCGTGATTCGGGAATTGCACCTCGGTCCCGACCGCGATCGGTAAAACATTGGGAACAAACTGCTTATCTATTTGATCGAGTGTGGCTTTGCGTGGAGTCGTAGCCTTTGCCGCTGCTGGTGTCTGCACGAAAACCACGGCTTGGGGGACACTGTTGCCTTGTTCATCCACAACTTTTCCTTTGAGGTCGGCTGCAGCCGCAATACTGACACCATGAGCGACGAGCAAGAGAAAAAAGAGGATAGGCCACACGTGAAGTCTAAAAGGTTGTCTGAGCCGTAAGGGAGGTCTGTCATTGCGAGGAGCCGAAGGCAACGAAGCAATCCCATTGCCTCTCCCTTTGCCATCGAGATTGCTTCGCTGCGCTCGCAATGACGTAATGTCTTTGCTTTTCAGATAGTATTTCACCAGGTGTTCCATATTAGTAACGAAAACGATAACTCAGTTGCCAACCGCCATCAGACGGATCCGAACGCACCGGCATGGCGCGGTGACTGTCGAGAAACATATACTCAAATCCCACGCGATGGGAGAGACCAAACTCGAACAAATAGGCCACAGTGAAAGCCGTGCCACTTTCTCGATAGGACGGCGGGCCATCGGTATCGTCGGTACGAAAATCGTCGTACCGCGCGGTCAAGCGATGTCCTCGATAGTGGACAGAAAGCAACACATAGAACGCGTGGAGAAGAATGTCGCACTTGCTTGCCCGGCTTTGCGCGCTCCCTCCCATGTATTGGGCAAGCAGATCAACGTTCGCCAACGGATGGAGAACCGCGCCGATGGTGCCGAAGCGTGTACTCCAGACCCCAAGCGTATCTTGATCGCCGAGGTTATCGAAATAACCGAGGCTCAATTCTCCACGGTTACGCGTGTCACTGATAGATAGGCGAGTATAGATAGCTGGACGATGATCACGTTCGTCGAACACCGACACCCGATCGCGCTTGGCACGGTGCGGTAGGGGCAGGTCGTTGTTAATACCGCTCTGATAGTCACTCAACACCCATCCACGTGGTGCCAGCAGTCGCGCCATTTGATCTGGACCAAAACCCGCTCCCGTAAGCATGCCGAAGCGTAAGCCAGACTGCGTGGTTTGCCACCATTCCCCCTCCAGGCCAACAAGGTGCACTTCCTCCCACAACCAGGTATTGAGCGCTGACGGAGTCAGGGTGTAGAGCGAGGTCCATGCCGGCCCGACATGCTCAAGTGAGAACGGATTGTGCATAACCCCAGCTTGCAGTCCCCAACCGTTGACTGCAGCTCCCCATTCTTTGCGCAGAATCGCTTCGATCAGTAAGGGACGGTCAACATCGATATCGGTCTCGGCATTGAGTTGAGCACGGGCGCTCATATCCCACGGGAGTGCTGCCCCAAGCTCGACTGAAAGCTGAGACAAGGCGAAACGAGTGGAGCGTTTTCCGTCTACCAGAGACCCGGTCCCGCCATAGCGACTTTTGCCGACGCCGAAGCCTTGATCTGTCCAGCTTGAAGCGCGACCGCCACGAGCGATGCGAACATCGACAAGCCCGCGAATCCATACTGGCCATTTCTCCTCGACATCGTATTGGCCCCAACTGATGGATGGGATAACCCCCAGCAAAAATACGAAAACGTAACAAACGCACCGAGTCATGATACGTTTGATTCCACTTCCCCCTCGACGGTTCCATTCTGCCTGCTTCCCCTCTTTCCCGCCAGTCATTTTTGTCTGGTTGACTTTCCTCAGAGCTAATGATGAATGATGAACGCAGAACGATGAATCGACAGGCCCTATTTTCCTTTGTGATGCTGCATTCTACATTCCGCATTCTACATTTCTGCTAATGTCTTCCCTTCGCCATCTTTGGTTCGACAGCCGTCATCTGCTCGGAAATGCTACAGGTCAGACCTTACTCACAGACCTTGACGCACTGGGAGCGCGCACCCGCGAAATGCTGCTTGCGACAGGTGACCGCTTAGCTGCGCTTTCACTCACACTCGCGCAAACCTATTGCCGTGTTGCACCAGCCGCGTGGCGGATATTCGGCACTAAAGAATTTCCCCGTTGGGTGGCAATCGGCGAACGCCTCGCTGGTGAAGAGCCCTCCTCGCGTGAAGGGGCAACGGCGTATTTCACTATCGATCCTCAGAGTTTGCCTCAGATTGGACTCGACACAGTTGAAGCCTGGTCGGAGATCGGACGAGAGACCTCGAAGGTTTCGCGCCGTTTAGGGACGCAGTATTTCATGAGTTCTGCCCCTTTGCTTGCCACGCTTCCCGCTCCTATTCCCGACCGCCTGCGCGCGTGGGCACGACATGGGTGTGCACTGCTGAAGATGAAAGGATGGAAAGGCGAATTTCTTGCTGTGTCGTATTTTGAAGCTGCCGCGGCGGCACTGCCGATCTTCAATAGTGAAGAAATGGCGGCGTGGGCAACATTGGGAATGCTGGTCCAGGACTCTGGTCCATGGACGTTCTATGCGGCATTACCCAAAGGTTTTGCCGAATGTAGCACGGCAGAGCGCATGTCGTTACTGAAAGCCTGTCAACAGGCTGCCAACACCGCAGCGAAAGCGGCAACAGAAGTGTTTGCGCAGCTTCCGCCAGCTCTCCTCCCCTTCCCTCCTCATGAGCGGACGTTTCTGCTGTCACTGTTGGTGCCTGTGGTTCGCACCGAACCTGGCGCGATCGTGCCACTCTTGCCGTTACTGCCTTCGTTTGTACGCACTGTCCAGATCGATCAACGCCCGTGGTTACAAGAACGTCTGCTGACGCTTGCCCAGCAGTTGCCCATGACTGTCGCTCCACTCATACGAACGCTGCCGCGTGCATATGAAGAAGCTGGAGAAACCGGACTGAGCGAGTGGTTAGCAAAAGGGATGGACGTCGCCAAAGAGAATGTCGCCGCAGGGGTGGCGTATTTCGCGTTAGAATCTCGTACCAGCCTCAGGCAACTACGGCAGGCTTCACAAGGAGTGGAGCTAGAGGAAGTCCAGGAGCTGTTGCGCAAATGCGTGCAAATGCTATCGCGGACCCCGGTCGGTATTCGCAAACAAGACGTATTTGCCTACCCACCGCCGCTTGAGGATTTTCCCTTCTATAACGATGCCCTACCCTTACCTGCTCGTATCGATGTGCTGTCTACCTATGAAGACAACTTTCGTCTGTTTCGCCTTGTTGCACTGCAGCACGCTGGCCGTCGAGAGTTCGGCACCTATGAGTTTTCTCTGACGGATATATGGCCGCAATTACCAAGTGCCGTGCAAAAGGTACTGAGTGCAGACCAAGAGCAGAGTGGTGGGCTCGCTGAATACTTTCGTTGTTTTCCCCATCCTGACATTCTTGAAGCCTTATTTCTGGTCATAGAAACTCAACGAGTCGAGACCCAGATGCGCCGCATGTATCGTGGTCTTCACGACGAATTACACTGGGTGACGGCCCTCGCCCTCCCCTCATTGTTGCCCGATTTGCTGTTGCCGCTAGTGCCACAACTGCGGGCGCAAGGGCAGAACCATCGCTCTGTCTATGAGTCCGCTCGTGCTGCAGCAGAGATTTATGTGCAGTTATTAGCGGCGATTTCTGAAGCTCGTAATGCACGCGATCCTGCGGCATTCAATGCACTGCTGTTCGACAAAATCACTGGCGAGACTTTGATTGATCCTGAGATGGAAGATGACTATCTGTCGTCCGAGGCGCCAGAACTCCCACAGCTCCAATTAGACCCTGAACGTGATGAACGTGAAGGTGGCTCGCCGATGTCGGCTGAAGAACTGAAGAAGTTGATCGAAGCTGGCGTTGATCTACAGATTCGTCAAGGGAAAAGCGACAACATCGCGCCTCAAGGCCTCTACATTAGTGACCTCGATGGCAAGTTACCGAATGACGGAACCCGTGAACAGGTTGAACCTGGTGCGGACATCGTTGTCGCCGGGCAACGGCGACGCGAGCGTGATGCCGCGTTGACGTTTTTTTACGATGAATGGGATTACCAGATTGGTGACTATCGTTCGCGCTGGTGTAAGTTGCGGGAAATTATCCTGGCTGGTGATGCCGGTGAGTATTTTTCTCAGACGCTCAACGACTATGCCGCACTGACGCCAGCAGTGAAACACGAGTTTCAGCGCATTCGCCCAGAGCAGTATCGTGTCGTACGTGGGTTAGAAGATGGTGAGGAGTTTGATTTCAATGCTGTGGTGACGGCGGCAAATGATGTACGAGCGGGAGTAAGCCCGTCCTCGAAACTCTACACCATCCGCCGTCAGACCGAGCGTGATGTGGCGGCACTGTTTCTCCTCGATATGAGTGCTTCGACTGATGAGCCCATCGTCCCGGTGGTCCGCCAGTATACAGAGGAAGAGCAAGACGATTGGCAGGCGATGTGGAAAAAGCGTCCGATGACACCGGAGCCGAAACCACGGCGGATTATCGATGTAACGAAAGAAGCGCTGGTGTTGATGGCAGGAGCGCTCGAAGAGATTGGCGATACCTACGCGATCTACGGCTTTTCTGGTCAAGGGCGAGAGAATGTCGAATTCTACCATGTGAAATCGTTCGTCGAAGCACTCTCGCCCACGGTAAAAGGTCGTATCGGTGCGATCGAGCCCAAGCAATCAACCCGGATGGGGACGGCGCTGCGGCATGCAATCGAGAAGCTCAAAGATGTTGCCTGTCGGGTCAAGTTGCTAGTGTTACTCAGTGATGGTTTCCCACAAGACATGGACTACGGCTCTGATCGACGTTCCATTACCTATGGCATTCGTGACACGATGACAGCGCTACAAGAAGCCGACCGTGCTGGGATTCTCACCTTCTGCTTAACGGTCGACAAGGCTGGTCATGGTTACTTGCGCGAGATGTGTGAACCTGCACGCTATCTGGTGCTCGAAGATGTTGCTTCACTGCCGACAGAGCTACCGAAAGTGTACCAACGCTACATTCGACCGCGTGGGGTGTGAGTTTCAAGTTCGACGTCCAGGGTAAGCCCGGCACAATGGCCTACAACCGCAAAGACACCTTTTACCAGAAGGCGAAGCAAGAAGGGTATCGTTCGCGAGCAGCGTACAAGCTCCTTGAACTGCACCGCGAGTTGCGGATTTTTAGGCATGGAGATCGAGTGATTGATCTTGGCTCATGGCCTGGTGGATGGGTGCAGGTTGCAGCGTCGCTTGTGGGAAACACGGGAAAAGTGATTGGTATTGATCTGGTAGCGCTCGACCCTCTGTCACTTCCGAACGTGACACTCATGCAAGGTGACGCAACCGACCCAAGACAACAAGAACAGCTTCTTGCACTCTTAGGTGGCCAAGGTGATGTCTTGCTATCTGATATGGCTCCAAAGCTCAGTGGTATTCGCGAAACAGATGAAGCGCACGCAACGGAGCTGTGCCGAACGGCTCTGGCTTGTGCTCCACGGCTGGTACGACCAGGGGGAACGTTACTCCTCAAGGTCTTTATGGGGTCGGAGTACAAAGCCTTTTTGGCAGAGCTGCGCGAGGCTTTTACGGCGGTAAAAGTGACACGACCCGAAGCGACACGGAAAGGGTCGGCTGAGACGTATGTCTTGGCTACTGGCCTGAAGACGGTTTCGCTGGGTGTCGATCCTACGGCGGCACTTTGAAGAATGAAAACAACAATCGTGAAATCGTGAAAAGGCATGCCACTGCTGGCGTGCTCAGCCGTGCGTGCGTCAGAACGCACGAGAGACATATCCCGTTCATGCTGCGCCTGTCGAAGCATGAACGGGATTTTGCGTGACGAGCTTACTCTTCCAGACGGAACTTACAGCACCGCAATCTGGGCAGAGACTGAAGGGGTGCTTGTTCCTTCGATAATATAAAACTGCTGTGCCGCTTGACGGCGATTACTCGCTCGCAATTTCGCGAAAATGTGGGTGAGATGGTTCTTCACCGTCTTGGGGCTAATGTGCAGTCGGATACTGATTTGCTAATTGCTCATCCCCTGGGCGAGAAGAGAAAGGACGGTTAACTCCTGGCGGCTCAACTCTTTAAGATTTTGTGCAATCTCGCCCTTGGCCTGAAGGAAGGTGTGGAACACCCGTGGTGGCAGATGTGGGTCAGCCCAAATACCCTCCAGCATTGAGTGCGGTGATCGCAGTGCACAGGTCAGCGACTGGTGCGGTTTTGGAAATATAGCCATGCGCGCCACCGACTGCAGCTTCAATGACGTACTCTTCTTCCGTTTGATTCCCAATGACGAGAATCCGAGTGTCCGGACTCTGGCGGAGGAGTTCCTGGCAGAAGGAAGCAAGTCGCCCCAGTTTTGGCATCTCGCAGTCCAGCAGCAATAAATCAGGACGATGGGAGAGGGTTAATTCCAGGGCGGTTTCTCCGTTGTGGGCAATCCCTACAACATCATACCCGTCGTGCTGATGAGCGAGGGTGTACTGAAGCATGTCGGCAAACATGATGTGGTCGTCGGCAATGAGGATCCGGATAGACATACTACGTAATCTCCTTGAGTCCTATAAGTCAGCAAGAAATGAGCCAGGGAATTTTCCCTATCTTTGTGACAGAAATGGCAAAAGAAACCCGAAGAGCGCAAGAAAAATTGAGAAGATGACACTTCTTATCCTGTAGCAAAGCTGGGCGTATGTCAGTTTTGTCATCAGCACGTGTCAAGAGTAGTGTCAGTTTTGTCAAATCGTTTTGACACGTCGTTGCTGCCGTGCTCGGGAAAACGATGGAAAATAGTCACTCATAGTGATTTTTGACCAAGGGTACTGCTGGTGGGTTCCTTTCAACTGATCTCAACTGAACATGAGAGTACCCTGACCCCATCCTTTCCGTACTCCAGAAAATCGCTATGCCGATATTCAGTATCTCACCTACGTCGACGACGGGTCGTAGTTCTTTCTCATGTTTCCCTAAATTGGATCAAAGAACATTCGTACACGTGACGCTGAGACGTTGCGATTCTGTCATTCTGAGCGGAGCGAAGCATCTCTCTGCGAGACCCTTCGTTGCACTCAGGGTGACAGCTCAGGTGTACCAATCTCTCCTGATTCGATTTAGTTGGCGAGCGTTCCTGCCCCCTGCCGACTTCCTCTGTCGGTCAAATGAAAGTTGCTGTGACAAATTTTTTTGACACATTCTGATAATTGCCCGAAACAGATCAGATTTTTCCCTAGATCGGTATACTGTGTGTAAAAAATTTTTGACACAAATGGGGGTGCCTTTGCCCTCAAGTCGTACAGAAAAAGAGAGAGGCGGATGGAGTCAGAGTATTTAAATACATTAAAATACGGACATATTATTGTTTAGGTGGAATTTACCTTATTTTCTACGTTAATTATATTTTTATTTTTCTATTTATAAGTATTATACCTTATAGCATTTTCCTTCGCCTGTTCTTTCCTGCTTTTGGCATAGTTCATGCCGTTTGTGGCTCGATCGGCGAAACCTTCATTCAACTGACATTGTGGCGTGAGTTACAAACGTACGGCTTGGGTAGTGGCCGTCTGCAATAGAAAGGAGGGAGTTGCGCAGTGGATACTGTTTCCATCAATGGGCTGGCAATGGTGCTATTGAGAGAATCATCCCATCCGCTTGTCTTGCTTGCGAGCCCAAGAGCTGATCTACGCCAACGTTGGAAGGCTGAATTATGCACCGAGTCCTACTCGGTAGACGCAGTTGCTGAACGCCCTGCCCTTGAGCGGTACATTCCTCAACTTTCTCCTTCACTGCTGCTCCTTGATCTGGGTTTGTCAAAACGTGAAGGCGTAAACGAAGTCTTTCGCGTCAAACAACTCAGTCCACAAACGAAGATTATCGTGTTCTCACCGGCTGCGAGTGATGCAGAAGGCATTGCTGCGCTCCGTGCAGGTGCCCGCGGGTATTGCCAAGACGATCTCGACGGAGCGCTTTTACGTCGCGCGATAGAAGTCGTCAGGCGAGGTGAAGTCTGGACGAGCCGTAGCTTGACGACATCGTTGCTGAACGAGTTCCAGTTTGTGTCGCGTCGATTACAGACCATGCTTGTTGATAGCGGACCACGATCGCTTGAGACGCTGACGTACCGTGAATATCAAGTCGGTTCGTTGATTAGTTGCGGAGCGAGTAATCGAGAGATCGCGCAGAAACTGCAAGTGGCGGAGCGCACGGTCAAAGCCCACGTAACCTCTATTTTCCGCAAACTGGGAATCTCTGACCGGGTACGCTTGGCGCTCTTGATGACAGGAAAGTCTGTCGCCTCCCCGTCTCTCTGAACACCCAATGATGTGACGTGAAGAACGAAATCTCGGTGCTTCGACTTCGCCGCTCCACGGCGCGGCTCCGCATAGACGAGCTGTGCTGTTTGTTGTGAACATGGTGAAACAACATCGCAGCATCGCGTGAGGCGCGAGCTTTCTGCCAGCGTGTGTCGCTCCCTCCTATTCCACCAGTCACAACTTAAGGAAAAATCGCTGTGTGTTTAGGTGCTCCGTTGCGAGTATGGGTTCCTTCTCCCTCAGGGAGAAGGTCAGGATGAGGGAGTCAAGAAGCCAAAAGCCCTGAGTTTTCATCCCCTCACCCTAGCCCTCTCCCTGAGGGAGAGGGAATTACTGCACTGCCCACAGCTTAAGTTGTGACTGGTGCCTCCTATTCTCCCTCCTTACTATTATTGGGCTTTTTTCACGAGTGCGCTCTCCGGCACAGTTTTTGTTCTACTCTCTAGTGTCTAGGACTTTTGGGCAAGAAGTATGAGGAGATTGCGTTGTCCGAATGCGAACGGAACAACACAATCCACAGGGAAAGAGCAGCGGTTTTGTGCTGGGGTGGTAAAAAGAGCAGTTTTATCGGGGTTTCTATTCCATCCATTGTCGTGTCAAGTTTGTCACAAAAGGTGCCACTCTTGTCATGTGTGGCAAGACGGAAGGGAGTGGCCGAGTCGGACAGTTTCAGCGAAAAGCTGCCCGCGTGCTTTCGCTGGGTGTGTATCCCATTGGTAACCGTTGACCTCTGATGTTTCTCACGATCTGTAACAATTGGGAGAAAGCGTTTATGGCTCAGCACATCTTCAATGCAGAAACACTTCTCGTCGGGCTGAGTATTTGGGGATTGTGTGTTGCTGTCTACCTGCTACGGATGTACGTTCGTCGTCAGCATCTCTATCAAGCTCGAGTGCACAATCGCGTGGTAAAAATTGGTAATCAATCACGCAAGACTGGAGAAGGGCAAAAATAGGAGTTCTCTCTCAACCGTCCCTCCGGACACAAAACTGTCCTATTTGACACCCTAGACCTCCTACGATACCTTGCCCTGCCTTAACGTGACGGGAATAGTAATCCGTGATCATCCGTCAGCTATCGGCTTTCTGCAAAAACAGAGAGTCGTACCTCGCGGGGATTCTGCCTGGTGGTAACGGTTGGGTACAATTGGCTGTGTTTTTCTGTCTGGCTGATGACTGAGAGCTAGTAACTGAACGCTTACGGAACCGTTGCTTTGCCCTTCCCCCTTACCTTCGCGTAAAGTCTTCGGACCATTGGATGTTCGCTTTCTTCACCTTACAAAAGGACCTTTTTCCATGCACCATGATCGTCGAGTGTATTTTTTCGTGAGCCTTTTCCTATTTTTTGTGTGCGGGACCCCAACAGTTGGGGAATCGCGAACGATGATTGTTGATAATCCACAGCGCATCGCATTTGGTGGGTTTGCGTCGTCCGTAGCTGTTGTCGGTGATATTGATGGAGACCAGGTGGGGGACTATCTAGTTGGTGCGTATAACAATCGCTGGGAGAAAAACGACCGTCAGGGGCGTGCGCTCACGTATAGTGGAAAAACCGGCAAACTCCTCTACATCATCGACGACCCTATACCACAATCGATGGCTGCGTTTGGATTTGCTGTTGCTGGTCCCGGTGATGTGAACAAAGATGGCACGGGAGACCTCCTCATTGGTGCGTTCGGTCAGGATGGCTCTGGGAAAGCTTTTGTCTTTAGTGGTAAGGACGGCAAACTTCTCTGCTCGGTCCAAGCACCACAACGGCAAACAGGAGCTGGTTTTGGTTGGGCCGTAACTGCGCTTGGTGACCTCAATGGCGATAGCACTCCAGACTTTGGGGTCGGTGCGTTTGCGCAAGAGGGGAGTGGCCGGGTGTTTATCTTTAGTGGCCAGGATGGGAAGCTGCTACGTACGTTGATGCCACCAGCTAACAGTCTCACTTTTGGTTGGGCTCTCGCAACTATTGATGATCTCAATAAAGATGGGTTGGCAGATATTCTCGTCGGCGCTCCCTACACCAATAGTGGAAAGAATACCGTGCAAGGCCAGGCCTACGTCTTTAGCGGCAAAGATGGCGTGTTGCTGCATACGTTAGAACATCCGCAACCGATGGCTGGAGCGACTTTTGGGTGGCGTATCGACGCGGCTGGTGATCTGAACAAAGACGGAACTCCTGACATTCTGGTTGGCGCTCCATATCAAGGTGTCGACAACGTTATTGCCCAAGGCGCTGCGTATGCCTTCAACGGGGCAACCGGTCAACCACTCTTTACCCTGGCGAATCCCGTTCCCCGCCCCTATGCCGCTTTTGGCTTTTCCCTCACTAAAAGTGAAGACATGAACCAAGATGGGGTTCCTGAAATTCTCGTTGGCGCGCCATACCAAACGGTTGATGAATTTCACGTGCAAGGCGAGGTCTTTCTCTTCAATGGCCGAGATGGTCGGCACCTCACCACTTTCGACAATCCGTATCCCCATCCAGGATCTTCATTTGGCTACACGATTGTTTCTCCTGGCGATGTGAATGGCGACAAAATTCCTGATTTTGCCATTGGTGCGATGGGCCAGGGCATTATGGACAAACCAGCCGTCGGGCGGCTATACGTGTTCCTCTCAAAACCGTGAGCACAGGGATCCCGTTGGGTTTTTTCCTGCACCTGAGTTGACGCTGCACTTCCAGCAGGCTTAGAATAGCGCCGGTTTCAAGGTCTCACACCATCGTACATTATGAGATGTACAGAAAGAGGCGATCATGGGCACGACAACCCGATCGATACTCACCATTTCTCATCAATATGGCAGTGGGGGAAGCCGGATCGCTCGTGATCTTGGCCAGCGTCTGCAATGGACAGTGTGGGAGAAAGAAATCGTCCGGAAGATCGCAACGCAGTACCAAGTCTCAGAGGAATACATCGAAGCGAAGGACGAACGAGTCGACTCCTTCATTGAGCGTATGGTTGGGCTCTTTGGTATGGGTGGGTTTGAATCAGCCTATGAAGTGCCACCGCCATTGTGGCTGACTGACGCCCAACTGGCACGCATGACCCGAGGGATCATGGAAGAGGTCGCGAAAGATGGACAGGCCGTCATTGTCGGACGAGCTGGCAATTTTGTCCTGGCCGACCATCCACGTTCCCTGCATGTGTTCATTTTCGCGCCACTCCCTGTGAGAATTGAACGTGTCATGGAAGCCGAAGGGCTCGCTCGTGCTGCTGCGGAGCAACGAATCGCTGGGATGGATAAGATACGTGCTGACTATGTACGAACATTCTACCATGCAGATTGGCGTGACCCAGGACGCTATCACTTTGCCATTGACTCAGGCGTGTGGGAGGAAAGTGGGACTGCGGATTTGATCGCCTGGGCGTTAGAACGAGCCCACTAAAATAAGCGAGTGAAGAAGGAAAAGTGAAGAAGGAAAAGTGAAGAATGCAAGGGGAAGACGGTTCTTTGTTTTTCTCTCCTTCTTCCCTCCTGATTCTTGATCCTGACCTCTGAACCCAGGGGCATGGCATCTCTTGTATTGATAAGCGACAATCCTCGTATGCGTCTTTTTCGGAGAATCGCTCAGCGGGAAGTCGCTCTTGTCTTCGCTTTGCTACTCCTTGTTGGCAGTGACTATGGTGCATGGACGCGTGCTATTGCCAACACCCCGCTGACCTTACAAGAAGCGGTGAAGACTGCTCTGGCTCAGCATCCCACTATCCGTGTAGGAGAAGCGACCATCAGTGCTGCGCAACAACGGGTACGTCAACAAGAGGCTGGCTATCTTCCGCGTGGATCGTATACCTATACACTCTCTCGTCAGCAACGACCCGTGACAGCGGCAGTTGGGGGAGTGCAAATTGGTGGTGGACAACAAACCCGGAGCTTCGCGCAAATCTTTAATTTTCACACGACCAACGTCAGCTTGAGTCAGGTGCTCTTTGATTTCGGTCGTACGCTTGATGCCATTCAGTCGGCAGCTGCAACCGTTGAAGCAAGCACTGCTGATCTAGAGACCACTCGCCAAACCGTGACGTTCAATACCAAACAATCGTACTTTGGCTTGCTGTCCTCCCAGCATCTGCAGCGCGTGGCCGAAGAAACCGTCCGACAAAATCAAAAACATCTGGAAGATGCGCAAGCCCGCTTTGAAGTTGGTGTTGCGCCACGGTTTGATGTAACGCAAGCGCAGGTGCAAGTGTCGAACGCGGAACTGAATCTCGTGACCGCTCGCAACAATGTTGCCCTTGGGCATGAAACCCTGCGCACCGCGATGGGGATTACCGATTCTGCGGACTTCGTTCCTATTGATACACTTGATCGTCGGTCGTTGCCAATGAACGAGAGCGAGATTCTTCGTCAGGCCTATGCCAGTCGACCAGAACTCCACAGCCTCTGGGCTCGGCAGAAAGCGACGACAGAACAAGTCTCGGAACTCCAGAAACGCTACTTGCCGTCGCTCACCGGCAACGCGCAATATAACTGGACTGGGCGTGACCATCCGTTACAGGAAGGGTGGGTGATCGGTGTCGTGCTGACTGTACCGTTGTTCGATAGCATTCTGACGAGAGCGCAGATCGGTGAAGCGCAAGCGAATCAACAACGACTTTCGGCTGAAGAAGAAAACTTGCGGCAACAGATCACTCTTGAGGTGCGTCGGAGCCTCCTCGATGTCCGCCGCTCTGAGGAGAGTATTCGTGTGAGTGAACAAACCGAAGTGCAGGCGCGCGAAAACCTTGCACTTGCTGAAGGACGCTACCAGGCAGGTGTGGGGAATATCCTTGAAGTAACGGATGCCCAAACCTCTTTGACCTCTGCGCGAGCGAACACGATTCAAGCGCTCTATAATTACAAGACTGCCGTCGCGCAGTTAGAGAAAGCGGTCGGTCGCGCGCTCGAATAACTTGCAACGATGCGTACCAAACAGCTTTTCTTCGCCTTCCTTCTGACCGCCAGTGGCATTGCTGGATACTGGTGGTGGTCCACGCAGAAAAAAGAACAGCCAGTGACCTATATGACAACTGTGATCGAACGTGGGTCGATTGCCCGCACGGTTGTGGCCACAGGAACAGTCAATCCAGTGACGACGGTGCAAGTTGGTACCTATGTCTCTGGGCCGATCCGCGAGATTTTTGCCGACTTCAACTCCGCGGTGAAAAAGGGCCAACGGGTCGCGCAGATTGACCCACGCCCATTTCTCGTCAAGGTCAAACAAGCCGAAGCCAACTTAACAACCGCACGTGCACAGGTGGAGAAGGATAGGGCGGATCTCACCTTCAAGCAGCGCTCGCTCAAACGTACGCGTGAACTGTTCGAACGCAATTTGATTGCGAAACAAGAGGTCGAAGCTGCGGAACGCGACGTCGAGCAGGCCCAAGCGCAATATGAACTCGATCAAGCGCGGGTCGAACAAACCGCCGCGGCTTTGGAAGAAGCACGGGTCAATCTCGGCTATACCGATATTGTCTCTCCTGTTGACGGTGTCGTGGTCTCACGAAATGTAAACGTTGGGCAGACGGTGGCTGCCAGTTTTCAGACACCAGTGCTGTTTCAGATCGCACAGGATCTCACCAAAATGCAGGTGAACACTAATGTCAGTGAATCCGATATTGGTGTAGTAGCAGAAGCGCAACACGCGTTTTTTCTCGTTGATGCCTATCCCGAGCGAAAATTTTGGGGAGCGATCATGCAAGTTCGCAATGCCCCACAAATTGTGCAGAACGTGGTTACCTATGACGTTGTGGTTGCAGTCGAGAATGCTGACCTGGCCCTGAAGCCAGGAATGACAGCGAGCCTGTCGATCATTACCGCGCAGCGAGAGGATGTCGTCAAAATTCCTCAAGCCGCTCTGCGCTTTTCTCCGCCGACGCAAAAAAGGGACGGAGAATCGTCACAGGATGGTGCAAACGGTGCACGACCCTCCGGGCAAGGCAAAAGAGAACGAGCACCAAAGGATACTCCACAAGTATGGGTCCAGGCCGCAGAGCAAAAACTCACACCCGTCGCCGTGCAAATAGGCATTAGTGACGAAACGTTCGCCGAGTTGATCGAGGGCAATCTCAAGGCCGGAGATGTGGTCGTGACTGGGGTACAGACTGCTGGGAAAGGTACACCACAAACGACCTTACCAGGGTTTGGTATGCGGTGGCGGAGGTAGTCGAGCCAACACTCATGTCACCGCTCATCCAAGTAGAAAACCTCGCTAAAGTGTACCACCTTGGCGAAGTAGATGTACACGCACTACGAGGAGTAACACTCTCGATTGCCACCGGAGAGTTCATCGCGGTTATGGGTGCGTCAGGCTCGGGCAAGTCGACTTTTATGAACATCCTTGGTTGTCTCGACCGACCAACCGCGGGTCGCTACCTGCTTGAAGGGAAGGATGTCTCGACAGCCAGTCCAGATGAACGCGCGGAAATCCGCCGCAGCAAATTAGGCTTCGTCTTTCAGAACTTCAACCTGCTGTCTCGCACCAGTGCGGTGGAAAACGTTGAGCTGCCGTTGGTCTATAGTGTCGTCTCGCGTAAAGAACAGCGTACCCGTGCATTGCAAGCCTTACATGCAGTCGGTCTCACCGGACGTGAACATCATCTGCCCAGTCAGTTATCTGGTGGGCAACAACAACGTGTTGCCATCGCCCGTGCACTCGTGAATAACCCATCTGTTATCTTGGCGGACGAACCGACGGGAAATCTCGATACAACAACCAGTGAGGAGATCATGACGGTGTTTGCCGACCTCAATCGCCAAGGCATTACGGTCATTCTCGTCACGCACGAACACGATATTGCTGCCTTTACTCGACGACGGATCGTGTTTCGCGACGGATTGATTGTGACGGACGAGAGAGTTGAACCTCGCCTCGAAGTATCGAGCGGAAAGAGGCACTAATCCACATCACTCTGCAGTATGGGCAGTCGATTTTCGTCATTGCCGCGAAGGCGGGGATATCAGGAGAATCAAGCTCCTGCCTGTTATTTCTGCCTTCTCTATTGCAAACCTCACGTTACGTGCCAGGAATCATGCTCTCCAACCGATCCTTCTCAACAATGACGCAGGCACGCTCAGACCTCTATCGGTGGTCGTTGTTTATGCCAGGGCGTGTGGCTTTCGTAGACATGGCCAACATGAAGAACGGTGGCTTCGTCAAAAGCTCTTCCGACGATCTGGAGGGCGATTGGCAACCCGGTTGCCGTACACCCGCACGGGATAGTGAGCGCTGGATGACCGGTGAGATTAAACGGGGAAGAGGCAGCAATCAGCGCTGCCATCGGGCTGAACTCTTTGTTTGCCACAGTCACTGACCGTGACGTGTGTAACGGGGGAGGGATCAGTTGCCCGGGAGTCAAGAGGACATCACAACGAGAGAATACGGCCTGCATCTGACGACGAAGACGGGCGCGGCCTTGGATGGCTTTGACGTAATCGGTTGCGAGCGTCTTCTGACCCTCCTCAAGAAACTTGCGTACCCCAGAGCCATATTCTTGGGCACGGCCTTGCAAGTGGCGTTCATGCCAGACGTTCGCTTCGGCGTTGATAATTGGCTGCGCGAGTTGAGCCCAGGCGTGAGTAAGATCTGGTAACTGGACTTCTTCGACACTGGCCCCCAAATTTGCCAGTGACTGCACAGCCGCAGTAAAGGCCGTTTGGACTTCGGGATTGGTATATTCGGGAAAAAACGTAGTGGGAACACCAATCCGTAGTCCTTTGATGTCACCGGTGAGCCGCGCTGTGTAGTCATCAATGGGCATTTCGCTGGCGATGAGGTCGCGAGCGTCAAAGCCGGCTAGGACTTGCAGCAACAGGACAGCATCCCTCACTGTTCGTGTCATCGGCCCGACGTGATCGAGCGCCCATGCGACTGGGGTGATACCAAAAATGCTGATGCGGCCATGCGTTGGTTTCAAACCCACGATACCACAGAACGCGGCTGGGATGCGGATGGAACCACCGGTATCCGTCCCCAGGGACCCGGCACACAGTCCAGCGGCAACGGCGGCTCCCGAACCGCTGCTGGAGCCACCAGGAGTACGATTGACATCCCACGGATTGTTCACGCGACCGAAATACTGACTTGGCACATTGGTCGCAAACTCGTTCATATTCAGCTTACCGAGCGACACGGCTCCAGCAGAGTGCAGACGTTCGACCACGGCAGCGTCAGCAGTGGGAATGTAATCGCTGAGCACTTGAGACGCACATGTCGTGCGGATCCCTTTGGTGGCGATGTTGTCCTTATACGCAATGGGAATCCCATGAAGTGGGCCACGGTAGCGATTCGCTTGAATTTCACTTTCTGCTTGTTGTGCATCGAGAAGCGCTTGCTCGGCGGTGACAGTTAAGTAGCTATTGAGGATGGGATCAACTTCCGGAATGCGAGCAAGATACGCTTGCGTCACTTCGACAGGGGAGATCGCCTTTTTTTTGATCTGATCTGCCAATTCCGCAATTGACATGAAACAGAGGTCATCTGCCACCATACGCCGCTCCTCCTTGTGGGCCAGACTGTATCACAAGATGATGGAGCAGAGCAAAGGAAACATGCCCAGCACGAGTCGGTGATCCTGCTATGGGGATTGCGGTGCATTCGGATAGGAAAAAAGACGCCTGGCTGTTAGTAAATGCCCGGATGCCTTTCGAATTGCGGCTCCTTGCTTGACACTGCGGCAAGCGGCTGTAACCATGCCCAAGCATTTTTCTTGAGGAGTATCATCGTGAGCTTGGCACACATCTTTATAGGGAACAATCACAACCTCATGAGTGAGCGTTTGCTCCCACGTATTACGGCGCAGGCGGCGAAAGCTGATATAACCCGAAGTGTTGATCCAGAAGTTATCAAAGAGATCAAAAAAACCGATTTGATGCGACTTTCGGCGACACGGAATATCGGTGGTGTCGAAGCACGCATGAGCGCTATAGCCGCCGAACTCGAAGCCATTGCGGGCTGTTGTTCGTCAACCGCGTGGTGTCTGTGGAACCATCTGTGTGTGTTTCACTTTATCTGTGCACAACTTGGTCCAGCAGGGATTGAAACGCTCAAAAGTATCGTGGCCAATCGTGAATGGGTGAGTTTTCCCGCCGGAGCAGGGACCAGCGTGCGTGGCCGCCGTCACGGCGATGATGTGATTATTAATGGACGGGCAAGTTTTGCTTCTGGCTCGCGGTACGGAGACTGGGCCGCGTGTCTCTTCGCTTTGGAATCTGAAGATGGCAAGAAAGGGGAAAGGCCAGACCTGCGGTTCACGGTAGTGCGGACCGATGCGCCTGGTGTGTCGGTTGATGCGACGTGGTTTTCGATGAGCCTGCGAGCGTCCGCCACTGACCATATCAACTATCAGAATGTCTCTGTTCCTGTGACGTTGCTCCGCCCGTTTCCTATCGATTTTCGCTACACTTTTCGTGAGCCTGACTTTGCGGTGATTGCACCGCGTTATCGTGAAGATTGGGTGGCACTTTCAGTGCTGTGGCTTGGTGCCCAGGCCGTAGGACTCGCGTCGGCAGCGCTTGAAGAGACCTGTGCCGGGCTGAGTGGCCGCGTTGCGATCTACGGGGTGAAGGTGGATGAACGGCCTGCGGTGCAACTGCATATTGGCGAGGCTGCAGCAGCGATTTCTGCTGCCCGTGCTGCAGTGTATACGGGGTGCGCAGAAACGGACGCTCGTATCGACGCTGGACAGACGCCGACCGAGGCTGAATACCTGCGCCAGCTCAGTTATCCGATGACGGCGTTACGTTTGTGTGATGAAGCGATGCGCTTGTTGCTGCGGGTGCAAGGTGGGAATGGCCTGCGCGAGGGGGGGGCGTTTGAACGCCGTTACCGTGACTTTCAAGCGATGCCACTGCACATCAATGCGCATCCTGACCGTGTAGCTGAGTTGCTGGGGAAGTTTGTCCTGGGACTTACTAATGATGCGCCGTTTCAATGAGTCAACACGTCCCGCTGCTCACCCTTCCTGTGGCATCCACGACGTATGCATGCTGACGAGTTTCCAGGTGCCAGAAAAGTCTCCGTAGATACAGCTGAAACGCAGGTACAAAGTGGTCCGCGGCGCTCGCTTTGGCTCTAGTTCCATCATCATGCTTCCCCATACCTGACCAATATTGCCAATCACCTGGAAGCGTGGATCTAACGGAGTGAATTGTACATAGGTGTGAGTCTCAAAAAAATTACGAAACAGCGACAGAAGTGGAGTTTTTCCTTCCACATGCACGGGAGCAAGCACGCCGAGGAAAATAATGTTGTCGTGAGCAAACGCAGACAGACTCTCAAGGTCTCGGGCAGAGTATGTTGCCATCATCTGCTCAAAGGTTGTCTTTAAGGTATCCGTGCTGCCCATTTCTGTTGTTCCTTCTGCAAGCCGTGTAGTGGACGGGAGAATACTACTAAATAGAAACTCACTCGATGGCAAGTGCTAGGCGGCGAGGGGAAGCGCATACACCTGACGTTCCACCGGGAAGGACCGGCGTTTTTGCAGCCAAGCAAAGACTAAATTGACTAATTCCTCTATACTCTGACAGCGATGACAGCGGGTAA
>Ga0194132_10005145_pt1 | contig 21533 bp, 21 predicted proteins | sample TA2KigOf80mmetaG_FD_148612 | JGI IMG/M metagenome (GOLD analysis project Ga0194132, IMG submission 148612) | Freshwater microbial communities from Lake Tanganyika, Tanzania - TA2015054 Kigoma Offshore 80m | ecosystem: Environmental > Aquatic > Freshwater > Lake | place: Tanzania: Lake... | reverse complement strand
TTTTCGCCAGACTTCGTTGCTTGCTCCTTACAGATCCACTTCGGGATATGCTCGTCGCTCGCGCCTCGTCTGGCCGAAAAATCCCTTGCCGCGAACGTGAGCGTATTTATGAAATGGACCACTTAGGATTGGAAAAGGACCCACTGTTGGCGTAACGAAGCGGAAACCGATTCGCGCGTTCCTCCGCAAAGAATTCCAGGCGCATCACCTGAGCCTGGTGATCGCCGCCGGTTTGCTGTTTCTGCATTTGATCGTTGTGGCCATCCGGAGTGTGGAGTTGGACCCAACCGATCCCAACAGCGCATTCCGGGCCACGCTGGAATTCTGGTGGGTGCTGTGGTTGGGACTCCCGTTTCTGGTGGGCTGCGCGGCGGTGGCGGAGGAACGCAAACTCGGCACGCTGGAAGGCCAGTTGTGCCTTCCAATGGCTCGCGGCGCTCAATTCACGGTGAAGCTCGGCGTGGCGCTGTTGTTGGGCATTTTTCTCGGCGGCGTGATGCCCTGGGTGGCGAAAGGCGTTGGAGGTTTTGACGCCGTTCCGGGGGCTTTTCGCGAGGCGAGGAGGGCAATTCCTTCTCGGTGGCAACCCCTGGCATTGACCTGTCTGATTGCGGCCGGGATCACGCTGGTATCGTTCTACGCCTCGACGCTCAGGCGCAGTTTGCTGCATGCGATGGGCACGGCCGTGATATTCGGGTTCGCGCTGATGGCCATCGGAGGTTGGGCCATCGCTGCTGCAATTGATCCCCGGAATCCGCCGCCATGGGGAACCCCGTTGATCATCTACGTCGGAGGGCCGCTCATGCTGGCCGCGCTGTTCTGGCTCGGACTCAAAAACTACGCCCACGTGGAAACGGGCTGGAGGCTCGCGGTTCGAAACCTCCTGGTGATAATCGTGACGCTTGCGTTTGCGTTCACGGTGACGGCGGTGGTTTACCGTCGTTCGTGGGAACGGTTCATGACCTTGGAGCCAAGCCACGGCCCGGCGCGATTGAGCGGATCGGTTCGTCCGAAGATTTGCAGCACTACCGGACGCAAACTTTTCGTGTTGCTGCCGGATGGCCGGCTTTGGGCGGCTGGACAATATGAAATCAAAGAACTGGATGAATACGTGGAGACTCACAGAATCGACAGGGGAGCACCGACCATCCGCCGGGAGAAAGCTCGCATTCCGGTCCCCGTGGACGGGGTGTTTATCGGCACATCGAAATGGATTGCTTTGGCGAGCACGTCCACGCGGGTGGTCGGCATTCAATCGGATGGAAGTTTATGGAGAATCTTCTCGCAGCCGACTTTCGGCTGGCATCTAAGAGCGTGTCCGAAAATTGCGCGGGGTCCTGCGGCGAGGGATTTTGGCTGTGGCCAAGGCGGCGAGGTCCGAGCATCCCCAACGCGGGCTGTAAGGACCGAGCCAACGCAGGCCACGGACAAAAGACCCGCCGCCCGGAGGGTTTTCGCGCCAAAGGCCGCCTGGCTTCGTTGCTCCTCAGTCGAAGATCCAGGGAGGATATTCTCCTTCGTTGCGCCTCGCCATCCGGCCTTTGGCGCGAAAACAGGACCCCGCGGAATTTTCGGACACGCTCTAAGGAGTTTGTCCTTGATTCCAGAACCTGAGCGCATCGGAACCGATGTCGTTTGGAAAACGGTCGTTGGCGGGCACGGCCATTTCCTGGCGCTCAAGAAGGACGGCTCCGTGTGAGGATGGCGCAGTCATCAATACGGGCCGCGGGGAGTCGGCATGGAGGAACTCCCGGACGAGCCGACGCGCATTGGCTCGGATTCGGATTGGGTTTCTATCTTCGCTTCTCAGAATGAATCCATTGGGATCAAACGCGACGGCAGCGTGTGGAGAGGCGAGGGTCTCTCTCTTGGGCAGGACGGTCGGCAGGGCTGGAAGTACTGGCCCGGTGCCGACCCCGTTCGCTGGAATCTGGATGGATCCGGCTGGCGGGTCTTTGCGCGCGTGGGAATGTCGGATCTCGTCCTCCAGCAGGAAGGAATTGTTTGGGCGGCGGGGCAACTTCCACCTTATCTGCTTGGCACTCACCTTAAGCGCGGCTTCGTTACGGAGCCTTTGCGAATCAGCCGTGGCTCGGATTGGGCTGACTTCGCGTCGCATTCTGATTCTTTGGCGGCGATCAACAAGAACGGCGCGCTTTATCTGCAGAGCTTGACGCCAGGTTCAGCTTTTTGGCCGGGCAATCTGCGAACGCCGAGCCAGTATTCGGACTGGCTGGCGGTTGGGAACTGCGGGTGGCAAGAACTGGCCGCCCTGGCTGCGGATGGGACTTTGTGCGTCTGGGGCGAGCTGTTCCGAAGTGGAAGCCTTCTCGGTCCGACGCGGAAGCCGCTGTGGAGCATTAATATTTTTGGGCAGGGAGAAATAGGCCCAAGGTGAAGCAGACGGTTGTTTTTTTTGAAGATTGTAGAGGATCTGGAGATCCTGGTAATTTGGAGTCATGCAAGGAAAGGACAAAGGGGACCCAAGGAGACCTATGCCAAAGAACCCGGCGCCAAGACCTTTGGTCTCTTCAGTCCCTTCAAACTCCGCCGGCTTCATCCCCCCGCACGGCGGGTATAAAAACCTGCGCTCATACCAAAAGGCTCTCATTGTCTATGATGCCACACTCCATTTCTGCCGCCGTTTCATAAGCCCCAAAGATCGCACCTTTGACCAGATCGTTCAGGCGCCTGCGAGAGCTCAACCGCACTGCGGGCGCAAACTACGAAACCTTCAAAAAAGGCATCGAACACCCTGACCCGGCTATCTGCGCCAACGTTATCCTCGGTTTGATCAAGCTGACCAACTATCTCCTGGACCAGCAGATTCGAGCGTTAGAGAAAGCGTTCGTGGAACAAGGCGGTCTGCGCGAAGCTATGACACGCGCGCGTCTGGCGCGTCGCGGCAGGCATTGAGAGACAGCAATATCTTCCTGGCCTCACTGCTGCGCAGGAATGCGAACTCGCAGCAACGTGAACGGCAGCACGTCGAGCTCGATCTTGCCATCCCGCACCCCGACGGTTTTGTCCAGGGGCTTGATGGCTTCCGGTCTCTCCAACGTGTTTGCTGCCCAGGGAACTTCGCCCGTGAGCATTCGCACGTCCGCCGGGCCGGCGACCTGGAATCCATTCAACTCGATCGCCACGCGGATCGGTCCCCACGAACCGCGATAGACCAAAGACAGGAGAAGGCTGCCGTCCGTGGCGAGCGCAGCCAGCGCATCGGTAGCCCCGAACGACGCGGTGCGCGTGGCGCTTTTCAAATCCGGCAGCACGAGCGGCGCGGTCTCCGTGGCCGTCTCCAATTCCACCGCCACCGGCGTCGCTCCCGCCAATGCGGCGAGCCCGTCCCGGCGAGCCGCTCGACGCGCGTGGAACACGTCCGACTCGGCTCGCTGGGGACAGGCTCGCCCTACCGTCAGGTTCATGGAGAACGGTCGTGAGCTTCACGAAGCGGATGCAAACTCGCCTTGATCGCGGGCAATCCGTTCGATTGGGGAACAACCGCGCTGCGCGTGTTCCGGCCAGCGCCTCGCCGGTCGGAACGTCGTTGAAACCTTGGTACTGACCAGCGACGCTTCGGCCCGATTGAATTTGGCCGGCGTGTGCGCCGGCCACGGCACGCGAGCCGCGCGCGCTCCCCGGCCAGTGACTGGCGTTGTGTTTAGCCCGTCAGGGCCATGTCGATCTTCTGAATCTTCTTTTCATCCCAGACGCCTAATCCCATCGCACCGGCAATCTCGACATGTTCGGGTTGACGGTGCACGAAGGTGCTGAACCGGTCCGGGGTGTCTTCCACGAGCCGCTTCTTGCCCACCGCGACTCTCTTCTTGTCGATTTCCTTCCAGCCGATGTGGTCGAGCGCGACCGGGTCGGTGGCGAAGTAGAGCGTGCGATGCTCCCAAACAAATTGGGGGCGCGCGCTCGGCCCGCCGTGATAGAGGCCCTGGATGCCATCCAGGACGTGCAAAACGGCTTTGTTCCGAATCACAGGCAATGAGACCACGGCGGGAATGAACGCGCCGCAAACATTATTCGAGGTGGAGCCGTGACTCCGGCTGACGTTGTTGACCAGGCCGTGCGAAAGATTTTTCAACGCCAGCGTCACGCCGGCGGATTGATGATCCTTCAGCACCGCCAGATTGATGAGCTTGTTCACTTCTTTGGTGATGAACTTCGCCGCGTGCGAGCGGCGCGCGACGACGTTGCTGATGTCGTAGCCGGGAAGCGTCACGGGGAAATCCAGATAAACATCCGGATCGTAACCCGCGATCGCTTGTTGAATGTTATCGTAATCTTCCGTGGCCGACGACCAGCGAACGCCTTCGGGCAGCCAATCGCGGAAGCCCGCCTTGAGAAACTGCGCCCGGTAGCGATCGTAAACGACGATGTCTTCTTTGCGCACGCCTGCCGATTGCAGGCCTTCGATGATCTTGTGCAGCACTTGCGGGCAACTGATGACGTGCGGTGAGCCGACGGGATTCACTTTGATGCCGACGACGTCGCCGCGCTCGAAGAACAGTTTCCACGCGGAAGGAATGTCCGGCGCTTCGGTGAGTTCCAACATCCCAGAGTCCATCATGCGGCGGATGGGTTCAGTTTGGAATTCGCCGTTGACGATGCAACCCGGATGCGAGACGGCGGCGACGCGTCCCGGAAACAGGCCCGGCATGCCGAGTTTGGATTTCTCGGTGCCTGAAGAAACCTGCGCGGCCCGGCTCAATTGGTGGAGGCTAAGTCCAGCCGCGGCCGCGGCCAACCATTCCCTGCGTGAGATACTTGGGTGAGCTTTCATGAGCCTAGGTTACGTCAAAGCCCTCGCGGTTTCGAGCGCATTTATCAAACACCATCAAACACGACGCTAACGGTAGGGCGAGCCTGTCCCAGCGAGCCGAGTCGGACGTGTTCCACTCACGTCGAGCGGCTCGCCGGGACGGACTCGCCCTACCCAGAATTCACCGGCACCTTGACTCGAATCAAAGCCGACAGCCTGGTCACGCTCGCAAGATCGGCCTGGCCTGTTTTTAAGAGTCATTGCCTGTGAGATCGCTTTTCGGGAGATTTGTCACGCCGCGGCGCAATCGCCCAACCTAATCGATCTCGAATTCCTGACCCAGGCCTTCACGACGAGCCGTGCTCAGGCCGGGAGCAACTCCAGACGCGCATTGACGCGGTGCCGGACGGAAAGTATGACGCCATTCTCGTCGGCTACGGATTTTGCGGCGGGATCATCAACGGTTTGACGACGCCACACACGCCGCTGGTCATCCCGCGCGCGCATGATTGCATCACGTTGTTTCTCGGCTCGCGGCATCGTTACGCTCAGGCCATCGCGGATCAACCCGGCGCTTACTATTATACGTCCGGCTGGCTGGAGTGCGTGCGGCGCCGGGGGGAGAAGACGCCGCCCAGCCAAACCATGTTTCTGCCTACCCGGGCCGCGTTGAGCGGAAATGCCAGCGCGGCCTGTGAGATGTGGGTGAAAAAATTTGGTGAAGATCAGGCGCGGTACCTCTCGCAAGTCATGGACCAATGGACCTCAACCTACACTCACGGGGTGTTAATCGATTTTGAATTTTCCCGGCCTTTGCGCTTGCGCGATCAAGTCGAGGCGATGTGTGTGAAACGCGGCTGGCAGTTCCGGGAAATGGAAGGCGACCTCCGTCTGCTCCAGCGCTGGCTGAACGCGGATTGGCCACCCGAAGATTTCCTGGTCGTCCCGCCAGGCCAGAAAGTGGCGCCCAGTTACGACCCGGACGTGGTCAAGGCGGAGGCGGCGGAGTCTCTGTGCAAGTAGCTGACAGCGCTTTCCATAAACCGCCATTTTGCCGCCAGGTTTTGGAGTGCGCCAGTCCTCTGGCGCTATTGATCCGTCGGACAGGTCCAAAGCGGCAGAGGACTTTGCTCCTAGCACGCAACTCGCGCGGCCTGAATCCCAACGGGATTCTGCCTCAAAGCCCAGGGTTGCGAGGAACGAGCTACCCTGGGGAATTCCGGGAACATGGGGTCAACCCCAACGGGGTTGCGGCTTCGGCCCACGGAAGAGCCGCAACTCTTTTGGGGTTGGTTCACTGTCGCGTGGACGCAGTTTCCGTAGGTTTCATGGCTTCCCGGCGTGAAGTTTTTTGTTAAGCGCCTGAATAAAGGAAGGACTGGTTCCGCAACAGCCGCCAATAAAGGAGGCCCCCGCCGCAACCAACGCCGGAGCGCAACCGGCGAATTCCTCCGGCAAGGCGCGATAGACGGCGCGGCCTTCAACGATCTCCGGCAAACCAGCGTTGGGCTTGATCCAGATAGGGCGATCCGTCGCGCTCCGAAGCCGCGCGGTGATCGCCGCGAAGCCATCCATCCCGCGACCGCAGTTGGCTCCGATCACGTCGGCGCCGGCGCCCGCCAGTGCTCTCGCGGCCTCTTCCGGACTCAGGCCCGTGAGCGTTCGGTCCCGGTTCTTGCCGGAGTCGAACACCATACAGGCGACAACCGGAAGCCCGGTGGCGCGCGCCGCTCCGACGGCGAGGAGCGCTTCATCCAGATCGCCCATCGTTTCGACGACCATTCCATCCGCCCCGCCTTCCGCCAATGCCGTCGCTTGCTCCTCGAAGGCAGCGCGGAGTTCCTCGCGAGTGATTTCTTCGGCGAGAAGCATTCTTCCGCTCGGTCCGAGGGAGGCGAAGACATCCAGTTGGCGAATTCGCGCGTGCATAGTTTGAGCCTCTCATCCAACCGGCATCCAGGCAGCCAGGTGCAACTGTTAGCCGTAACAATTCAGTCAGGAACCACGAATGAACACGAATCGACACGAATCGGATTGGGTTCCGGCGCTTCCTCGAAGTTGACGCACTGGTCCTCTTTTCGTGACTCGAAGCCGCCTCGTTCTATCACCAGTTCATCTCCGTCCGAATTCGTGTTGATTCGTGTTGATTCGTGGTTGAACTGAACTGATACAGTCTAGGCCGCCGATGCCATCGTCTGTCTCGCCAGACTCACTGCGCCGGCTGCGTTTTCACTGTAGCCGTCCGCGCCAATTTCGTCGGCAAACTTCTTGGTGACCGGCGCGCCGCCCACCAGAACCTTCACCCGATCGCGCATCCCCGCGTCCTTGATCGCGTCGATCGTCGTTTTCATCGAAAGCATCGTTGTGGTGAGCAAGGCGGACAAGGCGACGACCTGGGCGTCCTTCTCGCGCACGGTGGCAGCGAATTTTTCCGGCGGCACATTGACGCCCAGATCAATCACCTCAAATCCTCCGCCTTCGAGCAGCGCGGCCACCAGATTCTTCCCGATGTCGTGCAGATCGCCCTTCACCGTGCCGATCACGATCCTGCCTTTGGACTGCGCGCCGCGCGCGGCCAGGAGAGGGCGAATGAGTTCGAGCGCGGACTTCATGGCGCGGGCGGAAAGCAACAGCTCGGGAACGAAATACTCGTTGCACTCGAATCGGCGCCCGACTTCATCCATCGCCGGGCTCATGCATTCATTGACCAGGGCGAGCGGATCCAATCCAGCGGCGAGAGCCTGTTCGGTTAAAGCGCGCGCCTCTTTGGCCTGGCCCGTCAGAATCGCTTCATAGAGGGGTTGGGTGTCGTGCATTGCGCGCTCAACCTAGCCAGCCCAACCCAGGCTTGCGTTGACTCAAATCAATTTATGGCCGGGGTGGTTTTGCGAACTTAACGCGCAGCCCTATTATGAATTCGAGTCTGGCTCAAATGCGCGCCGAGTACGAGCGCGGGGCGTTGCGCCGGGAAGACTTGAGCGCAGATCCGATCGAGCAGTTCGCCCGGTGGATCGAGGAAGCGTGCCTGGCGGAACTCGTCGAGCCGAACGCCCTGACGTTGGCCACGGTCTCAGCCGACGGACAACCGGCTCTGCGCACAGTTCTGCTCAAGAGCTTCGATGCGCGCGGCTTCGTGTTTTTCACCAACCTGGAGAGCCGGAAGGCCCGGCACATCGGCGAGAACCCGAAGGTATCGCTGCTGTTCCCCTGGCTCGCGCTCCAGCGCCAGGTCTGCATCAACGGCACGGCGGAACGCGTTTCGATTTCGGAATCGATGGTTTATTTTGCCTCGCGGCCGTTTGCGAGCCAGCTTGCCGCGTGGGCTTCTCCGCAAAGCAAAGTGATCTCAGCGCGCGCCATCCTGGAAATGAAGTGGGAGGAGGCGAAACGCAAGTTCTCCGAAGGCAAAGTGCCGATGCCGTCGTTCTGGGGCGGCTTCCGCGTCAAGCCGCAGGAAATCGAATTCTGGCAGGGACGCGAGCATCGGTTGCACGACCGGTTTCTCTACACGCTCCAGGCGGAAGATGCCTGGCGCCTGGAAAGGATTGCCCCATGATGACGATTGGATTTCACACGGACGCTTTCAACTCCTCGAATTGGCCGTTCGAGAAATGCCTGGAATGGGCCAAAGCCCACGGACTGGACCGCATCGAATGCGGCGTGGTGGACGGGGTGAGCTTCATGCAAGGCCTGGGCTACTCCCCGCATCTATCGCTACTGGACGATCCGGTTCTGGTCCGGCGGAATCTGGAAAGATATGGCGTGCGGTTCTCTCAAATCGACGCCGCATATCCGCTGTCGGGCGAGGATGGCCCGGTGCGGGGCGTTCCCTACGTAACGAAAGCCATCGCCTGGGCGTCGCACGCGGGGTGTCCGTGCGTCGATACGACCGACGGGTTGTATCGGCCGGAAGGACTCAGCGACAGCGAAGCGCTGGCTTTGATGAAACGCAGTTACCGCCAGATCCTCCGCGTCGCCGAAGCGCACAACATCATCGTGAACATCGAGCCGCACGGTTACTTCACGACCAATCCCGACACGATGGCGGAGATGCTGGCGTTCGCGGACAGCCCCTGTCTGCGCATGAACATGGACACCGGCAACACTTTCATCGCGGGCCGCGATCCGGTCGCTTTTCGGAAGCGATTCTTGGACAAGGTCAGCCACGTGCACATCAAGGATGTCTCCCGGGAACTCGCCGAAGCCGTCCGAGGCGGCCAAACCGGCATTGCCCTGAGCTGCTGCGCGATTGGCGACGGTGTGAATGCGGCGAACATCCGCGAATGCCTGCGGCTGTTGCACAATCGGAATTATGCCGGCGCCTTGAGCATTGAATGCGACGGCGCTTCGATCGAGAAATCTCTGGAATGGCTGCGGAAGACGCTCTCGGAAATCACCCGTGCCGCGGCGTTCGACCCGCCAGCCGTTGCACCCGCAGCGCCGATAAAGAAACGCTCCAAGCTGAAAACCGCATGAGAGTCTGTCTGACTCGAATCATTTACTGCCGGTGCCCCGCGAGCTTGCTGCTGGGGATTTTGCTGATCAGTCAATCCGCCCCCTTCGCAACAGCCGCTCCAGCGGCTTCACGAGGCGCCGACGAAATCCGCGTCCTCCTTGTCACGGGCATGGACCATCCGGCGCACGATTGGCGCCGAACGACGCCCGCCCTGAAGGAAGTGCTGGCGCAGGACCGCCGCCTGCGCGTCGAGGTGCTGGAAGATCCCTATCGGCTCGATTCGCAGGACCTCTCGCGATTTCACGTCGTCTTGCTGCATTTCTGCAATTGGGAGCGGCCCGACCCAAACGACAAGGCGAAGGAGAATTTGCGGAGCTTCGTTCAACGGGGCGGCGGGCTGTTCTTGCTGCACTTTGCCTCCGGTGCTTTCCGGGACTGGCCGGAGTTTCCCACGCTCGCCGGCAAAGTGTGGGATCGCAAAAACAGCCACGACCCGCGCGGGCCGTTTCGGGTCTCGATTCTGGAAGCGAATCATCCCGTGACTCGGGGCGTGGGGTCCTTCGACACCGATGACGAACTCTACACCTGTCTGACGGGCAACGTTTCGGTCGAAGTTCTGGCGAGCGCGAGGTCAAAAGTCACTCAACAGGATCATCCTATGGCTTTCGTGCATCGTTATGGAGCCGGCCGAGTTTTCCACACCCCGCTCGGGCATGACGAACGGGCCATTCGATCTGCGGGCACGTCCGAGTTGATCCGCCGCGGTTGCGCCTGGGCGGCGGGACGGGAGGCCGTTCAACCTGGCAAGATCGATCAAGGGCTCGTGCGTTGAAGCGTTACAACGTTCCGAACGTCGAACGGCGCGCGAACGCTACCACTGCTTGAGCACGAAATAGCCAAATCCCCAGGCGACCAGGAGAATGCCGAGGGCTGCCAGTGCTGAACTCGTGGAGACGATTCCAGCCCCGGTGATCAGCAAACCAAAAAAGGTGATGGCGAATTGAACCACGTCCCACGAACTGCGTGGCCGATCTTTAAATCTGTCGTTCATTGTCAAATTGATGCTCCGGCGTTGTTGTTGTGGCGCAGACTCTACAGGCTTCGACCCGGCTGGATCAAACTAGAATTCAATTCTGCACGTCGCGCCTTACTTGCAGATTCCCGCTGCCTGGGATCGACTCGCGCTGGCAGCACCAGTCCTCGCCGAGACCGATTCTTGGAAGATTCGCTGCAGCGGGAGTGCTGGACTTAGGCCAGGCGGTTCGCCAGATTGAATCCGATTTGATCGCACAGCATCACACGGAATCTCTGGCAGCAGTATGAGTGAGGCCGGCCAGTCGCGACTGTCTCAAAGCGCCGACAGCGCCGCGCAGACCGGGGTGACGCTCGAACCCATCGCTCTGTGGATTGCGGAGCACCTGGCCGGACAGCACCGCTCGCCGCAAGCGGCCAAGGTTCTGTCGGCGTTCATCAGCCGCAACGCGTCCGCCGTTTCAATCCGGTCCGTTCTGGCCCTGGCGCGCCTCGTGCATAAGTCCGAGAACTGGGAACAGGCAGCGGAGTTGTGGGACCTTGTTCTTGCGGAGGACCCGCAAAACATCGAGGGCTTGATCAGGCGATCTCACTGTCTGGTCGAACGCAACGACTTCCCGGCGGCGGCTCGCACGGCAGAACAGGCGCGGCGGTGGCTCAAAGACCGACCCGATCCGGAAAGCGAAATGGATTCGCTTCTTGACCCCATCTATCTGCGGCTCTTTTCGCGCTTTGAAAACGCGGATCATGAAAAATGCCGGGCGCTTGCGTCGCTCTGCGCTTTACCCGGAAGTTATGCCGGAAGGATCAGCGAAGGGGCCGCCGGGCTTCGGATTTCGGATGAACAGATTCTCCGCCGCATCAACGAGGCGTTCGAGCAATGGCACGCCAGCGCGGAGTATCGCGCAGGAGAACCTTCGGCCGCGGCCGGGCTTCCGGAGCCGGCGAAAACGAGAATTCTTCTGGTGTTCCGCCAATACTTCTTCGGCGGGTCGGACACGCGGGAACATGAGTTGACTGCCTTCCTGAGGCAATCCGCCAAAGCGCTGGGCTACCGCGTGTTCTTCTTTCCGGCGACCGCCTTTCTCCTGGGGGACCGAGTCACGCCCGACCAGCAATACGAAGCGCTGGACAATCTGCTGCGCTGCCTGCTCGCCACGCGGCCGCACGTGGTGATTTTTGACGATCTCTGCGCTCGCGTCGAACCAGCCCCGCACATTGGCCGCGAGGTGTACCGCAACACGCTGGTCGAACTGAAGAACCAGCTCGGCTTCAAACTCGCCGCGTATTACCCGGATCCCTGGGTGAAAGCGACGCTCGAAGCCGTCGAGTATGTGAGCGAATTCGCCGATTTGGTCTGGCACCAAAACGTAACGCTGTCCCGCCGGAGTTCGAAGGCGCACGCCGAAAAACTTTTCGCCGCGCCGATCCCTTATCTGGAATCGATCTTCCAGTCCGGCCGGGAACCCAGGACAATCGGACCCGCCTTTCTGGGCAGCGTTTACTCCTACAATTATCTCCGGGCACTGTGGTGTACGTTGATTCGGGAGCGTCAAGTGCCTTGCCAGTTGCTCCTGGCCAAGCCACATGAAAGGCAAATCGCCGGCGGGAGATGCGATCGAGGAGTATGGCGCATTCCTGAGCCGGATGCGGATCATGGTCAATTTCTGCGCGCGCACGCCTTCGACGAGAATTATTACGGGCCGAGCCTGGGAATCGATTGCCGCCCGAGTCCTCCTGTTGGAAGAAGAGAACGAAGAGATTGGGCACTACTTCGTCCCTTTCGTGCATTACGTGCCGTTTCAGAACGTGAACCAACTGGATGCCTACCTGCGTTTCTTCGAACGCCACGAGGCCGTGCGGCAAAGAATCGTGGAGGAGGCGTTCGCGTGGTTCCAGAGGCGTTACTCGAAAGAGCGGGTGTGGCGCAATTTACTGGAAGCGGCCTTCACCGGCCGCGTTCCTCGAATGACGCTGAGTCAGCCGCCACAACTCTGCCCATGAACCGGACGGGCGGGCGAGCCTGTCCCCAGCGAGCCGAGTTGGGCGTGTTTCCAGGCACGTCGAGCGGCTCGCCGGGACCGACTCGCCCGACCGGATTCAAGGGCGAGTGATGGTGATCGGACCGAGGCAGCTTCCCATGAACCGTCTCTTCGGACCGTCGCCTTTAGGCCGCTTCAACGCCAAACTCCAAAGCGGGGCCGGAAGCAGCCTGAAGGCTGCGGTCCGCACGGTCTTAGTGGTCCGTTTCGTAAATACGCTCACGTTCGTTGCGCCCAATTTGGCCTGGGGCAAGGCGCGACGAGCGAGCATCCCCCGCCAGTGGGGCTGTGACCGAGGAGCAACGCAGCCCCAGGCAAAATTCGGCGCAACCCGAAGGGCGGCAGTTCTTTTTCGCCAGACTTCGTTGCTTGCTCCTTACAGATCCACTTCGGGATATGCTCGTCGCTCGCGCCTCGTCTGGCCGAAAAATCCCTTGCCGCGAACGTGAGCGTATTTATGAAATGGACCACTTAGGTTCATGGGCTGTCTGCGCGGCTCGAAAGCCGTGGAAGCCCATGAGGATCACTTTGCCGTCATGCTCGACCGCAGGCGCTGGGCCATGGCTTCCGACGTCAACCCCAAGGCCGCGCGGACGAAGTCGTGGATCTCGGACGTCGGCTTCGTGCCGTCCACTTTGACCACCAGTTCCCGTTGCCGCAGCAATTCAATCACCGGTTCTGTCTGGGTGTGAAATTCCCGGAGCCGTTCTTCGATCGCGCCCGGGCTTTCGCTGCTCCGGCTCGCCAGCGCGGAGCCGCAGATCTCACAAACGGCATCGGCTGGCGGCTGGGCGTAGATCAAGTTGGGATCGAACCCGCAGGTTTCACAGATCCGAAACCGCGACAACCGGTCCGTGAGAATCCCGTCGGCGACGTCCAACAAAATCACGCCGTCCAGGTCATAGCATTCGAGGAAGAATTCCGCCTGGGACTGGATGGCCGGGTAGCCGTCCAGGACAAAACCGAAATTCCAGTCGTGCTGCTCCAACCGGGTCTTCATCACTTCGGCGACAATGTCGTCCGGCACGAGCCGTCCCGATGTTTCTGTAAATGGTTTCGATCTTCTTGGCCGTCCCCAGATAACTCCCCAGGATTTCATCCAACGACTTGAACGCCGTGTCGCGGATGCGCTTGGCCAGGCCGGGAACGGGCGCCTCGCGCACGGTGGCAAGCCGCGACGAAGCGCGGATAATCTGGACGAGGTTCTGGCAGCATTCGTCCGTCATTTTGTTGGCCAGCCGGAAGAACTTCGGAAAAAAATCCGCGCGCGTCATGGTCTTCAAACTCAGGGTCGAATCCGGGGTCGATTGAAACGTCTGGAGGAATTCGTTGATGCTCGAAGCGATGGCCCGGCCCATCGCTTCGTAAACCATGAGTTCGGGAAAGTCCTCCCGGGAATGCCGGGACAAGCCAGTGGAACCGGTTGCGCTCGTCAACGCATCGGAAGCGCCATCCAGTCTCGTCGGCGAGCTCGGCATGAATGTTCCTTTGGGTGGGTCGGGGGTTCGGCTGAATCAACGGCGCACCGAGGCGAGCGACGCCCGGCCCCTCCGCCGCGCAGGTCGATCTCCCCGGCAAACTCGAACGACAACGCCGTGACTGATCACCGCCGGACGCTATTTCGCCAATTCCTTGACGTAAATACTTTTGAACTGCAACAAGCTCGGCGGGCTGATCCATTTGCCGTCGCGCTTCCCGCCGTGGTGCTGCAATCCAATGGGGCCTTTCGCCGCGATGCCGGGGAGTTGGGCGTTCTCGATGACGGTCTTCCCGTTCAGCACTACGGTGACCCGGTCGCCCCGGCACGTGATTTCATAGCGATTCCATTCGCCGACAGGTTTGTCCGCCTGGGTGCGCGGCGTGACCGCAGCGCGAATCTGGGCGGGCTGTTTCGGATCATTGCGATAGCCGTAGAATTCCCCCGATCCGATCGGCCAGCACCAGATGTTGACTTGGTTCTTCCCCGATCCGCGCAGGAGGATTCCGGAGTCGGAGTCCGGCAGGGCTATTCGCATGGCCTTCCCGGTGATGTCGCGGGCGTGCGTGCCATCCGGCAGAATGTAAGGCACATTGGGATTGATGTAGGGCGTTTCCTTGATCCGCCAATCGACCCGCAGAATGAAATCGCCAAACTCGCGCTGGGTCCAGAGGCTCTTGTCTCCTTTGGCCTGACTTTCGGCGTCGTAGTCGATAACGCCGTCCAGGATTTTCCAATGGCCGCCGTCTCCTTCGGGCACTTTCCAGCCCGTCAAACTGTGGCCGTCGAAGAGTGAGACGAATCCGGCGGGAGGCGAGTCGTCTGCGCCGCAAAGGCGGGACAAGCTGAAGAACATTGCGACAGCGAGGCATCCGATGGTCGTGAGAGGTTTCATAGCATTCTGCCTTTAGCCCTCCGGGGCAGGAGGGTCAACTTGACATTGGTGCCGATGGAGGGGGTCGAACCCACACACTCTTGCGAGTACCAGATTTTGAGTCTAGCGCGTCTGCCAGTTCCGCCACATCGGCAACCTAATTATCAATGACTTACGAGTTGATCCCGAGACAATGATTGACTTTGTGCTAGTGATGTAACCGTAAGCAAGAGCACTCCGAGTCAATCTGTTCCTCGTCAACATTTGAAGGGCCAGTATAGGAAGGTCTATGATGCACGCAAGCGGCGAATTCGCGGCCTTTGGCAACGGAACGGGAGATTCTACGCCCAGGTGACGCTTGAGGATCCAAACGCGGGTCGGAAGCAAGTGCGGCGCGTCCCGTTGGAAGATGCAGAGACGGTTCCTCAGGCCGTTATTAAGGGTCTGTGCAAAAATAAATTCCGGTTTCGCTGGAGGTGATTTCGCTTTCTGGCGAGGCACGACGAAGGAGCATAGCCAGGGATCTGCGACTGAGGAGAAACGAAGCCAGAAAGCGAAATCGCCCCAGCCCTCCGGGGCGGGGAGGCGCCTGGCCGGCTGCGGCGTTGCTCGTCGGTCACAGCCCCAAAACGGGGATGCTCCCTCCTGGCGCCTTGCATCCGGCCAGGAGGCAGATCATCATCAATGACGACGACTTCTTTGAAGCCCAATTCCTGGGCGCGAACTTTCAACTCATATTGACGCCGATGGCTTTCCTGGTGGTGGCGCACTTGATGGAGCGTCGATTGGCATCGACGCTCAGGAACTGAGATCTTACTCCAGGTTTCCTTATCGGTCTTTCATTTTCGAAATAACTGCTTCAGTATTCCCGCTGCCACAGCCAGCCAGCAGAGCGACTATGCGATGCCCGAAGTGCCAGGAAGAGAACCCGTCGGACGCGAGGTTCTGCACGCAGTGCGGGGCCGGGATCGAAATCCCGTGCGCGAATTGCGGCGCCGCCAACGCGCCCCGAAACAAGTTTTGTCAACACTGCGGCCAGCCGTTGGCGTCCGTCCCAGCATGGTCAGGCCGATTCGCTTCTCCCACCGATTACACGCCCGCGGCGCTGGCTCGGAAAATCCGCGCGGCCCGACCGGCCGTGGAGCGGGAGCGCAAACAAGTGACGGTGCTTTTCACCGATGTTTCCGGCTTCACGTCCCTTTCCGAACAGCTCGACCCGGAGGAAGTCCAGCGTCTGATGCAGCGATGCTTCGACCTCATGCTGGAAGCGGTGCACCGCTACGAGGGCACGGTCAGCCAATTCCTCGGCGACGGCCTCCTGGCGCTGTTCGGCGCGCCGATTGCCCATGAAGACCACGCGCAACGGGCGATGCTCGCGGCCCTGGACATCGAGAAGGCATTGGCCCGTTATCGCGATGAACTCAGACAAAACAAGGCCACTGAATTTCGCGTGCGGAGCGGCTTAAACAGCGGCCTGGTCGTCGTCGGCACGATCAGCGACTCGCTCTACATGGAATATACGGCGGTCGGCGACACCGTGAATCTGGCGGCGCGCATGGTGAATGTCGCTGGCCCAGGCCAAATCGTCATCTCGGAGCAGACGCACCAGGCCGTCGGCCATTATTTTGTGACTCGTCCCCTCGGTCCGCAAACCGTCAAAGGCAAGGCGATTCCCGTCGCAGCGTTTGAAGTCCTGCAAGCCCGTGAATTTCGGACCCGGATTGATGTCGAGCTGGAGCGCGGTTTCAGCCCGCTGGTGGGGCGGCAGAAAGAACTCGCCTTGCTCCGGGAACGGTTTGCCGAGGCGAAGAGTGGGCGCGGCCAAATCGTGTTCGTGATCGGGGAACCCGGCGTGGGCAAATCGCGGTTGCTTTTCGAGTTCCGGCGCTCGCTCGAAGGCGAATCGTTTTCCTGGCTGACGGGACGCTGTATTTCGTTTGGTTCCCAGATGCCGTATCTGCCCGTCGTGGATATTTTGAAACGCTTCCTCCAGATCGAAGAAGCGGACGCGGAATCGGCCGTAATCCAAAAGTGCGAACAGAAGGTGTCGGGCTTGGGCGAAGAACTCCGTCCCGCCATTCCGTATCTCAAGGGCCTGCTCTCGGTGAATCCGGGCGATGACACGGTGGCAAAGATGGATGCCCGGGTCAGACGGATGAAAACGTTCGAGGCGTTGCGCGCGCTCACGCTGAAGCTGGCGGGAACCAGGCCGCTCGTGCTGGTGCTGGAAGACCTGCACTGGATGGACAAAGCCTCCGAAGAAGTGCTCCTTTACCTGACGGACAGCATCGCGGCCTCGCAGGTGTTGATGATTCTGACCCATCGGCCGGGTTATCAGAATCCTTTCGGCGATCGGACTTACGCAGCCCGACAGGCGCTCAACCGGCTGTCCGACGCCGAGAGCATCCGCCTGGCGGAGGGCATGCTGGGGACCACGAATTTTCCGGCGGAACTGCGGGAGATTATTACCTCCAAAGCCGAAGGAAATCCGTTCTTCGTGGAGGAAGTGATCAAATCGCTTTTGGAACTCGGCGCCCTGCAGCGGCACAACGGTCATTACGTGGCGACCAGGCCCGTCTCGGATATCCACGTCCCGGACACGATTCAGGATGTGATCGCGGCGCGGATTGATCGCCTGGAGGAATCAGCCAAGCAAGCCCTGCAACTCGCGGCGGTGATCGGGCGGGAGTTTACCGTGAGTCTGCTGGGGCGTATTTCGGATTTGAAGGACCAGCTCGGGAAATTGCTCCAGGACTTGAAGGTGCTGGAATTGATCTACGAGCGGAGTCTTTTCCCGGAACTGGCCTACATGTTTAAGCACGCCCTGACACAAGATGTGGCCTACAACACTCTCCTCATCCAGCGCCGCAAAGATTTGCACCGGCTCGTGGCCATGGCGATCGAGGAGTTGTATGCCGAGCGATTAGCCGAATTTTACGAGATGCTGGCCTATCACTACGAAAAGGGCGAGGTCTGGGACAAAGCTCTGGGTTTCCTGGTCAAAGCCGGCCAGAAAGCCTTGCAAGGCTATGCAAATCAGGATGCCCTGGCCTATTTTGATCGGGCGTTGGCCGTGTCCAAACAGCTCAAACGACCGGTCGAACCCGCCGCACTTGAGGCGATTTACAGAGGCAAAGGGCTGGCGCATTTCTTGATGAGTCAGCATCGGACCGCTGCGGCAGCGTACCAGCAGTTGCTGATAGTGGCGGAGAAGAACAGGGACCGAGCCAGTCAGATGGAGGCTGTGTATCAAACCGGCATGAGCTACTTCTGGTCCCACGATTTCGAGCAGGCTCTCAGTTGGGCTGAACGCGCCAGATCGCTGGCCTTGGAAGCCAACGATCAAACCATGCTGGCTTCCAGCAAACGGTTGTTTGCCTTTGTTTACTGTTGCATCGGAAGGGTGACTGAAGCGATCGCGCTCACGGATGAGGCTCTCAAATTGAGCCGGGAAACGGGGAATACTTTCCTGGAAGCGGACACGCTGACCTGGCAAGCCTTGAACCACAACTTCCAGGGCAATTTTGACCTGGCGCTGAGATGTCTGGATCAGGGTGCGACTTTGGGCAAATCCAACCATTTCCTGGTCCTCTTCCTATGGATGTCCTGGATGAAAGGATTATTTCAAGGCGGAAAGGGCGAGTTTGATCGATCTCTGGCTTCGCTTCAGGACGCGTTGCAGTGGAGCCAGCGGTTCCAAGATCAAATTTGGAGATGCCGCATTCTGAACACCCTCGGTTGGATCTACAGTGAACTCTATAACTTCGATCACGCCGTTCGCTACAATCAGATAGGACTCGATGCTTCGCGCACAATTGGCGATCCGGAGATCATCAGGAACGCCGGGATTAACCTGGGCGACTGCGCTTTGAGGCAAGGGGATCTGGACTAGGCTCAGACCATTCTGGAAAAAGTCTATCGCGATTCCCAGCAGCGCGGCAAATGGGGGGAGGAATGGATGAAGTGGCGTTACATGCAGCACTGCTGTCACAGCCTCGGCGAACTTTGGCTCAAGAAAGGCAATCCCGACAAAGCGCTCGCGCTCGCCGACGAATGCCTCAAGCTGGCCGAACCGACTTCCTCCCGAAAAAACATTGTCAAAGGCTGGCGGTTGCGCGGCCAGGCCTATCTGGCCGAGGGAAAGATCGAGGAAGCGGAAGCCGCCCTGACGAAAGCCCTCACCCTGGCCCGGGAAATCGGCAACCCGCCGCAACTTTGGAAGACTTACCAGGCGCTGGGCGAACTTCACGAACGCCGGCCAGACCTCGAACAAGCCCGCTCGACCTACGCCAGCGCGGTGCAAGTGATCGAAACGACGGCGGCCGCGCTGCGAGACTCGTCAATCAGACAAACATTCCTTTCGGCCAAACAGGTCGCTGAAATCCGTCAAGCCTTGGGTCGCCTGAGCGCGTATTCTATCCCACGGTCTGATTAGTAACTAACTCTGCTTTGCAAAATATACGATATGATCGTATATTTTCCCCATGTGGATTCCTCGCTCCATTGAACCGGTTCTTCGGCGCCTGGCCTGCACCCGGCCGGTGGTGGTTTTGACTGGCGCCAGGCAAACGGGCAAAACTTCGACAGGGGAAACCCGTTTCAGCGGCTTCCTTTAACCAGTGGAGCGCTTGCTCATTCCTGCGCAGCCGCCCGTAAGCGCAGGCGATGAAATAGGCGGTATGATGAAATTCACCGAAGCCGATCGTCTGCTTCCTGGCGATGGCTTCGCGCAGTTTGGCAACGGCTTCCAACTCCTCGCCTTTGGCGGCCAGAAGCATGGCTTTCATGGCGGTGAGCTCCCCCGGCCGATCTTCGGGATTCTCCTTCAAGAACTCGTCGATCTTGGCCTCGGCTGCGTTCGTTTGACCCAGACCGAACAAAGCGCGGGCCCAGTGGGACCCGACATTCGTGGACAACACATCAGAATCGCCGCGAGTAGCTGGCTTGTATCAGGAAATCGGCAAAGGCGGCGGCATAACCCTGCCAACCTGCTCTTCTTTCGGCAACCGTGGCCTGGCGGTTGCGTTCCAGGGCGACGGGTGCGCTCATCGTGAAGGTGTTGCGGCCTCGACTCCAGGCCAGGCCAGGCTCGATGGAAATGACGTATCCGGCCCCGCGATAGCCCTCACTCCCACCCAACAAATCATGGACGGGAAGACCCTCGATTCGCCCGCCTAAGCTGAGCGACAGCCCTTGCTTGGGCCAGATCATGTAGGACAATCCGATTGTCCCAACGTAGCTATCCGGCACGGATTGCACGCCCGGATATTCGATGACCGGGACGCCATTGACGTTGCGCGGCTCGATCGTGTAGGAGCCGGACGCATAGACGAACCCGTTTCGAAACACCTCATGGAAGGCGTCCATTTGCAGTACGATGCCCCATCCGCCCGTGCCGAGCTGCAATGAGGGATGAACCGGCCACTGAATCGGACCTGTGCCGCGATAAGAAGTGTCCGTCGCCTGATAGTCTCCGGTGGGGAACTTAACGCCAAGGCCCAAGGAAATGTTTCGGTGTTTGCGATCTTCCTCTCTTTGCTTGGCCGGGTCCAGCAGCCAGAATCCGGCAGCGAGCCTGATGTCGCCCAAGCCACCGGCGTGCATCGTATGGAAATGAACGAAGTCGTGCTCGTAAGACGAGGTGCTATCGGCGTATTTGAACGGCAGCGTGAGGCTGAGGCTGAGCCTCTTGGTTGCCATGTAAGTCGCGTGCAGGTCGATGAAGTGAATCGCGCGGTTCTTGAAAGAAGGATTACCGTCGGTATGCCCCAAATCGGTCGTCCCGTGAAAGAGGTGATCCGAGTATTGGTAGCGATAACCCACGCCGGCCAACCATTCACCACGTCTCAAATAGTCACCCCCTTGCGCGCTCCAACTGAGCGCGTGATCGGCCACCGCCATTCACGCCTTGAGCGCTCGCTCGCGGCGCGAGCGTCTGATATGCGAAGAACACAAAACCAGCCAGGAAAAGATGAAGCCGAAAAAAAACCTCGGAACCGGAGCGGCGCATGCACGGTTTCTACTCCTTCCGTTCCGTAGCGCAAGCGATTTTACCGCTTGGTCCGCGGGATGGACGACAAAGCTCGTAGCGCAGAGTTGCACTCTGCCGTATCGCAGAATTGTATTCTGCGGGGCGTCTCCCAGTCCGAGCCCGCTGGGACTTGACGGCGCCCTGCCGATTGGAAATCGGCGATACAGCAGATTGAAAATTCGGGACATAGCTCGGATGGTCGCATCCATGACCGAAGGCGATCCGGAAGGAACAGAATGAAAGAGCTTCCCACGTCCTTCCCTGGTTAACCGGGACAGCGCCACGAGGTGGGCAAGGCGCTTGGGTGTTCTGTCAGACGTAGGCGAGCTTTTCTCCATTCCGGAGCGTTCGTCGCCGAGAAGCGATCCTGTAGCGCCAAATCGATTTCCCTTGGCACAGTCGCAGCAATGGTTGGCGTGTCAGTTCTACATTTTCTTGAATCCGCCGTAGGGCCGTTAACATTCGCGCAAAAATTCCTTTTCTTTTTCGATGGATTCTTGCACTCTCCAGCAAAGCCCGACAGCGGAATCAACGAAACAGTTCCGAACCGCCAGTGTGCAGGCCAGCCAGCCGATGGCGGCGGGGAACTCACCAAAACCAAACCCATAACTCAACTATGAGCAAGACGAACTATCACGAGCAATTGAAAGCGGGAGTGGCCTTAAGAGAGGGTGTTAGGTAATTCGTTGTAAATAACGATTGGTCAGTTTGTTAAGATCTAAAAAATGGAGTTGTTCGAATGAGATGGACGCAAGCAGTTTTGCAGGGTAGGCCTTTGCGACATGGATTCCCAACTTCCCGCGACTGGTACGGCCGAGTTATTGGCCGAGTTATCTGGACACATTCC
>Ga0194132_10005144_pt1 | contig 21535 bp, 8 predicted proteins | sample TA2KigOf80mmetaG_FD_148612 | JGI IMG/M metagenome (GOLD analysis project Ga0194132, IMG submission 148612) | Freshwater microbial communities from Lake Tanganyika, Tanzania - TA2015054 Kigoma Offshore 80m | ecosystem: Environmental > Aquatic > Freshwater > Lake | place: Tanzania: Lake Tanganyika... | reverse complement strand
CATGCCACGGCACTGGGTCGCGTCCGTAGCAGCGCTGCTGCTCCCGCTCGCGGTGACGGTGATCGCGCCCCCCGTGGCGCAGGCGCGGCCCGTGCAGACCGATGTCGTGAATGGCCGTCCGCCGATATCGGGGGAGTTTGGGTTCCTCGCGGCGCTGAAGATGGTGGTAAGGACAAATCCCTACAGCACTAACCGCGCAACCTATGTCTGCGGAGGCTCTTTCGTCTCGACCACGCAGATCATCACGGCCGCGCACTGCTTTTTCGACCCCGATGGCCGGCGCATCACCACCGTGTCGGCCGCGCCCGGCGATGGCACTTCCTGGCCCTACTCCTCGTCGTTCATGAGCGCATCCAAGGTCGACATCCACTCCCAGTACTCGCCCTCCGGCGAGGCCTACGACATCGCACTGGTCACGCTCTCACGACCGGTGACGGGAGTGTCGACCGTCACGATTCCCACGCTGGCGCAGTGGAGCTCGCTCACGACCGGCGGATCCGCGGTTACGTCCGCGGGCTGGGGCACGACGTCGTCGGGCGGGGACTCCCCCGATGACTTCCTCGTCGCGGACCTCAAGGTCATCCCGAGTGCGGTCTGCGGCGACTCCGGGTCGACGTACCGCGTGGGCTCGTTGACGTATGAGGGCATTGGCGGGTCGTTCGACGCCGACCAGATGATCTGCGCGGGAGGTGCGACGAGTTCGGGTGGGGCGATCGACACCTGCCAGGGCGACTCAGGCGGACCACTCGTGTCCGGGACGACTCTCGTGGGCATCGTCAGCTGGGGAATCGGGTGCGCGGGATACGACGAAGGGAAGGCCATCCGGCTCACCCCCGGGGTCTACACCCGACTCGGGACCTTCCTACCCTGGCTTGCTGACCGCGGGATCGGTCCGTCGGCGCCTGCCGCGGTGCCGGATGCACCGACAGGCGTGAAGACCGTGGTCGTCGAAGAGGGCAGGTTCAACGTCAGTTGGACGGCGCCCGCCGACGACGGCGGCGCGGCGATCACGGGCTACGACGTCGAGGAAAGCGCCGACGGTGGCGAATGGAAGTACCTCGGACGCACCGAGACGGCGGCGGCGTACATCGACATCACCAATGTCACCTCGGGAGTGTCGTACCGCTATCGCATCGCGGCGGTGAACTCGGCCGGCGCCGGGGAGTACTCCCAGCCCAGTGCACCCGTCACGATGGGAGCCGACCTGGTGACGCTGCCGGGTGCGGTGGACGGGTTCACCAAGGGCAAGTTCATCAAGAAGGGCCGGACGTATCGGGTCACGGTGCGGTGGGCGCCACCGGTGGAAGACGGAGGAGCGGAGATCGTCGGCTACGTCGCGCGCGTGGGCTATGCCGGCAACTGGGGCGACTGGGCAGACCTCGACACTCCCGCGACGATCACGACGGGGCTCTACCCGAATAGGAAGTACACGCTGCAGGTTCAGGCGCTCAATGAGAAGGGCCCGGGTCCGATCGCGTCGTACTCCTTCAGGACGCCGCGCAGGTAGTTAACTGTCGTCGCTCGAGGCGCCCGGGACTTTAGTCCCTCTGTCCTGACCGGCGAGACAGGCCTGGGCGGGTCGGCGTACGGTGGGCCCAGACTCGCGACTCGGCGTGGGCGGAGGGGTGACTGTGAGCCTGCCTGAAGTGCCGCGGCAAGCCCTTTCCCGGCGCACCTTCCTCGGCGTGGTGGGCGCGACCGCGGCGGGGGCGGCCGCTGCCAGTCTGGTTCCCAGCGGGGCGTGGGCCCTGCTCCCGCAGGAGCGGGACGGCGAGACGAGGATCGTCGTACGCCGACGTCTGGACCAGATGCTGGTGACCGTGACGTTCTACGGCATGACGGTCAATATGCGAGCGGGCACCGTCACCATCGATGAGGACACCCCCTACCGCACGGTCGGCGGCGTGCCCGCGGGGCGGATCGCGGTCGATTACGGACCCCAGGCGGTGCTCGAGGAAGCGCACGTCTACGCCAACGTCCCGCATCCCCAGCCACCGGTGCGCAGTCGCCTGGCGGGTCCCAGTCGTGTCGCGCTGACGGTGCCGCACGACCTGACGCTGTCGCTCTCCTCCTTACTCGCGTGGGCCGGGTACTTCACAGCGGCTCCGCCTGCGGCGCTCATGCCGCGCGGAGTCGAGGTCCCCGCGAACACCATCGCCAAGGGCTACGCCGCGCCGTCTCCGTGGGAGACGAGTATCGAAATGCCCTGGTGGCTCATCCTCTCGCCGAACGTCTTGACGTTGTGGTCGGAGCGGGTGCAGCCGAAGACGGTCTCCGGACGGACGGAGATCTTCAGTAGCTGGATGCGCACCAGCGCGACGGTGCGCGGTGTATGGATCCGTGATCCGGGCGCCTCTATCGGGCTGCGCGACGGCATGGAGAACCCGCGCTTCGGAGCCGATGGCTACCCCTTCGAATCCATCCCGCTCCCGGCGGATCGTGCGGCCTTCGTACGGCTCACCACGCGCACGGGCGACAACGAGCCCGGTGGCATGGCCGATCCGGCGGATGCGCAGATCATGCTGACACCGCTCGGCGGACACCTTGCCCTTGACGGCGCATGGGAGTCGCCCGGCGTGTCATCGATCATGTCGTGGAAGCAGCGCATCTGGCAGGGCCGTGACACGTACGCCAAGATCGTGCGACGCGGATTCCTCTATCCGTGGGGTATCCGGGCCTATCAGGTTGATGAGGCGGTGCGCATCTGGGAGGGCAGTTCGACCGTCAGCGGCGGCGTACGCCCCTACTGGTTCAAGCGGACTCAGGTTGGCGTGACCCAACCCATACTCGACTTCGGCGACATCGAGGCAGCCACTCGAGCCGGCGAGCGTGGCGCCGTCTTCCGGTCCGTCACCTGCCTGACCTCCGTGACTCCGTTCCTCGAGTCGCCGCAGGAGCCGCTCAACGATGATGGCTGGGCGGGCAAGTCCGTGTTCGTGCCCAAGGTGCCGATCCCCGGTGGCTCCGCGGCGCCGTTCGCCTTCTCGTTCGTCGGAGTGGACGCCAACGGGCGCGAGGTGCCGTTCACGATGCCGCTTCTCTTCGCCGAGGACGACCCGGGGGCGGGCGGGGTGCGCGCAAACTTCACGGAAGCGGGGGCGGCCCGACTGCGTCGCTACTACGCCGACCTGCCCAACGATCAGCGGGCCGCGACGTTCGGAGGTCGCACAGTGGGGCTGGCCGCGTCGGCCAACGATCCGGCAGACACGTCGCTGCCCATGGAGAGGATGTTCTTCTCCATGTCCGAGGTCGTCGGGGCTGGAGCGGATGCAATCCGTTTGATCAGCTCTGACAGCAATCTCCTCGAGGCGGACGGCCAGCCGCGCAATATGCCACTACTCGCACAGGCGCACACGCTGGTCGAGGACCTGTCCCGCATCACCGGGCAGCGCGTCGAGGCCGTGGTCGACTTCCCCGCCGCATACCTGCGATCCGGAATGGCGGTCGCCGGCAATGCAGGTCTGGTGTTCGCGAAGTTGGCGACGGATGAGGTCAAGCGCATCGGCATGCAGGCCGCCCAGGCCGGAGGCGTCGTGGTGCCGACCATGGACCTCGCCGGATTCAGCGCCGCTCTCGGTCCGGTCTATGGCCCGGTGAATGCACTGGCTGACCTTGCGCGCACAGGCGACATTTCGCCGGGCGAGGCGCTGCGCGACATCGCGCTCCTCGGCGGCGTCTCGCTCGCCGACGTGCTGCCGGCGTCGTTCCCTGCGCTCGCCGGCACGGGCCCGTCCGCGCAGGCGCTCACGACCGTGACGCGTGTCGTCGACGTAGGGCTGCCCACCGAGCGTGTGGTGACGACGATGGCGATGAATTGGGACGCAGGTGACCTTGCGGGCTCGGGCGTGGCCGAACTCCTGCTCGGCCTCGACCGAGCGAGCCTGAGCCTCACGCTGGTCAACGAGGTGCCCACCGGCGCGGGCCGGTCCGCATGGTCGGTGCTCGGCACCTTCGATGACTTCACCGTCAGTCTGGTGCCGACCCAGGGACTGCAGTTCGTCGCTGTCGACGTCGCGCGCTTGAGTTTCTCGGCAGGGAGCAGCAGCTCGAGTGACATTGACGTGGACATCTCCGCCGTTCGCTTCGGCGGCGCCCTGGCCTTCGTCGCCGAACTCGCCGAGTATCTCCCCTTCGGGGATGGCCTGTCGGTCGATGTCGGTGCCGATGGCATCCGAGCGGGCCTGAGCGTCGGAGTGCCGTCGATCTCCCTGGGAGCCTTCACCTTGAGCGGCATCGCCGTGAACACGGGCTTGACGCTTCCCTTCGGCAGCGATCCGGTGCGTTTCCGCTTCGGTATGTCGTCCACGGAAGACCCCTTCGGGGTGACCGTCATGGGACTCGGTGGCGGCGGCTGGATGACCCAGGACCTCGGCCTCGACGGCATCGAGTACTTCGATGTCGCCGCCTTCCTCCAGGCGAAGGTAGCTCTCGATCTCGGAGTTGCGTCCGGGAGCGTGTCGGTGCAGATCGGCATGCAGTTCGCGCTCGGCCGGGCTGAGCCGGGAGAGCCGGAGCAGTGCACCCTCGCCGCCTTCGTCCGCATCCAAGGTCGAGTCGACGTTCTGGGAATTGTCACGGTCGGTATCGAGGTCTACCTCGCCCTGGGCATCAATCTGCCCCTGCCGTTGCCGGCGGATCCAGACGACCTGTTCGAGATCACGATGTTCGGCGAGGCGACGTGCTCGGTGCGCATCAAGTTGGCCTTCTGGTCCAAGCGGGTGCGTTTCACCGTCAAGCGCTCCTTCAAGGGATCGGATCTGCCCGCGTCGCAGTACATCGTGGGCGTGCTGAGCGCCGGAGATCCCGTCACGCCCGTGACCTTCGCTGACGCGGTCAGCCGGGACGACTGGGCCACCTACTGCGGAGCGTTCGGATGATTCTTGAAACCGTGATCTTTACTGCTCTGCCGACATCGCGCACGGCCAATTCGCTGTTCGTCACGTGCTTCGCCTCGCCTCGCCTCGAGGGCGAGGAGGGCAATCCTCGACGCTTGGAGCTTTCCCGCTACCCCGACTTCGCCAACGGTCAGTGGGCACGCATCGTGAGCGACATCACCTGGAACTTCACGTTGCGGTGGAGCGCCGACGATTCCGATGAGGACTACCTGACCGCGGAGCGCGTGTCACCCGATCCCGATTCGCAACTCTTCGCCACGATGTTTCCCTCATCGATGCCGGTGGACCCCTTCGCGTACGACAACATTGCCATGCAGCCCATCGTGTCCTTCCCCCTCGCGGTCCTGTCAGATGCGCTCGACGACGTGCAGGTGCGCCTTGCGCGGCAGTCACCGGAGGACAGGCCCGCGAAGGACGATCTGGTGACGCCCTACCGGAAGGGCGGCGTACGTCCACCCGATGCTCTGCCACTCGACCCTTTCAACCTCGATCCCGAGCGGCGTGCGTCCCTGAGCACGTCCATTGATCGCATGCTTGAGCGGGACGGTGTCACGCGGGCACCGGCGGTCAACCCTGTGCCGGGCAGTGTCGAGGAACTCAATCGCATGCTCCAGGCGCCCGATCACATGCCCGACGTGCCCCCGATGTGGCCGGATCTGGACTTCCACCAGGCGGTCTCGATGCTGGCATCGCATCCCAATCTCCTGCGCAAACTCGGGTTCATCATCGACCTTCGCGTGCCTCTGGCGGGATGGAACAAGCGGTACGGGACCCCGCGCGTATTCGTCGGGTCATCCTGGCCGCCGCCCTACAATCCGGATGTCACGGGTGTGGACATCACCACATCATTCCCCCGCCTCAAGGTGAACCTGACGAGCAAGTTCTTCCGTGCGATTCCCGAGTCGCCGTTCCTTCGCGAGGATGGCTTTGTCGACGCACGTTACGTCCGCGGCGTCACGAGCGAAGTTGAGGTGGAGACGCTCGCGATGCAGACCGAGGCCACAGCGATCTCCCGCGAACAGCAGGAGTCGTTGACCTCGTTCGGATCGGCCACGGATGCGGGCACTCCCGCCCGGCACAGCACGGGAGTGGCGCTCGGCATCACCGACTACGCGGCGACGTTGAAGGCCATCATGCTGCGCCAGGATGCATCGAATGCCGCCCTGCGGACCGGGGACGACGTACCGATCTCCGCCGAAGACGTATTCGCGGGCTACCGACTCGACGTACGACGAGCGGGGGACTCCACGTGGCGCACCCTGCATCGCCGCCACGGGACCCTCTCCCCCTATGTCCGCAGGGACAAGCAGGCTCCGGTCGACCTCGGTGACGACGAGGGGTGGGTGGAGCCCGCGGCGACCGGTGACGCTGCTGACGATGCGGCGGCGATCAGATTGTCGGAGACCCTGGCCCGTTGGTCGGGATGGAGCCTCGCCATTCCCCCGCCTGGCAGACTGCTCGACGAGTCTTCGCACGCGGCCGATCCCATCGGTCCCGGCGACGGCTGGGCGGTCATCGACTCACTGCACGGCACGGTCGATTACGCCGCCCCGGCGAACGGCGCCCTCCTTCCCCTGTTGCGCTTCTCCAAGACCGACTACGAGATGCGGCTGCGGTGGGTGAGCATGGCGGGCACCTCGGTCGGCTCCGACGTCGCGGGCGGTTCGATCGTCACGGTGCCCTTCCGCCGGCAGGACCCCGTGGCCTCACCGGGTGTCTACCTCGCCGCGAATCCGGTCTGGGGAGAGTCGGTCGACGTGGTGGTCCTGCGCAAGGCTGTGCTGGCGGCGCGTAATCGCACGTCGTCGACGCGATACGTCGCACCTCCCTCCGTGTCGGCTGAGTTGGCCCTCATGCACGGGAAGTTTGACGACCCACGCGGACGTCCGCGCGTCGATGCCTACGACACCATCGCCGACCGCGAGACCGCGGCCTTCGCGGGTGACCAACTCGCCCGCAATCCTGGCACCGTGCCCTACCTGGCCGATCCGCTCGCCCATGCCCTCTTCGTGCGCGGAGTGCCGTCGGGCGTCGATGCCTTCAACGCCGAGGCGACCCTTGCCTATGGCGGCGCCTGGCCTGCCTTGCGCGTGCTTGAGGTGGTGCTCGACGGTCAGGCGCGTCCGGGTGCCTCGACGATCGGCACCCGCATGACGGTGGGTATCCCCGCGGGCCGAGTGGTGCGACTTCGTCTGTCCAACGGCCTGACTCAGGAGGGGCTCGAACTCATGGACCTGTGGCGCCGCGCCGCCGGGTTCGGCCAGGTCGCGCGGGCGCGCGCGGGCGCCTGGTGGCAGTTGACGCCCGATCGGGAACTCGTCGTCGTGCATGCGGTCCAGGTGCCGCTGACCGCTCCCGCCTTCGTCAACGACGTGCGACCCGCTCAGCGCTGGCGCGCGACGCGATCGGTGGGCGACAGCGCGGCTGCCATCACCGGACGCATTGCCGTGGATGCACCGTCGACCCAGGCGGTCGACTTCGGCGGCGTCGCCAGTTGGTTCGTCGACGACGGCGCCGGCAGCGGCGTGCCCTACGTCGCTGTGCGCCAGGACATCGGGGTCCTCGGGTCGGTCCAGATCGGCGATGATCCCGCGGGCGGCGTTCACGCGTATGCTGCGATGCGCGCGCCCCTGAGCGATACGCGCCGTGTCGCGATCACGGTGTCTGCGACCGCCAAGTCGCGCTTCGCCGAGTACTTCCGTGAGTCGAGTTCCTTTGCGGCTGGCGACGCCCCGGTTGTGGTCAATGGCGGGGCGCCGGTCGTGCCCGACGTCGTCCGGGTGACTTACGTGCCCGCGGCGAAGGACGATTCGTTGACGGCGCGGACCGAGCAGTACACCTTCGACCCTGTGACGGCGACCTTCCGCCGGGCGGCGCTGCCGGCGAAGGACCGCATCCCCGATGGGGCCACGATCACCGTGTCCTACATCCCCGAGCCGATCGCGAAGAGCTCACGGCAGGCTCCTATCGCCCAGCGCAGCGTGGATGTCGTCGTACCGAGCAGTGCTCGGCCTCTGGCACCCGAGGTCGCCGTGATCGTGCCGACCTTCCGATGGGAGGGCACTGCGGGGGCCCTGCAGACGAGCACGCGCGTCGGTGGTGGGCTGAGGGTCTACCTGCGCAGGCCCTGGGGATCGTCCGGGCTCAACGAGGATCTCGGCGTCGTGCTGCTGCGCGACAACGCGCGGGGGGCCTTTGATGCCGCCGAGGACCTGGTGACGCGGTGGGGGCAGGATCCGACCCTTCTTGGCACGCAGCCGCCGATGCCCCTGGCGATCTCCGGCTACCCCGGCGCAGACAACTTCACGAATCGGACCTCCGTGGCTCGTGCCGTCACCCTCGCAGAGACCGGCGCACCCGTAGACGTCGTGCGCTACGCGGTCGGCGCGCACGATGCCGAGGGCGTGGTGACCGGTTACGACGCCGAGCGCGACATGTGGTTTGCCGACATCGACATCGACGCGGCGGACAGTTATCGACCGATGATCCAGTTGGCCCTCGCGCGCTACCAGTCGGCAAGTGTGGGCGACCTGAGTCTGTCGCCACTCGTGCTCGTCGATGTGGCGCAATTGGAGCCTGATCGCGTCGCGACCGTCCGTGTGACCGATGGTCGCGTGGCGTCGTCGGCGGCGGTGACGATGAGCGGACCGTCGTACCGCTCCAACGAGTACGGCACTGGCCCCGGCCTTGCACGCGTGGTGCTCGAGCAGCACATGGGCGGGGACCACTCACGGTCTGGGTCGTCGGCGGCGTGGCAGGAGGTGAGGCGAGTCGACCTCGTCGGATCGCTGGATCGTACGGGCATTGCCACCTGGACCGGTGACATTCCCGTGCCGCGCGCCCGTGCGGCGAATCAGTACCGACTCGCCTTCGAGCAATTCGAGCCCCTCCGTCAGGACGGGGAAGGTCGCCGGCTCCGTGGGGAAGCCCTGCGGGCGGCGCGGGGGCTGCGGCTGGTCTCCACGGACGTCATCTACCTATCCGCGTCCGCGAGGTCGCCCAAGTCCGAGCCCGCCGACTGACATCGCGGCGGCAGGCGCGCGCCGCTAGATCCCGGGCGGGCCGGAGATCTGGCCGAGGCGGCGCAGGGGCGAGTCGGGCTCGGTGGTGACCGCTCCAGGATCGATGTCGGCGATGTCGATCTGCGGCGAGCCCCACTTCTCCAGCGTCGAGGCAATCGACTTGCGTGCGCGATCCATCTTGCGCGCGATCATGCGGCGGGCAGCCCACTCGGTCTCGTTCTCGCGTAGCGCGTATTCGATCGCCTCTGCCTGCTCGTCGGAGCACGACACGCCGTAGGCGCGCTGCAGGCCAAGCCGCGCTTCGATGCGGTAGTCGTGGCCGCGCCGCACGAAGGTGCCGGGCTTGGAGTTCATGCCGTTGAGCAGGTCGATGGTCGCGATGACGAAGGTGGTGACCGGACGGAAGCGCGTCTCGCGCGGCACCATCGGCGGCCGGGTCGTGGGCGGACCCATCCACCACGGCGGCTGAATCGCCATCGTGTAGCCGTATTTGTTGACCGGGTCGTCGTCATGCACGACCAGCAGTTGGCGCATGCGCCCCGGTGGGAGGGCCGGCGCCTGGCTCGGCTCGTGCACCACGAGGATCTCGTGATCGGGGTCCATGGCCTCGGGGTTGTCGCGCCACCGGCGCCAGAACTCCGTGCGGAAGGGCACCCCGAAGTAGGCGCCGCCACTCACGCCGAGGTGCTCCAGCGCTGGCACGCCGACGAAGGGGCCGGGCACTGTCGAGACGTCGAGGGCGACGTTGGCGCCGAGGCTCTCACCCATGAGCACGACGCGCGGACGACGCTCCTCGGGGATCTCCTCGAGGCGGTCGCGGATCACATCGAGCACGGCGCGCGTGAGCATGACGCCGTCGAGGGTCTTGGGCATCGCGAGGGCACTGGGCACGAGTGCGTATTGCGGGACGATGGTCGCGCAGTCGCCGCGGGCGAGGTATTCGAGTGCCTCGATGATCGTGTAGTTGACGTAGCCGACGCCGGTGGGGCTCGCCACGCAGATGATCGAGCGCTCGAAGCCGCCGCACGCCTCGAGGTCTGCCACGCCAAGGGCCGCGCGTTCGCGAATGTCTTCGGTCACCTCGTAGCCGGCGACGACACGCACGGGGTCGACCGCTGGCTCGCCCATCACCGCGGTGATCTGCTGGTTGGTCAGGGCCATCGTGACGAAGCGGCGACCCTCCTTGCCGATCGCGTCGAAGGGCATGCCGCTGCGCGGCCCGGCCGAGACGTAGGGGCTGTCGGGGGGCTTGGGGTAGGCGGGTTCGACGATGTCGTCGGAGTGCTCCAGGCGGTCGGTGATGCGCTTGAGGGCGTAGGCCCCCGCGAGGCCTAGCGCGCCGAGGATCGCCGTATGGGCGACGAACGCCCCGGCGGCGCCGGTGTCGTGCCGGATCGCCTTCGACATCAGGCGCTCCAGGCCGCGCGCCGCGAGCTGCTCGCCGATGACAAGGGTGCCCAGGCCGACGGCACTCGCGACGCCGACGCCGGTGGCTTGCGCGAGCGAGCGCGCGTTGACGCCCTCGACGCGGTGGTTGTCAGGGTTGACCATGCCGTACTTGTGGGCGCGGCGTACGGCGAAGTAGACGTTGCCGGCGGCGATGCCCACGCCGGTCGCGAGGTTGGGCAGCAGCGTGGTGTCGAGGCCGGGCTTGAGGTGCAGGCGGTTGTGCAGCACCTCGTCCCACAGCGATGCGGCGCCACCGGAGATGCCGGCGAACGCGATCTGGCGCCCTGCAGCGTAGGCCGCGGATGCGGCAAGGCTGCCGTCCTGCGATGCGCGTTGAGTGGCGAACGCCGTGCCGTAGCCGCCGACGATCGCGGTGCTGGCGATGACGACGCGCGCGAGGGTGCCGGGGCGGCGTCCGGGCAGTGCGGCGACGGCCTCAAGGGAGCTCCACGCGGTGGCGGTCAGCTGGTAGTTGATGGTGGCGGTGACGCCGGTGATGATCGCCTGGTCGACGGGGGAGCGCGGGAGCAGGCCGCGGGCGAGGGATCCCGCCACGCTCCAGGCCGCGCCAATGACACCCGCCTGGGCGGCGGTGTCGGTGGACCAGCGTGAGATCCAGTCCGGGCGCCTGAGGGCCATGGGGCGAGCGTAGTCCGGTGAGAGCCCTGCGTCCGAGGGGTGCCAGGCCCCCAGGTTCGCCCCAGGCAGGACACGGGCCCTCGGCGGCCTTAGGCTGCGGTGATCCGCGGGGGCCCGGCGGCGAGGGAAGGGTGAGGCATGGGCGGCGAGATCATGCTCCGCTCCGACATCACCCGCCGAGGTTTCCTCGGGGGCGTGGCGGCCGGTGCCGCCGTGCTCGCGATCTCCTCCCCGGCACGAGCGCTCGTGCCGCGCGACGGCGAACCCATGCCGGTGATCGTCGTACGCCGTCGTGAGGACCTCCTGCGCCTGACGATCAGGCCCGTGGGCATGACCATCGACAAGGCCACCGGTCGGATGACCCCGACCGGGGAGACCGGCCTGCTCATCGTCGACTTCGGCCCGCAATCGGTCATCGAGCGCGCGATCGAGCCGAGTGACAACCCTGAGGCGCCGGTGCAGGCGCGGATGGCGGGTCCCAGTCACCTCAGTTTCCGGGCATCGGGTGCTGTGGGGCTGAGCCTGGCGTCGCTGCTCGCCTGGGCGGAGCGCGAGCCCTACATCCATCAGCTCGGCCGCTACCTCGATGGTGAGGTGCTGCCGTCCAACCTGCCCCTGGGCAAGCCGCCGAATCCCTCCTTCACCCAGATCGAGATGCCCTGGCGGCTCGTGCTGTCGCCGCACCGCGCGAGCTCGTGGACCGAGCAACTGCGGGCCAAGACCAGTGGCGGGCGCACCGAGGTCTTCCACGCCCGGCTGGGCTCCCGACTGCCGGGGGAGGCCCCGACCGAGGATCCGGGGTACAACACCGTGCGCGGTATCTGGATCCGCGACGAGCGAGCGAGCGAGTTGCTCGCCGACCCCAATCTGGAGATCGCCACCGGCCAGCCCGGCAAGCCCTGGCTCATGGTGCCCGACCCCCGCGACCGCGCCGACATCGTGCGGCTCAGCCAGCGCACGGGCGCCAATGAACTCGGTGGCAAAGCCAGCGCGATCAAGGCGCGCATCGCGCTCAGCCCCCTCGGTGGGCAGATGGTCGCCGAAGGGTCCTGGGACGAGCCGGGGGTCTCGTCGCTGCTGTCCTGGCAGCAGCGCATCTGGCAGGGACGCGACACCTACGCCAAGGTCGTGCGCCGCGGATTCCTCTATCCCTGGGGCTTCACGGCCGCGGAGGTCGAGGAGGGCGTGCGCGTCTTCCGCGCCGACTCTGACGGCGCGATCCGCGCCATGTGGGAACTGCGCACCACCATCGTCGTCACGCAGCCCGAAGCCGATCTCGCGGGCAACTCCGCGGCCTCCGAGGCCGGCAAGCGAGCGGCGCTCTTCTCTCAGGTGATCTGCAAGACCGTGCAGACCCCGCCGCTGGTGCAGCCGCGCAGGTTCGAGGCGATCGGCAACCAGTGGGTGGCCCGCGACGGCTCGCCGATGCGGGTCTACACCCCGCGCGTGGCGACCCAGGGCGGCACGTCGCCGTTCGCCTTCGACCTGGTCGGCGTCGATCCCGACGGCAATGAGATTCCCTTCACGCAGCCACTCCTCTTCGCCCAGCAGCGGGTGGCGGAGGCCGAGGGTGCGAGCCCGCGCGTCGACCTGCCCGATCCCAACTTCAGCGTCCCGGGCTCGCAGCAGCTGCGCGACTACTACGACGCCTCCGTGCCCTACGCCGACAAGGCAGCGCAGATCGGCGGCGCAGTCGTCGCCTTCGCCGAGAACCTTGCCAACTCCGTCATATCCGACGACGGCGAGGTGCTCGCGGAGGGTTCCTCGAGCGGGGGGACCTCGCAGCCGGTCAAGGACATCGTCTTCGGCCTGGCGAATTCGCTCCCGGCCTTGGAGGAGGGCCAGGAGGCTCTCGCCCTCATCCGCGCCGATGCCGAGGCACTCGCCGCGCAACTTGTGCCCAACAACTTCCCCATCATCAAGGAAGCCCAGGTCTATATCCGCGACGCCGAGAAGCTCGCCCGCGAGACGGTGACGGCGGCCCTGAACTACCCGCGCGAATACCTCGAGAATGCCCTCGATGAGGCGGCCAACAAGGGGCAGGTCTATCTCCAGGCCGCGGAGAACGCCGCCAACCAGCTGCTCATGGACGCCGCGGCAGCCGGCGGCATCGTCTCGCCCAATCTCACGGTCGCCGGGCTGAGCCGCACCCTCGGCAGTGTGTACGGCGATGCCCAGGCCCTCAAGGCGCTCATCAACGACGGCAAGGTCACTCCGGGCGAGGCCTTCAAGGCCCTCGAACTCCTCGGCGGCATCAGTCTTGCGGACATCATCCCCAACCCCTACCCCGCCGTCGACGAGGACGGCAAGCCCACCGGCATGGCACTGGCCATCACGTCGGAGTTCCTCGACACCGGCCTGCCCACCGAGCGCAACCACGTCACCATGTCGATGGACATCAACACCCAGGGTGAGCGCGGCCGCGACGTCCTGACGAGCATCCCCCTGATCGATGTCGACAGGGCTCGGCTGACGATCATCGCCGAGACCACCATCCCCACCCAGTCGGGCGAGGCGACCTGGTCGGTGCGCGGTGACCTCAGCGACTTCACCGTCCACCTCGTGCCCGTCGACGGCATGAAGTTCGTGAGCGTCGATGTCGCCCGCATCCTCTTCACCGCCGGCAGTGGCAAGAGCCCCAATGTCGACGTCGACGTACGCGAGGTCGACTTCACCGGCCTGCTGACGCTCGTCAAGTCCCTCGCCTCCTATCTCCCCTTCGGTGATCTGCTCGTTATCGACGTCGATCGCGAGGGGATCCAGGCCTCCTTCTTCTTCGAGCTGCCGCCCATCACCCTGGGCGCGGCCGCCATCACGGGGGTCGGGGTCGGCGCCAAGCTGGGCATCCCCTTCGGCTCCGGACCGGTGCGCTTCGGCTTCCTCATGTCGCGGCCTGACGATCCCTTCTCGTTGACGATGATGGGTCTGGGTGGCGGGGGGTATCTCGATCAGGCGCTGGGGCTGCGCGGCATCGAGCGCCTGAGCATCTCGGGCTTCCTCGAGGCGAGCGTCAAGGTCGACTTCGGCGTCGCGAGCGGCGGCGTCATCGCCCGCGCGGGCTTCCAATTCGCCATCGGCACCGATGAGGGCCTGGCGCTGACGGCCTTCGCCAGCGTCGACGGACACCTTGACGTGCTGGGCATTGCCAGCGCCAGCATGCACGTCTACGTCGGCCTCACCGCCACCATCCCCAGCGAACTGCCCGACTACGCCCGGCTGCGCGGAGTGGCATCGTGCACGCTACGCGTCAGTGTCGCCTTCTTCTCCGAGTCGGTCACCTTCCAGGTCGAGCGCTCCTTCAAGATGGCCTATATCGAGTCACCCGGCGCGCGCAGCGTCTCCTCCCGGAGTGGTGCCGAGATCCCGCCCGCCACCTTCGACGACGCCTGGAGCGAGCGGTCCTGGGCCGACTTCTGCGGAGCCTTCGCATGATCCTCGAGACGATCGTCTTCACGGCGCTGCCCACTGCGCGCAAGGGCAATGAGCTCTTCGCCTCGGTCCTGATCTCGCCCCAGCTCGGTGGCGACGAGAGCAACCCCAAGCGGCTCCCGCTGTCGCGCTATCGGGATTTCGCGGGGGGCCAGTGGGCGCGGATCGTCGCGGCCATCGAGTGGCAACTCGTCCTGCGCTGGAGCGTCGATGACTCGGAGGAGGACTCCCTCCCCGCCGAGCGCATCTCAGTGGCTCCTGACCCGGATCTCTTCGCGACGATCTTTCCCGCGGACATGCCCGTGGATCCCTTCACCTACACCGACTACGCCGCCGCGCCGGTCGTCTCCTACCCCGCCGCCCGACTTGCGCGAGACCTCAACCGTCTGCAGGAGGCCGTGGCGCAGCAGGCGCCGTACGAGCGCCCGCCTATCGAGTCGATGGTCACGCGCGCCGGTGACTTCACCAAGGCCCCAATGGATCCCTTCGTTCTCTACGGCGATCGCCGCGAGAAGCTCGATCTGGGCATCGATCAGGTGCTCGCGACCACCGGAGTGCTCACGACCCCCGAGGGTGCGACGTCGGAGGGCACGGCGCGCTCGATCGCCATGCTGCATCGCATGCTGCGGCCCAACGTGCTGTCGGACTCACCGGCGAAGCGCACGTGGCCGGACCTGGACTTCCACAGGGTCCTGTCCCTGCTGCAGTCGCATCCCCAGCTCCTGCGACGCCTCGGACTGCTCGTCGACCTGCGCGTGCCCATCACCCGCATCCGCCGCCAGCAGGGCACTCCACGGGTCTACGCCCTCATCGACTGGCCCCCGCCCTACGACCCCGACGTCGCGGGGCTGGACATCACGACCTCCTTCCCGCGCGTGCGCACGAGGCTTGCGGCTGACTACTTCCGGCCCCTGCCGCGAGCAGCCGGCCTCACCGATGCCGGCTTCGCCAATCTCTCCTCCGCGGTCGCCATCACGAGCACGATCGAGAGCGAGATCCTCGGCACGGAGGCCGAGGCGACCGGCACGGCACGCCTCATGCGCCACGAGCCTCGCCTGGAGACCTACTCCACGCCCCAGAAGCGCGGCATCCCCGCTCGCCACTCCGCGGGCGTGGAGTTCGTGCGACCCGACGAGGCTGCGCGCTGGCGAGAGCGGATGGGCGTGGCCAGCAGGCTGCGCCGTGCCCTGGCGACGGGCGACGACGTACTCCTCGACGCCGAAGACGTCGTGATGGGCTATCGCATCGACATCCGCCGCGCGGGCGACACCGCGTGGCGCAGCCTGCACCGCCGCCAGGGCACGCTCACGCCCTACGCTGGCGTGCGCGCGCAGTCACCGATCGCGCTGGGCGCTGACGAGGGTTGGTCGGAGCAGGCTGCCACGCGCGATGACGGCGATCTCGTGCAGGGACGCCCCGTGATCAAGATGCGCGAGACACTCGCGATGTGGAAGGGCTGGAGTCTCTCCCTGCCCGCGCCGGGCGACTCCCTCGACAGTGAGGACCGCCCCACCGGGCCGATCACCGCCGAGGACGCCCCCGATCTCATCGCGAGCATGCACGCCACGATCGACTACGCCGCCCCCGATGACGGCGCACGACTTCCCGCCCTGCGCTTCTCCACGCGCGACTACGAGGCGCGCATGCGCTGGGTCGATCTCGGTGGCAACTCCCTCGAGCCCGACGCCGCGGGTGGCTCGATCCTGAAGTTCCCCTACCTGCGTCACGATCCCGTGCCCTCGCCCGCGCTCTACATGACCGCGCCTCCGGTGTGGTCGGAGACCGTCGACGTGATGGTGTTGCGCACCGCCAATGATCGGCGCTACGACCTCATGACCGCCGAGCGCTGGATCGCTCCACCGAAGTCCGCGGCGTTCTTCTGCCTCATGCACGGGATGTTCGACGACGCCAACGGCCGTCCCCGCGCCGACGCCTTCGCGACGATTGCCGGTCGCGAGAGCGCGAGCATCGACGTCGAGATCGATCCGGCAGGCAACACGCCGTACGTCGTGCGCGACCCGGGGGCCGTGCCCTATCTGCCCGATCCGCTGGCCAAGGGGCTGCTCGTGCGCGGAGCCCCGCAGCGGCGCGGTGCCTTCACCGGCGAGGTGGCGCTGAGCTACCGCGGCCGCTGGCCCAATGTCGAGGTCGCCAGCATCAAGGCCGACGGCGCGCGGCCGAGCGGGGTCGACGTACAAGGTGAGCAGGTCATCGTCGGGCTCGCGCCGGGTCGCGTCGCGCACCTGCGGCTGTCGCACAGTCTCACTCCCAGCGGATTGGCGCTCATGGACCTGTGGCGGCGCATCTCGGGCTCGGCCAATGAGGTGGAGGCGCGCAAGGGTGCGAACTGGCTCCTCACGCCCGATCGCGTGCTCGTCGTCGTACACGCGGTGCAGCGGCCGGTGCTGGCCCCGGCCTTCATCCCCGTGCGAGTCGGTGCGGCCAACAGGGTGTGGCGGGCACAGCGCGAGGCCGGTGAGAGCGACGCGGCGCTCAGCGGATTCCTCACCCTCGATCAGCCATCGACCGAGTCGGTCGACATCGTGGGCGTGCGCACCTATGCCGTCGATGAGGGCCCGGGCACCGCGCCACCGCGGGTGGTCGTGCGGTCCGACATGGGCGTGCTCGGCACGTCCCCCGTCATCGATCCGGCGCCCGGCGGCGGTGAGGCCGATGTGCGTCTGGCCGTGCGCGCACCCTTCCCCGACACCCGCCGCGAGCAGGTCTCGCTCATGGCGATCGCGAAGTCGCGCTATGCGGAGTACTTCCGCCGCACCGTCACCGCGAGCGCGCAGACCGCGGTCATCTCCCTCAACGCCGGCCAGCCGATCGTGGCCGGCAGCGTGCGCGTGGGCTACCGCTACTTCGGTGCCGACCTGCGGCCGATCGACGGCAAGGCTCAGGAGACGGCGTACATCGTCGATGCTGACGCCGGCACCCTGCGCCTGGACCCCGATGCCCCGGCGGAGGATGCGATCCCCACGTCGGCATTCCTCACGATCTCCTTCATCCCCGGCCCAATCACGCGGGCCAGCACCGATGCGAGCGTCGCGGGCGACCGCCGGGGTGCCAACCTCACCGTGCCGAGCAGTGCGCGGCCGCTTGCGCCGCAGGCGGAGTGGATCCTGCCGGCCTTCGGCTGGAGCGCCCGCAATCGCACCAGCACCCGGACCGGGCGCGCCCTGCGGATCTATCTCGCCCGGCCGTGGTTCACCTCCGGCATCGGCGAGGAGCTCGCCATCGTCCTGCAGCCGGCCAATGCCGACGTCAATGCTGCGCGCGACGCGCTCGTCACACAGTGGGGGCTGGACCCGATCACGACGGGTGGCACGCTGCCGCGCAGTCACTATCCCCTGGCACCCCATTTCACCAATGCCGCGCTTGCGGCGCGCGGGGTGCGCATGGCGGAGATGGATGCCGATGTCGACATCGTGCGCTACCGCATCGGCGGGCACAATGCCCAGGGCGAGGTCTCCGGCTACGACCCCGATCGCGATATGTACTTCGTGGACATTGAGATGAACCCGGGCACGGCGTACCGACCCTTCGTGCGCCTGGCGCTCGCGCGGTACCAGCCCTTCAGTGTCGATGGTCTGCACCTGTCACCGATCAGCCTGGTCGACGTGGTCCAGCTCGAGCCCGACCGCACCGCCAGCGTCGCGTTATTCGGGTCAGTCGCCAGGCAGTCCGCGTCGTTCACCCTCACGGGGCGCTCCTACGCCGCCAACGAGATGGGCCCTGGCCCGGGCAAGGCGGTGGCGATCCTCGAGAGGTACGACGGCCCCACCGGACCGAAGGCCGACCCGACCCTGTCGGCGGCGTGGACGCAATTGCAGACGGTGACGCTGACCGGGTCGATCGCGGGCACGCAGGCGACCTGGACCGGGCGTATGACCGTGCCGGGCACGCGCCCCGCCGGGCGCTACCGCATCGTCTTCGAGCAGTTCGAGCTCATCCGCACCGACGGCACCAGCACCCCCTGGCGCCAGGTCCGTGACAAGGACGGCAAGTTCGGGGAGCGGCTCGTGCACCAGGACATCATCGGGATCTGAGGATGACTATGCGACGGGATCGATCGCGGCGATGGCTGCCCATCGTGGCTGCCCTCGTGGTGGGTGCCGCGATGATCGCCCCCGCGAGCGCGGCGGTGGAGGATGGCGAGACCCCGGCCGTGGAGAACCTCGTCGTCTCGGCGGTCGGCACGGACGGGGGCCAGAGGTTCGTCACCATCACGTGGGATCCCCCGGATGTCGCCTACGACGACGCGGAGTACCGCGTGCTCTACTCCCACGACTGGAGGCCGCAGCGCTCGGTCCAAAAACTCACCGAGCGCGAGGATGTGCGCCTGCGCAACCTGAAGCCGGGGCGTGTCTACACGGTCACCGTGCAGGCCGATGTCGGCGACGGCTGGGGGCAGCCGGCGACCGCGACCTTCGTCACCCCCGGTGTCTCCGATGTGCCCTGGGTCGTCTCGATAGGTGACTCCTTCATCTCCGGCGAGGGCGGCCGCTGGGCCGGCAACACCGACTTCCTGCCCAACTTCCGATCCGAGACCGACACCGGTGAGCGCGCGTACTACGACCACGTCGATGGCGAGACGATCCCCGAGTGCCATCGCTCCCACTCCGCCCTCATCCACATCGGCACGGCCCGCTCGATGAATTTCGCCTGCTCGGGTGCTATCACGACGTCCGCCTATGACGGCACCTATTGGAAGCCGGGCATCGACCGTGTCGAGCGGCCCGATGTCGACCTCGGTGAGTTCGGTCCCGCCGTCGGCCAGGCGGAGCTGCTCAAGCGCTTCGCCGAGGACCACGAGGTGAAGATGGTCGTGCTGTCCATCGGAGGCAACAACTTCTACTTCTCGGACATCGTCACCACGTGCGCGAAGGCCTATCTCTTCTCCAGGGTGGGCAATCCCAACCTGTGCAGCGCCAGCGAGCGACTCGCGATCTACATCAGCGAGGGCTGGCAGGACAGGGTGCGTGCCGAGATCAAGACCGCCATCCTGGAGGTCATCTGGGCGATGCGTGCCGCGGGCTATGAGGATGACAAGTGGACGCTGGTGCAGCACCTGTATCCACGGCCCATCGCCACCTCGGACCTCATGCGCTACCCCGAGTGGACGCCGCTGCCGATCCTGAACTACCGGCAGACCCGCGGCGGCTGCGGAATGTGGGATGCCGATGCCAACTGGGCGGTGAGGACCGTGCTGCGCACCGTCAATGAGACGGCCCAGGAGGCAGCGGGAGAGGCATTGGACGTGCAGCCCACGGCGCGCATCGTGCAGATGGAGACCTCCGATGCTTTCAAGGGGCACGAACTGTGCAATAAGTACGTCTACCGGCTCAACTCGTGGAACAGCGAGGACGCCAAGGGGGTCAACCACTGGCGTCACCCCAAGGCAGCGGACCGCTCGGAGTGGATGAAGGAGATCGACGTCTCCAATATCAGCGCGGCGACCAAGAACGAGTCCTTCCACCCCGGATTCTGGGGCCAGCTCGCACTGCGCAATTGCCTGCGGCAGCTGTGGAATCAGGGCTCCATCACCACCGGGGGTAGGTGCACCGCCACCTCGGGGGTCAATGCGCGCGGTGAGCCGCGCGCGGACTTTACGCCGGACCCCACACTGACGCTCCTGCCATGATCGCGGGCCGGATCCTCGTGCTGGCCTCGATGGTCGCGCTGCTGCTCGTGCCGACAGGGGCGACCCAGGCTGCGTGGCTCTCCACCCCCCGTGAGGCGCCGACATCGCCGACCGAGATGACCCGCACTCCCTGGCAGCGCACGGGCGAGACGTATCGCACGCAGGTCACCTGGACCCCACCCGCGGGGACGTCCGTAACCGGCTACTCCGTCGACATCGTTCGGGGCGATGAACTCATCCTCGAACTCGAGATCACCCGTCCCGTGATCATCCTGCGCAAGCTCCTCCGCGGGACGGCGTACACCGTGCGCGTGGCTGCGGTGAACGACGATGGTGTCAGCGAGCCTGCAGAGTTGAGGATGTTCACTCCGGGCAAGGTGCCGCCGGACACCGATCCCGGTGAGCTGGCCGGCCCCCCGCCGCGCCTCACCGCAATCTCCCCGGCGACCGGTCGGCCGGGGACGCGCGTCACCATCAGCGGCTCCAACTTCGACAATCTTCGATACGTCAAGTTCGGGCCGCGACTCGCCGCGTTCTACGTCAGCGGCACGACGATCGTCGCCATCGCGCCGGCCGGGTCAGGCACCGTCGACATCGAGGTCATGAGCGCCGGTGGCGCGTCCACCCTGCGCAAGGTGTACACCTACAGGCCATGAGCAGCAAGACAGGAGCAGCAGATGAGTGAGCCAGTGTCAGCGGGTGTGAGCCGTCGCGCCTTCGTCACCGGGGTGGCGACAGCTGCCGCCGCCGTCGCCACCGTCGGGGTCGCGCGCGCGGAGGAGCCGGGCTCCTGGGTGTGGCGCGGGTCGGACTGGAGGATGGTGCGTCCCGCCTCAGCAGGGGCCGTGCCCGATCGCGGGGCGCCGGCCAGCACGGAGGGAGTAGTGAGCGACGGTGCACGCACGGGCCGCTTCCGCTCCGTGCCTCTCGGTGCCGGCGCGCACCTGCATCTGTTCACCTTCGACGACGGCATGCTCATCGGGCTCGGCCGTGGCCTGAGCACCGGTGCCTACGCGGTCGTCGGCGGCACCGGCCGCTTCGCCGGTATCTCGGGGGCCTACGTCGCCGAGCAGACCCCGGCCACCCCCGGCAACGAGGGCACCGCCCTCTTCACGATCACCCCGCAGCGATAGGAGATCGCCATGGCAGTGAAGTACTACGCGAAGTTCAACGGCATTGACGGCGACGTGACCAATCGGGAGTACCTCAAGTGGGTGGATGTGCTGTCCTACGCGTGGGACACGACGCGAACCTTTGGAGCCGAAGGCGGGCTCGGCAACTCACCGCTGCGCGTGACGACGCTCATGGGCAAGCACTCGACACCTCTGATGTTTAGGCTGGCGACCAACCAAGCCATCGGAGAGGTGCGTCTCGCCGGGGTGACGGGATCGGTGAAGTTCATGGAGATCAAGCTCACGGGTGGCCTCCTCGCTGCATGTGACACTGCCGCATCA
>Ga0194132_10005143_pt1 | contig 21535 bp, 21 predicted proteins | sample TA2KigOf80mmetaG_FD_148612 | JGI IMG/M metagenome (GOLD analysis project Ga0194132, IMG submission 148612) | Freshwater microbial communities from Lake Tanganyika, Tanzania - TA2015054 Kigoma Offshore 80m | ecosystem: Environmental > Aquatic > Freshwater > Lake | place: Tanzania: Lake... | reverse complement strand
CCTTGGGCCAGTGGTAAGGCATCCTGCCGACCTCCACGTTTGAGCCGCCTCCAGCGAAAAGATGATCACGCAAGAGTTTACACACAGAATACGCTACCTTCTAGCCCTCTCGCGGATCGTTGACTCTAAACGGGTGGCTTTCGCCGCGCTTCGTCGCTAGATTCGTTAGGACTCGCTCACCCATAGGGTTTGCCATGACGCGCCGCCCGTTCCCGTGGTTCGTGTTCTCGATGGGCGTGGCCGTTACGCTGTTCGCGCTGTTGCGCCCGGCGCTCGCGCAGCCGCCCGCCGGCGGCGGGTCCGTCAAGTCCGACGACGCGGCCGAGTTCCCCGCCGTCAAGATTCAGCCGGTCAGCGGGTCGCCCGACGAGGGCACGCTGAAGCTCTCCGCGGTCACGGTCGAAACGGCGACCGGCACCGTCACCGTGCGAATGAAGCACGTCAAGCAGATCGCCATTCACACCGACCCGGAGGGCAAGGCTCACGACGTCGTGACCCTGACCGACAAGTCGAAAGTGAGCGGCCGGGTGACGGCGGAGCAGTTCGTCGTCGCCAAGAAGGGCGGCGGCTCCGAATCGACGTGGAAGAAGGCCGACGTGCGCGAGATCAAGATCGAGCGCGACGAGCAGTTGCCGCTCATCGCGATCCTGCTCGGCCTGCTCACGCTGACCGCGATGGAGATCGTGCTGGGCGTGGACAACATCATCTTCATCGCCATCGTCGCGGGGAAACTGCCGAAGGAGCAACAGGCCCGCGCGCGGCGGATCGGCCTGCTGGCCGCGCTCGGCACCCGGCTCGCGCTGCTCGGCTCGTTGTTCCTGCTGCTGGGCCTCACAAGCCCGCTGTTCACGCTGCCGACGTTCGGCGTGCTGACCGACATCGAGGCCCGCGAGGTGTCGTTCCGCGACCTGATCCTGCTCCTCGGCGGGTTGTTCCTGATCGGGAAGAGCACGTTCGAGATTCACGAGAAGCTCGAACACGCCAAGAAGCACCACGAGGAGAAGGCCCCCGCGCCCGCGAAGCCGGTCAGCTTCGCGTGGACCATCTTCACCATCGCCGTCATCGACATCGTGTTCTCGCTCGACTCGGTCATCACGGCCATCGGCATGGTGGAACAGTTGTGGGTGATGATCGTGGCCGTGATCCTCGCGATGATGGTGATGCTGTACTTCGCCGGCCCCATCGCGAACTTCGTGGACCGGCACCCGACCGTGAAGGTGCTGGCGCTCGCGTTCCTCATTCTGATCGGCGTGATGTTGGTGGCCGAGGGGTTGGGGCAGCACATGGACAAAGGCTACATCTACGTCGCCATGTCGTTCTCGCTGGTCGTCGAGTTCGTGAACATGAAGATCCGTGGGCCGAAGAAGCCGAAGACGGAAACCGGCTCACCGGACGGGGCCGCGCCGCCGGCCGCGGCGCACTGAGCCCTCACAGCGGGGCCGGGAGGTCACGGCGGGTGAACGCGCGCAGGGCCAGCGCGTACCCGGCCGCGCCCACCGCGAACAGTACGCCCGCCGCGGGTACCAACACCGGCCGCCCGACGTTCCACGCCGCGCCCACGTCCACCGTCCAGACGCCGTCAATCATCGCGCGCTGCGGCTGGTAGTAGAAGAAGAACGTGAGCGGGCGCGCGAACCCGACCGGCTCCCACAACTGGCCGACCGTGTTCGCCACAAACATCACCACCACGACCAGCACCGCGAGGCCGATCACCTTCCACCGGCTGCGCCCGGCCGCGGAGAGGGCGATGGTCATCCCGCTCAGCGCGAACATCAGCGCGAGCGTGTTCACGAGGCCGAGCAGTTCGCCGCGCGCGCGCACCGGCAGGGGGGTCGGGTCGCGCGGCACCGTCGCCAGCAGCGCCTTCACCATCGGCGACTCTTTCGCCGCGTCGTCGAGCAGCGCGTAATCGGGTACGAAGTCGCCCGCGGCCCACAGCCCGAACTGCGTGCCCGCGAAGAAGCTCAGGCACAGCGCCGGCAGCACGAGGCAATCGACCGCGAGGTGCGCGAACACGAGCCGGTTCCGCGGCACCGGCTGCGACATGAGCAGTTCCATCGTGCCGCGGTCCAACTCGCCGGCCACCGCGCCCGCGGCCCGGCCGATGCCCCACACCACGCACAGGGCCAGCACGATGGGGTGCAGAAGGCCGATGGCGAGGAAATCGCCGGGGTCGTCGAACTTCATTTCGCCCCAGCCCAGTGCCGCCTGCGACACCTTACTCGGCCCGCGGACGAACACCGATTCCAGCACCTTCTCGTTGCCGAACGGCTTCGAGATGAGCCGCGCCATCGGCACGATCTGCGTCGTGACGCGCTGAGTGATCTTCACCCACAGCGCCGCGAACAGGAACAGCAGTACGCACACCGCGACGAGCGCGACGCGCGAGTCGCGCAAGAGCTTACGAACCAGAATCAGCGTCATGAAGTTGTTGCCCCGGAGTTCACCACAGCGGCACGCGGCAGAAAGGCAGTTATTGACAGGATGAACAGGATGAAAACAGGATAGAAAAAGGTGTCGGATCCGCTGCTCTTCATCCTGCCTTTCATCCTGCCTTTCATCCTGTTCATCCTGTCAGAACTCTTCTGCCTTCAGCCATGAAACTTCTTGTAGATCGGCCCCAGCCCTTGGGGTTCGATCACGAGGTCCGCGACCGGCTGGCGCGCGAGCCAGTCGAGCAGCACCGGGAGCGGGCCGCGGAAGGTGAACTCCATGCGCCCGGCGGCGCGCGCGGCGGCGTCCAGCGGGGTCTGGTCCGGGCCGGTCGCGGGCGCGGGGCCGGTGAGCCGCGCGCGCACCGCGCGGCCCTCGCGCAGCGCGTCCATCGGTTGCAGGTGGACCAACTCGCCGCGGCGCAGCACCGCGACGCGGTCGCACACGGTTTCCACTTCGTGGAGGACGTGCGACGAGAACAGCACCGCCTGCCCGCGGGCCTTCGCCGCTTTCAGTTGGTCGAGCAGTTCGTCGCGCATGGTCGGGTCGAGCGTGTTGGTCGGCTCGTCGAGGATGATGAGCGGCACGTTCGGCACCAGCACCGCGAGCAGCGCGACCTTGCGCTTCATCCCGCTGGACATGTGCGTGAGCGGGCGGTCGATGTCGATGTCCAGTTTCTTGGCGAGCGCGTCCACTTCGGGGCCGGGCCGCGCGCCGCGCAGGTGGGAGAGGAACGCGACCAGCCGGCGGCCGGTCATGGAGTCGTACAGGCGCAATTCGCCCGGCAGGTACGCGACGCGCTTGCGGGCCTCGACGCTGTCGGCCCAGCAGTCGAACCCGGCGATGCGGGCGCGCCCGCTTGTGGGCCGGAGGAACCCCAGCATCAGGCGCAGGGCGGTAGACTTGCCGGACCCGTTCGGCCCCAGCAGCCCCACCACCTCGCCGGGCACGACCGACAGGTTCAGCCCCGCGAGCGCGCGGAACGCCCCGTAGTCTTTCGTCAGGTTCTCGGCGTCGAGTAGCGGCGCGCTCATGCGGGAAGGGCCAGCGAACGAGGGTCACGCGCGGCGGGTATCGTCGCGCGGCGGGCCGAAGTCGAAGATGTCGTCGAACGGGGTGCGGCGCGGCTTCGGCTTCTTGCCCGGCTTCGGCGCGGGCAGCGGCTCGTAGCGGTCCAGAATCAACTCGATCACCCAGCAACCGCGGACGTGCTGCGGTTGGTCCTTCACGCCCAACTCGGTGCCGCGGCAGTGGCGCAGGATCGCCTCTTCGTCGCAATCGGCGTCGAGCAGCGCGTCGGCGAGGATCACCATGCGGTCGAACGCGCGGTCGGCGAAGATGCCCTTCGCGAGGGCGACGACGTCCGTGGTGCGCCACTTGGCGTCAAACCGCGGCGCGGCGAAGGCGTTTCCAACGATCTCGCGGAGCACGCGCGCGAGTTGCTTGCGCTCGCGGCGCTCGCGCTTCATCTCGGCTTCGAACTGGTCGTCGTCGCTGCGGCCCTTGCCCTCTTCGATCTTGCGGACGATCTCCAGCGCCTCGGACTCGGCGATGCGCTTGTTCTTGGCCCCGGCGGAGCGGTCGGCGTGTTCGTCGCCCTCGCCCTTGAGCCGCAGGGCGTTGTTGGCCGCGCCGTTGGCCCGCGTGCGGGTGCCCAGCGCCTGTTCGACCAGCGGGCGGATCGTCTCGAACATCTCGGCGTTCGGCTCGTCGAACAAGACGCGCACGGCCCGGGCCGCCTCGGTCACGGCCTCGCCGATCCACTCGATGGCGTTGGCCGCGTGGCGGCTGGCGGCCTGAAACAGCGGGAACGCGGGCGCGATCTGCGTGGGCCGCGCCAGAACGGGGGCGTCTTGGCCGGCGGCGTCCGGGTCCGCGGGCTTCACGATGGCGCGCTGCGCCAGTTCTGCCGCGCCGACCGCTTCCGGCACCGCGGCGTCGATCTTCTTCTGCCAGTCGGCACGCTTGGGCGCGGGCAGCGGTTTCTCGGCGAGTTCGGCCGCATCGATGGCTTGGCGCAGCGGCCCATCGGGGAGCGCGTCCCACAGCCGCCGCGCGTACGCGGCGCACGCCAGCAGCCACTGGCGCGGCGACAGGCGGTCGGAAACGACCTCCAACATCGCCTCGCCGTCGGTGCCGGTCAGCCAAGTGGTTTCGTTCATCGGAGTGCCGGGGGCCACCGTTGAAGCCGCTCACGGCTTCGCACGCACGCCGTCCTGTCTTCCCCCTGTGGGAAGAGGAGCTAGCTCCTTTGTACCCTATGCGCGACCCAGAACCAAATCTACCACCCAGTTCCCGCGACAGTGGACGCCGGACGGCGCGCGGCACCGGCCGAGCATCGTCTCGTCGTCGCACCCGGCGTCTTGGAGTGCGTCCGCGAGGATCGGCACGCCAGAGAAATCGCCGGTGGCGTCCATCTGCCGCGCGAGCGCCTCGACGGTGGACGTGCGCCACTCCGCACGAAGAACGGGCGCATACCCCGGCGGCGGGAAGATGTCGCGCACCAGTTCCGCCTGCTCAGCGCGCGCTTCCGAGAATCCACGATTCCAAGCGACCTGCCACTCCTTCGCGACCGGGTTTCCGCCGGGCGGTGCCGGCCCCGCGGCGCGTGTCGCGAGCGCCTTTGCGGCGCTACGGCCCGCTTCGAGTACGCTCCAATTGTTACGAGTGGTCGCGAAGCGGCTCCAACGAGTTCCTGTCGCGTATCGCACACACTCCGCAGCGTGATAGTGGGCGCTCGGACCCATTCGGTGATTCGGTAGCTCAGATGCAAGCAAATCGGTTGCTGTTGCGCGTTCATCGCCGTAGCGCTCGCAAGCGACGAGTGCGCTGCGCGCGTCAGTCGGCAATAGTTCCCACACCATTCGTGCGCACGCGCAGCTATACAACAGAAGGCGGCGCTGGGTTGCGTTCGACACAGGTTCTTGTACCGCGGGCCACTCAGCCGGTGGCCAGATGACGTCCAGCAGCACATCCGGGGTGTGCGCGGTCTGCCAGTCGGGTTGAGGTACGACCTTCGCCACGGGCGCGCCTTCCGTTCGCGGGGGAAGGTTCAGTATACTCGCCGGATGCACCCTCCCGCGTGGCCGCTGCCCGATCCCGACGTACACGCCGCCGTTGCCGCGGCGCTGGCGTCCGGGGCTTGGGGTCAGTACCACGGCGAAAACGTCTGCGCGCTCGAGGCGGAACTGGCCGCGTTCCATGAAGTGCCGCACGCGCTGACCTGCGCCAGCGGCACGGTCGCGGTCGAGGCCGCGCTGCGCGCGCTCCGCGTCGGGCCGGGCGACGAAGTCGTCATGGCCTCCTACGACTACGAATCCGCCTTCCTCACTCTGCATGCCCTCAACACCAAGCCCGTACTGATCGACGTTCGCGCGGACAACTGGCAACTCGACGAAACGAAGCTCGAAGCCGCGATCACGCCGCAAACCAAAGCGGTCATCTGCTCGCACCTGCACGGCGGCATCGTCAACATGCCCGCGGTGATGGAGGTCGCGCGCAAGCACGGAATTGGTGTGGTCGAGGACGCGGCGCAAGCGCCGGGCGCGACCGTGTTCGGCAAGGCGGCCGGGACGTGGGGCGACGTCGGCACGCTCAGCTTCGGCGGTTCAAAGCTGCTGACTGCCGGCCGCGGCGGGGCGCTGCTGTGTGCCGACCCCGCGACCCACCAGCGCGCGAAGACGTACCTGCACCGTGGCCTCCAACAATGGGCACCGCTCAGTGAGCTACAGGCCGCGGCGCTGCGCCCCCAGTTGCGGAAGTTACGCGCGGCGACGGCACACCGGGCGGCGCGGGTGGGGGAGTTGCTGGCGGCGCTGGGAAGCGAAGAACCTAGCCCCCCAACCCCCTTCCCTAAGAGGGAAGAGGGAGCCAGAGTGCTGTCTTCTCTTGCTCCCCCTTCCCTAAGAGGGAAGGGGGTTGGGGGGCTAGGTTCTTCCCCCGCCTTCTACAAGCTCGGCTTCCAGTACGACCCCACGGCCTTCGGTCTGTCGCGCGAGGCGTTCGTCAAAGCGCTGCGCACCGAGGGCGTGGCGTTCGACGCCGGGTTCAAGGCGCTGCACGTCGGGCGGTCGCCGTCGCGGTTCCGCGCCGCGGGCGACCTGACGCACGCCGCCGACGCGCACGCGCGCTGCGTGGTGCTCCATCACCCGGTGCTGTCCGGCGCAACGGCCGACGTGCTGCGCGTGGCAGAAGCTATCGCGAGGGCGTATCGTAGCTGAACGTCTCGCCTCACCCCCGACCCCGGAAGCCCCATGCTTCGTCTCCTGTGTCCGCTCGCCGTGCTGTGCGCCGCGGTGGCGCTCTGCGCGTCCGGCCCCGCGCGCGTGCGCGCCGCCGACCCCGCGCCCGGCATCGCCGGCAACTGGAAGCTCACCGTCCCCGTTGACCGCGGCGAAGAAGTCGTCATGCTCATCGGGTTCGCGGAGAAAGAGGGCAAGTGGACCGCGGAGTACCTCGGCGCGAACGAGGAACTGAAGGTCAAGCCGACCGTGACGTCGGTGAAGGTGACGGGCGACGGGGTGCAGTTCACGCTCGGCTTCATGGGCCGCGAACTCGTCTCGTTCGACGGCGTGTTGAGCAAGGACAAGAAGAAGCTGAACGGCTCGCTCGCGGTCCTCGGCGGGCGCATCCGCCCCACCACGATGTACTCCACCAAGCTCCCGAAGCTCAGCGACCCGTTCGAGGTCGCCAAAGAATCGCTCGCGCAGATCGAGGACGGCCCGGAACTGTTCGACGTGGCGTTCGCGGTGCTGGGCCAAGCCGGGGCGAAGAAGCTGCCGGCGGACGAGGCCCGCGGCATCGTCGAGCGCGTCACCAAGTCGGCCACCACCTACGGCCCGCGCTGGGAGCGCGACACCACGCTGCGCCTCGTTGAAGTCCTGAGCGCACAAGACGGGCTGGGCGAACTCGCCATCGCCCAAGCGAAGCGCGCCGAGCGCCTGCTGACCGACGACGACACCACCGCGACCCGCATGGCGGTGCTCGAAGCTCTGATCCGCACGCTGACGAAGGCCGGCAAAGCGGACGAGGCCAAGCCGCACGTCGCGGCGCTGGCGAAGCTGGAGCTGCGCGACTTCGCCGAGTACGCCAAGACGAACCCGCCGTTCAAGGCCGAGCCGTTCGCCGGGCGCAAGGGGAAGAGCGACCGAGCCGCGGTCGTCGAAGTGTTCACCGGGGCCGAGTGCCCGCCGTGCGTCGGCGTCGACCTCGCGTTCGACGGGTTGCTGAAGGCGTACAAGCCGGCCGACGTGATCCTGCTCCAGTACCACTTCCACGTCCCGCGCCCGGACCCGCTCACCAGCCCGGACGCGATGGAGCGCGTCAAGTACTACGAGGACAAGATCGAGGGCGCGCCGACGCTGTTCATCAGCGGCAAGCTGGGCACCGACTCCGGCGGCCCGGCCGCCGCGTCCGAGAAGTTCTACAAGACGTTCCGCGGCGCGATCGAAGAGGTGCTGGAGAAGCCCGCGGGCGTGAAGTTGGCCCTGACCGTGGGCAAGGCCGAGAAGGGCGGGCTGAGCGCCAAGGCCAGCGTGACCGACCTCGACGCGCCCGGCGAAAAGGTGATGCTCCGGTTCGTGCTGGTCGAGGAGCGCGTCCGGTACACCGGCGGCAACGGCATCCGCTACCACCACATGGTCGTGCGGTCGATGCCCGGCGGCGCGAAGGGCGTGGCGCTCACGAAGAAGACGCACGAACAAAGCGTGACCATCGACACCGACGCGGTCCGCGCCGATCTGACCAAGTACCTCGACAACTTCGCCAAGACCGAGGGCCAGTTCCCGCGCAGCGACCGCCCGCTGGCGCTGCGGAACCTGAAGCTCGTCGCGCTCGTGCAGAACGACGCGACGAAGGAAGTGCTGCACGCCGTTCAGGTGGACCTGCCGTAAGCGAGCGCGTCGTGCGAAGCCGCTAGCGGCTTCGCACGACGCGATTCTGCTCTTGACGCGCCCGCAATCGACGCTATCTCTCGACCCCTTCACGGGGTAACAGGTTCTTGGGGGCGCTCGGGTCGCGAAGCGGCGCGGGCGCGCGAACTTGGGGGAGCGCGATGAAGGGTCTCGTGTGCTTTACCGCCGTCCTCGCCCTGATGGGCGGGGTGCCGGCGACCGCCGGGGACATCGAGTTCCGGCCCGTGGACACGAAGAAACTCGTGATCCAGCCGACCAAACTCGCCGCGAACCTCGCGGCCGGCACCATCAACCTCGCGGGCCAGACCGCGGCCAGTTCCATCGAGAACAACGGCTACATCAAGACCATCAACAACCTGTTCAGCTTCAAGCGCACCGAGCCGAAGTTCCAGAGCGGCCCGAGCGCGCTGCCGTCGCCGAACCTGTTCAGGTCGACGCAGTACAAGAGCTACAACACACCCGTGATGCCGACCTCGCAGCCGGTGTTCCGGCGCTGAGAGCGCTGTCCGAAAATGCCCCTGAATCAGTGGTTTCCAAGGCTTTTTGAGGCGCGAACCCGGCTTTTCGGATAGCACTCTGAGTGCGGCCCACCACACACGCGAACGGCGCGCCGACGGGCAGGCCGTTCGACGTTTCCCGGAACCTTTCTTTCTCCCGCGCGTTAAAGAAGTGTGAGGCGCGCTCACGCACCGGGAGAAACACATGAAACGGGTTCTGCTGCGGGCCGCGGCCGGGTTCTTGCTCGGCGTGGCACTGGTCGCGCTGCCGGTCTGGGCCGAAGAACCGAAGCCCGCGGCCTCCAAGCCGCCCGATTTCAGCGGGTACGTATTCGTGGCCGACGTGGTAGGCGAGGTCGTGAAGGCCGACGACAAAGCCGTGACCTTGCGCATCACGTGGTTCGAGCCACAGATCAAGGGCGGCGGGAACAACAAGAACGCGCGGCCGAAGCTGAGCCAGAACAACCGGAACTTCCGCAACCCGTTCGCGCAGAACATGAACCGGCCGCAGCAACCACAGGTTCAGTTCAAGGAACACCACCACGACTACGTGCTGGAATATCTACCGCAATCGCTAGTGCGCGCGAAGGTACTGCCGCCGAAGATGGACGAAAAGGGCAAGCGGGTGGCGTACACGCAGAAGGAGATCGACGAGTACCGCGCGCCGGCCGGTGTGACCGGGTACGCGGCCGAGCGGTTCGACCTGAAACCCGGCACCATTCTCGAAGTGATCCTCGTGCGCGACAAGACCGTGCCCGCGGCAAAGGCCGGTGAGGACGACCTCCGCATCAAGTACGCCATCATTCAGGGCCAAGACCCGAACCCGCCCAAAGACATCGCCAATTCGGGCAAGGACAAAGAGAAGAAAAAGAAGGACTGAGGGCTACCCCCGTAGTTCGGCCTGCGCCTTCTTCGCGGCCCCGACGATCTTCGATTCCCAATCGGGGTCGTCGGGGTGGAACGGGAACGTGATGCCGCGAGAGCTGTTCACGATCGCGCCGAGGCCGTCAGCGCGGTACGCGGCCTTCACGTCGGCCGCGGTCCCGCCCTGCGTGCCGTAGCCCGGCACCAGCAGCCACACGTCCGGCATCGCGGCCCGCAACTCGACCAGTTCGCGCGGGTGCGTCGCGCCCACCACCGCGCCCACGTCGCCAAGACCGCACGTTCCGATGGTGCTCGCGTTCCACTTCACCACTTCGTCGGCCACGTGCCGGTACAGCGGCTTCCCATCGCATACGAGATTCTGGAACAGCCCCGCGCCCGGGTTGCTGGTCCGTACCAGCACGAACGTCCCGCGCTCGGCCTTCTTCGCGGCGCTCAGGAACGGCTCGACCGCGTCGCGCCCCAAGTACGGGTTGATGGTGAGTGAATCGGCGTCCCAATGGGGGCCGAACGCCGCGTGTGCGTAAGCCTCTGCAGTGGATGCGATGTCGCCGCGCTTTGCGTCGAGGATGGTGACGTAACCCAGTTCTCTCGCTCGCCGAAGAACGTCACCCTGAACTTCCATCCCGTCCGCGCCGAGCAACTCGAAGAACGCCGACTGCGGCTTCACCACACCCGCGAACGGCGCGACTCGTTCGAGGACGAACCAGCAGAACGCCCGCACCGCGTCGGCATCGGTGCGGTTACGCAGTGCCTTCGGCAGCGATTCGACGCGCGGGTCGAGGCCCACGCACAGCGGGCCTTTGGCGCGAACGGCTTCGGCGAGGCGATTAGCGAAGGTGGGCATGATGGTAGTAGTTTTCGTTAGCCGCGAGCCGCAGGCGAGTGCGGACGTCCGCGCTCGCCTACGGCTCGCGGCTAACGAATGGTGAGTTACTTCGAGTGAGCCAAGAAGCTCTTGATGGCGTCGTTAAACGCCTCGGCGTTCTCGATGTTCGACAGGTGGCCCGCGCCGGGGATGTGGACCAGCGCGCTACCGCGGATCTGCCCGGCGAGGTGCGCGGCGTACAGCGGCGGCGTCACGATGTCGTACTCGCCGACGATCACCAGCGTCGGAACGGCGATGTCCTTCAGGCCGGCGTTGGCGTCCGGGCGGTCGCGCAGGGCGGCCAGCGCCGCGGCCACGCTCGCCGCCGGTTGCTTCGCGACGATGGCCTTCGCGCGCGCCACGACTTCCGGCTTGCTCGCGTGCGTGTGCTCGCTCAGCACCTTCGGGGCCATGCCCTCGAACAGCGCCGCGGTGCCCTTCTCGGTCACGGTGGCGATGGCCTTGTCGCGGTTGGCTTTCGCGGCGGAATCGTCCACGCCGGCGCGCGTGTCGGCCAGAATCAATCCGGCGAGTTTGTCCGCGTGCGTGCGGGCCAGCGCGAGCGCGACGTAGCCGCCCATTGACAGGCCGCACACGGTCGCCTTCGGGACGTTCAGCGCGCCGAGGAACTCCGCGACGAGGTCCGCGACGCCCTCAATGGCGAAGGGCGCGGCGGTCGATTCACCGAAGCCGGGCAGGTCGGGCGCGATCACCCGCGCGACACCGGCGAGCGCCGCGAGTTGCGGCTCCCACATCGTGTGGTCGAAGGGGAAGGCGTGGAGTAACACGAGCGCGGGGCCGCTCCCGGCTTCGTCGTAGTTGATCGTCAGCCCGCTCGCAGGCAACTTGCAGAGAGGCATGAGGAATCCCTTCTGTTTGCTGCACGCTCGCCTGCGGCTCGCGGCTAACGAATCACAATCAGTGTCACTTGCGGCGATTCTTCTTGGGGAAGCCGCCGTAACCGGGCGCGCCGTCGCTGTCATCTTCCGGCTTCGGCTTCACGTCGGCCAGTCGAAGATCGAGCATCCGGCGTGCCAGATCGACGCGGGCCACTTCCACGCGGACGCGGTCGCCCAACCGGAACCGGCGCTTGGTGCGCCGCCCTTCGAGCGTGTGCGCGCCCTCGTCGAACCAGTAGTAATCGTCCACCAGAGACGAGATGTGAACCAACCCCTCGGCCGGGAACCGCTCGGCCTGCGCGAAGAACCCGTAGTCCGCGACGCCGGTAATCACCGCGTCGAGCTGCTCGCCCAGCCGCCGGCTCAGGTACATCAGCAGGCGCACCTTGATCAATTCGCGCTCCGCGGTCTCGGCCCGGCGCTCCATCTTCGAGCAGTGGTCGCCCAGCGCGACCAGTTCTTCCGTGTTCGCGCTCGCGCCGCCGGTCTTGATCCAGCGGTCGAGCAAGCGGTGAACTTGCAGATCCGGGTAGCGCCGGATGGGCGAGGTAAAGTGGCAATAGTGCTGGCTCGCCAGCGCGTAGTGTTCGTCCTGAACGGGCGAGTACGTCGCCTGCTTCAAGCTGCGGAGCAGCGCGAAGTGGACCGCGGCGCGCTCCGGCTTGTCCGCGGTCGCGGTCAGCACGCGCTGAAGCTCGAACCGATCCTGCGCGCGCTTCATGGGATGGCCGAGGAGGTCCGCGAACTGCGCGAACGCTTCCAGTTTCTCCTCGTTGGGAGCGGGGTGAACGCGGCGCAGGAACGGCACCTCGTGGGCGTTGAAGTGTTCGGCCACGGCCTCGTTCGCGGCCAGCATGAACTCTTCGATGATCTGGTGCGACAGGTTGTGTTCGGCGAAGTGCGCGCCGCTCACGAGCCCCTCGGCGTCGTATTCAAGCACCGCTTCGGGCATCGTCAGTTCGAGCGCGCCGCGCTTGAATCGCTTCTTGCGCAACAGCAGCGCGAGGTCGCGCATCCGGCGCAGCATGGGTGTGATTTCTGCTTGGTTAGCGTCGGCCCCGGAGGGGCCATTGGGCGTCGCCCCTTCGAGACGAACGCTAAACGAGTCAAGGACGCCCTGCACCTCGTCGTAGGTGAATCGCTTCCTGTTGCGGATCGCCCCGTTGAAGAACTCGACGTGCCCCTTCTGCAAGTTGGGCGTGAACTCCATGCGCACGGTCTTCACGTAGCGCATCTTGCCCTCTTGCAGCGAGGCCAGCCCGTTCGAGATGATCTCCGGGAACATCGGGATCACCTTTTGCGGCAGGTACACGCTGGTCGCGCGCTTGCGCGCGTCGGTGTCGAGCGCGCCGCCGGCCTTCACGAACGCACCCACGTCCGCGATGTGAACCGTGAGAACCCAGTGCTTGGTTCTCGGGTCGATGGTCACGCTGACCGCGTCGTCGAAGTCCTTCGCGTCCGGCGGGTCGATGGTGATGACGAGGTCGCTGGTGAAGTCGGTGCGGCCGTCGAGGTCGGTTTCGGAGAAGCGGTCGGCGACCTGTCGCGCCTCGGCGAGCGCGGCCTCGGAGAACGCTTCCGGCAGCCCGAACGCGCGGATCACCGAGAGCGTATCGACGCCGTGCGCGCCGTGCGCGCCCAGCACCTCCGTGACGACGCCCTCGCCGCGCTCGTCCGGCGTCGGGAACCGCAGCATCTCGATGACGACTTTGTCTTGCGGCTTCGCGCCCTTCGCCTTCGCGTCGTCCACGATGACGCTGTGCGAGAACACATTGCCATCAACGCGCACGAGCGCGTCGCGGTCGCGCTCGAAGTACGTGCCGACGAACGTGCGGGTCGCGCGCTCCAGCACGCGCACGACCTCGCCCGCTGCGTCCTTCAGGTGGGTGGCCTCGCGGGTGACGCGCACGAGCACCTCGTCGCCGGTGGAGGCGTCGAGCGCCTTCTCTTCGCGGATGAAGATTTCCGGCTTGAAGGTGCCGCCGGTCGCGTGCGGGCGCACGAACCCGTGCCCGCTGGCCGCGCGCCGGTAGATGCCGGTGAGGGTGCCGTGGGCGTCCGCGGCGCGGAGCGTGTTGTTGCGCGCGAACACGAGCCGCCCGTCGCGGATCAGCTCGCGCACCGCGCGGCGGAACTCCGGATAAGCGCCCTCGCCCAAGTTGAGGCGCTTGAACAGCGGCTTCGCCTTGAGCGGCACGTAGCTCTTCGCGCTAACGGCGTGCAGGATTTTGGTGAGCAGATCAGTCATGAGATGGAAGCAGACAATGGCCACAAAAAAGCCAGAAGCCACAAAGAAAACAAAGGCAGAAGGCAGAAGAGTTTTGACAGGATGAACACAGATGGAAAGAGAGCCGATTCACGACCTGTCTGATTTCATCGTGTTCATCCTGTCAAAACTCTTCTGCGTTCCTTTTGTGTCCTTGTGCTTTATTGTGGCCATTCTGCCTTTGCCTTTGGTTAGTCGTAGCCGCCGCCGGTTTCGCCGTAGAGGTCGCCTTGTGCGCCGCCCTTGTAGATGCGGCGGCCGAGGCTGCGGTCGTAGGGCGTCCACGCGCTCGGGTTGTTGCGATCGTCCTTCAGTTCGCGCAGCACCATGTGCATGCGCGTGTCCAGCGAGTCGATCAGGTGCAGCAGCATCGCTTCGGGCGTCATGGGCACCTTCGGGCTGCCGTAGGTCAGCTCCCCGTGGTGGCTCAGGATCATGTGCTGGACGCGCAGCATCAGCTCGCGCGGGAACGGCTCCCCGGTCAGGTCGGGCACCTTCGTCGCGGTCTCGGCCAGCATCGCCACCGCGATGGGGATGTGGCCGATCAGTTGGCCCTCGTCGGAGTAGCCGAAGGCGCGGCCGTAGGTCAGCTCGCGGGTCTTGCCGGCGTCGTGCAGGAACACGCCCATTAGGAGCAGGTCGCGGTCAACGCCGGGGTACAGCGGCAGCAACTTGTCGCTGGCGTCCATCATGGAGACGGTGTGTTCGAGCAACCCGCCGACGTAGGCGTGGTGCATCTTCACCCCGGCCGGGCAACTGGTGAACGCGCGCAGGAAGGCGTCGTCCATCAGGAAGCACTCGGCCAGCGCCCGCAGGTGCGGATTGCCGAGTTTCAGCAGGTAGCCGCGGAGCCGGTCGGTCAGCTTCGGGATGCTCTGTTCCGTTTGCGGCAGGAAGTCGGCGTAATCGACCTCCTTTGCCTCCGCGCGGTCCACTTCCGTCAGGATCACTTGCAGCGCGCCTTGGAACAGTTGCACCTTGCCGACCGCGCGGAGGAAGTCGCCGGGGTCGAACCCGCGGGCGATGTTGTCGCCGGCGTTCCACATCCGCCCCTGAATCCCGCCGGTGCGGTCGCGCAGTTCTACTAGGAGGAACGGGTTGCCGTTCCGGTTCGCGCGGAGTTGCTTATCGGTCACGAGGTACACGTCGTCGAGGGTGTCCCCGTCGCGGAGCTGTTCGACAAATCGGCGCGCCATGCAAAAGCCTTTCCAGAAAAGCCAAAGCATAATGGCCACAACAAGGCACAAAACACACAAAAGAAAACCAAGACCGAGGCAGGTCAGAAGACAGAAGCGGCAGTGCAAAACGGAGTGGTATTGAACTCACTTTGTTGGCTTGTGTGGTGTCTTCTTTTGTGTGTTTTGTGCCTTTTTGTGGCCATTATGCTTTCTTCTTCAAATCCAGCTTACAGCCGCCGTCGTCGCACGGGACGAGGTTGTAGCGGTTGCGCGCGACCCACAGGTAAATCTTGTTGCCGACCCACGGCACGCCGGGGACGTACAGGAACGGGGCGAACGGGAGCAGCACCGGGACGCGCCACGCCATCCACCGGAACGCCTTGTACCCGGCGAGCGCGTGCTTGCGGTCCGGCGTCACGATGTGCATTTCTTCCAGCAACCGCTTCAGCGTGAGCGGCACCGCGGACGGCGGCCAGTTGGCCGTGTCGCGACAGTCTTGGAAGTGCAGCCTCTTGCGCCAGTCGAGGCGCTTGAGCGAGCGCACCCCGCGCCGGCACAGCGGGCACATGCCGTCGTACAGGACGACGGTTTTACCCGGCGCGGGGTCGGTCGGCGCGACCGGCGGCGCGGCGACCGCGGGCGTAACTTCGGCAACGCTCATAACGGCGCACTCCCACAGGCACAGCCATTCTACCCCAGATACCGCGAGGGCGAGGGAAATCCAACACTGTAGAATGGGGGGAAGTACCTAACCCCCGGCCCCCTTCCCTAAGAGGGAAGGCGGTGGGTTCGCGATTGAAGATGCGGTCAGCGACCCGGCGCGCGGAAGGTTCGGCGCGCGTGCGCCCCCTTCCCTTCAGGGAAGGGGGCCGGGGTGGGTAGGTTCTTCTGGAGTCTCCCGAATGAGCGTCGTGCCGCCGCCGAAGCAGATCACCGTGCCGGAGTTTCGCGCGGCCAAAGCGAAGGGCGCGAAGCTCGCCGTCGTGACCGCTTACGACTACACCTCCGCGCGGCTGTGCGATGAGGCCGGGGCCGACGCGATCCTCGTCGGCGACTCGCTCGGCATGGTGGTGCAGGGCCACCCGACGTCGCTGCCCGTCACGCTGAACGAAATTATCTACCACACCAAGTGCGTGCTGCGCGGCACGCGCCGCGCGCTCGTCGTGGTGGACATGCCGTTCATGACGTATCAGGTGAGCGCAAAGCAAGCGGTGCGCAGCGCCGGGCGGCTGATGAAGGAGGCCGGGGCGCACGCGGTGAAGCTCGAAGGCGGGGTGCGGATGCGGGCCGCGGTGCGGGCCTGCGTGGACGCCGGCATCCCGGTCATGGGCCACGTCGGGCTGACGCCGCAAGCGGTCCACCAGCTCGGCGGGTTCAAGGTGCAGCGCGACACCGACGCGCTGCTCGCCGACGCGCACGCGGTGGAAGAGGCCGGCGCGTTCGCGGTGGTGGTGGAGAGCGTGCCCGCGGACCTCGGCGCGAAGCTGACCGCGGCGGTGGGCATCCCGACCATCGGCATCGGCGCGGGGGCCGCGTGCGACGGTCAGGTGCTGGTGTACCACGACCTGCTGGGCCTGTTCGCCGACTTCAAGCCGAAGTTCGCGAAGCGCTACGCCGACCTCGGCGCGGCCACGAAAACGGCGCTGGAGAGCTACTGCCGCGAGGTGAGAGAAGGCAGCTTCCCGGCCGCCGAACACAGCTTTAAGTGAGGTGACGTGTGATTGTGTTCCGCAATTGGGGACAGAAGCACTATGGCACCGGGCCGCTGACGTTTTCACCCGATGGGAATTGGCTTGCATCTGCGGTGGGAACACTGGGTCTGAGGCTGTGGCCCACTAATAACTGTGCCGAACCGCGACTCATCCCGCTCGCGTGCGGTGTGGCAATGAGGCTCGCATTCTCCCGCGACACGGCCTATGCGTACGCAGGGTATTCCGATGTCTGCGCGCTGCGTCTCGCCGACGGGCACATCTCCCGACGCCCGGCACCGCGCGTCGGGAGCCAGGCCTATTTCGCAGTAGCGGCTACCGGGCACCTGATACTCGCAGAGAATTTGAACACAGAAATGGTAGAGATCATCTGTATGCCGCCCGGTGGACAGGGAGAACCACTCTGGGTGAGGCCGACCGTGGGGTATGTCTACACGGAACCACTATTTCTAACCGACACGAACCGCTTCCTATTGCTGGAATGGGTTGCGAATGGAGAACCCATAGTTCGGCAACGGCTTGGCGCAACTGTGGAAACCTATCGTGGATGGTACCGGATTGTTTCTCGTGACCTGAACAACGGAGACCATGTGGCCGAGTCGCCCGACTTGCGATTGCCTCCGTTCAATTGGAAGTGGGCGTTGTCACCGTGTGCGCGATTCTTGGCACATACACATCGAGATTCCATCTATGTCCGATCCACCGACGCGCCCTTTCCTGAAATCGCTTTGGCCCGGAACGTCTCTGGGCGTCACTTCACAGCTCTGGCGTTCCACCCCTCCGGGCGGTTCCTCGCGGCGACGAGCAACGACGAGACGGTGAAGCTGTACGACACGACGACGTGGGCGGTCGCGCGCACGTTCACGTGGGACATCGGGCGGATGCGCAGCGTCGCGTTCTCGCCCGACGGCACGCTGGCCGCGGCCGGCAGCGATAAGGGCAAGGTCGTCGTCTGGGATGTGGACGTGTGACGCGCGGGGCACCGCGTAACGTGAGGGCGCGCGATGATCGTGTTGCACTGCGCGGAACAGGCCGTCGAGCGCCTTCATTTCACCCCGGACGGGCGCGGGTTGGTCGTGCCACAGGCGGGCAAACTCCAGCGGTGGGACGATGTGACCGCGGGCGGGCCTCCCGTTCTCGAAATTGTTCGTCAGGACAAAGCGTTCGCCCAAGCCACTGCCGACGGCTGTTCGATCGTGTTCGGCGGTTTGCGCCCTTGCGTCCGTGACGTGGCCTCCGGGCGCACAACGGCCCTTCAGTTTCGCGAACCGTTCCCGTTCGGCGCGATGCTCGCGGCAACCCCCGATTCGCGTCACCTCGTCGCCGCGCAGTGGAGTTGGAACAGCACCCCGCGCGGCCGGCTGACGTGTCGCGCGATGACGAACTTGGGGGCGGACGTGTGGTCGGTCGACGTGGACCGACGCTTTCAGGACCCGCCGCTGTTCCTTCCGGGCGGGGATAGGTTCGTGATGATCGAGTGGTGGGTCGGTGTGGGCACCGAGTACGGGCCGATCTTCGTCACGCGCGACACCAACACCGGCGAGACGGTTGCCGATGTTCGGCGGTCCTACCGGGATCGCGACCGTGTGTACGAGTTCCCCGTCATCTCCGCCGACCGCCGGTTGCTCGCGGCGCGCAGCGGGGCGCGCGTCGCGGTGTACCGAACCGACGACTTCGCGCTGCAACCCGCGGCCGTGAAGAACAACAACCGGAAGCACTTCACCGGGGTCGCGTTCCATCCCTCCGGGCGCTACCTCGCGGCGACGAGTAACGACGAGACGGTGAAGCTGTACGACACGACGACGTGGGAGGTCGCGCGCACGTTCACGTGGGACATCGGGCGGATGCGGAGCGTGGCGTTCTCGCCCGACGGCACGCTGGCCGCGGCCGGCAGCGATACGGGCAAGGTCGTCGTCTGGGATGTGGACGTGTGACGCGAAGGGCTAGCGCGCGTAGGGACGGCCCTCGGGTTGGAGCAACTCGACCGGGTACACCGGGCCGCCGGCCGCGACGAACGCGAACAGCTCCGCGACCTCTGCGCCGCGCAGCGTGTAGTTCGGCAGCTCGTCCAACGCCACCCACGTCGCGCCCAGCGATTCGTCGTCCGGTTCGGACTTGGGCGGGGTGTCGTCGATCGGTTCGGCCAAGAAGATGACGCGCATGCGCGCCCCGGCCGGGCTGGGCGAGTACTCGACGCGGATCACCCCGGTCACGCGCACCGGCACCCCGGACTCTTCGCGCGTCTCGCGCACCGCGGCCTCGGCGAACGACTCCCCGGCCTCGACCCGGCCGCCGGGCAGGTACCACGGCTGGCCGTACTTGCTCTCTTGCACGAGCAAGAAGCGGTCGCCCTTGCGCACGACCGTGAGTGCGAAGCACCACGTCGGGATCGGCTCGCGCGGCATGTGCGGTTCCTCAGCGCCGGAGAGGGACGGCGCACCGGCACGCTACCACCGTTCGCGCGCGCCCGCAAGGGGCTGGCGCGTTGCGTCGGCGCGCGCGGCGGGGTACAACCAAAAGCCCCCACCCCGGAGCGCTCCCATGCCCACCCCGACCCGCCGGCGCGTGCTGCAAGCGGGCGCGGGCCTTGCCGCCGCGCCTGCGCTCGCGTCCGCCGCCGAACCCGCGCCCGATCCCTACGCCGCGCTCGGGCTGCCGCGCGTCATCAACGCGGTCGGCACCGTGACCGCGCTCGGCGGGTCCGTCATGCCGCCGGAGGTCGTCGCGGCGTGGGCCGAAGCCGCGCGCCGGTTCGTCGATCTGGGTGCGCTTCACGACAAAGTAGGCGCGCGCGTCGCCAAGTTACTCGGCACCGAAGCCGCGTGCGTCACCACCGGCGCGGCCGGGGCGCTCACGCTCGGCGCGGCGGCGGCCGTTACCCGCGGCGACCCGAAGCTGATCGCCAAACTGCCCGACACCGCCGGGGCGCGCAACGAGATCGTCATCCAGAAGGCGCACCGCAGTTGCTACGACAACCAACTCACCGCGGTCGGGGCCAAGTTGGTCGAAGTCGAGACCGCGGCGGACGTGGCGAAGGCCGTGTCCGACCGCACGGCGCTGCTGTTCTTTATGAACGTCGCCAGCGCCGCGGGGAAGCTGCCGCGCGACGAGTGGGGCGCGCTCGCGCGGCGGCACAAGGTTCCGGCGCTCATCGACGCCGCGGCCGACGTGCCCCCGGTCGCGCGCGTCGCCGAATACGCCAAGCTCGGCTTCGACCTGATCGCGCTCAGCGGCGGCAAGGCCATGCGCGGCCCCAACGACACCGGTCTGCTGCTCGGCTCCGCGGACCTGATCGCCGCCGCGAAGCGAAACGCCAACCCGAACTGCGGCACCATCGGCCGCGCGCTCAAGGTGGGCAAGGAAGACATGGTCGCGCTGTGGGCCGCGGTCGAACGGTTCGCGAAGATCGACCCGGACGCGGAGCGCAAGGAACTTGAGCGCCGCATCGCGGTGATCGAGGCCGCGGTGAAGAACCTGCCCGTCGAGTGCGCCCGCATCACCCCGGAAATCGCCAACCACTACCCGCACCTTCAGATCGCGTGGGACGAGAAGCGCCTGCGCGTCTCGCCCGGAACGGTCACGAAGGCGCTCGCGGACGGCGACCCCTCGGTGCGCATCGGCCGCGTCTCCGGCACCGGCGACAAAGGCATCCTGTTCGCGGTCCACACGCTGCAAGACGGCGAAGCGGAACAGGTGGCGAGGGCCGTCGCCCGCATCTTGGGCGACGCCGGCAAGCTGAAGTGAGCTATCTTTGTTCGTAGTGACCTGCTTCAACGGGTCACGGCTCAGTGACCTTCGCGGTACGCCCCCGCGCCAAGACCCGCTGAAGCGGGTCACTACGAGCAGCCGGAGGCGCGCGTGATCGCGGCGAACGTCGCCAGTTTCGACATCGAAGAGCACCACCGCATCGAGGCCGCGGTCGGGCTGACCGTGCCCGCGGACCTCAAGGCGGACTACGCCGCGCGCATGGAAACCTGCACGCGCCGGCTGCTCGACCAGCTCGCCGCGGCCAACGCCCGCGCCACGTTCTACGTCGTGGGCGAGATCGCCCGCACGCACCCGAAGCTGGTCGCCGACATCGCCACCGCGGGGCACGAGGTCGGCTCGCACAGTTGGGACCACCGCCGCGTTCACCGCTTCGACCCCGCGGGCTTTCGCGCCGACCTGCGCTCGAGCAAGGACGCGCTCGAACAGGCCGCGGGCGCGCCCGTGGTCGGGTTCCGCGCGCCTACGTTCAGTGTGATGAAGGAAACCGGCTGGGCCATCGATGTGCTGGCCGAGTGCGGGTTCGAGTACGACAGCTCCATCTTCCCGGTGCGCCACGACCGCTACGGCGTGCCGGACGCGCCGCGCGGTCCGTTCCTCGCGGTCGGGCGCGAGCGCGAGATTCTGGAACTTCCGCCGCTCACGTACCGCGCGCTGGGGCTGAACCTGCCGGTCGCCGGCGGCGGCTACTTCCGCTTGTTCCCGCTGTTCATGATGAGGGCCGGGTTGCGACAGGCCGCGCGCGCGACCCCGCCGCGCGTCGGCATGTTGTACTTCCACCCGTGGGAGTTCGACCCGACGCAGCCGCGGCTGCCGCTCAAGCGGCTCGCGCGGTGGCGTACCTACGTGGGGGTCGGGCGCACGACCGCGCGCCTCGGCGCGCTGTTGAAGGGGTTCACATTCCGCCGCGCCGTCGATGTGGCCCGCGACCTGCGAGCCAGCGGCGCGGCGTTGCCGCGATTCACGTTGGTGTAGCTCACTCCGTCTTCGGCGCGTCCTGCTCGCTCTTCTCGTCCGTCTTCGCGCCGCGGCGCTTGAGGCCGTAGCCGGCGGCGGCGGCCAGACCGATCAGCGCGCTGACCATCGTGGCGGGTTCGGGCACGCCGTTGGGCGGGGGCGGGGGAAC
>Ga0194132_10005142_pt1 | contig 21536 bp, 21 predicted proteins | sample TA2KigOf80mmetaG_FD_148612 | JGI IMG/M metagenome (GOLD analysis project Ga0194132, IMG submission 148612) | Freshwater microbial communities from Lake Tanganyika, Tanzania - TA2015054 Kigoma Offshore 80m | ecosystem: Environmental > Aquatic > Freshwater > Lake | place: Tanzania: Lake... | reverse complement strand
CTGGTACAGAATATTTATCACAAAAGACCTAGATGGAAATGCTAGACTAAACTAGTTTATCAGTTTGGTTAATTTAGTACTGATATGATAAAATGAAATGTTGAAAACAAAAGATATTGTCGTAGGACTGGGCGAAATAGGTAAACCGATTCTAAAACTTATTTCTAAGGCAACAATAGTTGTAGGATATGACAAAAATCCAAAACTATCTAATGCTATACAATTTAAAAAATATCAGTCCATAAAAACTCGCTTTCTACACGTGTGTATACCATACAATGAAAAATTTACCAAAAATGTTGAATTACTTTCTGAACAATTTAACCCGAAAGCAATAGTTATTCATAGTACAATCAGCCCATTTACAACAAAAAATCTACAAGAAAAGCTACCAATACCTGTCATCTATAGTGCAACAAGAGGAGTTCACAAAAGAATGCTCTTTGACCTACAGCGCTATACTAAGTTTTATGCTCTAGAACCGAATGTTCTTGGTGGAAAGACAATGTCTGCAGAATATTCAAAATTAATGCAAAAGTGCGGTGCAAAAACAAAAAAAATGACAAACCCAGTAACACTGGAACTGGCAAAAATAATATGTGATACATCATATCTTGGTTGGCTGATTAACTACGCACAGATAAGTAACATGATTGCGATTCAACATGGCGTTAATTATGATGAGATGTGGTCGTTCTCAGACGAAATTCACAAATGTCTAGGAAACAGGCCTAAAATGTTCCCTGGATATATTGGAGGTCATTGTGTGATTCCTAATCTTGATCTTATGCATAATCAAACACTAGATTTGATTAAAAAAATGAACAACACTTATACAAAAAAAGTCAAAAATGCAAAAACAATTGCCAAAAAATATGGTGCCAAACTTGATCGGTAATTTATCAAATCCTTACATATACTCTTACCGCATCGACAAAATTTTTTGCAATTTTATCCCAACTAAATGAATTCTCTACAAATTTTCGTCCTTCTATTCCCATTTGTTTTGCCAAGTCTTTGTCTTCAAATAATATTGATAATTCATTGATAAGATCAGTATAATCGCCCTCCTTTACTAAAAACCCAGTTTTCTTGTCCGACATCATCTCACCAACTCCACCAACATCTGTTGCTACCACTGGTTTCTCCATTAATTGTGCTTCTTTTAGAGTCAGAGGGGCCAAATCCATACCTGTTATTAATGCGTAAATGTCGATGCCACTTAGATATTCTCGTACTTTATCTGGATACTCTAGTCTACCAATCCACTTGAAGTTATTGTATACTCCTAATTCCTTTAGGATATGTTCCCTGTATGGACCATCTCCTGCCCAATAGAATGTGATATGAGGCATTTTTTCTAACACGTTTTTTAAAATCAACATCTCCTTTGTCTTTCCCCACCAGTTTGCATCTTGTAATAACCCTACACAAGGATGTTTTAGCTCCATCGGTTTGACTGGATACCAATGTGATGCATTGATGCCCTCAAAAAACACACTAGTGGGAATATCTGGGTGATGTTCTTTGATAACCCCTGTCAGGTAATCACAAATCGGCAAAATCATTGTGGCACCGCTAAAACATTTTTCAGCAATCCTATTTCTAAACCAAATTATAAGCCTAGAAAGCGGTCCCTTGTAGAGTGTTTGTTTAGCATAAATTATCTCTGACCAGTAATGACCTCTTAAGAGTACGAATAATGGTATTTTTGATTTTATTGTAGCGACACCAAAATGTGTTTGTCTATCAACAAATACTGCATCTGGTCTGAACTCCGCAATTAATTTTTTAAATTTCTTATTTCCAAAGAACCAATCTCCGATATTCCTACTTGGAAATCCCCCACTATAATCAATATCTTTTATCAATTTACATTCTATGCCTAATTTTGATACTGTGTCAGCAAAATCCTTCATATGAAAGAATTTTCCCTTACTCCCATACGCTATTAATAATCTCATTTTAACATGATACCAACTTCTATGCATTAAATTTCTTTCAGTAATACAATTCAAAATTATAAGTGAAATTGATATACTGGTATAGAAATACTCGACTGTGAGAAAGGACATAGGTTTTAGAAGCTGGTATTATCTAAGAATTGGTTGGAGTACATACTTTGCATTCATTTTTGCTGCAATCAACACATTAACTGTCACATATTATCTTGCAATTGAAAATTACTCAATCCTCAAAGAAGTTTTTCCATCCTTCGAACTATATGTTTTAGCAATCGCAATTATTGGAATTCCGATTCTAACTTTCACAGGTTATGCTCATTATAAAAAAACCAAAGCATTTAGATCAGAAGCTGATGTGTGGATAGAAAGTAATCCCTATCCAGCAAGATGGCTTGTGAACTCTGAAATAACTTTGGAATTAAACCTCAAATTAACTGAAGCAATAATTAAACTCCTGAAAAATGAGAAATTAACCGACGATCAGATAAAGGAACTTTCTGAGATGCAACTAAAATTTTCTAACCATATTAAGACACGAACAATTGATAATGATAAAGATAAAGAATTATTTCCACGTTAAAGATGACAAAAATTGAGGTTGGAGTAATTGGTGCAGGTGGAATATCGTCTTCAGTCCATTTACCATTACTTACATGTATTGAAAATGTTAGCATAAAATTCATTGCAGATACTTTTGATCCTCTAGATCTAGCTAAAGTTTACAACACGAAATCTATTCAAATATCTGATATATCCTCATTACCAAGGTGTGATGTTGTAGTACTAGCAATTCCGGTTGGAGCCAGAGAAGAATATATTCGAGAGTTTTCGAAAAGAGACACAGCAATTTTCACTGAGAAACCTTTTGCGACTACTTTAGAATCACACAATCAATTTCTACAAATGTCCAATAAAATATCATGTAATTATATGAGAATTTTTTATAACTCAACAAGACAGATAAAAAATATTATATCTTCTAAACTGTTTGGTAGTTTAAAAAAAGTTACTATTACAGAAGGTGGTATTGTTGGAAAAACTAACAGAGGAAAAAATTCCTATCAAGCTGATCCAAAACTGAGTGGCGGTGGAATACTGATGGAAGCTGGTTGTCATACATTTAGTCAACTCGCTTTTATTTTTAATGATATCTCGGTGCGTCAGGCAAAAGTTATTTGGCAAGATGATTTTGATGTAGATGCACAAGTAACTTTTGACGTCTTAGATAACCCAACCCATATAGACTATCATATATCATTGATAAAACCTGTTGAATCTATATCTAAATTCTTTTTTGAACATGCAGTGGTAAGCTTTAATCATCTCATACCAAACTCTGTCTTTACCGTCTCTGATTATCATAATAGAAATCAGTTAATTCTTAATCAATGCGATGAATTTGCAGATACATTTGCTCAAGCATATTATTTGAAATGGAAATCATTTTTTGATAATTTATCATCAAACAAAACCTTCGATACAAAATTTGAAACATCGATGGTGACTACGCAATTGATTACTGAGATATTTCGGAAATCTAGGCCCACATGAGACTTGCACTAATCGGCGCAAATGGGAATGTCGGAACAGAACTCTGCTTTCTACTTAGAAATGACATTGAGCTTAAACCGATTATTAGAAATAAACTAGGAGCAATTTTCCTGAACCACCATGGATTCAAATGTACAATAGCTGATATATCTAGAAAAGAAGATGCAAAAAAAAATCTCTCAGATGTAGATGTTGTAGTGATCTCCTCCTATGCGACAGATCCTTTCACGGGCTCTCAAACTCAATCCAGTAAGTTAATTAATGAACAATTAATAAAAAACTCGATTAATTTTTCAACGAAGAATGCCACGATTATTTATTTTAGTACCATTCGAGCTTTTTCCCATAAAATAGACCATCAAACATCAAGATTCTGGACAAGACCTGCTTATGATAAAGAAAAAAAACATTTAGAGCATGTATTGCTTTCTGAGTGTAAGAAAAACAATAAGAGTGGATTTACATTCCGAATTGGTCATGTATTTGGCGATAATCAACCCAGAACCAAAGAAATCAAACGAATATTCTCAAAGAAAAGAGTCTCGGTACGAGCATGCCCTGAAAGAAAATCTAACATTGTGCATACTCTGACAATAAAGGATGCGATATTGCGATGTCTTGATCCTCAAATCAAAAACGGCGTATACTCAGTTGTTAACAATCCTCAATGGACATGGAAGGATGTGTTTGAATATTATAAAAATAAGGAAACTATGATCGATTATCTGCCTGTCAAAACCGCAACTAGAAATTCTAGCGATCTATTGTGGAAAATACTAAAAGCGAATAAAAAATATCTTGCGCCACTAAGATATTACATACCAAGTAAATTTGATAAAATGATTCAGAAAAAACTAGCAGTAAAAAGAATGATGTTTGCCATTGATAGTTTAAAAAAAGATGATAGTTACTATTCAAGTGAATTTGATTATGAACCAATTCCAGGACCATTTATACCGGGTCTTCACAACACAATTAATCTATTGAAAAATCACTCTTTACATGTTTTTGATATAGAATCAAGTGATGAACATACAAAAATACTTGAAGATTGAATATTGAAGGTGTTGTAATGAAATCAAAAAAAATCATTTTTTTTACGCTTCTAGCCATCACAATTTTTTTTATTGGTTATATTGCAGGTTCTAATGAACTTCCGTTCAATAATACATTGAAAATATTGTATAGAGATGCTATTCAAATGAGTAATAATGAAAAATTTGAATATATAGATCCATTTTTTTATAAAACAAATGTCAGCTCATTAATAGATATCAAAACTGAACAAGATATCATAGAAAAGAGAAAAAACTTAATTGAATTTATTTGGAAAGACAATGGATTTTCATATCAAGAATTGCCTACAAAAATTGAAACCAACATATCTGATGAACAATTTAATAAATTAACAAATCTCGAACGAATTGATAGATACACTGTATCTATGGATCATGGTGTAAACTCGACGGCCTATTTCTTTCTAGCAAATGAAAAAAACAACAAATTGGTAATCTATCATGAAGGACATGGCGGTCATTTTATAAGAGGTTACGATACGATTGCCACTCTTCTAGAGAATAACTATTCTGTAATCGCATTTTCAATGCCTTTACTTGGAACAAATAATCAACCTGAAATAGAAATACCACATCTTGGTAGAATAAAACTACAAAATCATAATAATCTACAATTTTTGGATAATGATGAATTCTCATCTATAAAATTTTTCTTACATCCAATAGCTGTTAGTTTAAACTATCTTGACAAAACATATAATTTTGATACTTATTACATGGTTGGAATTTCAGGTGGTGCTTGGACAACAACATTGTATTCAGCTATTGATGACAGAATACAAAAAAATTATCCTGTAGGTGGCCCATTACCATTATTCCTGACGATAAATGTGCCTGGTAATGAAGGAGACTATGAACTAAATCTCCCAGAACTCTATAATGAAGCTAACTTCTTGGAATTGTTTATCATGGGTTCATATGGGAATGGTAGAGAACAACTCAAAATACTAAACAAATACGACTCATGTTGTTATTATGGTATATCATATCAAGTTTTTGAAGATGATGTAAAACAAGTTATGAGAGAATTAGATAATGGTTCGTTTGAAATTTATTTAGATACAACACACAGAGAACATAAAATTTCTGAGACCGCACTAAATCTAATTCTAAACTCTATGCAAAATTAAAATGACTAGCAAAATCAAAATTGCGTTTATTTATAACCCTACTAGCCCGTTCCTAACTGGAAATCATTTTGATAATACAACATATTTCTTTTTTATGCATGCATTAAAAAGAAACAAAAAAATGGATGTGACCTACTTTTCAGCTGTAGAAAAATTTGATACACAACAATTAAAGGGAAAATACGACATAATTTTACTTCCTGATAATTTCATCGAAGGTAGCCCGCATATTTTAGATGGGATTGATACAGTTAACATACCTGTGATTTCTAGAGTCGGTGATCCGCACGATGCAAGACGAAAAGGGAAGATCTCATATAATAAAAAATTTAAAATAAATTATTATTTTAATTTTATGAGCGATAGCTATTTTCATAAATTTTATCCATCAGAGTTTAAATACAAAACAATTATCTTTGGCCTCGAACCCGCTCTCTATGAAAATCCCAAACCTTTTTCCCAACGAATAAAACATAAAATCATAAACTCAGGGGCTGTTGGGAAAATATCTCTAAAATCAAGAGTAGCAAATAGAGTACTGAACCCAAAAAGATCCAGTTGGTATTTTTATAAACTACGAACCCTTTGCAACACTCTTTCTTACGTCGATTATAATCCGATGAATAATGGAAGGTATATCTATGATAATTATGTTGAAATGTTATACAACTATCGTGGTGCAATAGCTGCTACGACATACTATCCAACCATAAAATACTGGGAAATACCAGCATCTGGATGCTTAACTTTCATGGAAATAACTAAAAAAAATGATGGAGAATATTTGGGATATGTTGATGGTAAAAATGCAATCTTTATCGATGAGTCAAATTATAACAAAAAATTTTCAGAGTTTTTACAAAACCCTGATGACCCACATTGGGAGCAAATAGCCAAAAACGGGAGAGAGTATGCACTTGCAAATTTCTCAAACGACAAAGCTACTGATAAGTTAGTTCAATTAATGGAAGAGCTAATTTGAAAATCCAAACTCTTGAAGAGTTTCTTTCTTCTTTAAATGTGAAAATCCCAAAAATTGAACAATTCACTGATTTGGCAGATATGACCGCATTGTTTTATGATCAGTCTAAAAATAGATTCATTCATCTCAATCATGAACGTGGTTTACTGCTTTATGCACTTATTTCTAAATTTAAACCAAAAAACATCTTGGAGATTGGTACTGCTTCTGGTTATGGGACATTGTCCATGGCTTGGGCAATGTCGGATAATAACATAGATGGTAAAATCTTTACAATAGATCCTATTCCCATTTCTAAAAAAACTCAAAGATCGTTAAACGATCACTCAAATAAAGGACAAAGAGTTGAGAATATCTCCGTAGAAGAAATTTGGAAGAAAGTTGCAAAGCAAGATTGGCTTGACAAAATCGTTACACTGTGTGGCTATTCTGGTGAAGTAATGAGGACAAAAGATTTACCAAAATTTGATTTTGCATATATAGACGGTGCACATTTTTTTGAAGCAGTCAAACATGATTTCTACTCGATTATCAATAATGCAGCAGATAAGTTTGGAATATTATTTGATGACTATGTAGATCGACCTCAATATGGAATAAAAAAATTAATTGATGAAGAAATCTCAAAGAATTTTGATGTCACTTTAATCAAGACTGATACTAACAATAATCTTACAGAAATACTTTCGTTGAATGATCCAATTTATGGAATGTGTTGGATTCACAGCAGCTCTTTAACACAACCATTTTCAGAAATCTATCCAAAAAATCAAACTGGTAAATATATTGAAAAATATCTACGATTTGAAAAAAGATTGAAAATACGCTATGAATTAAATAAAAAACTCCCGTTTATAAAAAATACAAGATTTCGATTCTGGAAATAAGTTTATCGAAAAAACTCTGTATTGAATTTTTGTCTAACATAATGAATAACACATATCAATTTAAAATTAAATTATAAGTAGCTTACTTTGGAGTACTGTACTTGAATATTCTTTTCATTCTTATGGACTCTTTTAATCATAATTCGTGTATTGGAAAGAACAAAAGTTCAATCACACCAAATCTGGATGCATTAATCAGACGTGGGACCTACTTCTCGCAAGCAGTTACCTGCGCACCAATAACAGTACCATCCATTTCAAGCATATTCACTGCTCAGTATCCATTTGAATCCACAACTTTGGATAATAATCTGTTTAACCTATCTTTAGACGTACCAAACTTTATCGACAAATTAAGTGATGTTGGATATTCTACGTATGCGGTGTTACCGGGAGGCATATCGCATACCAATATACCAAAGAAATTCTCCGACGGAATCTATTATTATAAATCGTTTGCTACACTTTATGACGGAATCGGAAATGAAATTGTTAACAATCTAAACTCAAAGTCAATGAAAACACCTTGGTTTTATTACATTGAATTACAAGATCTTCATGGACACGCTGAGTTTGTTCTGAGCAATGGTCCCTCAGAATTCAAGAATAAAAAATATGGCAAAAACCAATATGAAAGAATGGTATCAATGGTTGACATTTGGTTAGGAAAGATTGTTAACTGTATTAATTTTGATAATACGATTGTCGTAATCACAGCTGATCATGGATCCGCGTTTGCAGAATATACAACAAAACTTGAACAGTATGAACAACACACAAATAAAATAAGATCTCATAATCCAAGCCTGGTTTACAAATCAGCTCATAAGATCATAACCAAATTTCCAAAGTCTCTAAACCCATTAAGAAAAAAGCTATCTGAGATCTATACTGATAATAAAAATACACACCTTCAAGACAAATTGAAATTAGAATTACATGAAATCGATAAACTAGAACTCAATCCTTATGAAAAAAGATTGATGCAGAACTCTGTAATAAGAGTCCCGCAACCATTTGATGAGCATTTTAGAATACCATTGATATTTTCAGGTGGAGTAATTCTGAAAAATAAAGTAATCCATCAACAAGTACGTAGCGTAGACATATTCCCGACACTCTTTGAGATATTAAACCTCCCAAAAATTGAAAAAACTAGAGGTCAGAGTCTTCTCTCAATTATGCAAGATCAAGCCATTAACGAATCTATAGCATATCTTGATAGCGCAGCTTTGAGAAAAGAATCCAAATACAAAGATACAATTGGTGTTCGTACATCAAATTTCAAATATTTCCGAGACAGAACAGATGAGAAAAAAGATATTCATCTATTTGATCTGCATAATGATCCTCTTGAAGAAAATAATATCTGTGAAGTTCGAACCGATGTGGTTGCAGAAATGGAATTACAACTAGCAACAATACAAAATAATAAGAATTTCTCATTCAAAAAAACAAAAGTTTTAACAGATGATGAAGTTCAAAAAGCAAAAGACATTCTCAAAACTTTGGGATATATCTAAATCCTTTTTTGTAAAACAAGAAAGATTCGTTTTGGAACATTGATTGGATATTCTGAATCAACCATGCGATCTTCTAAAACTTTAAAAAATTTTTCAAGAATTTTTTTTTTTATGTTAAAAACGTCTGGAACTACTACATCAAGTGCTTGACTTTCGAAGAGAAGAATCCCATTATTGGTCAAATGTAAAGAGATCTTTCTGATATATTCTTCAAAGCTAATTTTTGTATTATCATCAATTGTAGAATCATTTGCAAAAGATAATACAAGATCAAATTTTTTTTCAGAGTTGAATTTTTCAAATTCTGTATTGTGGAATGTAACATTATTAATACTCAAAAATTCTTTTGTGTCGTTAGCTATTGCAACTAAATATGGATTGATCTCAACACCATCTACATTTTTGACAAATTTGGATAAATAAAGAGAAAAAAATCCACAGTTACTACCTATATCTAATGTGGTTTTGTCCTTTGAAAGATGTTTTCTGATGTCGTATCTCTCAAATCTCTTCTCAGTAGGCCTGCAGCCTACTATACCTATTTCGTCAAAGCCTTGGTAGAACCCCTTCTCTTGCGCATAAATGAAGCTCTTCCATTTCTCAGATTGTTCGTCTAAATGCTTCTCTAATTTGTTGTGCAGGCTCTCAAGATTCAATTATAATATACGTCACTTGTAGAATATATCTAATTTCTGCTGTAAATTCAAAGTTTTTTTAACTCTTATTTTGGAACAATTAATATGACACATGTAAATTATAATTACACAAACGAAAATCTTCTGACCAAACCACAAAAATATCATCTAAGCTTATTTTTCGGATTAGAATTTTTATCAGCATATGTGGAAAACAGAAGAAAAAAAATCATCAATTTCCCAAAAACATCTATTCTGATAGAAGAAGAACTAATAGCGAAACTTAATTTAAAATATTATGAGAACTATGGTACAAAAAAATTATCTAAATATGAATCGACATCTCTGCTTTCTTGGATTCTATTTCATCTCATTACATCAGCAGACAATATAATCCTTGAATATTATATTACATTGTTAGTAAAAAAATTTGAAATAAAAAAAAGAATTCATTCTGTTTATTCAAATGAGTTGAAAGAACTATCTGATGATTTTACAATTCTGCACAACTATTTGTTATTATCACTGATTTGTATTATAAAATATGAACGCACATTAAATCTCAAGTTTCTAAACACTGCATTAAAGATCAACGATGTTCTGTGCTCACAAACAAATCAGGTTATTAATTCAATTGATACTGATTCTTTTGTCTATTCTTTGGAAAAAGAAATTTCATGCATAAAACAACTATGTGAAACAATGAAGATAAGATTTGAAAAATGAATCTAGGAATAATATTAACACCAGATACGCGCTCGAAAGCCTACATCCAGAAGCTAATTTCTAATTCAATAAAACTTAATGAAATAATTTTCATGAATGATGGAAGAGTAGAACAAAATTATGTAAAAGATGTGATTAGTGAATCACGTAAATCTGGCTTTGATATATCAAAATCAGTAAAGCAAACACTGCTAGAAAATAATTGCAAATTCAAAGAATTTAATTTTATTGATATAAATAATCTCTCTTTGGTTGAGTACATATCCAATACTAAGATCGATTTTCTCATATTCACTGGGGGTGGTATTTTGAGGGAATCTATACTGAATTCTGGTCCAAAATTTGTTCACTTTCATCCTGGAATCGTTCCACACTATAAGGGAAGCACGTGTTTCTATTATAGCATAATACGTGACAATAACGTAGGTGTGACCTGTTTTATTATGAATAATGGTATTGATACTGGCGATATTGTCTATCAAAGAGTTTTTCCTAAACCAAACCATGTTTATGTAGATGATATCTTTGATCCTTTTGTAAGATCTGAAACTCTGATCTATGTTATTAAAAATCAATTACTTGAAAAAGGAAAATTTAAACAACAAAATCCAAACGAAGGTGAAACATATTACATAATTCATCCGGTAATGAAACACATAGCAATACTAAGCTGCACACATTAACGATTAAGCCATTTTAATAATTCGTTTTTTAGTTGTGTTTCAATCAATAATCCACTTCCATACAGATTTGTTGTCTCATACTTATCGTTAACTAAATCATACAATTCAAATTTATCAGTAGTTTTATTATAAATTATTTTATGTGTGTCTGTTTTAGCACAAAAAACATTTGATTCTTCTGGAGATGGGTGTGGTCCATGCAATGCTCCGGTTTCTGTAAATGTCATTTTCCTGTCAAATGGTTCTTTGATATCTTCTGATAAATATCTGAAAAAGCTTTTTCCAAGAAGCTTAAGATCATTAATTCCGCATATGTCTAGAATGGTTGGAAGAATATCTATGGTGCTGATTAGATCGGAGCGTTTCTTACCCTTTATGATTCCTGGACCAACAAAAAGATAGAATGTACGTATAGTTTCTTCAAAAGTAAAAGATCCATAGTTTCGTTCACCAAATCTCTCGCCTATACCAGTTCCATGATCAGTAAAATATACAATTATTGTATCGTCTGACTTTCCCCAGTTTTCAATGGAATCCATTATTCTCTTTGCATAATCTCCAGCTTCCTTGAATACCTCGTCAAATTTTTCTAGATTACTATGCTTACTATCGTAAAATCTACTATCATTCCATTCGTATTTCTTTAGTACCTCTGACACAGTAACTGTGTGAATTCTGGAAAATTGAAGAAAACTAAAGATCGGCTTGTTACCAGCTTTTTCAAATGTAGTTTTTAAAAGTTCAACATGTCGCGCAGAAATATCCTCATTATACTCATCATATGCCATACGCAAGTTGTATCCTCTAGGTGATAGAACTTGGTCAGTTATGAGTGCCCTAGATGTAAAATACCCTTCTTTTTGCAGTATTTCTGGCAGCACCGGCACATCGTCTTTTAGCTTTAATACTTTGTAGTAACCATTAACACCGTTCTCCTTTCCGAACAATCCAGTAAAAATCACATTGATTGCGCCAAAAGTATATGGCATTGCAGCAGTCACATTATCAAATAATATACCTTTTTTTTGTACTTCTTGAAATTCTGGTGACACGTGTAGTCTGTCTTGTCTTGCACCGTCTAGTAAAACAAAAATCAGATTTGGTTTTTTCATAATCTGGGTATAAGAAGCACCATTTAGTAACTTTGTGTATGAATAAACTGATTGTCCACCCTTATTTAGAACGAATTATTGCCTCTGCAAATTGCTCTTGCAGATTTTCCTTGGATTTTATGTAAGATACCAATGTTGCAATACTATACGGGAAATGAATTTGATCACCATATTGATAGTTAAACTGTGAGCTGTTTAATTTATACAAATTTAATCACGATACGTGTCTGTTAGTTAGCAAATCTATAAAATATTTGTTATATTTTGTAACAAGCATAATATAACTATTTTTTAGAAGATCATGTAGCTAGATTTTCCAAAAGACAACCTCCTTAATTATTTGCCAACTAAGAGATGCCCCAACACGTAATGAGTTCATTTTTCGCACTCCACCTATTCTTTTGCCTTCATTTCCACTAATCTCACATATTTTTTGCCTTTTTTTTAGCCCCCTTATACTCATTTGTTGGGTTGATGTCATATCCATGGCATCAAATTTTATTTCTAACATTGCTTTTCTAGTGATTATCCTACTTTCGTTTAGCGTGTCAGTGTAATGGCCTCCAAAAATGATATTGACCAGAAATGTGAACATTCTATTTCCAAAACTATCTATTATTCCTGCATCTAGATTAATCGAATTTTTAGTAAATCTTGAAATTATTACCTGATCGTATCCCTCTGCAATCTTTTCAATCAGACTTGGTATTTCGTCTGGTGAATGATTACCGTCGGGACCAAATATGACAATATTATCTGCATGGCTAGCGTTAAAACCTGTCAGTATGGCACCACCATGTCCGCGTACTTCTTGAATTATGACTCTAAAACCCATTTTTTTAGCCTCTTCTATAGTTCCATCAGTAGATCCACCGTCAACAACTATGATGTCGTTGACCCATTCTCTTTTCACCAATGGCATTATTTTTTTAAAACCCTCAATTTCATTGAGTGTGAGAACTATTAGATCAGTAGACATAAAAATTATATTTTTATTCAATATATAGTGATTGCTTGTTCATTAATCTAATGACTTACTTTCCTGCTGTTTAACAAACCACTTAATTGTGTTTTCTAGCCCATCTTTCAACTTCACTTGAGGCTTGAAGCCAATTTTTTCTTCTGCTCGTTTATTGCTTACACATCTTCGTGGCTGCCCATTAGGTTTTGAAGTATCCCATTTTATTACACAATGAAAGTTCATTAAAGCAGATATCATGTTTACCAGATCTTTGATCGAGATCTCTTCTTCGGAACCGAGATTTAATGGAACAGATTCATCATATCTTTCTGCTGCCAGTAACGTGCCTTTTGCCGCATCTTCTACATACAGAAAGTCTCGTGTAGGTGATCCATCTCCCCACATTGTAATTGTATCATTGTTAGCCTTTTTGGCATTATAGATCTTTGAGATTAATGCTGGAATCACATGAGAAACAACAGGATCAAAGTTATCGCCTGGTCCGTATAGATTAGTTGGTACAAGTACAATTGATTTGAGATCGTATTGTTGTCGATAAGCCTGAGACTGCACAATGAGCATTTTTTTTGCAAGTCCATAAGAAGCATTTGTTTCTTCTGGATATCCATCCCAAATATTATCTTCATAGAATGGGAGTGATGCAAATTTCGGATAGCTGCAAACCGTTCCTAATGCAATTATTTTTTCAACATTTGCTTTTTTAGACTCATGAATTATCTGTGTGCCCATCATTAAATTATCATAAAATACATCTGCGGGTTTTGACTTCATTAATGCAATCCCACCAACGGTTGCAGCAAGATGAAAGACAATATCTATATCTTTAACTATTTTTTTACAATTTGAGTTAATTCGTAGATCACAATCTTCAGAGTGTGGGATTACAATACACTTGGCTCTTTTTTTTTGTAATTCTTTTACCACATAAGAACCTAAAAAGCCATTACCACCAGTTACAAGCACATTCTTTTTAGTCCAATCTATAGATTTGTTAGAATAAACCATTGCGATCTTTTCTGTACGATGCAGCCCAACCTTTGAACGGAGCCTTAAATTCGGTACTATTGTTTTTCATCCATTCGATAGTCATTCTCAGTCCATCGTTTATACTAACTTCTGGCTTCCAACCAAGTAGTCTTGATGCTTTTCCATAATCACAAACAAGAGAATCAACATCGTACGGCCTGAATCTAGATGAATCAATCTTCATAGTTATCTCCTTGGAAAGTAACTCCGATGTCATTCTTACAAGATCTTTGACTGCCACCGACCTCTCACTTCCGATATTTATTGTTTCACCCACAACTCCATCCATTACTAATGATGAGATTATTCCGCGTGCAGTATCAGAAACAAAAGTCAGATCACGTTTGCTATGTATATTTCCTAATATGATTTCCTTATTGCCTTTGAGGAACTGTCCAATGACTTCAGGAATTACATAAGGCTGTGTGATGTTGGGACCAAATGAATTGAATGGTCTGATTATTACTGCTGGTAGATCATGTTCTTTATGCATTGTATAAACAACACGTTCTCCTGCAAGCTTACTTACTGCATATGTGGAATGAGGAGTTGTTGGATGATTTTCATCCATCGGAGTATAACGAGAACTTCCGTAGATTTCACTTGAAGAAATATGGACGAATCTTTTTGCTATTTTTTCTTTAATTACTGCAAGGGCCAACGTTATACTCGAATTTACATTTACATCAAAGAATTCCATCGGGTAATAATACGAGTCAGGAATAAATGGTAACGCAGCTAAGTGAATCACATATTCTTTATTTTTTACTACATCTTTAATCAATTCGACATTTGAAAGATCGCCTTTAATGAGATTCACATTTGATAGTCCTTTAATGTATTCCTCCTTTCCAGACGTTAGATTATCTAAGATTGTTATTTTGGCGCCTATACTTGATAATTGCTTAGTTATTTCGGAACCAATAAATCCACAACCTCCAGTCAAGAGAATCTGCTTATCTTTCAATATTGAAAACTGATTTGTTGACATTAAACTGAAAGATCCTTGGGCATTATAAATACAATAAGTTTTTAATTTTAGAAAAACGATGTGATATTGAATTTAATGGTATTTTTATTATAAGTACATTGATTTCCATTCTTCTGAAGTAAAAATAACTATGAAGAAATATTTTGAATAGATAAAATAGAGTAAACTATTACAAAAAAGATGAGGCGACCATATCAATTCACAGAAAAAATAACTTACGTGGGCCTGTTAGTCGTTGGTTTCTACAGCGGTATTTTTTAAAGATTCAGTTAATTTAAGACAGACAAATCCTACAAAAACAGCAAACCACAAAGTGAATAGTCTAGATGCTATTGCCAATGCTATTGATGTTGAAAGTGAAATGCCTTGTAATGAAAATAAACCTGCTAAACTTCCTTCTGTGACTCCCAATCCACCAGGAACAAAAGAGACATTTCCAACTATAATTGAAAGCGAATATGCAGCTATTATTTTCATATAATCTAGTACATCAATACCAAAACCTAATAACACAAAATAGATTGCAAATGACTCAATCACCCTATATGATATCGTTAAAAGTGAAGAGATCATAGCAATTTTTTGTTTAGAGGATTCTTTGATTATTTGTTGGGATGAGATTAGTGACTCTGTAATTTTTTTTAGAAATCTAAACTTGCCAAAAATTTTTAGAAATTTATTAAAAATTTTATCTGAATAAACTATATAGAAAATAAAAACTAAGGTGAGGCTAGCCACAATAACAAATGGAGCATAGCTTATACCAAGAAACCACATCCCCAAAATGGCAATAACTAATGTTCCAATCACGTCATAAAATCTCTCCATTACGATTATTGGCACTGAATGTGAGTGCGGGATGTTGAATTTTTCTTTCAATATAAAAGATTTTATCAATTCACCTGATTTGGCCGGACTTATGGCTAATGCAAAGCCAGCAAGATAAATAATAATATTTTTTTTGATTGGTATTTTGATATTATAATTTTTTAATAATACTGTCCATCGGACATATAAAAGAAGCCAACTAGAGAAGATCAGTGGTATGATTAAAAACAAAAATTCTGTTTTAAAGTTTTTAAATTTCTCTGCAACTATTGCTAGATCCGTGAATAATAGAATGATTGAGTAGATTCCTGTACCAGCAATCGAATACAATACTAGTTTTTTTTTAAGATTCATGTTGTTTACTTTATCATGAATCATTCTGGACAGGATTTATATCACTTCTATTAAGTAAAACCTTAAATTATGAAAAAAAGACCTGAATACCTAGCTGTTATACTGTTTTTTGCATCATATCTGATTTTTTCATTCAACATTCAGAATCAGGGGATATACATTGATGAATTATTCCATCATACTTTCGGGATGGTGTATTTTGATAGTTTCGTCAAAGGCGACTTGTTAAATCCATGTATTACTGGTAAAGGGGAATGTTCTATGATTAATTTAGAATGTGCTGGACAAATACAATGGCTAGCCTCTGGAGGATTAATCAAGGGATTATTTGTGGGTCTAGGCGATAATCTTTTTTCACATCACGATCGTATTTATTATGCTGGTTTTGAAACATGCAGGCCAATACATAACAGTCTGGCAGTCCCAGGGGTAAACATTCCAACTCAATCAGAACTGGCAGCAGCTAGATTTTTTTCTCCTATTTTTGGTTCACTAACTGTTGTAGTCACATACATGACAGGTAAATTTCTTTACTCAAGAAATTTGGGATTATTTGCATCACTGATGTTAATGTTTTACAGTCTATGGATGCTACACAGTAGAATACTCACATCAGAAGTATATGTTAATTTCTTTATGATGCTAGCATTATGTGTACTGTTATATTCAACATATTCTAAGAATATAATAAAAACTAAATATCTAATTCTAAGTGCTGTTGTTTTTGGGCTAGCTATCAATACAAAGCTCACAATAATAGAAACAGCACCAGTTTTCATTTTTCTGATATTTTTTAGAAACAATTTAAGAAAATCAATAGATTGGCGTACCATAAAAGAAAAGCTATTCATGCAGAAATCAATTTTATTGACATGTATTTTTATTGCCGTTACATTTGTTACTATAATAAGCACCTTCCCATTTTACTACATAGGCCCCATTGAACAATTAAAACTTCAATATGATGGAATGATAGGATATGGGGGAATAAATGAGCCTTGGAATCCCACAAAGAGTATCTTCATACCAATTGGCAGTGCGTTTAGTGTGACAATTGCACCGCTTTATGACACTTATTATAAACTAGTAGATCCGCAAAACATTCCTATCTCAGCTGTACATGGACATACGTTTACTAGTATACCGTTATCAATCCTGTTTCTTACCGGTTTCATTTTTATTATTCTAAAATTAAAAACAAAGACAATTCTATTATCAGAATTAATGGTATTGGTTTGGTATATCAGTGTCTACATATTCACCTCATTAACAGCAGAATCGTATAATCAATCTAGGTACTTTCTTCCCCTTGCATTTCCAATGATAATAATAGCATCTTATGGATTTCTAAATGTTGTACGTGGTCTTCCTCGCTTTATACAGATATCCTTTGCTATAGTGTCTCTCTCAAGTCACATCATTACTTATTTAATCTTCTGGAGTGATATCTACTTTAACCCACAAAAAATTTGGCGATTACCGCTATATTTTAATCTCCAGAAATCACTGGAAGAATCATATGTCTTAATACTTGGATTAATCTTTGTATTCACGATGATCATAATTTTTCTACATAAATTCAGGAATAAACTATATTGGAATGAAAACGATATTACAAAACATTGAATAGTCTATCGCAGGCAAGCAGTTAATCTTACATTAAGCATATTGACCAGTAACTCATCTTACTACGTCAAATAAAACACTGTTTTTTAATTAGCCATCAATAATTTTTTATTGTATTTTCTATAAACCGAGTTATAATATTTGCGATAAATTTTCTTTTAGATTCATTAATTTCATGATGATTTCCAATTGCAAATGAATTTCTCATAATGTATCTAGAATTTTCCAAATCGCCAGTAACCTTAAATTTAAACAATTTACTTACTGGCTGCTCTACTATATTTCCAGTCATTATAGGCCTGGTCTCAATTCCATTTTTTTCTAAATACCTAACTAGTTCATCTTTAGTAAAAAATTTATTCTTAACAACAGTCAGTGGATAAAAAAGATATGAGTTTTTTCGATCGGGGTTAATCTTGGGAGTTATTATATACTCAGATAGGTTAGAAAATATTCTGTTCCAATATTCTGCATTTTCTATTCTTATATCTACATAATTGTCAAGTTTGGTAATTTGATGAATGCCGAATCCACCCTGTAGCTCAGTCGGTCTAAAATTATATCCAATATTCACAAAAAGGAACCTAGGATCAACATATGGGTGTTTTTTCTCTATTTCTTTCTTCTTAGACATATCTCTAGTCCAACCGAATGCTCTGATTGATTTACCAATCTCGCATATCTTCTTGTTATTTGTAGACACCATACCACCTTCCATTGTTGTAATGTGATGAGACGCAAAAAAACTGAAAGTTGAGATATCTCCAAAAGAGCCTACGTGTTTTCCTTTAAATCTTGCACCGTGAGCTTCACAAGAATCTTCAATCAACCATAAATTATGTTTTTTTGCAATTTTTTTAATCTCAAGAATATCACAAGGGCATCCTAGAAGATGAACTATCATTATTGCTTTTGTTTTATTAGAAATTGCGGATTCAATTTTATCTATATCTATGTTGAAATCATTCAATTTTACATCTACAAAATTTGGAATAGCGCCTACGTTTACTATTGGATACACAGTAGTTGACCATGTTACAGCAGGAGTTATGACCTCATCACCGTAGTCAATTCTGTTCTTACCGAAATATGGATTTGACAGTATGGTTAATGCTAACAAATTCGCAGATGAACCTGAATTAACCATCAATGAGAATTTAGTTCCTATATAGTTCGAGAATAAATCCTCAAATTTTTTAACTTTTTTTCCCATCGTTGTTTGTTTTGTTAATAGAGATTCTAACGCTTCCAGAACTTCATCCGTGCCAAAAGGTGGAACTGCGAGAGGAATTTTTAATTTGTTAGAAAAGAAATTTTTCTTATTTGCTTCTGAGAAATGTTCTTCAATTAACGTTCTAAACTCTTGTAATTTATTTTTGTTCATTTTCATTCAGTTTATTATTATTTTTACGTGTGTATGAACTTATGTTATTATATCACTCTATACAAACTTAAACAGTATCATCTAACACAAATGGTTCATTATTTTTTATACCTACTATTGATATAATATTACATCCCTTTTGTAAATAGCTCTTCAATATGCCAATATTCCACTCTAACTTCTCATTTACGATATTGCTTGCCCAGACATCATCATAGTAATTAAAGCTATCAAATTTTGCAGTAGCTTGTCCGTCTACTGTCAAATAAATAGTATGTCTGGCTTCTACATTTTTTCAATAATGAATCCTGATAGGAATAAAGCTTGTTCATTTTTTACTGTGTACTCATTTATTCCCTCAATGTTATTTATCTTGGTTATCTTACCATCAATTTTGTTCACATCTACTTGGGTAATCTTTTTAGTAAATTCATCTAACTCTTTAATTGTTTTTTTATTAAAATCAGGATCAGAAAAAATATTAGAATTATTTTTTATAAAATAATTTAAAATAACAAATTGTGTATACCAAGTAGCTTCTGAACTATCAAATGATTTAACAGGTAATTTGGTGCAACCAATAACTTTGGGGCAATTATTGCACGGCTGTTGGTTTCGGTAAATAGTCTCTCTATAAATTTTATAGAAGAATCATCATTTGCTTCAAAATAATCAATATAGATAGTGAGAGAAGTCATGTCATAAGCATAAGGAAAATTGATCTTATAGGTCTCTGTGAGATACAATGCCTGAAAAGCAATGAAAGATGCTAATACGAATACAGCGATATTTCCCCTCTGTATTGCAAATTTGTTTTTAAAATGCATAGTTTAGTCATAACTAGAATGTTTTTATTTTTTGTTTTATTTTAAATGGAATAAAAAATTTTAGATTTTATCTATTTTCATAACTTGTTTAAATCAATAAATTCTGAAAGTTGTCTATCTTTGTGTAATTTGTTGTAAATATCAAAGTCATTTATTGTATCCAATTCAAGCCATCCATTTGAGATCGGGACCGATTTCAAGTTACAACCAGCATTAATCAAACCCTGAAGAAAATCAGTCATGAATGATTTCTCAAACGAAATCTGTGAATTTAAAATATTACCTATTTTCTTTGATTCTGTTTTTGCATCATGATAAAACTGCTTCATGAACTTAATACCTTTATTTTGAAATTTCATTAATCCAATATATTGTCCTTCTATCTTTGTAATCTTAGAAACCTTCTTCCCAATTTCTTTGATATATCCATTTTCATCCAATTCTAAACTCTCTGCATCTGTTATCGGATTTTCAAATCTTATTGACCAATATCTTTCCCAATTCTTATCGATAACAATGGAAAAATCCTCATCGGATTTGATAAGTTTTTCAATGACTTTTTTTTCAAAAATAATGTCGCCATATGATACAATGATCGAACCATCAAGTTCACTTTCAGCACAAAAAAGTGTTTCTAGCATGTTGGTAGAGTCATATTTTTCATTCTTGTAGTATTTTATGCCTGGAATTTTAATAGTATTTGATTTGTATCCAGTTACAACAATTATCTCATGTATTCCAAGTTTTTGGAATACACCAAGCTGATATTCTAATAAGCTTTTACCGAAAAGGTTTACCATGCACTTTGGAATTTCGTTTGTTAAAGGTCTTAATCGTCTTCCTTCCCCTGCAGCTAGTATTAGTGCTTTCAATTAATTATTCCATAGTTTTTTATCTTCTAAAATATTTACTAAATCTAATTCAGACTCAAAATTAGTATCACGCTCAGGATGCCACATTACTCCCATAATGGGTAATTCCTTATGGAAATATCCTTCCACAGTTTTATCTTCTTTAGTTATAGCAAATATTTCTAAATTCTCTGCAAGAATATTTTCTTTTATAATGTTGTTATGATATGAATTTACCTCTAATGAATTCTTATCTAATATTTTTGAAACCTTGTCATTAGTTAATTCAATAATATGATTTTTTCCAATATGATTTCCGTTATTAGCGATTATTATTGATCCTCCGAAGTAGTTGTTAATCACCTGCATTCCCCTACATACACCTAATACTGGAATTT
>Ga0194132_10005139_pt1 | contig 21545 bp, 24 predicted proteins | sample TA2KigOf80mmetaG_FD_148612 | JGI IMG/M metagenome (GOLD analysis project Ga0194132, IMG submission 148612) | Freshwater microbial communities from Lake Tanganyika, Tanzania - TA2015054 Kigoma Offshore 80m | ecosystem: Environmental > Aquatic > Freshwater > Lake | place: Tanzania: Lake... | reverse complement strand
GTCCTCGATCAGGCGCCGCTTGATTTCGTCTTGGCCGCTCTTGAAGGCCTCGCGCAGAATCTCAAGTGACTTGGGCCGCCGCGATTCTTCGGAAAGGTCGAGATCGTCGAGCGCGGTCAGGCGCTCGCCGACAACGCGACGATCGATGATGGCGCGTGGGTTGAGAATATTCCGATGCACGCCGGCTGCTTCTTATCGCGTCCGCACGCCCTGCTCGCGGGCCTGGCTCTCGGGGATGTGGATGACGCGCTCGGGCTTTTTCTGCGGGATGATCGGTGGGCGCTTCTCGCCGCCGGTCGCAGGCGATGCGAGCGTCGGCAGGTTCGCCAGCAGGCTGGAGCTACCCTCGACGCCAACCTTCACCTTGACGCGGAAACTCACCACCGCCAGCAGTTCGAGAATCTTGCCCTGCGCAATCAGGATCAACGCGATCAGAAAGGCGAGCACCGCGGCGGCGAAGGCATAGACATCCTTCACCCAGTCGTATCCCGAGAACGCGAGAATGAGTGATCCGATCGCACCGATCATGGTAGTGACGCCCATCCACAAGGCGATGGGGGCCAGCGCCGGAACATCGGGTTTGTCAGGGTCGATCTGAAACACCATGGCAGTCTCCACGACTCGGCCGCGTTGGTCGTTGATCTCAGTCTATCAGAGCATCTCCCCTCCCCACAGAATACTCAATATATTGTTTTATAAAAATAACATAAAACAAAAATAGGGTCGTACCCTATTTACTGCGGAGCAGGGCTTTGAGGCGGTAGAGAGCGTCGAGGGCGGCGCGGGGAGTGAGTTCGTCGGGCGAGAGCGCGTCGAGTTCGGTCTCGAGTGGCGACTGTACGGGCGGCGCGGCTTTGCGCGGTGTTGCCGCGAACAATGGCAAGTCGTCGGCCAGCTTGACGGAGGGCCCCGCCTTGCCGCCACGCTCGAGCGTGGCAAGCACTTCTTCGGCGCGGGCAATCACTGCGTCCGGCAAACCGGCGAGCTTGGCGACATGAATCCCATAGGACCGATCCGCCGCGCCGGCGCCGATTTCATGCAGGAAGACGACATCACCCTGCCACTCCTTCACTTTCATCGTGTGCGGCACCAGCTCTTTGAGCCGGCCGGCGAGCGCGGTCAGTTCGTGATAGTGGGTCGCGAACAAGGCGCGGCATTGGTTGGCGTCGTGGATCTGCTCAAGCGTTGCCCAGGCGATCGAGAGGCCGTCATAGGTTGCGGTGCCGCGACCGATCTCGTCCAGAATAACAAACGAGCGCGCCGTCGCCTGATTGAGGATCGCCGCCGTCTCGACCATCTCGACCATGAAGGTCGACCGGCCACGGGCGAGGTCGTCCGCTGCGCCGACGCGCGAGAACAGCCGGTCGATAACGCCGATGTGCGCCGTTGTTGCCGGAACGAATGAGCCAACCTGGGCCAGAATTGCAATCACCGCATTCTGGCGGAGAAAAGTACTCTTGCCCGCCATGTTGGGACCGGTCACGAGCCACAACCGCCCCGGACTTCCGGCGTCACGTCCTCCGAGGTCGCAGGCATTGGGAACAAACGGCACGCCGCCCGATGCGCCAAGAGCCTGTTCGACCACGGGATGCCGACCGCCCACGATCGAAAACGCCTTCGAGTTATCAACCGTTGGCCGCACGTAATTAAGCGCTACGGCCTGTTCCGCGAGCGCAGACGTCACATCGAGCACCGCAAGAGCGTTCGCGGCGCGTGCGATCATGTCGCTCACGGCGATGACGTCGGCGACCAGGCTCGCAAAGATGTCGAGCTCGATTGCCAGGGCCTTGTCTCCTGCCGACCGCACCCGTTCCTCGAAGTCGGAGAGTTCGGCGGTGGTGAACCGTACGGCATTGGCCATTGTCTGGCGGTGGACGAACAGCGCAGCGCCGGCGCTTTCGCCCCTGGCAAGCGCCGCGCGGGCGTCATCAAGCAGCTTTTCGCCGGTCTTGGCGTTCACCTCGACGTAGTATCCAAGCACGTTATTGTGACTGATTTTGAGCGTCGCGATTCCGGTTGCCGCGGCGTACTTGGCCTGAACCGCCGCTATCAACTTGCGACTCTCATCGCGAAGCGCGCGCTGCTCGTCGAGGGCTTTGGCAAACCCGGCCGCGATGAAGCCGCCGTCCCGGGCGAGCAGTGGGAGGTCGGCAGCCAACGCGGCGCGCAGACGATCCACCAGCACCGCGTGATCGCCAAGATCATCGCAAGCGGCGGCAATATCGGCGGGCGGCGGCATCAAACTTTGGCCGGCGGCGGAGATCGCCGCGGCGACCTCGGGCACCAGCGCCAGGCCATCGCGGATGTTCGCGAGATCGCGCGGTCCCCCGCGGCCAATGGCGACGCGAGACAGGGCACGCTCGATATCGGGACAGCGACGGAGCAGATCGCGCAATGTTTCTCGCGCCCGTGTCGCCGCGACAAAAAACGCCACCGCGTCGTGGCGCGCTGAAATGGTCGCAACGTCGGTCAGCGGTGCGGACAGTCGTGCCGCCAGCAATCGCGCACCGGCGCCCGTGACGGTACGATCGATGGTGGCGAGCAGGCTGCCGCGCCGCTCGCCCGACATGGTGCGGGTAAGCTCCAAGTTCCGTCGCGTCGCCGTATCGACCTCAAGCGTGGCGCCAAGCGCGACCCGCGTCAGCCGATCGATCCGCGGCAACTTGCCCTTCTGCGTCAACTCGACATAGTCAACCAGCACGCCGGCTGCGGCGATCTCGGCGCGCGTGAAGGCGCCGAACGACTCAAGCGTCCCGACGCCGTAGAGCGCCTCGAGCCGCCTGCGGGCGTTCTCGGAATCGAACCGGCTGGCCGGCAGCGGGGAGATAATCGCCGTCCATGGCTCAAGGACGCTCTTGAGCATGTCGTCGCCAAGCAGGCGGTCGGGCACCAAGAGTTCGCCGGGCTCAAGTCGGGCCAGGGTCGCGGCCAGTGATCCCGTCGCGACGCTTTCGGCGGTAAACGCGCCGGTCGACACATCGAGCCAGGCGAGCCCTAATCGCGCATCCGACTCGGCGCGAACTAGAGTGACTGCGGCAAGATAATTGTGACTGCGGGCGTCAAGCAGCGCATCTTCGGTCAGGGTCCCGGGCGTGATCAAACGCACCACGTCGCGTTTGACGACGGCCTTATATCCGCGTTTCTTGGCCTCGGCGGGATCTTCGAGCTGCTCGCAGACCGCGACCTTGAAGCCCTTCCGAATCAGGCGCGCGAGGTACGAGTCGTGGCTATGCACCGGCACGCCGCACATCGGGATATCCTGGCCCTGGTGCTTGCCGCGTTTGGTCAGCGCGATGTCGAGCGCAGCCGCTGCTTTGGCGGCATCGTCGAAAAACAACTCGTAGAAGTCGCCCATCCGGAAGAACAACAGAGCGTCCGGATACTGCGCCTTGACGGCGTGGTATTGCGCCATCAAGGGCGTCGAATCTATAGCGGCGTCGTTCATGGAGCGCGCGGTATAGCACGACTGCTCCCAACACGAGACCACGCCATTGCATCCTGCGGCGCGACCAGCAAAATGGCGGAAAGTGAAGTTGGGCCGGGGTTTTACACATGGCGCAGAATGCATCACGGAACGTCGACCAGGAGGCGCTGGCGCTTCACGCCTCGGGCCGCCCCGGCAAAATCGAGATCACGGCGACCAAGCCGCTGACCACGCAGCGCGATCTGTCGCTTGCCTATTCGCCCGGGGTTGCGGCCCCCTGCCTCGCCATCGCCAAGGATCCCGATACCGCCTACGACTACACCGCCAAGGGCAACCTCGTGGCGGTGATTTCGAACGGCACGGCGGTCCTCGGCCTTGGCGATCTTGGCGCCCTGGCTTCGAAGCCGGTGATGGAAGGCAAGGCTGTCCTGTTTAAGCGCTTTGCCGACGTCGATGGCATCGACCTCGAGGTCGACACCAAGGACGTCGAGGAATTCATCAACAGCGTCAAATTTCTCGGGCCGTCGTTCGGCGGCATCAACCTTGAGGACATCAAGGCGCCGGAGTGCTTCATCATCGAGCAGCGGCTGCGCGAGATGATGGACATCCCGGTGTTCCACGACGATCAGCACGGCACGGCCATGATCGCCGCCGCCGGAATGATCAACGCCTGCGACATCACCGGGAAGTCGCTCAAGGACGTGAAGCTCGTGGTGAATGGCGCCGGTGCGGCAGCCATCGCCTGCGTCGAGCTGATCAAGGCGATCGGCGTCAGGCACGACAATGTCATCATGTGCGATTCGAAAGGCACCGTTTACAAGGGCCGCACCGAAGGCATGAACCAATGGAAGTCGGCTCATGCCGTCGACACCAAGGCGCGCACCTTGGCCGACGCGCTCAAGGGCGCCGACGGTTTCCTCGGGCTCAGCGTCAAGGGCGCGGTGACCAAGGAGATGGTCAAGGGCATGGCTAAGGACCCGATCATCTTCGCGATGGCCAATCCCGACCCCGAAATCACGCCGGAAGACGCAAAGTCGGTTCGGCCCGACGCGATTGTCGCCACGGGCCGTTCGGACTACGCCAATCAGGTCAATAACGTGCTTGGCTTTCCGTTCATATTTCGCGGCGCGCTCGATGTCCGCGCGCGGACCATCAACGATGACATGAAAGTGGCGGCGGCCCGGGCGTTGGCGGAGCTCGCCCGCCAGGACGTCCCGGACGAAGTCGCCGCGGCGTACGCGGGCCGCAAGCTCAAATACGGCCGCGAGTACATCATCCCGGTGCCATTCGATCCAAGACTGATCTACACCTTGCCGCCGGCGGTGGCGAAAGCGGCAATGGACACGGGCGTCGCCCGCAAGCCGATCAACGACATAGATGCTTATCGCGCGCAGCTTCGCGCGCGGCTGGACCCGACGGTTGCGAGCCTGCAGACCATCGCCGCCGACGTCGCGCGGCGGCCGCAGCGCGTTGTCTTCGCCGAGGGGGAAGAAGAGCGCTCGATCCGCGCGGCCATCGCCTATCGCAACGCCGGTTACGGCAAACCGTTTCTGGTCGGCCGCCGCAAGAAGATCGAGGACAAGGTCGTCGAGATCGGTCTCAAGTCCGATGACCTCGAAGGGGTCGCCATCACCAACGCGCGCGAATCGGACGCGGGCAAGATCTATCTCGACACGCTTTATCGCCGGCTTCAGCGCGGCGGCGTGCTCAGGCGCGACTGCCAGCGTATGGTCAACCTCGACCGCAATATTTTCGCGGCCTCGATGGTGGCCCACGGCCATGCCGACTGCATGGTCACGGGGCTGACCCGCACCTATCACACCGCGTTCAACGACGTGCTCAGGGTGATCAACGTCAAGAAGGGCGGGCTTGCGTTTGGCGTGACGCTGATCATCGTCCGCGGCCGCACCCTGTTTGTCGCGGACACCGCCGTCATCGAACGGCCTAACCCCGACGACATGGCGACCATCGCCATCGAGACCGCGGCGCTCGCCCGCCGCATGGGGCATGCGCCGCGGGTCGCGTTCCTGTCATATTCCAACTTCGGCAACCCGCCCGGCGCGGTGTCCGACGCCATGCGTCAGGCGGTGGCGCTCCTCGACAAGGCCAAAGTCGACTTCGAGTACGACGGCGAGATGGGGCTCGACGTGGCGCTCGATCCCGACCGTACCGACACCTATCCGTTCTGCCGGCTGAAGGGCCCGGCCAACGTCCTGGTGATGCCGGGTCTGCACGCCGCCAATATCTCGGCCCGCATGGTGCAGCGCTTTGGCTCGGCCACCACCATTGGCCCGGTGCTGATGGGCCTCGAGAAGCAGGTGCAGATTGTGCAAATGGACGCGACCGTGTCGGACATGGTCCAAATGGCCCTAATGGGCGCGCACGGCGTGGTGGAGCAGTTGATCTAGATTCCGAAGAGAACCGGGGACGGTCACAGATGTTATTTGCCGTCGTCTTCACCGATGATCGAAAACGTCTAAACGTTCGGCACGATCGGATGAAGGACCACCTCGCGTTCCTAAAGCGAAACAAGAAATCAATATTGGCGGCAGGATCATTGCGATTGCGACCCGATGGTCCAGCTGGCGGCGCCCTTTGGATTGTCGCGGCGAAAGATATTTCGCGGGTCAAAGCATTGATCGCCCGCGATCCGTTTTCAGTCCATCGCCTTCGAAAGCGGGTGGCGATTCGGTACTGGTCGACGGCGATGATGAGCGCACACGACGTGGCGGAACGATAGATTTACGGGAATTGTGAAGCGAAAAGCGATCCGTGGCGGTCTCACGTCCGATATGATATCATCTTAAGATAGGATATCATGAATAATATTATGGAGTGTGCCATGTTGGTCTCGCGATGGGGCGGAAGCCTGGCGGTTCGGCTGCCCAAGGCTCTCGTCAAAGAGCTTGGCCTTAAGGCAGGCGATGAACTCGATGTCGTCAAGGCCAAGGGCGCACGGATTGAGGTCGAGAAGAACAAACGGGCAGAGGAAGCCATTCGACGGATGGCACTGAATCCGTTCACCTTGCCGCCCGACTACAAGTTCGATCGCGAAGAGGCCAACAGCCGGAAATGATCTTTCTCGACACGAACATTTTCGTCTACGCGAAGACGGACGACCTCAAGGCTCCCCGCGCGCGTTTCGAATTGGCGGCGCGTGGTTGGATCAGTGTTCAGATCTTGTCTGAATTCACCAATGTCATGCGAAACAAGCTCCGACAGCCCTGGGATTACATCGACAGCGCGCTCCAGGATATTCATGACGTTGTCCGTGGTGTTGTGGCGTTGACGCCAGAAGTCCAAGCAGCGGCCTATGCCCTTGCAAAGAACGACGGAATTGGAATCTACGATGGCTTGGTCGTCGCTGCCGCCCAGTCGGTGGGCTGTAGAGAACTCGTCACGGAAGACTTGCAGCATGGACGGCGTTTTAGCGATCTCGTCGTCCGCAATCCCTTTCGATGATCAACCCCGGCGCAACCGTCGCGCCGCGATCATCACGGTCAACACGACCGCCACGACGCCAATGACAGCCGTGTAGACGAAGAACACCACATACCCGGCGCCTAGCGACACCGCGCTGACGCCGGCGAGTTTGGCGCCTTCGGCCAATGATCCCACTGGCAGGCGGTCGAACAGCGACGTCAGGGGCGCGAACAGCCCGCCGCTTTCGGCCGAGACTGCGGCCGCGGTGACGATCCGGCCCGAGGCCGCGGCGATGAATTTTCCCGGCAAGGCATAAAGCGATGTGAACAAAGCGTACTGCGATGCCGTGAACCCCGCCGATGTCAGGCTCGACATATAGGCGATGAGGCAGGTCCCGGAGAATCCGCCGGCGACATTGTCGATGCCGATGGCGACGAACAGCGCGGAGACCTCGGGCCCCTGGATCGCCAGCCAGGCGAAGACAAGATTCGAGATGGGCCCCGCGAGCGCGCCCACGACAAGCGGGCCCATCAGTCCGTAGCGGGCGATGGCGACGCCGCCCAGGAACACGCCGAGCATCGACATCACCACGCCGAAAATCTTTCGCACCTCGGCGATCTCGGTCAGCGTGAAGCCGAGGTCGATGTAGAACGGGTTCATCAAGTTGAGAACAAAGTCGGAAATTCGATAGAGGCAGATCAGCGCCAGAATCAGCATCGCCTGACCACGGAAGCGCGTGAAGAAATCCGACAACGGCGCGCCGAAGGCTTGCGCAAGATAGGCGCCGGGCGCGGTGGGAAGCCCGGGGATCGGCGACGCCGCCGCGACGATGGCGCCGAAGCCGACGATCACAGCGATCAACTGTCCAGCCGGACCAATCTTTTCGGTCGGCGAAAGGACAATCTTCAACAGTTCAAAATTTCCCGTGAGGCCCGACCCCAGCACGAGCGCGCCGCCAACGACACCCAAGAGCCGGACGACCCATTCGGCATACTCGGGTGCGGTTGTCGCGTGGCCCGATCTCGTGATCTCGCGCGTCGGCTGCGCGCGTTCGCGTGGGGCCAGCAGCGCGGCAGCGATGCCGACGATCATCAGCGCCGCCATCACGCCATAGGACACGGCCCAATTGAACGCATCCGCCAACAGCAGCGGGATCGCGCCCGCGATCACCAAGGCGACGCGATAGCCCCAGGCGTGGGCGGCGGCCATGGCGCCCTGTTCGGATTCGCCGGCGACTTCGATGCGCCAGGCGTCGACAACAATGTCCTGTGTCGCCGAGGCGAAACCGGTCAGCACGGCGAACAACGCGACCGCGGCAAGATTCTCGGCCGGCCTTGATCCGGCGATCATTGCCAACCCGACGATGATGGCGATCTGCACGACGATCATCCATGAGCGGCGGTAACCGAGGCGCACGGTCAGAAACGGGATCGGCGTCTGATCGACCCACGGCGCCCACAGGAACTTGAAGGCGTAGGCGAGCGTTGTCAGGCTGAAGAAGGCGATGGTCTCGAGCGACAAGCCGTCGGCGCGCAGCCACGCCGAGAGTGTATCAAAGACAAGAAAGAACGGCAGACCTGTAGCGAAGCCGAGGCCCAGCATCGCCAAGGCATGACGCTTGAGATAAACCGCGAGTGCGGCCGTCCAGTCGTGTCTCGGCGCGGCGTCCGCCATGGCGAGGTTGTCGCATGTCGCGGCGGCGTTGTGAATCCGGGCTAGCGCGGTTTGACGCCAATCGCATTTCTGAACAAGGTGGTCCAGTCATCGGGTATTTCGTCCCCCTTCAGCATGCCACGAAACACGATGTAGGGATCCGATCTCGAACCAGACTTACGAAGGGTGTTCTCGTCATTCATCCAGGCGTAAACGATCGTGCGAGTCCGACTGTCACATCGAAAAAATAGGCGAAAACGGCCGAACCACTTGGCTCGAAACCAATGCCCATACGGTCCGCCGAGTGTCTTGCCAAGACGAAACTGAGGGCCAAGTGGATCGCGTGGAATATCGTCGAGTATGAGCTGTCGAACGCGGGCAAGAATTCTCGCTTTCGGATGCTGCGCATAGCCGGACGGGTCGGCCTCGGCGAGAGCCTCAACCGCGTCATTGAGAATGGACAGCTGCTCGATACAGCGATGATGGGCAAGAATGCGCCAAGGCCCCGATACGGTCATTCAAGCGTGATATCGTCCGGAATCACGTCGTCATCAGAAACCTTGACGCCACGAGTGAGCCGCTTCATCCGCGCGATTTCGTGCCTGGGAATTGGTCGAACATGCTCCGGGTGCTCCAGCATGTCGCGTTCCAGAAAGGCCAAGCACGCCGAAATGACCGGATCGACCCACTCCTCGGGTTTCTGCTTCTTGGGTTTCTCGACTACCGACACCAGAAATTTGCCTGGCCCGATGTAGTCGGCGCGTACCTTTGCCCGTTGCCGGAATTCCGGATGGCGGCGGAACAATTCCTTTTCGAATCGGATCGCTTCCGAGGATCCAGACGTCGTAACGGTGCCTATATAGCGCGGCATCTGCTGCACTCCCATGTACGTATGAGTATACGTACATGGGCGCGAGCTCGCCAGCGCGAACTATTCCGCCGCGTGCTTGGCCGCGCGCTTGCGGTCGTTGGGGTCGAGGAAGCGCTTGCGCAGCCGAATGGCCTTGGGCGTCACTTCCACCAGTTCGTCGTCCTGGATGTAGGCGATCGCCTGCTCGAGGGTCATGACTCGTGGCGGGGGGAGGAACTGCTTGTCGTCCTTCATCGCCGCGCGGAAGTTGGTGAGTTGCTTGGCCTTGAGCGGATTGATGTCGAGGTCGACATCGCGGGTGTGCTCACCGACCACCATGCCCTTGTAGACCTTGTCGCCAGGGGCGACGAACTGCGGCCCGCGGTCGATCAAATTGTGAAGCGCGTAGGTATTGGCCTCGCCGGTCTCGGTCGAGATCAGAACGCCGGCAATACGGCTCTCGACCGCGCCTTTGTAGGGGGCGTAGCCGTGATAGAGCCGGTGCATGACGCCGGTGCCGCGGGTGTCGGTCAGAAATTCGCCGTGATAGCCGATCAGGCCGCGCGACGGTGCGTGGAACACAAGCCGGGTTTTCCCGCCGCCCGACGGCTTCATCTCCATCAAATCTGCCTTTCGCCGCGCCATTTTGTCGATGACGACGCCGGTGAAGGCCTCGTCGACATCGACAACGACTTCCTCGATCGGCTCAAGGCGCTTGCCCTGCTCGTCATGCTGGAAGATCACGCGCGGGCGCGAGATCGACAGCTCGAAGCCTTCGCGGCGCATGTTCTCGATCAACACGCCGAGCTGCAGTTCGCCGCGACCCGCCACTTCGAACGAGTCTCGATCCTCGGATTCGGTCAGGCGAATCGCCACGTTTCCTTCGGCTTCGCGCGCCAGGCGCGTGCCAATCATACGGGTCGTAAGTTTATCGCCATCAAGGCCGGCGAGCGGGGAATCGTTCACCGAGAACGTCATCGCCAGCGTCGGCGGATCGATCGACCGCGCTGCGAGCGGCTTCTCCACCGCCGGATCGCACAGCGTGTCGGCGACGTTGGCGGATTCGAGCCCCGCGATGGCGATGATATCGCCCGCCTCGGCGCTTTCGACCGGAGTGCGTTCGAGGCCGCGGAACGACAACAGCTTTGTGGCGCGGCCCTGTTCGATCAGCTTGCCGTCGCGGGCCAGCGCCTTGATCGGCATGTTGACGCGGGCGACGCCCGAGTGAATGCGGCCGGTCAGCACGCGGCCGAGATAGGAATCGTACTCAAGCGTTGTGGCCAACATGGCGAACGGAGCGTCAATTTCGCGCTTCGGCGTCGGCACATGCGAGACAATGGTCTCGAACAGCGGCGTCAGATCCGTGCGCTTATCTTTCTCAAGATCGCGCACCGCCCAGCCTTCACGACCGACGGCAAACAAAGTCGGGAAATCGAGCTGAGCGTCGCTGGCGCCAAGGGCTGCGAACAGATCGAAGATTTCCGAGTGGACATCGTGCGGCCGCGCGTCCTGGCGGTCGACCTTGTTGACGATCACAATCGGACGCAGCCCGATCTCGAGCGCCTTCGACAGCACGAATTTGGTTTGCGGCAGCGGCCCTTCGGCGGAATCGACCAGCAGGACGACGCCATCGACCATCGACAGAATGCGCTCAACCTCGCCGCCAAAATCGGCGTGGCCGGGCGTGTCGACGATGTTGATCTTGAAATTGTTCCACTCGACCGCGGTGCACTTGGCGAGGATGGTGATGCCGCGCTCGCGTTCGAGGTCGTTAGAGTCCATCGCGCATTCCTGCACGCGCGCGTTGGCGCGAACCGCGCCCGACTGCTTCAGGAACGCATCCACCAGCGTCGTCTTGCCGTGGTCGACGTGGGCAATGATGGCGATGTTGCGAAGCTCCATGGGGCTCCGGCTCCGTTCCTAAGTCTTTGTTTTTACGAAAAAAAGGGCGCGATGTGCCGCCGGCACCTCGCCGCCCCCGATCTGGGCCGGGTCTATACCTCTGACCCGCTCGAAAGGCAAGCAAACCATGACACCTGGGCCCAGACGGCGTTAACTTTGAATTTATCGATCATGGACATCGGAGATTAGCTCGACCGCGTCGCCGCCGTTGGCGATTCACACGGCGCTGTCCCGATGCTTGAGTCCGCGGCGCTGAAAATTTTTGTTGGACATGACTCATGCCCGGTGGAAGACGCGCATCATGTTCCGGGGGCTAACATCGAGACTCTAGCGCGACGAATCACTGAAGAATGGAACCTGTGACAATATGGGCCCTGGCTTACGCCAGGGCGACAACCGGAAATCTAGCTGTCGTACTGGCGAAAGCCAGGACCCATCTTCGAGCAACGCATGACGTACTATGTTTACATTCTTGCCAGCCACCGCAACGGGACGCTCTACATCGGTGTGACCAACGATTTGGCGCGTCGCGTCCATGAACACCGCAATGGAGCGGTTCCGGGATTCACAAAGAAATATCGGGTGAAGCAGTTGGTGTATTTCGAGCCGCACGACTCCATTGAAGAGGCCATTCTTCGCGAGAAGCGGATGAAAGTCTGGAAGCGAGCGTGGAAGATTGAAGCGATTCAGTAAATGAATCCGGAGTGGACCGACTTCTTCGAGAAATTGAACACCTAACAATGTGGGTCCTGGCTTTCGCCAGGACGACAGATGAAGTTCAAAGCCCCGCTTTAGTCATCAGCTCGCGCAAGTCGGCTTCGGGCCGGGCGCCCATGTGGCTGATGATTTCGGCCGCGGCCAACGCGCCGAGCTTGGCGCAGTGGGCCAGATCGCGACCATGCGTAAAGCCGTAAAGAAAACCTGCGGCGAACAAGTCGCCGGCGCCGGTGGTGTCGACCACCTTGGCGATCGGTGCCGCCGGGACTTCGGTCGTGGTCGCGCCATCGATCACCACCGCGCCCTTGGCGCCGCGCGTCATGCAGGCGAGTGTATTGGTCTGGCGTAAGCGCGTCACCGCTTCTTCAAACGAGTTGACCTGAAACAGGCGGAACACTTCGTCCTGGTTTCCGAAGATCAGATCGACATAGTCTTCGATCAGGAGCGACAAATCGCCGCGATGGCGCTCGACCACGAACGGATCCGACAGCGATAACGCAACCTTGCGTTTGGCCTTGCTCGCCGCCTGGCAGGCCTTGCGGATCGCTTGCTTGGCGCGCGGCGTATCCCACTGGTAGCCCTCGATATAGGTAACGTGCGAGTCGGCGATCAACTGCGCATCGATGTCGTCGGGGCCAAGCTCGGTGCAGGCGCCGAGATAGGTGTTCATGGTGCGCTGTGCGTCCGGTGTCACCAGGATCAAACTCATGGCGCTTGGGAGCTTTGTTGGCCGCGCTGCGCCGCCATGAAAATACACGCCGATGACCTTGATGTCATGGGCGAAGATTTCGCCGATGCGGTCGGCGCCGACCTTACCGATGAACGCGGGTTTGCCGCCAAGCGCCGCAATTCCGGCCATGGTGTTGGCCGCCGAGCCGCCCGACATCTCCATCGACTTGCCCATCTTGTCGTAGAGCGCCTTGGCCTGATCGGCCGTGATCAGGGCCATGGTGCCCTTGCTCATACCCTGTGCGGCGATGAAATCGTCATCGGTGCGCGACAGGATGTCGACGATGGCGCTGCCGATCCCGACAACGTCGTAACGCGCTTCAGCCATGAGCAAAGACCTCGAACGATTCGGCACGATGGTGGAGCCGGAGTATAACCAAGCCTGGTCGTACTCACAGGCCCCCAATGCTGCGCGCTTTTACCGAAGGTTTCTTGCAACTCAAAGACCCACGGGTGTTCCGTCTGGTCATCCGTGCGGCGACCTTGACCCTCGTCATCTATGCGGCGTTGTTCGCGAGCCTGCTCTGGATATTGCGCAACACCCAAATCTCGGAGGTCGGATGGATCGAGGCCCTGGCCGATTGGGGTGCGGGGTTCGCGGCCGGGATCATTGCGACGTTCCTCTTCCCCGGCCTGGTCACTGCGATCCTGAGCGCATTCCTCGACACCGTCGCCACCGCGGTCGAGGAGCTGCACTATCCGGCGCGAGGACCCGCGCGGGCGATTCCCGTCGGCGAAGCGATCGGCTCGGCGCTGCGATTGGCCGCCTGGTCGATTGGGATCAATCTCCTGTGCCTGCCGCTCTATCTCTTTCTGCTACTTTTTCCGCCGCTCAATTTGATCGTCTTTGCCGCGATCAACGGGCGGTTGATCGGCCGAGACTACTTCGAGACCGTGGCCCTCCGACATCTGTCCCCGGCGGCCGTCAAGGAATTGCGCTCGCGCCACGGCGGCACACTGTGGCTCGCGGGGTCGATCACGGCGGGGCTGTTAACCATCCCCCTTCTGAATTTGGTCATGCCTGTCGTGGGCGGCGCGGCCATGGTACATCTTTTCCATAAATTAACCGTCCGCACCTAGCGTGGACGGTCACCGCGGCACCTAAGATCGCGGCCTGAGATGAGGATGGGACGGAACATGTCGGAGCATTCCGACACTACCCAAGCGACACCTGAAGGCGCCGACGGCGACGTCGGCCAGCTACCGCACTTTGCGTTTCGCGCGGGCGGCGTTCGTCCGCCCTTGAAACCGGCTTTGGTTGGCAACACGGTCGGCAAGCAGGGCGGACCGATCACGTCGATCGCGCCGCCGGCCAATGAGCGCAGCGGCGCTCCGGGGTTCGTCCCGCAGCCGGCGCGCCGCGTCACCGAAATTCCGAGCCCCGCCTCCGTCAAGGCGGCCGAAGCCGAAATCGAGGGCAAGCGCCTGATCGTCGGTCGCCAGGTCCGCATCAATGGTGAAATTTCCGGTTGCCTGCATTTGACGGTCTAAGGCGCGGTCGATGCCAAGATCGCCGGTGTGCACGATATCGAGGTCGCGACCACCGGCATTCTCAAGGGTTCGGCCGACGTCGACTCAGCCGTGGTTGCCGGCGTGTTCGAGAGCGAGCTGAAGGTGCGCACGCATCTCGATATCGCGGCCTCGGGCCACGTTCGTGGCCAGATTTCGTACCGGTCGATCACGGTCGCTACCGGCGGCAAGATCACCGGCACCGTGTCCGAAATCGAGAGCTGACCCGCGACCGACTCTTGCGTCGGCGAGTCTCCCGACTCAAAATCGGCGACCATTCAATGGAGTGATGATTCGATGCGCAGGATTGCGTTCGTTGCGATGATTCTGGCGCTGGCCGCGACCGGCGGCGGCGCCCAGGAAGTCAAAACCCTCGGAACCTTCGGCAAGTGGTCGGCGTTCAGTTACGACGAAGGCGGCAAGCAGGTCTGCTATGCCGCATCGATCCCGATCAAGTCGGAGGGCGCGTACAAGAGCCGGGGCGACGTTCAGGCGCTGATCACCCATCGCCCGGCCGAGCAGGCAATTGACGTGGTCAATATCGTCGCCGGTTATTACTACAAGCCCGATACCGACGCCAATGTCGCCGTCGGCAGCAGGCGGTTCGATCTTTTCACGGTTGAGGGGCGCGCCTGGGCGCGCGACGCCAAGACCGATAAAGACCTGGTGCAGGCCTTCATCACGGCCAACTCGATGGTGGTCAAAGGCGTTTCGTCGCGCGGGACGCCGACGACCGACACCTTTTCGCTGCAAGGGTTCACGGCGGCCTACAAGGCAATCGGCGAGGCCTGCGGCCTGAAGGCCGGCTAGATTCGCGCGGCGATCAAACTGGTGATCAAGCCCAGCTCGCCGCCGTTCACGGGCGCGCCGTCAAGTTCGATCACCGGATGAAGTCCGACGCCATCGGCGACGGCGATTTCAGTCGCCGCGCGCAGGTCGTCCAGCGACACGGGCGCTTCCTCGGCGCGGGCAAGTCGTATGACCTCGGATCTGGTCAGGCTGTTGGTCGGGTATTCCGACGCCGGCGGCGTGACCAGCGCCCCGCCGCGCAACACAAAAACATCGCCGGTTGTCGTGCCGGCGACACGACCGGCGGCGTTGAGGATAATGGCGCCCTCGGCATCGAATTTTGCCAGTACTGCGGCTGCTTTTGAGCGTTCGGGACCCATCAGCGGCGAATAGGTCAGCGATGGCGTGGTTCTCACAACATCCGCAGCAATCGCGGCGCAGACGACGCTGACCTCCGGCCGCGGCACGGTGGCGATGATGAGTCGCGGCTTTTGGTCGGGTGTGCGGCCGAACACGATCCGGGCGGCGCCGTCGAACAGCGCGTTTTCTTCGGCGAGCCGTGCGATCCAGCCCTGCAGCTGGGTTGCGGGCATCGACCATTCGAGCTTGAGCGCGTTGGCTCCAGCCCTGAGACGCGTCTCTAGTCCATCGAAACGCCGCGCTCGTCCGGCCTTGAGAGCGATGAGCTCATCGACCCCCTCGATCAGTCCCGTCTCGGGATGCTCCGGATCAAGCCCGGCTGCGGCGGCTTCGACGACGCGGCCGTCGAGGCAGAGCCTCATCGCTCGCCCAGCGCCGGAACAACGCGATCGGGCAGCGCATGCCCGTCGGCAAAGGCCCGGATGTTGATGATCACTTTCTCGCCCATCGCAATGCGGCCCTCGATGGTGGCGGATCCCATGTGCGGCAGCAGCACGACGTTCGGCAGCGACAGCAGCTTGGGATTGACGGCGGGCTCGTGGGCGAAGACGTCGAGACCGGCGCCGGCGATGCGATGTGTTTCGAGCAGGCGGATGAGCGCCGTTTCGTCGACGATTTCATCGCGCGCCATGTTGATCAACACGGCCGATGGTTTCAGCAATTTGAGGCGTCGCTCCGAGAGCAGGTGAAACGTCGCCGGCGTGTGCGGACAATGCACCGTGACGATGTCGACCCTGGCCAGCATTTGGTCGAGGCTCTCCCAATAAGTCGCCTCAACCTCGGCTTCGATCTCGGGATGGACGCGGCGGCGATTGTGATAGTGGATCGACAGTCCAAAGCCGCGGGCGCGTTTGGCGACAGCGAGCCCGATGCGTCCCATGCCGATGATGCCGAGGCGCTTGCCCGAGAAGCGATGCCCCAGCATGTGGGTCGGGCCCCAGCCCTTGAAGGTTCCGGTGCGAATGAGACCGGCGCCTTCGACCAGGCGACGCGGCACGGCGATCATCAGGGCAAGGGTCAGATCGGCCGTATCCTCGGACAGAACATCGGGCGTATTGGTGACCGAGATGCCGCGACGATGAGCGGCGGCGACGTCGATATGGTCGGTGCCATTGCCGAAGTTGGCGATCAATTTCAGGTTCGCGCCAGCCGCCTTGATGACCTCGGCGTCGAGGGTGTCGGCCAGATTGGGCACCAGCACATCGCACGTTTGCATGGCGGCGATGAGTTCGTGGCGGCTGAAACGATGGTCGTCGGTATTCAGACGCACCTCGAACAGCTCCATCATGCGGGTCTCGACCGCTTCCGGCAGCTTGCGCGTGACGACGACAATGGGTTTAGGGCGGGCCACGGGTGCGTTCACAGGGTTCCGATTGATAGTTGCACCCTACGCTGGGCCTGCCGAAGCGGCCAAGGCCCTTTTCCGGACCGAGACGTCGGGCTTGCGTTGCCTTTGACGCCGATTGCAGGCAGAAGAACCGCCGGACCATGGATCGCTTTTGTCTTACACGATGGGCGGCAGGACTGGTGGCCGGCGTCGCCGCCGCAGCGATATCATTCGCCGTCGTCGCACAAGAGCCGGAACCCACCGACTCGGAGCCCAACGAGCAGTCGACCCGCGCCGACCCGGCGGGGCAATTGCCGGTGCCGCGTTTCGTGTCGCTTCGGACCAATCCGGTCAATCTCCGCATCGGCCCCGGTGTGCGCTACCAGATCGAATGGGTCTACGTGCGCAAGGGGCTGCCGGTCGAGGTGATCGCCGAATACGAAACCTGGCGGCGAATCCGCGACTCCGACGGCGCTGAAGGCTGGGTTCACCAGAGCATGCTCAGCGGCCGGCGGAGCGCAGTGGTGAACAAGGACGCGGGCAACGTGCCGCTTCGCAAAACCGAACTCGAACTGGCCGAGGTGATTGCAACCCTCGAGCCGGGCGTGACGGTGACCTTGCAACGCTGCCCCGCGGGCAGCGCGTCCTGCCGGGTCGAGGTCGCCGGTCACCAAGGCTGGCTCGCCCGCGCTGCCCTCTGGGGCCTCTACCCCACCGAAGCCCTCGACTAGTCAAATAGGGGCTAAATAGGTTACGACCCTATTTTTGATGCAAAATACTATTTAAGATCAGTGCTTAATGACTCGCGCATGGCGTCGGGCATGACGACCATGTGGCTGTAATTCGGGTGCGCGATGCCGAGCACGATTTGCGTGCCTGGGGTGCGGAATTTGGCGACTTGAGAATCGGTGAAGCGGAAGTGCAGGAAATGCACCGCCGAGGCCTTGCCGTCGGGCGTGGTGCGCTCGGTGTCGTCGGTCGGAACGCCGGCCACCGTCTCGCCCGCGAAGCTGAGTGAGATCGAATTCTCGATGTGGCCAAGACCGGCCAACACGCGCCGGCGTTTCAGTTCATCCTCGATCTCGATCAGCATGGTTGCACAGAGATCGCGCCCCTGAGGGATGAGCGGATTGTAGGCGGCAAGTTCGCCCTCAATCTGCTCTTCGCCACCCTTCTCGACGAGCAGCATCTCGTGCACCTGGGCCCACATGGTGTCGTAGTTCTCGAAGTGGAACGTGGCGAAGGGCCCAACCAGCAGCCGGCGCTTTGCCTTGATCTCGACCAGCTTGCGGCGATGCTCGCGTCTGATCTTGCCATACTCGGCCATCGGCATGAGATCGGCCCGGGTGATGAGGCGGGTCATCACATCACCCCATAGGCGCGAGCGAAAATCTCGATCGGATGCTCGGCCTTGACCTGTTTGCCTTCGGCTTCATATCCCTGGGCGAGATGCTTGCCGGCGAGCGGACACTCGGAGGCCAGAGCCGCCTTGTTGGCGGCGATGCCCTTCTGCACCGTCTGCTTGGCGAACTTGGTCGCCACCTCGAAGTTGCCCCTCTTGATGCCCCAGGACCCGCCATGCCCCGAGCAGCGCTCGACGATCGCAACCGAGTTCTGTGGAATAAGCCGGAGCAACTCGGCGCCCTTGGGGCCCATGTTCTGGGCTCGCGCGTGGCACGCCAGGTGCAAAGCCACGCCGCCCTCAATCGGCTTCAGGCCGGGCGCGAGACCCTCTTTCTTGGCGATGTCGACCACGTATTCGCAAATGTCGAAGGTTGATCGAGAGAGGCGCTTCACATCGGAATCGTCCTTGACGATCAGCGGCCATTCGAACTTGAGCATCAGACCGCAGCTCGGCACCGGCGCAATCACGTCGCGACCCTCGTCGATATAGGGCTTCATTGCCCGCGCGATCATCCGCGCCGCGTCAGCGACACGGGCGATGTCGCCCTGCTCAAGCTGCGGCATGCCGCAGCAGCCGGGGTAGGCGACCACCACGTCGACGCCATTCTTGGCAAGAACGCGCAGCGCCGCCATGCCGAGGTCGGGGTTGTTATAGTTGGCAAAGCAGGTCGCAAAGATCACCGCCCTGCGCCCCTTCGCCGGCGCATCGGTCGCGCGTGCCGGAGGTGCCGCGGCGGCGCGATCGGCAAAAGTCGTGCCGTGATACTTGGGCAGCTCGACATTGCGATCGACATCGGCGACCGCTTCAAGCAGTGGCCGGGTCAATCCGTTGCCGCGCGCCGAGCCCCAGTTGGCAAGCCCCGGAACGAGGCCCGCGAATTTGCCATTGCGATCGGTCTCGGTGAGTTGCTTGTCCCAGAAGCCTGTCCCGCGCTTCGCATGTTCGGCCGCGCGATAGCGCAACATCAAATGCGGGAAGTCGAGATTGAACTCATGCGGCGGCACGTACGGGCACTTGGTGAGATAGCACATGTCGCACAGCGTGCAGGCATCGACGACGGACTTGAAGTCGTCGGACTTGACGCCATGCAACTCGTCGTCGCTGGCGTCGTCCACCAGCTTGAACAACCGCGGAAATGAATCACAGAGATTGAAGCAGCGCCGGCAGCCGTGACAGATCTCGAACTGACGCCGCATTTCGGCGTCGAGCTTGGCGGGATCGATGAAGTCCGGATTGGCCCAGTCGATCGGATGACGGGTCGGGGCTTCGAGACTGCCTTCGCGCATCGGGATAACTCAAAAAAAGAAACGCCCGGCCGGGTTTCGCGAGCTGCGCGATCCGGCCGGGCGCTTTTCAATCTATCAAAGGGTGTCGAGGGCCTTCTGGAAACGGCCGGCGTGCGACTTCTCGGCCTTGGCCAAGGTCTCGAACCAGTCGGCGATCTCGGCGAAGCCTTCCTCGCGGGCGGTCTTGGCCATGCCCGGGTACATGTCGGTGTACTCGTGGGTTTCGCCGGCGACCGAGGCCTTCAGGTTGGCGCGGGTCTCGCCGATCGGATGGCCGGTGGCGGGATCGCCCGTGACTTCGAGATACTCGAGATGGCCGAAAGCGTGGCCGGTCTCGCCTTCCGCGGTCGAGCGGAACAGCGCCGACACGTCGTTGTGGCCTTCAACGTCGGCCTTTTGCGCGAAATAGAGATAGCGGCGGTTGGCCTGGCTTTCGCCGGCGAACGCGGCCTTCAGATTACCTTCGGTCTTCGATCCCTTGAGATTGGGCATGGTCCCTCCACGGTTGTTTGGGTGTGTTGATCCAGATCACGGGGGGCAAGTCGCGCCGCGCATTCTACGCGCCCTCGGCCCTCCGATCGCAAACAACCGATCGGGCCGCGGGTCGACCGCCACCGATGGGCCGGGTATAGCACGGCCGAGCCCGAAGTCAATTAACTTAGAATTATTCTAATCCGTGACCCGAATCACGACGTCGACCCGGGCAATCTTGGCGCCCTTGGGCGCCGCCGGCAGGCTCGCGATCTTGACCTGATCCAGGCCGAGGTCCTGCAACTCACCCGACCGTTCGAAGAAGAAATGGTGGTGGTCGGTGACGTTGGTGTCGAAATAGGAACGCTCCGATTCGATGGAGATTTCCCTGAGAAGCCCGCGGCTCGTGAAGTCATGCAACGCGTTGTAAATGGTCGCCAGCGAGACTTTCACCCGCTTCGTCTTGGCCTCGGTGAAAAGCTCCTCGGCCGTGACATGGCGGTCACCGGCACCGAACAAAATCTTGGCCAGCGCCAGACGTTGCCGGGTCGGGCGAAGACCGGCGTCGTGAAGGCGTTGCAGAATTGTGGGAGATGGCCAGCGTTTGAGCGGCATCACGATCTTTCGACTCCGGCGGCGCAACATGCGCCGTCGGGGCCAATCAACTCTGCGCCGTGGTTTGCGTCAAGCGGAAACGCCACATCGGCGCATTTGATCGCCCACCTACCTGTTGCGCTAATTTTGGAACTGCACCGTCGCGAAAGCCCGCGTGCGCCGATCGTCGGGCATCACCGACGCCGCCGCCGGCGCAGTGTTTGCATCGATCACCGCGGTTGTTTGATTGGGACCGAGTTCAACCGGCCCGGCGGCATTCGTGACGACAACCCGCCCTTCCAGCACCAGCACTTCGAAGTCGCGTTCGAGCCGTCCGCCCCAGAACTGAGTGCCGCGAATGCCGATGGTGACAACCGGCGTTCGGACGGCGACATCCTCGGGATTGGCCTTTCCAACCGCGCCAGTCTTGGTCAGGAACGCGCCGGCGGCCCAATTGTAAATCACCGAATTGCGGCGGCCTTCCTTGTTGAAGACGAAGGCATCGATCACCATTTCGCCGTCGGCGCCGATGGTCAGTGTCGATGGTCAGTGTCGATTCATCGATGAACGTCATGCTCACCCGCGAGTCGGCGCCGGTGGTGATGACGTCGTCCTCGAAGATTTGCGCCTCCGCGGCGAGCGCCGTGACCTGTCCGTTGCGGTCGACCCGCGCCGTGCCTTGAACGCGATCGACCTTGCCGACGGGATCGCCGGCCTGGGCGCGAACGGTGGCCGGAAGCAGGGCGGCGGCTGACGAAGCACTGTTCAAGACGCGGCGGGAGAGGTTCATGGGTTCAATGCTTGGCTTCGGTTGCAATTTCGGCTGGAGCTTCGATTGGAGTTTCTTATGGAGCAAGGGCGGACGCGGCCTTGGTGGCCGTTGATACGAAGCATCCCGGCAAATGGCTCAATGGTCAAAGCCCCCTCGCGGGGATGGAACCGTACAGGTTATGGCGGGGATGCGCACAGCGTGGCGGTTCGCCGTCTTTTTCGTTTCCTGACAATTGTTTATAGAGAGGCATGCTGACCTCCCTTCCCGGCCGCCT
>Ga0194132_10005137_pt1 | contig 21563 bp, 24 predicted proteins | sample TA2KigOf80mmetaG_FD_148612 | JGI IMG/M metagenome (GOLD analysis project Ga0194132, IMG submission 148612) | Freshwater microbial communities from Lake Tanganyika, Tanzania - TA2015054 Kigoma Offshore 80m | ecosystem: Environmental > Aquatic > Freshwater > Lake | place: Tanzania: Lake... | reverse complement strand
CGGAATTTGGCACGATCTGTTGTAAACCTCGGCGTCTCTGCGATCCCGGTCCGGTGGGTGCTCAACCGTCGCTACCGGACGATCGATTCGTCGACCGCGTAGTCCTGCGTCGCTGTCCGTCCCAGCAGGTTCCAGATATTTGATGGCTCGATTCCATCCAATGCCCTCTTACAAGTGAGATTGGCCTCGGAGAAAACCTCGCCGCGACTGATCGGAACTGCGGCCACGATCACCTTTCGCGCGATACGTATGTTCTTGGTTTCGGCTTGCCCGGGGAGTTTGAGACCATTGCCCAACGCCTTTTCGATATCTCTGATGCCGGAGACCATGCTTTTCAGCTCTTCTGGCTCCAACGATGCTCGATGGTCAGGTCCCGGCAGCTCCCGATCTGTCGTGAAATGTTTTTCGATTACGGTAGCCCCAAGCGCGGCAGCCGCTATGGCAACGTGGATTCCAGTGGAGTGGTCGGAGTACCCGACCCGAAGACCAAAAGCGTCTTGGATGGTCTTCATTGCTTTCAGATTGATTTCGTCGAAAGGGGCCGGGTATTCGGTAGTGCAGTGTAGAACGGTCACCCGCCGGCGTAGTTCGTTCTGGCCCCGTTCGGATACGAAAGCTTGCCTGAATGATGCGGGGGAGGGGCGCGTATCGCCTCTCGAAGTAAAACCGAACGCCAGAACACCTAGGGCGTTCTCAATCTCACCTAGCGTCGCCATCCCTGAAGACATGATGACGTGTTCCGCATTTTGTGCGACTCGCAACACTAGAGGGTCATTCGTAATCTCACCTGACGGGATCTTGATCGTCTTCAAACCGAAAGTTTGCGTTAACAAGTCGACGCTGTGCAGGTCAAAGGGGCTCGACAAAAACCGGATACCAATTTGTGCACAGTGAGCGATAAGCTCGCGGTGATCCTTCTCACCAAGCTGAAGATTACGAACCATGTCCAACTGGCTCTCTGAGTTGCCTGTCGTTCGCGTTTGATATTCGGCTTTCGGCGCGTTCCTGCTGATTACCCGTTCTGCCTGGTATGTTTGGAACTTGACGGCGTCGGCGCCCGAGTCAGAGGCCACGTCAATCAATCGATGGGCAAGATTCAGGCTGCCGTTATGATTGACCCCGGCTTCGGCTATCACAAATACCTGATTCCGTTCCAATTCCTAGATCGTCCTTACTTCGAGACGCCGCCCAGTTCGAACTCGACGTCGTGGAACGCCTTCTTCAGAATTCCATTCAATGGCACTTCCTTGAGGATTCTTTTGATCTTCGCACTCGCTCCTGCCTGACCGAAGGGCGAACTAGAACTCACCGTGTTGCGCCTGAACTCGGGCGTCAGCGCAAGCCTGATTGCCGCCTCGATCTCTTGACTGCTGTGCCCGCAATTAATCACCGAAACGGCGCGGAGCCGTCCGAGCTGACGGGATCCGACATTTACGGTCGGCGTGCCAGCGACCGGCGCCTCCACGATTCCACTGGACGAATTCCCAACAACAACGTCAGCAATCCGCATCAAGCTCAAATATCGCGCTTGACCGAGATTTACGAACGACCTGGACCGATCCTCGTGGCCGGCCACCCACTCGTCAATCATACGGTTGATCGCTCGGCCTCCTGGATCGGCGTTGGCCTTCGTGAAGACGATGGTGGCTTCGCCCAAGCGATCGAAGGCTTCAAGGATGCCTCTAAGGAAGATCGTTTCGTGTTCTGACTCGAGGGTTGCCGGGTGGAACGTGCAAAGTAAGAGCGGGCGTGATGAGAGGTTGAGGCCCAAGTCTCTCGTCAGTGACGCCTCATCGACTGTGGCCAATCTCTCCAGATTGTCAAGCCCTATCGCGCCAGTTGTGAACACGAACTCCGGTGCCTCCCCTAATTGGATGATTCGTCTTCGATAGTCTTCCGCGGCCGCGAAGTGCAGATGGGACATTTTCGTGATCGAGTGACGTATTGCGTCGTCGAACGCTCCCACCGTGACTTCGCCACCGTGGATATGGGCCACTGGAATTCGGGCAACCAGGGCGGCCTGCGCCGCGGCCAGGATTTCGAATCGATCGCCCAACACCACCAGCAAGTCTGGTCGATGGTGGTCCAGGACTTCAGCGATTCCGATCACGCCCAGCGCCATGGATTTCGATACAGCTACCGAACTGTCCGAGGAGACGAGCATCGCGATTCGGTGGTTAATCGTGAACCCGTCGCGCTCTATGTCAAGGTGCGTGTTTCCGAACTCCGGCGAAAGGTGCGAGCCGGTCACGATTAATTGGAGCTCCAGGTCCGGGTCCGACATTATCTCTTTGAGGAGCCAGTAGAGCAGTCCGTACTCAGCTCTGGACCCGGTCACCACGCAGATCTTCCGCTTTGGTATCACCGCACCGTTCCGACGAGCTTCGCGCTGCTCGGCAGACATATCAGGGAATCCTCCCAATTTCGCGCGTTCGGAAGAGGAGCCGACGGACAAGCAGCGTACATCGGCAACGTCGGCAGCAAATTCCAAACAGGTCTGCAGTGGAACCCGGCATCATTTGCCGCCTCAAGAATCCGATCCCTGGCCTGTCGATCGGGTCTTCTCAGCTTGATCGTACACAGCCAGTAGTTGCTTCGCGTGTTCAAAGGCTCGTCCACAAACTCAAACGCGGCCATCTCCCCGAAGGCAAGCCTGTATCGATCCGCCAAACGCCGCTTGCGCGCGACGAAGTCGTCGAGGCGGTGCATTTGGGCACAGCCAAGCGCGGCGTTCAGGTTGGGCATCCGGTAGTTCCAGGCCACCTCATCGTGAAAGAACTCCCAGCGATGTGCTCTCTTAGCTGTGGTGGTGAGATGCCTGGCTCGCGAGGCCAGGTCAGCATCAGCCGTCAGAATAGCACCGCCGCCGCCAGTGGTAACAATCTTGTTCCCATTGAAGCTCAGGGTTCCCAGGAGGCCAAACGTTCCGGTGTGCCTGCCGGATACCCTGCTGCCGAGCGATTCTGCGGCATCCTCTACCAGAGGGATCTCATACGAGTCGGCTACCTGCCTGAGATCGACGACGTCCGCCGGATGTCCAAAAGGATGCAGAGGCAACAGGGCTGAGATACGACGCCCTGTCTTCTTGTTGATCAATCCGCCCTTACGTCGCTCTCCGACCAGCCGGAGATAATCTGCGAGCAGCGTCGGATCGATGCCGGGGGTTGAAGCGCCGCTATCCACGAAATGCGGAATCGCGCCGGCGATCGAAACCGCATTCGCGGTGCCAACGAAAGTCAGGCCCGGTACCAGGACTTCGTCTCCTGCCTTGACTCCAGCGAGCCTCACGGCCAATTCGAGGGCCGCCGTACCGTTCACGACCGCTATTACGTGTGGAGCGCCGGTGTAGGTGGACAGCGCCGACTCGAATTCGCCAACATATTTGCCTACGGTTGAAACGAACGTCGAGTTAAGACAATCCTGCACGAATGTCGATTCAAGGTCGGAGAATTCAGGTTCGTGTAGTGCCAGTGCGGGCCGCGGACTACCGAGGACTACCCGAGCGGCGTCGAGGAACTCGGCAGTCAGGCTGCTCACGTGACGTACCGGTCGGACCTATATTTCGTCAGGTTTGCCGGCTCCCTGAACCAACGAATGGTCAGTTCGAGACCCTTGCGGAGGCCGTCCGCGCCCCCATATTTCGGGTCCCAGCCGAACACGCGGTGCGCCTTCGAGGCGTCGGCCCAGAGCCTCATTACCTCCGAGTTATTCGGCCTGACGCGCTCCTCATCCCTTATGATTTCGATTTCTGTGTCCATTATTTGAGCTATAACCAGTGCCAGGTCCCCGACTGACACTTCATAGCCACTCCCAAAGTGGACTACATCCCCTATCCCGGCCGACGAGTCCAGAACTGAGATGAATGCATCGACCGTGTCCTGAACATAACTGAAGTCACGGGTGGGGGACGTCGCGCCAAGCCTCACTTTTCGCGCGCCGCTCGCCACCTGTGAAATTATCGTCGGTATAACCGCGCGATTCGATTGGCGGGGTCCGTAAGTGTTGAAAGGCCGCACTACCGTAACCGGTAAGTCGAAAGCGTGATGAAACGACAGGGCGAGATGGTCCGCGGCGATCTTGGTCGCCGCATATGGCGATTGGCCGGCAAGAGGGTGCTCTTCCGTCATCGGGAGTTGCATCCCCGTGCCGTAAACCTCGCTTGTGGAAGTGTTGATGAAGCGTCGGACGCCCGTATCTCGTGCGGCCTGGAGCAGATTCAGCGTGCCCTTGATGTTCGTCTCGACGTACGCTTCCGGTGACGTAAATGAATGCGGAATCCCGACGAGTGCTGCCAGGTGAATCACGTTCTCACACCCAGCGACTATCTTTCTGATCGCGAACTGATCCCTGATATCGCCACTAATAATTTCGACGTTGGAAGTGATCTCACTCGGTATGTCATCCAACCACCCCCTGGAATTCCTGGCATCATAAATGACGAGCGCTCGCACCTCTCGCCCCTGTCTCACCAAGGTCTCGACAAGGTGCGAACCTATGAATCCTCCGGCCCCCGTTATCAGCGTCCTCGTGGAGTTCATGACCGCGAGGCATGCCGGGAAGTGAACTCAGAACTCAGTCCAGCCCGCGGGTGGATCCAGCCGTGAAGATCCGCGATGCCCGGTACGTCCTTCAAATAACCGCGCAGTTCCGAACTGTATTGGGTAGGAGTAGTCCGGTCGTCTCCGCTGTGCCCGAGGTACTTCAACATTTCTTCAGTTGTCCTCACTATTTCTAGGGGTTGAAGTTCTTCGTGGCTAACTCCGCCTGCCCGAAATTCATCAGAATATAAATATCGAAGATTGAAATATTCCGTAATAGTCAACTCATCACCCGTATCGCTCCAGTACAAGCGCTTGGGATTAGTCAAACTGTATGCGAACGACCAGATGTGGCTTAGCGGTATGAAATTGATGAAGAGAATGGGGACGCCGAATACGGCCGAAATGGCATCCGGACCAGATCCCGTAGATATTGTAAGTTGAGCGCTCGCAAACAAGAAGACGTCAACGTTGTCGTCTTGCTCTCGACTGAACGGATAATCTAATACAGAAGGACCCATGTACGGCAGCGGGTGACGGGCTCGCCGACCTGTCCGGATAACCCAATAGCCCGAATCTGCGAGATACTTAATCGTCTCCTGATAGCGTGATGGGTCCGAATTTCTGAATGAATGCCTCTCCGACACGTGAAAGACGTCGTCCCGTATGTGCAGGCAAATAAATTTCTGCCCGGACCATCCGTGCGCCTCGAGCCATTGTCGCCCTTGTCGTATCACGGTGTCGCTGAGAGCGACGGCCGGCCGACCCCTGGCCAACAAACCGCCGACATCACGTCCGTTGCCGTTGATGTGTCTCGAGCGCTTCGTGCGACTTCCGCCCGGCAACAAACGGTTCATCTTGTCCAACGTCTCATAACGGGACCTGATACGCAGTTCTCGGCGTACCATGTCACTCCACGCGGAGTTGGACACTTTGCCTTCCAGCCAGAAGAGGTCTGTCACGCGTTCGCCTCTCAGGCTCCGGATTTTCGCCTCGGCCGCGTACACGGCACCGTCCATGGCGAAGTGCCCGATTTTGGCCGCATAGAGGCTGCCAGTTCTGAATCGCTTCCATGGGCTGATGACCCGCATTACCGCAACTGCGGGTAAGGTCCACCAGAGGTTTGCGAGGACCGATAGGGACTCGGCCGACCAGCGGATGCACGCCGCAAGAGAAACGCGGATTCGACGCCAAACGAACTCTGTGTCCCGATCTTTGATAGCCAACCCAACTCGACGTATCGAAGTTGAAAACCTAGGTATGGCCATTCGTCAGATGGCTCGAGCTGCATATGGATCGACGAGCCTCTCCGGCGGCACCAGAGCTGTCCGGCACACTTCTTTCATCCAACCCGAATAACCGAACGCGGTCAGCAATGCGGTACCGCCAAATCCAGCGCCGATGAAACGTCGGCTGCTTATCACTGGCTTTGGCACGAAGAGCGGCGCGAATTTGCCGACTTTGGCCTCGTCATCGTCGATCAGATAGTCTACTCGATCAGAAATTCCTGCAATCGACAAGAAATTCGTCTGAGGATGTGACGCTCCGAAACAGCTGACGGGGCCCCTCCAAGTTTGCGCTTGCTCGACAAGCGAACGCCTCAACTGATGCGAAAACGCTCGATGCGTCTGGACGTGGCAGGGAAAGCACCTTCGAATCGGATGCCCTGGCCCATACCAGCCAATTGACAGAATCCAGATGTCGGACTTGTCGTTGGTCGACAAGTTCGAACCCGGCGCGGAGTGCCACGTTTCGTAGGGTTCCGATCGTAAAATAGTAGAGGTGTTCATCCCACAAATCATGAATCCGCAAGTCTGAGACGAGTTGCCCGGCGTCAGGCAACTCCATGACTAGGAGCCCGTCAGGTTCCAGAATCGAGTGAATCGCCCGGAGGAATTCCAACGGGTCCGCGACGTGTTCGATCGTGTGACGGCAAATGACGGCCCGAAATCTGCCATTAAGCCTTATCTGCGCCGCGCTGCGTGCGTCTAGCCCAACCTGTTCAATCCGGTGCCCTTTTGATGCCGCCAACTCTGCCAGACTTCGAGAAGGTTCAACACCTGTAACGTGACGAAATCCACGGACGGCGAGGACGTCGAGAAATCTGCCATCGTTTGATCCGATCTCAGCGACTGCATCATCGAATTTCAAGCCCGCTGCTGACAACGAGTCAACGATCGAGGAAGCATAGGAGGGCAGGCGTCGTCCGGTCTGGCGTGAGACGTCGACATATTCTGGGGGGCCTGCCTCGAAAAGCTCTCTCCTGATCAATCCACACCCTGTGCAATATGTAAACAGCAAATGCAGGGTCGGTCTAACCGTACTGGCTAGATCTGTGAACACACCCGACTTTGGAACACGTCCCGCATCCAGAAGAGGCTCAAATCTGCCGTTGTCACAGGAAGGACACGGCTGGCCAGCTGCGTCCGCCATCTCCTCGGTCAGCTCTTACCAGGCGCCGAGTGCTGCGTCAGCGCTTCTGGGCGAACGAAAGCTGCCTCGACGGTCCACTCGACGCTGGGCGGCGTTACCTCCAATAGCTCTTCAACTCGACTGGTGTCGAGCGAGGTGTACCGCGGTATCTGCAGCCCGGGATCCAATTTGGTTCGAGATGGGACCCCCAAGACTTTGCTGACCGGCTGTCCAAGGCAGTGCGCTCCGATCCGAGCCGCGTCGGCGTAACTCAAATCAATAGATCCAGACAACTGGAAGATGCCGGTATGTCGACCGATGAGAATCCTCGAGAGAACGGCAACTACACAGAACAGCGGTATTGGGCTAAGCGTCATGTCTTCGAACGCAACGATACCGCGGCCATTCCGGAGCGCGTTTCTCCATTCCGCAAACAGCCGGTCCCGCGGTCCTAAGGCCTTGGCCAACCGCAGTACCGCCGCGTCGGCACCGAGCTCAAGCAATCGCTTTTCGACTTCCGCTTTGTGACGACCATATTCGTTCACCGGTCGCTGAGTTTCAGAAGACAGGCGCTTCGGGGCGGATCCGTCAAACACGGTGCTTGACGAAAGGTAGACGACGTATACACCGCGCACCAGCAGACGATCGATCAGCGCAAGAGTGCCTTCGACGTTGATTCGTCTCGCAAGCTCCGGATATCTCTCGCATTCCGCCAGTCGACTAATTCCCGCGCAAATAATTGCCGCGTCCACCGACTCCGGAGGTGACCAATCCGAAAGATCCGCGCCCAAGTCGAGGAGGATCTCGGCGGATCCTTGTGGACGACGAGACGTCCCCACCGTTGCAACTCCGGACGACGCCAGATGAGCCGTCATCGCCGATCCAATCAGACCGTTGGCGCCAACGATCAATGTGGTTGGGGTTCGGGACACCGCAAGCCCACAATCACCAGACTGGCCCCCTGGGACTTCGCGAAAGTCACGTGGAATGATGCTTGATTGTTCGCCCTTTTCGCACTTGTTTCCTTCCGCAGCAAACAGCGAACAGATAATGCGCCATCGGATAATATCCCGTATGCACGACTTCATCATTCATCGAAAAGACAAAAACACGAGAAAAAAACTGCTCTGTCAGTAACCGCAACTCAGGTTCCGATTTGCAGTTCACATGCCCCGCCCGACTCGGGGCCGACGCGTATTGCTGCGACTCGAGACTGGGAGTGCCTACAATAAATACTCCATCGGGACGTAGCGACTCCGCGACATTACCAATGAACAGAGATTCTTGCTCACGAGCTATGTGCTCGAGGACATCTAGCGAATACACGCCATCGTGATCTTTCCCAAACGGACCGCTCAAGATGTCGTGGACCTTGCAGTCAAATGGCCATTGACCATCCTGTCTCTCGATAGCGTCATTAACGAACACCGGGTCGAAATCGGTGGCAGTGAGCTTCCCAACGGTTTGCGCGACTAATCTCGTCGCAAAAGCGTCGCCGCAGCCGACTTCAAGTACCCGTGCCATTCCTGCGAACATTTTCGCAACAAATTTATACCTCGCCAACATAAACGTCAGCCGTTTGGGATCATCACGCCACACTTGATTGGTCATCAAACCAAGACTTGCGGTGACGCCGGCGTCAGCGAGCTCGATTGTTCTCTGGTACTGAGTTTCACGCGTGCGGCGGGTTACTCTATTGAAGTCGCCCTTCGATGGCATCGGACCTGCGTTCAACTTGGGCTAACCCATATCCAGGACGATACGACCAGCGCTGCCGTCAAGCATCGCGGCGAACGCTTCGTTGATTTTCAACAACGGAAACGTGTGCGTAATTTGTTCCTCGAGTTTGAGCTTGCCCAAACGGTAAAGAGCAACGTAGCGCGGAATATCGATGTCCGGCTTCGTGTCACCTCCGTGTGAACCGACTATTGTGCGTCCAAAGTGCAATGGAAACGAGTCAATTGTTATGCGCTCGTCCGCCCGGGGCACGCCGGCGAATACCGTGATGCCCCCGTCTGCCGTTACGTCATATGCAGACGTACGCACGGAGGAGGCGCCGACCGTGTCCACCGCGACGTCGACGCCCTTGTTCTGAGTCAACTCACGCAACCTCGAGACCGGATCTTCATTGAGCAGGTTGACCGCGCTCGTGGCCCCGAACTGCTCTGCGCGTCGAAGTTTTCGGTCGTCAACGTCGACCGCAATGATCGGGTGCGCGTTTACGAGCCTGGCCCCTTGAACGACATTGATCCCCACCCCACCAACCCCGAAAACGGCGATCGACTGCCCAGGCTTTAACCTCGCGTTATTTGTGACAATTCCCATTCCGGTGGTCAATGCGCAGCCAAGGAGAGCCGCGACATCCGTGGCGATCCCGGCTCCAATGGGCGTCACCCGGTTTTCCGAAACTACGGTATGGCGACTGAATGTGGTGACCTGACCGGCGTTGATAGGGCGTCCATTTCGCAGAAATCGAGGGGTCGCCGAATCAATGCCCGTACCTTTGACCCAATGAAGACATACCGCGTCGCCTGGTTTAACTTTTCTAACGCCCGGACCGACTCCCTCAACCATACCGGCGGCTTCGTGGCCCAGCAAATGAGGCAAGTACGGATCAGGCCGTTTTCCGATGATCTCATCGACCTGTTTGCCACAGATTCCACTGTGACCGACTTTGACTAACACCTGGCCAACGTCAAGGTCCGGCACGTCGATTTCATCGACCTCCAGCTTCGTATTCGGAGCGACCAAGATTGCCGCAACTGTCTTCATTGGTCGATCGTCCTCGCCCGCACCAGGACGTTAGGGGATTCGCCGTCGGCGATCATGGGAAGGTAATAAAGGAGTAGTCGCCGGTGTATCCCCACTCGTCGAGAATCCATTTCCAACTATCGACGGAATAGAACGACTCACAGGTCAACTGCCAGTAGAGGAGATTCGCTTTCTCCTCTTCCGTTCTCCACGACTCCACCATGATGTGCTTCTGTTTGCCGACTCGCTCGATCTCCTGAACCGCCCGCTTCAAATCGGCAACTGGGAGGTTGTGGAGCGTCGCAAATGAGTAGACGAGTTCGAAACTCTTGTCAGGCCACGGGAGCGCTGTCGCGCTACCAACGCGCAAGGAACCCCTGACCTCTTCCTTGGAGTTGGCCAGCCCGTATTCCGATACATCGATGCCGGCGACCTTAACTCCAGGTACTGCCCGAGTGAACTCATATAGCAAGAAGGCTTTTCCACAGCCAACATCCAGGATCTTGTCCTGCGCCTTAAGTCCGTAGTGCCGTGCCATTGCCTGGGCGACCTGCAGCCAGCGACCGTCGTACCGGTAGCCGCCATACCCGAGATGGCGCGGGCCGTCCCAGTACTCCTGCCCCCAGCGCTTGGCCACCCTGGCGCTTTCAGCCTTGCTATGTTCGGTGACCCGCGCCACATAGTCACGCTTGGTGGACGAATGAAGGTTTTGGACAAAGTTGACTTCGTTACCCAAGTGAAAAGTTCCTGTGAATCTGGCGTGTGAAACGTGATTTACAGCTCAAGGGTCTTAATCCAGTAGCTCTGCGACTACCGCGGTCACACGCTCTGCGGTTATCCCCATAGTCGCCATGATCGAAGCCTGCGACCCGTATTCGTGGGCAAAAACATCCGGGATGCCTATCCTGCGGAATGGCACTGCGCGATCCAGTCGCGCCTCGGCGAGTGCCTCCGCAGCAGCACTGCCTAATCCACCCACGACGGTGTGCTCCTCGACTGACACGACGCATCGGGCGCGTGACGCGGCTTCCAGGATTTCGTCTCCAGCGAATGGCTTGAGGGTATGGACGTGTAACACGCTCGCCTGTATTCCTGAGCCCTCCAGGCGTTTCGCCGCTTCCAACCCTATCTGCAATGTGATGCCGGTGGTGAGGATTAGCGCGTCCGCGCCAGCGCGCATGAGGATCGGCTTGCCAATCTGAAAACCGTGATCGCCGGAACTAACGACTTGGTCGCCACCTTTGGCGACCCTGATGTAGATCGGACCGGGCCAATCCGCAGTCTGGGCCATCAGCCTTCGCATCTCGTCTGCGTCCGCGGGTGCCACGACCGTCATGTTGGGCAGCGCGCGCATGATCGCGATGTCCTCGATCGCCTGGTGAGTCGGGCCGAGCGGGGCGTAGACATACCCAGCACCTTGGCCAACGATTCGGACCGGGAGGTTATGAAGGCAAACATCGACGGCGATCTGTTCAAAGCATCTTCGCGTGTTGAATGTGGCAATCGTCACTACGTACGGAATCTTGCCTTCCAGCGCCAACCCGGCCGCAAGTCCGATGATATTTGCTTCGGAGACCCCCTCCATCAAGAATCGACCCTGAAATTCGGACTTGAAGCCCTCCATGGTTCCCGAGCCGAGGTCTGAGCCGATGAAGAACACGCGCGGATCCGATTTCGCAAGTTCGTAGATCATCTCCTGGCATGCGGCTCTCATTGTTGTGCCTCAAGGGCTGAAATCAGTTCGTTAATCTCCTGGTCAGTTAGTCGATTCTTGTGATGCCAACTCAGGTTGCCTTCCACGAACGGAACGCCCCTGCCCTTAATTGTGTGGCAGATAATGACCGAAGGAGAATCTGGGTTGAATGGCACACCGCTCAGCGTTGCGGAGAGTTCTTGTATGTCGTGCCCGTCCACCTCCCGGACTGCGAATCCAAATGACTTCCACTTGTCTGCCAGAGGCTCAAGCTCAAGTACGTCGGATGTGGCGCCATATGACTGTTGCTTGTTGTAATCGACCAGGACCGTCAGATTTGTAAGCCGATGTTTAGAGGCACACAGCGCGGCCTCCCAGACAGAACCCTCATTCGACTCGCCGTCACCGATTACGACAAACACCCGGTGCGTCGCGTTTTCGTACTTGGCGTTGATGGCCATGCCGACACCGACGGGCAAGCCGTGACCAAGCGAGCCGGTCGACAATTCGATCCCGGGCACGCGTCCGTACTCTGGATGGCCACCCAGAATCCCATCGCTCAGGCAGAAGCGGCCTAGTTCCCGGTCCGGGAAGAAACCTTTCTCAGCCAGCAACACGTAAAGGGCGAGGCAGCCGTGCCCCTTGCTCAAGATAAAACGGTCCCGCTCATGCCAGTTGGGCCGCTTCGGGTCGAATCGAAGCACGTGGTCGTAGAGCACTCTGAGTATTTCGACTAATGAAAACGCCGACCCGACGTGCCCGCGTCGGGAGGCGGCCATCGTACTGATGATGGTTCGCCGGAGTTGTCTTGAGCGATCATCCAGCGTGGCTTTGGAATGTTTCAGAGGATTAGTCCTTCGAGCGAGGAAGCGTCGAGCCGCTCTCCGATAGATTTGAGCAGTCCCCGAGCCTTTTCTAGTTGGTCCAGGCGGAATGACTTAACGTCGATTCCCGCAAACTGGCGCCTTTCCGCCTCGCTGCCCAAGTACTCATTGAGCATTATCAAGCACCATTTCAGCCCCCAGAGAGGGTACAGTGCGTCGAGCCGAGCAACAATCGATTCTCCGTATACATCGACCGCACCCGTCAGAAAACGCGACCGTTGGTTCTTCGTCAACATCATCGCCGGGTGGTGAAGAAAATCCGAGATCGTCTTGACCGGGTCATCCCATCCGAAGTATTCAAAGTCCAGAAATGTCAGGCCCCCGTCGGGCCGTCGAAGGGCGTTATGAAAGACGAAGTCGGACGGGCTAAGCGTTCTCGATTCATCATTGATCGTCTCGGCCGAACCGCCCAGGCAAATCGCGATCTTGGACCTTGATCGTTCGAGAACACGCGCAAGTATGGGACCGAACTCGCCGTCGAGGAAGTAACCGAGTTCCGGTTCTTGTGAAATCACCTCACCATATCTATTGAGGCGACTAATCACACTTTCGATAGCTTGATCGATCGAAAAACACGCCTCCGGCCGAGTGAGCGCGCCTCTTCGCTCTTGCTCAGGCGCTTGAGGCTCGCAAGGAACCCGACTGCAGCAGCCAGGTCGCGGTCACTCGCTTCACCAGGGCCAATCGCCCTGCCTTCGACCCAACCGTATACACCGATGTCATTCACATCAGACTTACCGATCGGTTCGACGATCTCCGTGATCCCGTGTCTCCAAAGGAAACTGACTGCTCGAAACTCGGTTTCAAGGCGATCTCTCAGGTCGCCCGGTCCCCGGTAGTACACCTTGATGGCGTACTTGCGGCCGCTCGAAGCGGTCGCCCGGTAGACCCGGTTATTTCGCCCCCCTGGAATCCGTTCGAGGCCAACGACCTCGATATCCGCCACCTGGCCAGCGACCCGCATGACCAGCTCGGACTCAAACCCACTCATTCCGCTAAGAGGAATTCTGAGATCTGAGACCAAGTGCGAAAGACATTGGTGCCCGCAGACGCCTGACTCCGACCTGACGGGTCATAAAGAACACGAACTGTGGCCTCAGGAAAAGACGGGTCTTCCAACACTTCGACAAGATCGTCGACAAAGCTCCCGCATCCGAGGTTGCGGATCGTCTCGATTTTCACGGCTCTGGTGTCGGCAAAATGAACGTCAGACGTCTGCAAACCGAAGCCGTTCTGATCGAAAAATCCGTTTCCGTGCAGCCAGTCAAGTGCCGCGATCCTCAGATCCACTTTGCGCGCGCCCTGATGGGCGTATCTGGTCTTGTGGCTGACAATCACGACCCTGGCGCCAGCGCGCTTGCATCTGGACAGGAAACCGGCGGCGCCAGCCGCCATGTTCGCCGTTGCCATGCCGTCGCCATACATACGTGCCTGTAATTGCTGCCAGGCAAGATCACCACTTGGCCCAAGGCGCAGCGCATCCCGAATCTCCTTGGCGGTGGCCTCGTCGCTCGGGACCGGTAATCCCAGTTCGCTGGCCAGCGTTCGAGCGACGACGTCGTACTCCACCAGTGTGTTATCCAAGTCCACGCCGATCACGGGCTTTAGGTTGAGGATCTTCGAGGCCGATCGACTTAATTCTGGTGTCGAACGCCAGACTTCAATTCCCCGGTCGTGGCCAACCGAACCTGCTGCATGGTTCGGATGTTGTAGTAGAGGGGATCCTCAAGGGCTCGAGGGATTTGACCGCTCTTGTGGGCATCGCAGAGGCTTTGAATGGCATCCTCGACTGAGAATGCCGGCTCAAAACCAAGCTTGGCGCGGGCGCGATCCGAGTTGACGTGATAGGAGCGATGGTCGTCCGTCGGCTCAAATGAAATCTCGACAGTCGAGTCACCTACGACTTTGTAAACGAGTTCAGCTATCTGCCGCACCTTTAGATTCTGGTAGCCGATGTTGAACGTTTCATGCCTGAACCTTGAAGGCGGGGCCGTGAGCAAGAGATCGTAGGCGCGAACCATGTCCCTGATGTTCAAATTAGGCCGAAGCTGATCGCCTCCGAAAACGCGTATTTTCTTTCGCACCAGCGCGTTAATGGTGAGGATGTTCACGACGACGTCGAGCCGAAGTCTGGGAGCATACCCGCACACTGTCGCTGGTCGAAGGATGACCCAGTCACAGGATCCCAGAGCCTCCTGCTTCAGCTGCTCTTCGCACAACAGCTTGTATCTGGAGTAGTCGGTAATCGGCGTGCAAGGCGTGTCCTCGGTCACGTCTGGCTCTGGCCGCACACCGTAAACACTCGAACTCGACGCGTAAATGAAGCGTCTTACCCCGTTGGTCCTGACCGCGCTTAGCAGCCCTCCAAACGCGTCGTAGTTGATCGACCGCCCGAGAGCCGGGTCAAGTTCGAAGCTGGGATCATTCGAGACGCAGGCCAGGTGGATTACCGAATCGACGCCCTTGAGAGCGGTTACTAGGCCCCGGGTATCACGGATGTCGAGGTTGACTCTTTCCAGATTCGGCGACTCGCTAGCAGTCGCGAAGACGTCTTTGCCATACAGAAACAGATCAAGCACACGCACCCGGTACCCTTGCTTTATGAGGTGAGGAACCAGCGCACTACCGACGTAGCCGGCGCCGCCAGTTACTGCCACCACCCTTGCCACGGTTCTCGAAGTCATTTTATTGGCTTCGTCGCTTTCGGTTTCATGCTCGCTTGGAGTACTGAATCCAAAACGGTCATGTGCACTCCCTCGACAGCGGGATAGACCATACTGGGCACATAGAACTTCAGGTCGTCAAGCGCGCGAAGCGGATTGTCCTCGTCGCCAATTGGAGTCCGGTTGCCGACACTACCAACCTTCAGCGCCCCGACCAGTTACCTACGAAACCCGCCAACTCCGCCGGGAATTCTCGATACGCCCAAGGTGACACGTACTTGGCCGGGACCATCTGGGCTCGTTGCGGTTGCCGTTTGTTCTCTTGGACGAGATCATACCTGAGCATGGGTTCGAGCCCATTCGGCAGCCAACCGGCCCGCGATCCCACCGTCGAACCTGCCGTGAAGTGCTAGGACACTTCGGGGCTTAGATACTGCGGTGCACAGGGCGCGGGCAGCGCGTACCGGGCCCGGTAATCGGCCATCGAGAAACGATGAGCGTACCGCGTTCCAAGCCTCGGAGTTCCTGAAGACTCCCATGCGTGACAGCCTCAACGATAACCATTGGCAAAACTCGAGCCACAGTTCGTCCGACAACTCTGATGGGTCGGATCGCTTCTGAGACCTCAAAAAATAACAGATAGTGGAGGCGACCGCGAACAGTTTCTGTTGGATCGCGTTCCGTGCCGATATCGAGTCGACTCGCCTCACAATCGTTACCAACGGTAACGGGATCGAGGCGATGCGACCGACCTCGGATAGCCGGATCCAGAGATCCCAGTCCTGAGAGTATGTGAATCGCTTTCGATAGTTTCCTGCGGCAAGGGCCAACCTCCTGGAGAAGAAAGCGGCCGAATGTGGGAAAACGCCCCGGAGGCGTTGGATCCTGTTCAGTAGGTTCTTGTGCTCTCGGGGGTACCGGTGTAGCCTCGATGGCCCGACGCTTTGATCGACTTCGATACAGTCACTACCCACGAGCGCCACGTCAGGATTCTCGACACAGTAGCGATACTGGACTTCCAAGCGCGTCGGGTCAGCGAGGTCATCAACATCCCACCTAGCGATCCATCGACCTCTGGCAGCACGGACGCCGATGCGCAACGAGTCGGTTAAGCCGGTATGCTCCTTAGCTATAACGCGGATGCGAGGGTCATCCCTGGCAGACGACCGGATAAACTCCAACGTGTGGTCGGAGGAGCCATCGTCTACGAGAACCAGTTCGAAATCGCGGAAGGTTTGGTGCTGGATACTGGATAACAGTTCGGGAAAGTGAGCTACCGCGTTAAAACAAGACGTGACGATCGATACTGGCGGCGAATCCGGTGTGGGTTCTGATTCCAGTGTCGTGGTGATGTCGCTTACCATGGTCGAAAACCCATCTTTGCGGACCAACGTGCGCAGTCCTGAGACACATGACTGAGCACCTTGTCAATTCACGGGCACGATGCCGACCTTAGCCTCCATCGGTTTTCTATATTCACCCAATGTAAGAGGCGGTCCTTCAGCATTTCAACGAACGATCACTGACGGTTTCAGACGATTCGGGCATACCGTGCTCATGAGCGACGGAGTTCGCCCCGACGTGGCAATCGTAATCGGCGGTCCGGTTCGAATGCTTCCCCAATTGGTCCGATGGAAAATGGCCGGGACAAAAATCATCCTCAGATTGGCGGGTCCCTACTACCGTTACGCTCCTGAAGATTTACTGAACTCTGGAAGTTTCCGTAATTACGTCCGTAATTCCGCTGCCCGAATCGTGAAGAATAAGATGGCCGATCACGTTGTATTTCAGAGCGCATTTGTCCAGCAATGGTGGAAGGAAGTCGATCCAGTCGTCACTTGCCCGGAGTCGGTGATATACAACGGCGTTGATCTTGCCAAGTTTAGACCGCGATTGGCGTCAAGCGCAAGGGGAGATAACACCTTGCTCGTTTCGGAGAGCCTGTACCGACCTCATTGGCTTACGAACAGGGTGTTTGATGAGGTACCGCCTGCCGTTCTTCCGCCGGACAAGTTGATAATTGTGCACCCAAATCCATTAGAGCGTTTCGACAATTACAACGCCACAGCGGTCAGCTTCGAGCGACACCATAGTTATGACCAGATGCCACAACTGTATCACCGCGCCTCTGTTTTCTTGAGTGTTCAGCCGAATGCGCCGTGTCCCAACTCAGTGATCGAGGCGCTCTCGAGCGGTTTGCCAGTTATAGGGTTCCGTACGGGCGCGCTACCTGAATTGTTGTCAGAGGAGGCAGGCGTTCTACTGAATGGCGACCCAGCGAGCTACGCTCCAAGCCAGCTTGGCCGCGCCGTTGTCATAGGATTCAATCAGATCATGAGTCGATACGTTGAGTACGCGCATGGTGCCCGCATGCGTGCTGAACAGCGGTTCTCAAGTGACAAAATGGTCCGGTCGTACTTGGATCTGGTTGGCCGCCTCTTGTGATGTCGGGGCCCCAGCGGCGTACCCGGTTCGATGGAGCTATTTGGGCACTATCAGCATGTTCGAGTAGTGCAGTCCCAGTTCGACGAATTAATTTACAATGTGCCGAGCGGGGCCTCCGTGTCGACAATACGACGTTCGGTCGGTCGAAGGGGGTAAACCGTGGAGTGAGGGGTCGCCGGGAGAGCAGGTTGGAAAAACGAGGTAAATTTAATAATTTGGCCCAACGAACTGATCTGGAAATCAGAACTTGAAATTCGCTTATTAGTTATGGAAAAGCCCGTAAGCTCTACAATCAAAAGGCGGATCCAGACACGGAGCGCCCTGCCGCTATCGAAAGTGGCTGTCGTAACTGGCGGAGCTGGATTCATCGGAAGCCATCTGGTTGATGTCCTGGTCGACCTCGGCTACCGGGTGTCCATCATAGATGACCTGTCCTCTGGTCGTGTTGAAAATATTCGAAGATCGATAGACAGCGGCCGGGCTGAGCTTCTACACTGCGATATCCGAGATCTAGGCAAGCTAGTCGACGCTTTTCATGCGTCCAGCACAGTATTTCATCTCGCCGCAATCGCCGATGTCGTCCCTTCAATAAATGACCCGCTCTTATATTACGAAGTAAATGCAAACGGCACGGCGTGCGTTATGGAGGCGGCAAGGATTGCCGGAGTAAAGAATGTAGTCTATGCGGCGTCGTCCTCTTGCTACGGTCTACCGGATCTATTCCCGACTCCAGAGACCGCCCCTTGTCGGCCCCAATACCCATACGCCCTAACCAAGTACCTCGGCGAACAGATCGCCTTACACTGGGGAATGGTATACGGGATTGGCGTTAAATCGCTGCGATTGTTCAATGTCTTTGGCCCGCGTCACCGTACATCCGGAGCCTACGGGGCCGTTCTCGGGGTGTTCCTGGCTCAAAAACTCGCCAACGAGCCGCTCACGATCGTCGGCGACGGGAAGCAGACTCGAGATTTCACATACGTGACTGACGTTGCGCTTGCGTTCGTGGCCGCGGCGGCCAGCAACCGCCACGGGGAAGTTTTCAATGTCGGTTCTGGCGGGACCCATTCAGTTGGTCGCCTGGCGGATCTGATTGGGGGGACCCGCACCTACGTCCCAAAACGGCCTGGTGAACCCGATTGCACCTTCGCTGACATATCAAAAATCACAAAACTCTTGGGGTGGCGTCCAAAGACGACATTCGAGTCGGGAGTTGAGAAGGTCTTGGAGAGCATCGAAGACTGGCGCGGGGCCCCAGTGTGGACTCCCGAGTCGATCGCAGTCGCGACCAAGTCTTGGTTCGAGCAACTCGGTGCTGGCAAGAAACGATGACTGCAAGCAAGATCGCTATTTCGATCGCCGAACTCGCCGCTCTGGTCCAAACGGCACGAATGGCCGGGAAGAAGATCGTTCACTGTCACGGTGTGTTCGACTTGCTTCATCCAGGGCACATTCGTCATCTCCAAGCCGCTCGAGAGCTAGGCGATGTATTAGTGGTGACGGTCACCCCAGATCGTTTCGTCAACAAGGGGCCCGGAAGACCCGTCTTCGGCGAGCGCCTTCGGTCACTTAGTCTGGCCGCCATTCAGGTCGTCGATCACGTCGCTGTAACCGAGCATCCGACCGCCATTGAAGCCATCGAGATGATCAGACCAGACGTGTACGCTAAAGGAAGCGATTACGCAGATCCGGACGACGATCTCACCGGGAACATCTCGAAAGAAACCGTCGCGGTCTTGAGAAATGGCGGCGCGGTCAAACTGACGGATGAGGAGTCCTTCAGTTCCAGCAAGTTGATAAATCGATTCTTGAGCCCGTACCCGCAGGAGACGCAGTCGTTTTTGGAAGACCTCCGCGGCAGATACTCGCCCCGCGACGTTATCGATCGGCTTGATGCGTACCGCGAACTCAAGCCTCTCGTGCTGGGCGAGGCTATCATCGATGAATATTGGTACGCGACGCCACTCGCCAAAGCCCCTCGTGAAGCGATCATTGCAGCAAAGTTCCGTTCGATGGAGAAATTCGCGGGCGGAGCGCTCGCCACGGCGAACCATTTGGCCGGATTCTGTAACGAAGTGACGCTCGTCGCCTCTGTCGGGTCCGACGCTCTAAGTGACACTTTCATCGCGTCGCACTTATCGCCAAACGTCAACTTTATTCCGATCGTGATGTCTGACCGTTCGACAGTCCTAAAGCGTAGGATTATTGAACCAGGGCACCTTACGAAGATGTTCGAAATCCAGTTCCTGGAAGACAGGGATGTCAGTCCAGAGACCGAGGTGGTGGCAGGCAAAATTCTTGACGAACTCGTCCCTGAGCACGATCTGACAGTCGTTAATGATTTTGGTCACGGGTTCCTGACTGCCAAGATCCGAGCCCAGCTCAGTTCGGCTCATACCTTTCTTTCGTTGAATACACAAACGAACAGCGCTAATCTTGGGTTCAACATGATTACCAAGTACGCTAGAGCAGATTACTGTTGCATCGATGAAGCGGAGGCTCGCCTCGCCTCAGGAATTCAGCACGGTGATAGGGAAACGTGTGCTGCAATCCTTACAAAGAAGCTCAATGCCAGATGGTTCATGACCACTGTAGGGCGAGACGGCGCATTCTTGACCGTTGATCACGGACCGGGTTCCAAACTCGGAGTGATGCACAGCCCCTCGCTCTCCCCCGTCGTGATCGACCGCGTCGGTGCCGGAGACGCCTTCTTCGCGCTTACCGCACCCTGGGCATACCGCGGTTTCCCGCCGGATCTGGCTGGCTTCGTTGGCAATTGCGTGGGCGCGCTCAAAGTTGGCAGCGTGGGCAACCGTACACCGGTGAGCCGGATAGCGCTCTACAAATTCATCACAAGCCTGTTGAAATAGGGCCGGTGAGCACTCGACGTATCGATTCAGGAAGCCCCGCGAGTCCCACGCGTGCGATCCGAGGACGCGAAGCGTTCGCGCTCGCGTACATGACAGAATTCAAGGGAGCGCTTGACGAGATTGTCGCGACCAGCCGGCGGGGCACAGTGATTGCGTTGGGGCTCGGGCTCGCCCAGACCCTCGATCGCATGGAGCGAACGGGGCTCGCCGAGGGCACAGCGAAGATGATTCTTATCGGGAACGGTGGCAGCGCCGCCATTGCGAGCCACATCGCGATCGACTACATGAAAAATGGGGGATTCAGGACCCTCTGTTTCACCGACCCCAGCATGCTGACCTGCTTCTCTAACGACTACGGATACGAGTACGTTTACGAGAAGCCGATATCTAGACTTGGCAATCCAGGCGACATGCTGATCGCGATCAGCAGTTCTGGTCGCTCGAAGAACATTCTCAACGCCGTCAAAGCGGCTATTGCAAGGAGAATGACTGTTGTCACGTGTAGCGGGTTTGACGAGGAAAATCCCCTTCGAACATTGGGCGAGGTCAATTTCTACGTGCCCTCTCACAACTATCCTGCCGTAGAGGGCGTTCACATGACGATCCTAGACTCGATCTTACAGGCGAGCCTGAGGTCTAGAACCGGAAGAACCGACAAATGAGCCAGGACCGAGGCAGTAACGCCGTAGCGATCACAGGCGGTGCTGGCTATATGGGAAGCGCGCTCGTACCGCGTCTCATCGCGCTCGGCTACAGGGTGAGGGTCATCCCTTCCGGTTCGGGAAGGACGTCGATTTCGGCCGGACATAAGGGACTGACGCCATGCGACGGGCGCTTGTCGACCTACTGGGCTGTCCTTTTCAAGATCTGACGCTATCGATCGTTCGTGAACTGACGGATGGAGAGAACGAGGAAGGCTTTGCCGAGTTGCACGAGGTGCAAGAACTCCTACCCGGTTCGTCACGGAGGCGGGGGCTGTTGCTTCCCAAACGCCCCGACCCTGAGGACGTGGCTGCGAGAGTCCAGGAACTGCTAGACGATCCGGTCAAGTACTAAGCGATGCGCAGGGAGGCGCGGGCAATGAGGCGTCACTATTCGTCGTTTTGCGCAAGGCCACATAGGGCGATGAGACCATCGCTCGTTGAAATCCTCGTTTGCCCGTACTGTTCTCAGGGCCTGGCACTGGCAGCAGGACGGACAAGGGCGGACGGCGATATCGAGGACGGGTCGCTCGGTTGTGACCGGTGCAACAAGAGTTACCCGATACGCCGTGGCATTCCTCGATTCGCCGATAACGAGACCGAGAA
>Ga0194132_10005136_pt1 | contig 21563 bp, 14 predicted proteins | sample TA2KigOf80mmetaG_FD_148612 | JGI IMG/M metagenome (GOLD analysis project Ga0194132, IMG submission 148612) | Freshwater microbial communities from Lake Tanganyika, Tanzania - TA2015054 Kigoma Offshore 80m | ecosystem: Environmental > Aquatic > Freshwater > Lake | place: Tanzania: Lake... | reverse complement strand
TTTTTTCTAGAGTCCGCTGGACAGTTGCAGCAACTGCGGAGAACTCACCCAGAAAACGGACGACCAGTAGACGAAGAGCCAGCGATCCAGCACATCTCACTAAATCGGGAAGTGCGGAATGCCAAAGCCAGCTCCACGCGCGTCAGAATGATTCTGAATGCTGATCCTGATCTGGCGCGTGCAGCTTTGCTGCGGCGTTGGGGCGTTTGGGGGACCTTGGTGGAGTTTCATCCGCAAAAGAACTAAAATCCGCACTTTGTATTTTCTCCTGTGTGCGAGGCATCGATGAAATCTTTATTCCGAACAGGCAGTTTGCTGGCGTGTGTGGCGTTCTTTGGTGCGATTTTCGCCCAGGAAGGTCCGGATTCCGTCATACGAGCAACCAAACAATTCAATAAGAAAGTGCTCGTCTCCGGGCTGGAAGGGCCTTGGGAACTCGCGTGGGGACCTGACAACATGCTTTGGGTTACCGAGCGCACCGGGAAGCGGGTTACGCGCATCGACCCTGCCACTGGCGAACGGAGGGTTGCGATCACCATCGACGAGGTTTCTGCCCCAGGCGGTCAGGACGGACTCCTGGGTATGGCATTGCATCCAGAACTATTGAAGGGAACCGGCAACGACTATGTGTACGTCGCGTACACTTATATTGACGAGAGGAAAGGAGCGGATCCGGATGTGACCGATCCGGCAAGCCCGTACCGCTATCTCTACGGCAAGATCGTGCGCCTCCACTTCAATGTGGCGAATCAAACCCTGTCCGATGCTGTGAACATCATTACGGGGTTGCCAGCCGGCGACGACCATAACGGCGGGCGGTTGAAACTCGGTCCTGCAAATAAACTTCACTTCACCACCGGCGATCAAGGGCACAATCAGTTCGCGAATTTTTGCCTGCCCATCGAATCTCAGCGATTGCCGACGCGAAAGGAAGTCGATGCTCAGAACTACGCTTCCTATGTTGGAAAATCCCTCCGGATCAATTTGGATGGTTCGGTACCGTCGGACAACCCCAAGCTGAACGGTGTTGTCAGCCACGTGTACACCTATGGCCATCGCAACCCTCAAGGACTCGACGTTGCCGCGAATGGACTACTTTACTCGTCCGAACACGGGCCGAAGACCGATGACGAGATCAACGTCTTGACGCCCGGTTCCAACTACGGATGGCCAGATGTCGCCGGGCTTCTGGACGACAAGGCATATAAGTATGCGCGATGGGCGGACTCACGCACGCCCTGTGCCCAATTGAAGTACGATGATCTCGCGATTCCGTCTTCGGTGCCGCAGGAGCTGGAGTCTGCCTTTCGGAGGCCATTTGTGAACCCACTGGCGACGATGTTCACAGTCGCAACCGGGTTTAATTTCGCAGACACGGCGTGCAAGGGTGTCGAGTTTGTTTGTTGGCCGACCGTAGGTGTCTCCAGCGTGGAGTACTACGAATCGAAAGGGTCAGGCATTCCGGGTTGGGACCCTGTTCTGCTCGTACCGACTCTGAAGCGTGGTTCGCTGTATGTCTTGCCGCTGAGCCCCGACGGGAAGAGGACGGCTGGGCCGTTTTCGCGCTATTTCCAGTTGGAGGACCGGTATCGAGACACGGCTGTGAGCCCTGATGGGAGGACGATCTATATTGCGACCGATCCCAGTGGTGTTGCCGCAGCGAAAGACGCCGGTGTAGTCTCCAAAATGGAAAATCCTGGCGCGGTCCTCGCCTTTACCTATGTCGGCGAGGGGATGCCTGGGGCGGCGGAAGAACCGCCCTTAGTGAGCAAAGTACGGAAACCCAAGGAACCAGCAGATCCCCCGATTGTTGATGGAGTGCCGCCACAATTCACGGCCGCACAGGCAGCCAGTGGCAAGGCAGCCTATAACGCAACCTGTGCCGTATGCCATGGGAGTACGATGACAAACGGTTCTTATGGCACGCCTCTTGCCGGTGAATACTTCAAGACCAAATGGTCTCGCCGCAGTGTTCGCGCTTTCTTCGATCGCGCTCGAACTACCATGCCTCCATCGCAGCCAGGTTCACTGCCGGCCAGCACCTACGCCGATATTGTTGCCTACATACTCGAGGTCAACGGGTTTAAGGCTCGCAACACTCCTTTGAAGGCCACTGGTGAAGATCTCGACAAGATGGCCCTTGAGTAGCGCGGTTGTGGCCGCCAAGCTAGGGCTGCTCTTGCAGGTGGAGTGCTCGGAGCCGACAGTCGTTCATGAGTCACCAGCATTCCAGATGATGAGCATGAGCCAAGCCAGGTAGTCTACTGCTAGTCAGACGCCTTTTACGAGGAAGATCCGTCAGATCTTGCGGCTATGGCAACCGCTCCTCGATCAGTTTGCCGGGATTGAACGCGCTGTCGTAAGGCACCGCACAGAACGTGTACGGGCCTCCACTTTTCGGGATTGCGATAAAAGGTAGGACGGCAGGCCTGTATCCGGATGCATCATCACACCGGGTTTCAACAGAAGGCCCATACTTGAAGGTGTAGAAAGAGATCTCGGGAGCTAGCCCCGTGAACCTCACGCGCCACGAGAGATCAATGTCCTCGATAGTGAGTGGGGCCTCAATGCGGGGCGGAACCGTATCGATGCGGGCTGACACCACGGTTGGGAAATCGATGCTTTGCCAGGCGTTGCCCCAGCGCGACTGGCTTCCGCCCACAACGCACAGGAATCGCCAGCCGTCGTCAGTGGGAAGCGGATCATCGATAATCGGCCGTTCGCCCACTCGACGGGGCGGGCTGTAACCGCGAAGGTCGCGACAGTCCTGTGAAGGCACGGCAGCCACTTTGTACCGATACAGTTCGAACGGGCCGCTGACAGAAACGTCCCAGCGATATCTGGGGCGGCCGATCGGCACGGTGGCCAATCCGGGATTGACGGGTCCGATGAAGGTCGGCGTGACGCGGAGCTGATCACCGGGATCTAGCGGGCAGCCGGAGCCGCGCAGGTTGAAGCGCCCCGTCCGATCGAAACAGCGATCCAGCCTGACGAGCGGCGTGGCATAGCTCGTCTCCGGACGACTTTCCTCGCTTCCCGCGGCAGGCTCGCAGGGGTGGTCCAGCGAGCATTCCGTGTAGCGGGGCCTGCCACCCGCAGTCGTCGTGTTCACAAGCCCCAGCAGGCGGCCCGTCAGACGGGAAATGACGGGAGATCCCGAAGATCCGGATTGAATCCCAGCGCAGGTATACCGGTCGAAATCGTACCAATGCCAGTTGAACTCCAACACATGCGGGACCCTGCCGTCGACCTGGCATGCAGCGAGGCGGAGGAAGGCCGTTTCCGGATTGTGCTGGAGAGGTGCTCCGACGATGACAACCGGCTCGTTCCGCTCCGGCAGCTTGAGCGACGGGCGCCAGGATGCGAACCCCATGGCTGTGATGTCGGCGTAGCGCTCCGCCAGCTCTAGCACGGCGATGTCCTGTCCCTTCATCGAAGCATAGGCAATGCGCGCAACCGGAACGGCAACTTGTTGGTCTCGCGTATCGGCGAAAAAGTTGAAAATCACCCGATTCCTGACAGCCGGACGATCGATCAACACCTCGTTGGGTCCCGGGAAGTTCGAACAGTGACCGTTGGACAGGACATAAGCAGGCGCATCGCCGGGATCTTGACCCTCAGGGATCGTGTCGATGAAGACGCCCGTGCAGGTGGCGCGGCCCTGGTAGCGCACAATACTAGCGTAGGCATTGGAGCCATCAGCATTGGACAAGAGCAGGGAAGGGCCGCCGTCGTCAGCGCCGTAGGTTGGAACTGCTCTGATGGAGCAGGTGCCTTCGACTCCGCTTGCGACCATCGCCGCGAGGATTGCGGCAACCTTAAGATGCTTGGAAATAGGGGGGTGCCAGATCATCGATGAGGTCCACTTAGGGAGTAATGCGGAAGCCGAATGCAATCGACCAGTCGAACGGCCTCGCTCCGACTCGTCCCATACCTATGCTTGGCCGGATGAATGTCCCGACTCCCCGGAATAGGAGACGGCCCCATTCAAACGCGACATTCCCATACTTCTGGTGGCGCACAGTGTCGAAGGCGACTTCCGGCTCTGCCACAAACCACATCTCCGGGACCGGCAGCCAGACCATGTAAAGGCCTAAAACAGTTCTGTTGATATCGGGACGGTCTTTCTGTCCGCTAAACGAAAACTGCTGGCTCAAGCGTGGGGCGATGATTGTCCGCGCCGCTGGGAGAAGAGCCATTTGAATGAATGGCGCCAAGGAATGCCTCCCGATTCCGAGCGCACTGTTCGTCGCCGTGCGCCAGGTCGTGTCGAGACCAACCACCAGCCCCGAACGTGCGGTCAGTCGCGGGATCGAAACCATTCTGACCGCCAGATCGCCAAAACCTGCTTCGGTGCGGCCCGTGATGTTGCTTATTACGAGCGGCAGTTCGAGTCGTGCGGCCAGACGACGCCCAGCAAGCGGCATCGTATATGCGTATGCCGCTCGATTGAAGATGAGGTTATCCGGCCACGACTCGAGCTGGTTCGACACGGTGACGGAGTGTTGAAGATTGAGCGGGTTTGTTCCTGTCTTGTCGTCGGCGGATGGAAGATGGGATTGTACGGTCGAAGGAGCGCCCGCCGGGGATTGGTTTGCGCAGCCGTTTCGAGGGATGAGCATCGGCAAGAGGAGCGTCAGCACGGATAAACAGTACCTGGAATGCCGTGGCGGGCGGGCGGCGGTTGAGACGGAAACAGAGGCCATGCGGTTGTTCCTGAATGGACTGGTGACTGATGTCATGATGCGCTCTTTGAGATACCCTTTCAGGGTCGCAACATCGACGGCATGGTATCTGTTGGGGTAGACGCAGTCAACGTGCGAGGAGCATACAGATGACGAGGGAATATACGAAGGGGCTGCCACGAAACGGCACGGTCGAGCGATCGACGTCGAGAGCTCTGCCATGGCGTAGGCCGACCGACGGGTGTTCCCTAACGTGATATAGTTGCCTGGTCGTTCGGCGAGTACGGTCACGCAATCGGTTTGGCCTGTTGCGTTTTTTGTTGGCCTCCCGCTTGGTCTCGAAACATGCCGCTAACCTTCATTCACATTACCGACACCCACGTTGGCGAAACTCCGGAAACACTCGTCAACAACTATGGCGCGGGCCGAGCGCTGCAAGCGGTGCTGCACCATATTGCTCAGAATGACGGCCACGGAGCCTCGTTCATCGCTCATACGGGCGATCTGGCACGCGACTCGTATCATCCGGCTGCCTACGAGGGAGGCAAGAGGATCTATGGACTGAAGGGCGATGCCTGCGCTCCAGGGCCGCTGCAGGTCACCGCCGCCGGCTTGAATCTGGACTGGTACTACATTCCTGGGAACTCGGACCATCGGCCCGAGTGTCTGGCCCGGCTCTTTCCGCGCAGCCCGGCCGTTCGTTTGTTCAACTACGCCTGGGAAGTGCGCAGCATCCGGTTTCTGAGTTTGGATTGGGGCGCCTGGCGGATGGACAACTATCTGCTCGTGCCCGATTCCTTCGACTGGCTCAGGGAACAGTTGCAAACCAGAACTCCGACCGTTGTCTTGACCCATCATCCGCCGGTACACGTGGGTGTCGAGATGTTCGACGCAATGACGCCACCCGACTTGCACCGCCTTCAGGACTTGATCGCCGACTCTTCGGTGCTGGCTGTGTTTCACGGACACACACACTATCCCTGGGAGAACAGGATCGGGCGAGTGCCCGTCTTCGGCACCGGGTCCGTAACCTACCGGCGATGCCTGCACCAAAGCGGTGGCGAGGAATCGATCCTCGAGATCCATCCGCCGCAGTATCGCGTCGTGACGATCGGTGACGAGGGAACAGTGAGCGCACCCGTTTGCGAGGTGCCGCTGGCTGCCTGAAGCCGGCAGCACACGATCGTTCCTGGAAGCGGACGCCGCAGCAGAAGGAACTAACTCGTGAGCCATCATCTGCAGACCGAATCTCGCCTTATGGAAAACACGGCTCCAAGCGAGGCGCCCAGTGTGTCGCAGCGAACAGACAAGCTCTACGAGTTCGACCGCGAGCCGGTTTCTCACGACCGGTTTCTGGGCCCAGGGTACTTTGCAGGTTCTTATGCCGGCGAGCACGTTGCGGCCACCGAGTTCGTCATCGGCGTTTTGTTCGTCAACTGGGGAGCGAGCGTCCGAGACATCTTTGTCGGATTGCTCGTGGGAAATCTGCTGGCGGTGCTGACCTGGACGCTGGTTTGCGCCCCAATCGCCACCGAAACCCGGTTGACGCTTTATTGGTATTTGAGAAGAATCGGCGGTCCCGTAGTTACCGGGATGTACAACGTCCTGAATGCGATTCTGTTCTGCATCCTGGCGGGCTGCATGATCACGGTTTCGGCTTCTGCAGTTCGGATTCCGTTCAACATCCCGGCTCAGGTAGCTTGGTATCCCACTGACATTCGCTTCGTGTTCCTGGTGCTGGTGGTTGGGGCCGTTGTGGTGACTCTCGCGATTCTGGGCTTTCAGAAGCTGGCATCGTTTTCGACTGTTTGTTCGCCATGGATGCTCTTGATGTTCATCGCGGGCGCAGTGGTCATGCTGCCGAAGCTTGCTGAATCGGCGGGCCTCGGAGACCTCGGCAGCTTCGACGCGTTCCGGGAAGCGGCCAGCAAGGTCGTCTGGACAGGGAAGACGCCTGACGGCAGTCCGCCTCTAGGCTTCTGGAAAGTTGCGGCGTTCGCCTGGATCTGCAACCTGGCTATGCACGGCGGCTTGTCGGATATGGCGCTGTTCCGCTACGCTCCGAAGGCGAGTTATGGGCTGTTTTCCGCTTTCGGGATGTTCTTGGGGCATTACGTGGCCTGGATATGCGCCGGGATGATGGGCGTCGGCGCCAGTTTGTTGCTAAGCACTCCACTGCCTCAGCTGGATTCAGGCGAAGTGGCCTATCAAGCGCTCGGCTGGCCGGGAATTCTGGCCGTCATCACAGCTGGCTGGACTACTGCAAATCCGACGCTGTATCGAGCGGGGCTGGCTCTGCAAGCTGTGACGCCCGATTGGTCTCGGGCTCGCGTGACCCTGGTGGCAGGGGCGGTGACCACCTTCATTGCCTGTTTCCCTTTTGTCTTTACGCGAATGCTGGATTTCGTAGGAATCTACGGACTGCTGCTCGCACCTGCCGGCGCCATCGTCGTGACCGAGCATTGGATTTTCCCGAGGTTCGGACTGACTCGTTACTGGGCGTCGCACCGCAAGCTCTTGCTCAACTGGCCAGCGCTGTTCTCCTGGGGAGCGGCAGTCGCCCTGGCCCTGTTGCTGGAGCGCAGTGAAACGCTTCACCTCTTTTATCTATTCTTGCCAGTCTACGTTACGACCGCGATGCTCTACCTCATTCTGGCGTCGGCTGCTGGGGCGAGACGAGTGGCTGTTCAACCCGAGGTGGCTGCCGCCCGAACTCCAGCCTCCACCATTGCTTCTGCAGTGACGCCGCGCAGGTCCAGTGCGAATCCTCTGCTGAAGCGTGCCACCGGCCTTTTGGCACTGGCCGCGCTGGTGGCTAGCCTTGTCCTGCCGCTGTCTGTCGCCATGGCGAGTGCCGAAGACTTTGCCGCCGCGCACAGCGCCATGAAGCCTTGGCTAACAGTAGCAACTTTGGTGTACTTCGTCGCGGGCACCGTGTTCTACAACCTGTGGCGCAGAGATTGGCAACGGTAGGCCTTGGTCCACAGGTGCCTTTTGGTATGGCGAAATTGAAACCATGGATAAACACGGTTTGAACACGGCCAAGGATGGACACGGCTGAACACGGAGAGTGCAGGAATGACCACAGGTAAACGTGGATAAGCACCGGTGAACCGGGGTGAGACAGATTGAAGGCGGGTTAACGGGTGTGGGTATTTAGACGTGAAGCACGAATGTGCCTGATGCCGACTCTCTGATTGGAGCCTGCCTGGCGAGGCAGCCCTCCATGAGATGGGTCCGCCACCGTCGCAAGAATCGCAAGGCTTGCGCGATTCAGAGAATTATTTTAACAAGCGTATGCCCTCGATGGGCACAACATCCATAAGGAGTGAACGATGCTTCTGAGTAATCCGTTGGGACCGAGGCTGCGCAGTGGAAAAGTATCGGTGGGTTCCTGGTTGAATCTGGCTTCACCTCTTTCGGCCGAGTTGATGGCGAATGAGGGGTTCGATTGGCTGGCCGTAGACTTGGAACACGCTCCATGGGGCTTGGCCGAGGCTGCCAATGCTTTTCGCGCGATCGAGGCGCGAGGCGCGGTTCCGCTGGCTCGCCCGTGGACACACGATCCGGAGGTCATTGCGCGAATCCTCGACTGCGGCGCGCTAGGTGTGGTGGTACCGCACGTCAGCAACCGAAGCCAGGCGGAAGCGTTGGTTCAAGCCGTGCGCTATCCCCCTGCCGGCAAGCGCTCTTCCGGTACCGGACGCAACCAGACTTATGCCGACTACCAAGCGCGAGCCAACGATGAGATCTTGTTGATCCCTCAAATCGAGGATCCGGAAGGTGTCGAAAACATCGACGAGATCATGTCGGTTCCAGGAGTGGATGTTGGATTCCTCGGCCCAAACGATCTAGGACTCGCCATGGGGTTGCGCCCAGGAGAAGCGGCCAAGAGCCCAGAACATCGCAGCATGTTGTTGCGCGTCCTGGAAGGCTGCAAGAAAGCAGGCAAGCCCGCGGGGATTCCAGTGCCCAATGGTGCGGAGGCAAACAATTGGATTGAGCTCGGGTTCCAAATGATCGATCTGTCCAACGACCTGGCGCTGCTGCGAAACGCTGTCCGAGCGGAGCTGGCGGCGGTCAAGCGACGAGAATAGTCTGGCAGTCGCGAACCAGCGGATGGCGGCCAGTGTGGATTGCCATGCTGGCTGATGCTTCGAAATCCCGGCTTCTACCGGCTCTCGTTGCAAACCGTACGGGATCCGTGCTGCGAAAAAACAGTGCATGGCACAGGCCGTTGCGCAACGGCAAATGTCGGGCTTCCTGCAGGTCGCGCCGATGGCGGCAGAGAAGCCCGCGCGGCGCACACCCCGCCTTCGAAGGCCCGCCAGCATACGGCTGGACTCAAGCCGCCCGGACGGGCCTGTTCGCGCGCGGCTTAAATTGGAGAATCGATGACGACGACATTGGTTAGTCCGACCAAAATAGAGCTTGGCACTTCACGCCAGTCTGTGAAGCCACAACGAGCTGCTGCCGCCGAGCCGGAGGTTGTGAAGCATCCAGAGCTCAGAGAGAAGAGGGCTGGCCGTCTTGGAAGGTGCTTGTGGCTGGCCTTGGCCTGCCTGCTTCTGCCGCCTCAAGTGCTGCGGTCGCCCGCAGAAGTCTCGGAGCGCGCTGCCCGAATTCACCAGCAGGCTTTGGTGTTCGATGCGCACTTGCACGCGATCAATCGCCACTTCTACTTTGGAGGGCACATCGGCGAGAGCCTTTCTGATGGCCACTTCGATCTGCCGCGGGCCAAAAAGGGCGGGCTCGATGCAATGTTTCTCAGCCTGTATATTGCGGAGGAGTACTATCCGGCACGGTTCGAAACGAAACAGTCCCTGCGGTTGATCGACTTTTGCCTCGATCAGATTGCCAAGAACCGGGACTTGATCGAGGTGGCTCTGAATGCTTCCGACATCGAGCGCATTCAGCGAAAGGGCAAGATTGCAGCGGTGCTCGATATCGAGGGCGGGTTTGACCTCGACGGGGACTTGGCTGTCCTGAGAGACCTGCACCGCCTTGGGGTGCGCGTCATTCAGCTTCCAGCCCACAACTGGGCAAATCAATTTGCCGACTCCTGTTGCGCACCGGGCAAGTGGCACGGACTGAACGACCATGGCCGGGCGGTCATCCGGGAGATGAATCGCCTGGGAATCGTCATCAACGTGTCGCACGCCTCAGACGAGACGCTGGAGCAAGCGGTTGAAGCCAGCTCGGTCCCGGTGATTGCGACGCATCATGGACTGCGCAGCTTCAACGACATTCCTCGCAACATGCCCGAGCGGTTGTTGAAGAAGTTGGCGGCCAAGGGAGGAGTGATCGGCTTTCAGATCGGCAGCGACTTTCACAGCCGGAAGTTTTTCGATTGGAAAACCAAAACGACAGGCAAGGTTTTCTGGGACCGGAGCGGCATTGGCCACAAGGAGTCTTTGTTGTCGATCGCTGAAATCGACAAACGGGTGGCTGCCCAATACCCCGGCGACTATTTTGGGATGTCGGCGCCCGATGACTTGAAGCTGTCTGTCGATGGCTGGGTGGAGGTTGTCGACCGGGCGATTCAGCTGGTTGGCGAAGATTCGGTCGCTTTAGGCACCGACCTTGATGGAGGTCCGACTCTGCCACGCGGAATGCGGGACGTCAGCGACCTGGCGATGATTACCGACGCCATGCTGCGGCGTGGGTACACGGAACAGCGCATCCAGAAGTTCCTCGGCGGGAATCTGCTGAGGGTGTTTCGGCAAATCACTGAAAAGCGCTGAGTTGCTTTTCGTCGCGCAGATCCTGCGCAGTTTGCAGGTCTGCGGCTTGCGAAGAAGCGGGCTGGCAAGATCTATTTGGAACAGCGCGGTGGCGAAGGCCTTGGTTTTTTGCAGGCCCGGATGGATAGGTGCGTGTCGAACCTACTGGATTGCGAGTCGCTGGTTTTACTGCCGCAGACCCGCAGAAAACGCGGGCTCTGCGCTACGGTGGGCCGGCATGTCCCCAAGCACGGGGACTCTATCGAGACTGTTCCAGGTGAGCTTTCCTCTCAAACTGCTCCTGCGCCGCTTCCTTCTTCCCTAATCTCTGGTAGGCCAAGCCGAGCTGATAGTACGAACTCGGTGAATTGGGCCGCAACTGAATTGCTCGCTCCAAGGCATCGGCGGCTTCCTGGGGCCTCCCCATGGACACCAGCAGCTTTCCTCGAAGGTAGTAGATCTCCGCATCGGACGGGGCTGCCTTTTCTGCCTTCGCCAGTGCATCCAGGGCTGCCAGTTGATTAGAAGGGGCGGCCTCCAGGAGCGCTTGCGACAGCATCACGTGAATCATTGGGTACTTCGGTTGCAGCTCAGACAGCTTCTGGAGCGTTTGCGCGGAAAACTCGAGATCGCCCAGCGATTTGTGAGCCTGCGCCAGGGGCAAGTAAGCGTCAAACTGGTTCGGGAACTGCTGAACCAGAGCAGCCAAGACGCTTGCTGCAGCGCGATAGTCCTTGGCTGCCAGCAGATCGGTTCCCAGGCTCTGCCATAGCAATCGAGACAGGGGAAAGCTTTTCCTCCCAGCCGTCAAGACCTGGGCGGCGGCTGTGTAGTCTTTCCTGTTTCGATGAACGCGGGCCAGGCCCATGTAGTACTCCTCCACGTGGGGGTCCAATTCCACCGCCATTTGCAGATATTGAACCGCGCGATCCTGCTGTCCCAGGCTGGCGCAGCTTTCTCCGGCCACGGCTGCTGCGGCTGCTTTGCGCTGCCGGGAAACCTGGGCCTGCTCGATCACCCAGGAGGCATTCTGAACGGCGTCTTCGAACGCGCCCATCCGGCTCTCCAGACTAGCCAATGAAAGACGAACGCCGGCGTCGAGGTGCCCGCTTTGTTCCGCCCGCAGGAACGCCGACAGAGCCAAATCGTCCAGCTCTTCCTTTCGCAAATCGAACAGCCACTGCGCGATCTGCGCATGAAGCTTGCCGTTTTCAGAGAAAGCTCGGGCCGTGGTTCGAAGTGCCTCCTTCAAGCCATCGAGTTGTCCGCTGGAGGCGTGCAGTTGTACAGACAACAATGCGACCTGAGGGGCGGCCGGCCGCATTCTGGCTGCTTCGGCCAGATGCTTCTGGCTGGCGTCGTAATTCTTCAACAAAGTTCCCACTTGCGCGAGCGCCAGCACGGTCTCGAAATCGTGAGGCCTGAGCGTGTTCGCTTTGGCGAGGGCTGCATTAGACTCAGCGTGCTCTCCCGCGTTCATGAGGGCGATGCCGAGGACAAGGTAAATGCGTGGATTGTTGGGGCTCAGCTTTGCAGCGGCGCGGAAGTTCTCTGCGGAGCGCAGAAAGTTTCCGCGGGCAAATGCTTCCTGGGCTTGCTTCAAGAGCACCGGAAGTTGCGACTGTGCTTCTGCCGCCGTTGCAGGCCGGTTCTGGAAAGACAGCCCGCTCGCGGGCAGTAAAAGAAAGCAGCAGAGCGACCAATAGACGGGGGGGGAGAATCGCCAATCGACGTGCCGTCCTCTGTCGAGCCAGCATCGTTTTTGTTCTTTCACTGCGGCCTTCGAGTGGCAGCTTTGGCGGCACTAAGTGTTGTGCACAAGGAAGACACTCTCAAAGGAAGGCCCCTTTTGTTGGAGGTTTCCAATCGGTCCAGGGCCAGCGGTACTTAATCTCCAGTTCGACGTCACTGAGCACTAAAGGACAGTCTGCCCACGGTTGTTCGAAGTCCTTGTTACGTTCCAGCAGGCGAACCTGAATCTCATTTCTCCCCCGTTTCGGAGGGTGGCCCTTCAGATTGTAGTACTGCCAAGTCATCAAGCTACCCACGGTAGCGTGGGGCACGTGTTGTCCAGGGCGAATCGGATTCATGAGTTCCCCGACCTTCTCTCCGTTCAACACGACTTCCAGACGGTCGAAGGAGGTCAAGTTCTCAAGCAAGAGGCACAGCCTAACCGTGTCAACCTGATCCCTGTTGCCTAGCAAGTCGTCCGACACCGGAAGGGTCAGATTCACTGGCTCATTCCGGGTCAATCGGGCTGGGATCGTGCGCGGTAGCTCACAAAATGGCCATGCGGCCCTTTCGCTCTTCCGGCCCACGACGTAGCGTTTGTTCTTCCGCTGCAAAACAGAAGCGTCATGAAGCTCGGTCAGACCCGGATGGGTATTGATGTTTCTCCCTCGATCCGGCCAGTTGAACAGATAAACGCCGTCGGCGCCTGCGTTCCAGAAGTTCAAAGCCGTTGCCCGGGCGCGCTCCAGATCGACCCATTGCAAACCAGGCACGCCGCCTTCGACGGCGATTCCTGCTTTGTAGGACTCTTCAATGCAAGGGTATATCCGGCAGCCATAGCGGCTGCCCAGCGCAATCCACTCAGAAACGTCAGCATCCAGAGTCATGCCAAAAAACGGTGAGGGCACCAGTTGATCCAGCAGTTCTTGGCGCACCCAAGCTTCAGCATCCAAGCCAATCGATAGGGCACCCTGAATCGTCCAGGGCACTCGAGCCGACAGCCCAATGGGTCGGCCTCTTTCTTTCCCCAGGCGATTGAGCAGTTGCCGAATCTGGCGAATGTATCCCGTCATCACTGGAGTCATCTGCGGGACTTGGGACTTCTTGAAAAAATACGGGCAACGCATGAAGTCCAGCTCAATACCATCTACGTTGAACCGGCTGGCAACTTCCTGAACGATGTCGATCCGGTATTGTCGAACCGGCTCCTGTGCAAAGTCCTGGAAATCGATGGCTGCCTCGGAGACCTGGACCCCTTCGGGCCAGCCCCCCAATCCGGCTCTGCCGATTCGCCACTCCGGATGATCGCGCCAGAACCGGCCTGCCATGAAATTCAGGAAGTGCTTCGGATCTGCGGTCGATTCACCCCGCACGTGGTGCCAATCGTTCTGGCGGATGTGGATCCAAACATCGATTCCGGCTTGGTGCGCGCCATCGATCATCAACTTCATCGGGTCGTGACCTTGCTCGATCAGTGAGCGAATGCACTTGACGTAGCGCCACCACCAGGCAGACTCCAGTTTGACGCCTGTTTCGGGCCGAAGACTGTCGCCGGCCACCTCGCCTTCGGGAATGCGTGTGGGGTAATGCATCACATAAGATCCATTGACCCCTACTGGCCAAGACAAGGCTTCCACCCGCGTTCCCGCAATCTGCCCCAGCGTCGCTGCAACCCATTGCTCCGGAGACAGGGGAGGCTCCAAGACAGAGCTACTTCCACCGTCGTCGTTGTAAATAAGCCGATACTTTTTCTCGAACTTCAGCGAGCTGGCCTTGGCGGGCCCAGAGCTGTTTCCGATGGAACGCGCGTGTGCGCTAACAGGCAAGGCCGTCATACCTGCGGCCTTCAGGAAAGTTCTGCGGTTAACGTTCTCCATCGCATCGACGCTCCATTTGGACCGACCCCGCCGGGCCAGCCGTTTGACAGCAGTTCCGCCTTTGTCTTAGGGCTTCTTAACCTGCACGCTGTCGGCTCCATTGGATAACCATTCGACGTTGAAGCGGGCGAGCCGGATCCACTCTCGCCGCTGACCGGAGCCACCCTCGTACAAGCAACCGATTGTGTGATCCGGCAATACCGCCAGGGAGGAGTAGGCTGAAGGGCCCTCATGAAGCAACTTCGAGACAGGCCACGTCTCACCTTCGTCGTAGCTCATTCGCGCCGTCATTTTCGCTCGTTGCGTGTCTGCCGGATTCGAAAACAAGAGCCGATTTTTTCCAAAACGATGGATTGCAGTGAAGCGCAGCAAGCTTGCCTGGCAGACGGGCTCGATTAAGTCGGAGTCAAACCGAATGTCAGACCAAGTCAGTCCGCCGTCTCGGCTGCGTGCCACCGCCCTCCGGTTACGGCCGTGATTGCTCCTCATGTTAATCATCAGCGACCCATCGGCAAGTTCCACAACTGTCGATTCGTCGGTATCTTTTGCTACGGTTCCTCCCATTTTCCAGTCCTGCCCATGATTGTCGCTGTAGATCACATGAGAGTAGATGGACGGCGCGCCCTTCTCAGCGTGATCGCAGGGGATCACCAGCCTGCCCGATTTGAGCTGAACGCCATTTACCGGACCGGTTGCGTACCAAGTCCATTCCGGACGCTTCACCGCTGCAGTGATTTCGACTAAAGGGGCCCAACTTGCCCCATCGTCTCTGCTGTGAGTCAGCCAGACGGTTCTTGTCCCTTCTCCTTGGGACGCCAGAATCTCTCGCTCCGAGGTTTTTCCGGGATTCCCCGTTAACAGCAGCCAGATTGTTCCCGTCTTTCGGTCCTCGACGGGACTAGGGTTGCCGATGGTATCTGGCCCATGGTCAGCGAGAATTTGTTGGTCCGTCCAAGTCTTGCCGCTGTCGAAGCTTCGCCGGTAGACCAGGTCGATGTCTCCCGTGTCGCTAGCGGAATGCTTCCGGGCTTCACAAAAGGCCAGCAAGGTGCCTTTAGAAGTCGTGAGCAAAGCCGGAATACGATACGTGTCATAGCCTCCCTCACGCATTTTGAACAGTTCAACCTGCTCGAGTAACGCGCCTGGAGAGCGAGACGCCGAGCAGGCGATGGCGAGCAAGACGCACACGAAGAGTCCAACGTGCAGCACTCGGAGGTTGATCATAGGGGCCTCCCCCAATCGGGCGACGCCAACTCAACGGGCGCTCATTCGCTCTGATGCCTGGTATACAGCCACGATACGGGAACCGATTTGAATTTGAGGCTCGTCCAGAAAGGCCAATCTTTGGAAGCCCAATAGGTGACCAGCGCGCGATCTCTTACAAAAGTCAGGCTTGGATAACCGAAGGTATAGTGCACGTCCGCATCCAAGTCCTGGATCACCTCCCAAGTTTTTGCTTCGTCTTTTGAAATCGCGACTGTCATTGGGAAACGGTCTGTATGTCCTCCTTTACGGTGCGGTAGCGTATGGTTCCAGACGATCATCAGATCCCCGGTCGACGGAATGCGCTTGATGACACTTGGGGAAACCGGCGCCGCCAATGAGGTTGGTTCAGGCGTCGTCCAGCGAACGCCGCCATCCGAGGAAAAGCACTGATAGATGGACCCAAGATCGGTGCGGAAGTACATCAGAAGTCTGCCATCCTTCAACTCGACAATGCCCGGTTCGTCCGCTCCGTCATTGTTCGCGCGGATATCGACCAGTTCGCTTCCCTTCCAGGTTCTTCCATTGTCATCCGAGTAAAAGACTTGGGTTAACGAGTGTCGTACCATGGGCCAATTGTCGAGCTTCTGGCAAGGCGCCAAGAGACGTCCTGGGCGCAGCTGCATGAGCCGGTCATTGTTATGCACCCAGAAACTCCGCGTTGGAGTGATCTCGATCGGGTCTGAAAACGTTTGGGCTTCGTCGCGCGACACGCGGAAGAGTAAACGGCAATCCGGCGCGCTTCGCAGGCTTTCCGGACCCCGCTCGGCGGAATTCTTGAACATGTACGCCAGCGCGATGTCTCCTGACTGCAGCCGCAGCAGGCTCACGCTCATGACGTTCATTTTGGCCGTGTTTTCGATTAGGGTAAATCGCGCTCCCCAAGTTTTGCCGAGGTCGCTGGAGTATTTTGCGCTGATGCGAGCCGGCGCATCATCGTAAGGGGAAACCGTGTAGTAGTCCGTGTACGCCAGCAGCAAGCGGCCGTCTCTCAACTCCAGGATCGAAGCCTCCGATTTCCGGCTGCTGTAACTGCTCGATGGACAAATGATCTGGTCAATGATTTCTCCGGAATCGCTAGAAATGGCTGGAGACTGGCGGGCAAAAACCAGACTCAGAGTGAGTGTTGCTACACCCAGCCATACGCTACCGATCGATCTTTCGCAAAACATCATCGCGTCTCCGTATCGTTGCCGTCTTGAAGAACAGTCTGTCTGTTTCAGCACCATCGATCATTACTTGAAATCTTTCGGAGAAAAATACACGCCGTAAAGATGAGCCGTCGGCGAAGGGTCGCCGCGATTGGTGTAGTCCACCATGTAAATGCTCCCATCCGGCAACTCGACCCAAGACGAATATCCGTTGTCCGGTCGGTGGCTCTTTGAAGGAGGATTGCTGTGCAGCTCCAGCATGCGGTCCAACTGATACTGGTCCGGATACTGGCCGAGTTTCGCCTGCCAGCTCCAAAGGTGATCTGGTTCAGTCTGGTTGCGGACATAGTACGTGAAATCGCGCCACCAGATGTCACCGTTGTTTTCCGGAATGCGGCCGAACCAGGTCGGCTGAAGGCTGACCTCGTCCCGGATGATTCGGGACATGACCGTCTTGCCGTCTAGCTTCGCTGTTGCCAGCCCTTTCTGGACTTCCAATCGAACCCGGTGAAAAGAGGTCAGGTCGGCTTTGTGGGTAGCGTCAATGGGCAGAACTCCCTCGGAGCGACGCTGGTCGCGCAGCCAAATCGCATGGCTGCCAATTTCGAGGCTGACTCCCAAACGGCTGATTTCCATCTTGGCAATCGGGCGGTCCGAAGGCGCCGAGACGCGGAGTGTGGCCTCCATGACGGCATCACTGCGGAAGTTCTCAGGAGGCAGCAAGGCGTAGCGAGTAGTGGCCTCCGGCTTGTCGTGAATGTGCAGCGCATCGGATGTCAGCGTTAACTCATCTTCGTAATGAGTTCCGCTGATCTGATAGTGACACTCACGAACCAAATCTCCCAGCCAGGCGTGAGTTCCTCGATTTCCCCCACGATTTCGGTAGGTGACGAGCACCCGCCCGTCGGAAAGTTCCTTGACGTACGGGCGGTCTCCATCAAAGGGCATCGGCCTCGGACGAGACCAATTCCTTCCTTGATCGGTTGAGAAAGCGACGAAAGAGGGATATCCGTTGTGATTTTCATTGCGCATTACACAGGCGAGCAACCCGTTGGAGAGCCGAACCATCGCTCCTTCCGTATAGTTCTGCACCTGGTCTTTCGCAATCACGGTGAGATCTTTCCAGGTGGTTCCTCCATCGCCAGACCGCATCATGACCATGGCTTCCTTCTGTGTATCCTTGTGAACCACCGTTGCGCAAGTCACGAGGGTTCCGTCGGCCAATTCGACGATTCGATCGGGCTCAATTCCGGGGAGGGGTATGAGCCGTGGCTCAGTCCAGCTCCGTCCTCCGTCCGAACTGAACCAGACCCAATTCCCAGGAGTCTGATCCTCGTGGTAGTGGGCATAGTCGTCGTGATCGCAAATCACGACGAGGCGACCATCGCGAAGCAGGCTCAAACGAGGGGTCACCCAGCGCTCCTCTCCCTTTCTTCGGTCAGCCTCGGCGATCACTCGCGGATTTCCCCAAGTCTTGCCGTCGTCCAAGCTCTCGATCAGCGTAACCCTGCTCACCTCCTCAGTCCAATGCTTTTCGACGTCACAGAAGACCAGCATCATTTTTCCTGAGGGAAATCGGATGAGGTCAGGGTTCTTCGTAAACCGTCCTGGAATGCGCCATACCTCGATGTGCCGTCCCGGGATTCCCTCGAGAGAACGCATTCGAGAAGCTGGAGACATCGATGCCGGGCGTTGCAAGCTGTTTTGACTCGAGCTTGCTGGAATAGCAGACACCGATAAGGCCGCCAACGTGTTGAAGAAATCTCTTCGACGCAGCATGATTTTTTTCACCAAAAGAACACGAGTGTTGCAGGAGGCTGACCGCCAGGTGCTGCCGCCGGAATCAACGCATTTTCCGCTGTTGATTGCCTCTAAAGCGAGCCGTTTTGAGGGCCCACCCCGAAGAGAACGGAGTGGCCCGGCCTGGCGGGACCACTCCTCGTTCGGAGGGATACTAGAAGGTATACTTCAGAGCTAGCTGAATGTTGCGGCCGTCGCTACCCGACGTGATGCGGCCAAAATTGGGATTGGCGAGGCTATTGATGGGGTTGTCGAACCGCACGTGGTTCAACCAGTTGAACATCTCGAGCCGCAAGGTGAGCCGATGAGCCTCGTGGAGCTGGAACGACTTGTGAATTCCGACGTCCCAACTGAAGGCTCCCGGGCCACGGACAGCGTTATAACCGAGATTGCCGAAACGCCGTTGCTGAGTCGGGCCCGTGACGTCGAAGGCTGACCTGGCTAGCCAAAGCCGACGGTCAGGGCCGCCGACGAGAGCATCGATGCCAGGCACGGCGTCAGGTCGCTGGGGCCCGCCCTGTCCGTTGCCGACCACATCTCTTCCGATCACAACGTTCACCGGCGCACCGCTTCTGGCGTCCAGGATTCCTTGCAGGGTCCAACCGCCAAGCACTCCGCGTCCGACCATTGACTGGTTTGCAAAATCTGGTGTGGGAAGCTGGTAGGAATGAACCAAGGTAAAGCGATGATTGATCTCGCCCTGCTTGGGGCCGATCGATCCGCCGATGTTGCTGAAATCCTGCGTCTGACCATCGCGCGTGAATACGGCATCTGCGCCATGGAACTGCATTGCCCGAGCCCAAGTATAGTAAGCGTCAAAAGTGAGCCCTCGACTCAACCGCTTGTTGACGGAAAGCTGCATGGAGTGGTACCAGAGCCGGCCCGCATTATTCTGAAACCACGCCGGGCCGATCTCCGGACGAGGTCGCGTTCCCGTGGCGGGATTGATCGGATTCAGCAGTCGAGAAGTGTACAGTTTCAGTGCCCGATTTCCCACGTAAGCCGCCTGCACAGCTAGCGTATCGCTCAGAGCGTGCTGGAGACTGAAGTTCCACTGGGCGGAGTACTCGTCTCGACGATTGATGTCCGGTGCCAACATTCCAGGTGCAAGGCCTGGCGGTACCTTGGAAGGATCTTTTCGGACTGCTTCAAGAAAGGAATCGGGGAAAGGAAATGTGATGGGTTTCAGGCTGGCAGGCAGATCGACCACATTCAACACAGGGGCAAAGGGCACGCGTGCGTCGATCCAAGCTGCGTCGTAGTAATAAAAAGGTTGGGGTGCACCGTAAGAAATTCCTCCGCCCGCACGGAAAATCGATTTACCTCGGCCCGTCAGGTCAATCACCATGCCGAGGCGAGGGGCGAAGTTGTTTCGATCAGGCTTCCAAAGTGGATCGCCCTTTTTTCCAAAGCCCCCAAAGGGATCCGCGGTTGCCAGACCAATCGAGCCTTTGAAAACCGAGTAGTACTCGTAGCGCAATCCAAGATTCAGTTGAAATCGTGGGTTGACTTTCCAATCGTCCTGGACGTAACCGGCGTAGCTCCAGAACTTGTAGCCGTTCGATGGGTTTCCGAACGGGAGCTCTAGACTATTGATCTGATCGTTAATGAGATCATCCACGCTGTTATAGAAATGCCAAACGCCCTGCCCATATTGGGTTCGGGTGCTATCGATTCTGCGAACCTCAAAGCCGGTCTTGAAAGTATGGGCGCCTCGAATGGCGCTTAAATTATCCACAAACATGTATGTCGGACTGTCCGAAATCAGGGAATCGACGGTCAAAAGGGTCGCTAGTCCAGGGGCGACGACCGTCCGGCCTTCCCTCGTGAGCGGGACGTCCACGCCCGGAACCTGAACGTTATCTGATGGGTTTGTGGATCGAATATGGCGGGCGATCGGATAGTGGTTGAAGCCGAACCTGGCTTCGTTGGAGACCGTTGGAGAGATGACAAAATAATCGGAAACCGTCCAGTTCCTCAACGGAAGCGGCAGAAATTGGCGGAAGCTGGGTTCTACGCGGGGATTGCTGACGGTCTGCTCGTTCCAAGCGAGCCGAAAGCTCAGGCGATGGTTTTTCACCTGGCCATCCACGCGGCTCAACGTCGTGTCTTCGTCGACTCTCTGTGCGTCGTTACGCGCATGAAAACCGATCAACGGGTTCGAGGTGGGCTGGAAATCCTTGGGATAGAACTCCAGGAATTTGGCCAAAGCCGGGTTGGTAATCCTTCTCCTTAGCTCGGGTGTGGCGACGTTTCCAGTGATCGTCCTGCCCCGCCGGATGCGTGCTCCCTCATAATTGAAGAAGAAGAACAGTTTGTCGCGTACGATGGGTCCCCCAAGATTTCCGCCGTATTGGTTATGCCGCAGGTTCGCTTTTTTAAGACCGGAGACATTTGAGAAAAAACTGGTCGCGTCGAGCTTGTCGTTGCGAAAGAATTCGAACAACGTTCCGTGGAACTGATTCGTACCCGATTTGGTGGCCAGGTTAATAGCGCCGCCAGTTGCACGTCCGTATTCGGCCGAGAAGGCGCCGCTGCTGGTCTTGAATTCCTCGATCGCTTCAATGCTCACGGTGTTGATCACCGCGCCGCTACCGCCAATGGCTCCGAGTCCGACTCCGTTGTTTTCGCCAAAGGAAATGTCAATGCCGTCCATCAGCCAGTTGTTACCCAATCCGGGCAATCCGTTGAGTTCGACGCCGCCACGGCTTCCGGAACTGCTACCGACGTTATAGCCTGGTTGCAGCCCCAAGAGCTGAGTGAAGGTACGTCCGTTGAGAGGCAAATCCCTCACCTTCTGCGAGTCTACGACTACGCCGAGTTCGGTGGTGGTGGCATTGACGAGCGGCGTACTATCGATCACTTCGACTGTCTGCGTCACTTCTCCAACTACCATTTGGAAGTCAATCCTCGGCTTGGTTCCGCTATGAAGCTTGAGCTCGGCCGTCGTGGCTTTCTGAAACCCCTGCTGTTCCGCACTTAATACATAGCGGCCCGCTGGTAGAAGAGTGAATTCATAGTACCCCAGCTGATTCGTCGTCGACTCGCTCACCTGATTGGTGCCGACATTCGTCGCCTTAACGAGAGCGCCGGAAATCACGGCACCCGAGGGGTCTGTGACCACTCCTACGAAAGACCCTCCGCCAATCTGAGCCGTTGAGCGACCGGTGAAGCAGACGATCAGCAGCAGCACACATCCACCCCGTACCATCATCGGTGACAGCGTCTTCATCGTTGCACCTCCTATTCGTGAGAACTTACTTTGGTTGGTTGCAATTCGCAGCGAAAGGGAAACAAACGCATTGGTCGCCTAGCTGTGAACCTGGATGCCCC
>Ga0194132_10005133_pt1 | contig 21566 bp, 16 predicted proteins | sample TA2KigOf80mmetaG_FD_148612 | JGI IMG/M metagenome (GOLD analysis project Ga0194132, IMG submission 148612) | Freshwater microbial communities from Lake Tanganyika, Tanzania - TA2015054 Kigoma Offshore 80m | ecosystem: Environmental > Aquatic > Freshwater > Lake | place: Tanzania: Lake... | reverse complement strand
CCTCCAGAGTCACGTAGCTGAACATCCCGGACTGCTGCTGATCGTCGCCGCGCATACAACAATCATCGCCCGAAATGTTCCGAGAGGGAATGGGCTCGATCAGGAGTTTTTCAACAAGTTCCTAGGCGAAGGCGCGCACCGAACTCACGCCCTGATCCTGGAGGGCCACAGCCATCTTTTCCAGCGCCAGCTTGTGGATCTGTGACACCCGGCTCTCATTGATTCCCATCATGGAGCCGATCTCCTTCATGGTGAGATCCCGGTCGTAGTAGAGGTGCACCACCTTCTGATACCGCTCCGGCAACGTATGCACCGCCAGCGCCAGCAGGGACCGCATTTCACTTCGCGCGCACACCGCGTCGGGGTGCGAATCCGGCGTAGTCGGGAAGTCGGGGGCGGGCAAATCCTCGCCGTCGCCGGTACGCGTGGATGCCGAGACCAGACCGCCGTTCCGCAGGTCAAGCATCAGATGGCGCCACTTCTCAAGGTCCAGCCCAAGCTTCGCCGCCACCTCCTCCTCGGTGGGCTGCCTGTGCAGCATCATCGAAAGCTCGCGCGTGGCCGATTCAACCTGCTTGTGACGCCGCCGCAGATCGCGCGATGCCCAGTCAAGCTGCCGCAGGCTGTCCAGGATCGCTCCCTTGATCCTATGCTTGGCGTAGCTGGAAAAGTTCACTTTCTTGTCGGGGTTATACTTCGACGCCGCATCGAAGAGCCCCATCACACCGGCATGGGCCAGATCGTCCAGGTCCACGTGAACCGGCAGGTTTTCATGTACCCGCACTGCAATGGCTTTCACCAATGGAAGGTGTTTCACCACCAGTTGATCCCGCAGGTCGGTACTCCGTGGAGCCTTTACCTCGATCTTCTTCGCCCGTGCTGCCGCTGTCCCTCTTGTCATGTGCCGCCAACTCCTCGAATGCCTCAAGTTCGGGAGCACCATCGCCGGGCCCTCCCATCTCCGGCGCCGCCACGCTGGATCGCAGCCCTTGAAGCATCTGGGTTGCCATTACGTATCTTGTTGTTTTCACGGCATTTTATTGGCACTGATGCCGCCCTTCCGCCGCCTCCGTGATTCGGCTTGAGTCACCGCCCCTGACTCAGGCTGAGACTAAGACAGGACGGGCGTGTTATCTTGGACTTTCCCCCTGGATTGCCGGGCCGCTCTTTGGTGAGACCGCCACCGTCCCGCAAAGCTCGGGAAAACAAACACTTATGGCATCCGTTGACCTGATCTGGAAAAACGGCCGGTTCGGCCAGACCTCACGCCGCGACGCCTGGTGGGGCGAGTCCCTGCTGGTCTTTCTGGGACTCGGCGCGTTCATCGTTTACGGCACCTGGGCGGCGTTCCAAGGCAACCACTACACCCATGGACCCTATCTGTCGCCGTTCTATTCGCCCGAGATCTTTGGCGATTCAGCCCATTCCTGGTTCGGCCCCAAACCCGCGTGGTTCCCCGATTGGATGCCCTTTTCGCCCGCACTGCTGATCCTTTGGGCCCCGGGATTGTTCCGCTTCACCTGCTACTACTACCGCGGCGCGTATTACAAGGCTTTCTGGGCCGATCCGCCGGCCTGCGCCGTGGGCGAACCCCGCAACACCTATCTGGGCGAGAAGACTCTGCCGCTGGTTCTCCACAACCTGCACCGCTATGTTTTCTACATTGCGCTGTTGTTCATTGTGGTGCTGGGCTGGGACGCCATCAAAGCCACGCAGTTCGACGACGGCTTCGGCGTGGGCCTGGGGACGGTAATCCTCACCGTCAATGCCTGCCTGCTGTCCTGCTACACGCTCGGCTGCCACTGCTCCCGGCACCTGTGTGGCGGAGGGCTCGACGTGGTGAGCGATTCACCCATCCGGCATGCTCTCTATCAATTCACCAGCAAGCTCAATGGCAATCACAAGAAGTTCGCGTGGGCCAGCCTGATCTCCGTGGGCTTTGCCGACATCTATGTCAGGCTCTGCTCGATGGGCATCTTCACCGACGTGAGGTTCTTCTAAGACATGCCCGACGTGAAGACGTACTCCTACGACGTGCTCGTCATTGGCGCCGGTGGCGCAGGGCTCCGAGCCGCCATTGAAGCCGCGAACTCCGGCGTGCGCACCGGAGTGATCTGCAAGTCTCTCCTGGGCAAGGCCCACACCGTCATGGCGGAAGGCGGTATGGCGGCGGCCATGGCCAATGTGGACGACCGCGACAATTGGCGCGTCCACTTCTCCGACACCATGCGTGGCGGCCAGTACCTGAACAACTGGCGGATGGCGGAACTGCACGCCAGGGAGGCGCCGGATAGGGCCCGTGAACTAGAAGCCTGGGGCGCGCTCTTTGACCGCACCTCCGACGGCCGCATCCTGCAGCGCAACTTCGGCGGCCACCGCTATCCCCGTCTGGCGCACGTGGGCGATCGCACCGGCCTTGAAATGATCCGGACCCTCCAGGATCACGGCATCCATCAAGGCATGGATGTCCACATGGAATGCACCGTGCTCAGCATTCTGATGGATGGCGGCCGTGTGGCGGGCGCGTTCGGCTACGAGCGCAACAACGGCGAGTTCGTCATCTGGAAAGCCAAAGCCATTGTCATGGCCACGGGCGGAGTGGGACGGGCCTTCAAGATCACCTCGAACAGCTGGGAGTATTCGGGCGACGGGCAGTCGCTTGCCTACCGCGCCGGCGCCGACCTGATGGACATGGAGTTCGTTCAGTTCCATCCCACCGGCATGGTTTGGCCCCCCAGCGTTCGCGGCATCCTGGTCACCGAAGGCGTCCGAGGCGAAGGCGGCATTCTCAAGAACAAGGACGGCCACCGGTTCATGTTCGACGACATCCCTGATCTCTACAAGAACCAGACGTCGGACAGCGAAGAGGAAGGCTGGCGTTACGTGCAGGGCGATAAGAGTGCCCGTCGCCCCCCGGAACTCCTCACGCGCGATCACGTGGCGCGCTGCATCAACCGCGAAGTGAAGGCCGGCCGCGGCAGCCCGCACGGCGGTGTTTTCCTCGACATCGCCTGGATCAAGAAGTACATTCCCAAGGCGGAGGATCACATCCGCAAGAAGCTGCCCAGCATGTACCACCAGTTCAAGGAACTGGCGGGTATCGACATCACCAGGGAGCCGATGGAAGTGGGGCCCACGACGCACTACATCATGGGCGGCATTCGCGTGGATGGCGATTCCCAGATGTCCACGGTCCCCGGTCTGTTCGCGGCCGGCGAAGTGGCTGCCGGTCTCCATGGAGCGAACCGCCTGGGCGGCAACTCACTTTCGGATCTGCTGGTGTTCGGCAAACGCGCCGGCGAGTACGCCGCCGAGTTTGCCCGCAAGAACGGCCAGGGCGCTGTCGATAACGGCCAGGTGGAAGCCGAACGGGCCCGCGCGCTGGCGCCGCTTGAGCGCGGCGCGTCCGGCGAGAATCCCTACGCCATCCAGTACGAGCTTCAGGAAAAGATGCAGGAACTGGTGGGCATCGTCCGTGTCGAAAGCGAGATGAAGGAAGCCATCGAGGTGGTTGGGCGGCTGAAAGAGCGCGCCGAACGCGCCGGCGTGGCCGGTTCCCGCATCTATAACGGCGGCTGGCACGCCGCCATGGACCTGCGAAACCTGCTCACGGTCTCCGAAGCCATCGCCCGCTGCGCCGTGCTCCGCCAGGAGAGCCGCGGTGCGCAGTTCCGCGAGGACTTCCAGTCCAAGGACCCCGAGTGGGCCAAGTACAACCTGATCACGCGCCAGGACGGCGGCGGCATGACGGTCGAAAAGCGGCCCATTCCGCCCATGCCGGACGAACTCAAGCAGATCATCGAGGAGATGAAGTAAGCCATGCGCAACGTGGAATTCAGAATCTGGCGCGGCGACGGCAAGGGCGGCGATTTCCGCACGTACACCACCGGGATCGACGATGGCATGGTGGTGCTGGATGCCGTGCACAAGATTCAGGCTGAACAGGCGAATGATCTTGCCGTGCGCTGGAACTGCAAGGCGGGCAAGTGCGGGTCTTGTTCCGCCGAAATCAATGGCCTGCCGCGGCTGATGTGCATGACGCGCATGAATTCCCTGCCGCTCGATGAACCGGTGACCATCGAGCCCATGCACTCCTTCCCTCCCATCAAGGATCTGGTCACGGACGTCTCCTGGAACTACGAAGTCAAAAAGCGAATCAAGCCCTTCAAGCCCCGCAAGCCCGACGCCGCCGACGGCACCTGGCGCATGCAACAGGCCGATGTGGACCGCGTCCAGGAGTTCCGCAAGTGCATTGAATGCTTCCTCTGCCAGGACGTCTGTCACGTGCTGCGCGAACACACCAAGCACGATGAGTTCATCGGACCCCGCTTTTTCGTTTATACCGCGGCGCTTGAGATGCACCCGCTCGACACCGAGGACCGGGTGCCCGATCTCAAGGAAACCGACGGCATCGGCTACTGCAACATCACCACCTGCTGCCGCCAGGTCTGCCCGGAACACATCACCATCACCGAAAACGCCATCATCCCGCTCAAGGAACGCGTGGTCGACCGGTACTTCGACCCGCTGACGCGCCTGTTCCGGATGTTCAAGTAGCCGCGATTAACGCGCTTCACGAATCCCATGCTCGCGGTTCGCGTCCGCCGCCGCCCGCAGACCCTCCAAAAACCCTGGGCCGAGCCTACAATTAGGTATGCGGCTGCTGGTTGTTCTCGCGGCGATTCCGTTACTCGCGCAAACAACTCGAGAGGATCGCTGGCGGTCAGATATCGACCTGCTGTTCACGACGGTGCAATCCCGGCATCCGAATCCCTCCACGCAGACGCCGAAGGAGGAATGGGACCGCGCCATCGGGGCGCTGCGTGAGAAGGTGCCGGCGGCGACGGATGTCGAACTGGCGATGGAGTTGGCCAGGATACTAGCTCTGGCCCGCGACGGGCACACATTCCTCAACCTGCGGTCGAGCACGCTGTTCACGTTTTGTCAGATTCGGGTTGCCTGGTTCGAGGAGGGATGGGTCATCACGGCGGCACCGGCGGAGTTTCCGGATCTTGCAGGCACTGTGATCAGGAAAATCGACGACACACCGATCGAAGAGGTGATCGAAAAGGTTCGACCGTTTGTCTCCCATGAGAACGAGTGGTGGTTTCGATCGCAGGTGGCAAGTTATCTGGCCAGTCCGGAGATCTTGCGCGCCGTGGGCGTGGAGAAGACGCGCGGTTGGATCACCATCAACGGAGAGTTTCCGATCCCCAGCGGTCCCGGCACCGTGTGGGGCGCGCCAATCAATGCGCAGCCTAAGTTTCCGCTGTGGGCCCGGTCTTTGTCGGTCTATTACTGGTTCACGTACCTGCCGGCGAGCCGTGCGATCTATTTCAAATACAACGTGTGCGCCGAGATGCCGGTGCTCCCGGCGGCAAAGTTCAAACAGGAACTGGAGTCTGCGCTGGCGGCGAACCCGGTGGAGCGGTTCATCGTCGACGTGCGCAACAACACCGGCGGCGACTCGGCGGTGCTGGCGCGGTTGCTGCCGCGCCTGCCAACGTCGTTGAAGAAGATCGCCATCACCGGGCGGCAGACGTTTTCATCCGGCCTCTTCGCCGCCCAGGATCTTTGGTCGGCCGGCTACACTCTGCTGGGTGAACCGACCGGCGGCAAGCCGGCGCACTTTGGCCAGGTGGTTGGCATTACCCTGGCGAGCGCGGGGCTTCGTGCACAGTATTCGACCAGGTTTTGGAGCGGGCGGCCGCAGGCCGAAAACGATAGCTTGATGCCTGACGTCGTGGTGCCGTGGACATGGGCTGCGTTCGCGCGCGAGGAAGACCCGTTTCTGGAAGCGGCCCTGGCATTCTAACGATCGGACGGGTAGAGCTTCAACTGCGCTAGCCCGCGCACGGCTCCTGCGCGGACATCCATGGGGGACAGGCCCTTGCCGCGGTAAATCAACGCACTTCGCGAATCTCAATCTCCCGGTTCGCTTTCGCCGCGACCTTCTGTAGCTTGCCCGAAGGCCACCGCACTTCCACTTCCACCTCCGCGGCCGAGGCCTGTCCCAACCCGAAATGCAGCCGCGGGTCGTTCGACGACAGATAACTCTCACCCGCGCGCACCGCGGCCATCTGTGTCCGTCCACCCGCCGTCACCCGGACCCGCGCCCCCACCGCCGCCGTGTTCGGTCCGGCCCCCGCAAGCTTGACCCGCAGCCAGTTCCCGCCCGCCGCCGTGTTGCGCAACAGCACCGGCCGCGCGTCCATCATGGACACCGCCACGTCCACCCGGCCATCGTTGTCGAAATCGCCGGCCGCCGCCCCCCTGGCCGGATGGTTGCCCAGCGCGCGCGCCGCCCGGTCTTCCTCAAACCGGCCGCCGCCGCGATTCCGGAAAAGCTGCAACGGCTGGCGGTAGGTCTCGCGCCGGCCCGCGTCCGCTTTCCCCCCATCCACTTCCGGATACACGTGCCCGTTGGCGCAGAACAGATCGGGCAAGCCGTCATTATCCTGGTCGAAAAACAAGGCTCCCCAGCCAAGGAACGGAACCGTTGCCTCACCCACGCCCGCCTCGTAGGAGACGTCGGAAAACAGACCCTTCCCGTCGTTGTGGAACAGAATGTAGTTGTCGTCGGAAAATGTCGTCACGAAGATATCCATCCATCCGTCGCCGTCATAGTCCGCCACCGCGACCCCCATGCTCGACATCTCCTTGCCGTCGGCGGAGAACGCCACGCCGGCCGCCGCGCCAACCTCCTCGAAGGTCCCGTTGCCGCGGTTGCGGTAGAGATAGTTCGGGTTCGAATCGTTGCCCACGAACAGGTCCGGCCGGCCGTCGTTGTCGAAGTCCTCGAACACCGCCTGAAATCCGAAGTAGAGCGGTTTGTCCGCCACGCCCGCCGCTTCCGTGACGTCCTCGAACGTCCCATCGCCGCGATTGCGGTACAGCGCATCCGGCGCCCCGCGATACCCCAGCGGTCCACAGGCGTGCACGGTGAGCCCCTTGTACTCGCAGGTCTTGAACTCCGGCTTCACCGCATCGAAATCCAGGTATCCCGGCACAAACAGATCCAGATCGCCATCCCCGTCATAGTCTCCGAACGCCGCGCCGGCGTGCCAGACGGTGCCGCCCGCCACGCCTGCCTTCGCCGTGGCATCCTCAAATGTGCCGTCGCCCCGGTTCCGGTACAGGACATTGGGACCGAAGTTGGTCACCAGCAGATCCACTGCCCCATCGCCATCGTAGTCGGCGGCGACGCATCCGAAACCCCAACCGCGCCCTTCCACGCCTGCTTTGGCCGTCACATCGGTGAACGTGCCGTTCCGGTTGTTCCGGTACAGATGATTCACCGCCGTGCGCTTCGCTTTCCCTTGCAACTCCGCCAGGCTTGCGCCGTTGACCAGATACAAGTCCAACCAGCCATCGCGGTCGAAATCGAGCCAGCACACACCGCTTCCATTCACTTCGAGGACGTAATTCTTTCTGGCCCCGCCGGAGACGATCACGCTGTCAAGGCCCGCCGGGCGGGTGACATCCTCAAACAGTGGACCGGCCACCGCGGCCGGCAGCAGCATCAACCACCACTTCATGGCGCGCTTCTCATGGAGCAGCCTTTCGTCATGGAGCCGCTGCCAGCCGCGCCCGCACACGGGCCTGTTCAATCTTGAGCGCCGCATCGTCCGGATGCAGCCGCAGCGCCTCCTCGATCACGTCCCTGCTTTCAGCCAGCCGCCGCAACGCCACCAGACTGCGGGCCAGTCCCAGCCGGGCCGCCAGTGAAGTCCCCTGCCCGTTCATCGCGGCGCGATATCTCGGCAACGCCGCTTCGTGCTGCCCGGTCTTTTGGAGACAATCGCCCAGCCCCAGCGCGGCCTCCACGTTGGCGGCGTCGCGGGCCGTCACGCGTTCGAACTGGGGTTGCGCCTCCCGATACCGGCCCGCCCGCGCCAACTGCTGCGCGGCGGCCATCGCCGCCCGGGGCTCCGCCGGGAAAGCACGCGCCGCCTCCAGGGCCGCCTCCAGCGCGCCCGCGGAATCATGCGAGGCGTTCAACGCTTCCAACCGCAGCAGATGCGTGTTCAGATCGGCGCCCGCCCCGGCCGCCGCCGTCTTGAGAATCGCGGCCGCGCGCGCCGCCTCGCCAGTGCGCAGCAGGGCAGTGGCGTACAGGCTCGCCGCGCGCGGCGACACATCGCCCGCCTGCCAGACGCGCTCAAGCGATGGAACCGCTTCTCCATACTGCTGATTCATCACCGCCGCCAGGCCGTGCGCCAGGTTCGCCTCCACGGACTGCGGCAGCAGTCGAACCGCTTCCCGCAACGCAGGCAGAGCCTGTTGGGTCCGCCCCCCGCGCAGCAGCGCAAGACCCAGATTGTGTTGAGCCTGAAAGTGTTCCGGCTTGCGCTCGACCGCCGCGGCAAAGATCCGGACGGCATCGCCTTCCAGCCCCGCGCCGCCGAACAGCACACCCAACGCCACCAGCGAATCAGGTTCCGGCTGGGCGCGCGCAGCGATCTTCTCCCCCAGTGCGCGTGCTTCCTCCGCCCGCCGCCCCTCAATCGCCTTGGCCACGGCGATTAGAATCTCCACATCTTCGCGATTCGCGTCCTTCAGCCGGGCCGCCGTCTCCAGCGATTCGCGCGCCAGTTCCGCCTGTCCCAGTTGCTGGCGCAAACGTCCCAGCCGGTAGTGCAGATTGCTGTCCCAGGGCTCGGCGCCCAAGGCCGTCGAAAGCAGGGGCACGGCTTTCAAAGGCTGGCCCGCCGCCGCATACGCCGCCGCCAGTTGCGAGGCCGAATCCATCACACGCACCGGTTCCAGCCACGTCACCGCCTCGGCGGGCTTGTTCTCCGCCAGCGCGATCCGCCCCAGAAAATAGCGCGAGTAGTGAGCCGGAGGGGCCGCCCGCACCACGGCCAGAAAATGCCCGCGCGCCGCCGGATACTGCTTCAGACGGAACTGCGCATATCCCAACCGGTAGCGTACCTCGGAGTTCGTGGGCTCAAGCTTCAAGGCGCGCTCAAGCAGTGGAACTGCCTCGGTGAACTTCTCCTCGGCGGCCAGCTTTCCGGCCCGGGCTGCCAGCGCGCCCGCATCCTGGGCACGCACCAGCGCCGCCACTGCCAGCCACAGGAGTCCTTTCGTCACCCCACCACTGTATCGCCCTTGACCAGGGTGAGAAAATACCCACACGGGACATGCTGGCCACGCTCGCACTTCTTCTTGTCAGTCAGGCTGCCGATCCCCTGGCGCGTGCCCGCGCTCTGTTCGAACAACGCGACTTCCCCGCCGCTGAGCGAGCCTTCCGCCTCATCGCCACCCGCCAGGCTCGCCTTTATCTGGCCCGCACCCTGATCGAGCAACAACGCACAGCGGAGGCATTGGCGGAGCTTGAAACCGCCCTCGCCGGCCAGCCCGATGAGGAGATCCGCTTCCGTGCGGGCGAGATCCTGCGGGACCTCGCCTCACGCCGCCTCGCCGCGCTCCATCGCCAAGCCCCCGATTCCGCCGCGGTTCTCGAAATCACCGGCTCGAATCTGGAGCGTACCGGCCAGCCGGACGAGGCCCTGCGCCTGTACCGGGAAGCGGCCCGCCGCCAACCCGCGCGCCCCGGCATCCACTACCGCATCGGGGCCCTTCTCTGGCGCCGCCGTGAGCTCGACGCCGCGCTTGAAGCCCTGCGTACCGAACTGCGGCTCAGTCCCCATCACGGCATGGCGAACCTGCGCCTGGGCCAGGTCCTGTTGGCGCGCGATGAGGCCGAACCGGCCATTGCGCCCTTAGAACGCGCCGCCGCCGCGATCCCGGGCACCGCCGAACCCGGCCGGGAGTTGGGCAAAGCCTACCGTAAGGTGGGCCGCGCCGCCGATGCCCGGCGGGTCTTCGAGCTCACCGCCAAGGCATACCCCACCGACGATCAGATCCACTTTCTTCTTGGCACGCTCTATCGTGATCTGGGTCTCACGGCCGAGGCGCAGCGGGAACTGCGCCAGCACGCCGCGATTCTTGCCAGGCGGTCCACCGGGCGCGCTCCCGCTCCGCCTGCGCCGGCTGGCCCGCCGCCGAAAGCGCCGTAACCAGCAGTTCATGCGCCGCCTCGGAGGCCGGATCCGCTTCAACGGCTTGCGCTGCCGCCGCGGCCGCTTCCGCCGCCTGCCCGCGGCCCAGCAGTACGCTGGCCAGCGCGATCGGCGGCTCGGCATCCCAGGAATACCAAGCCATGGCCACACGCAGCCGTGCCACCGCCACATCCCAGTCCCCGGCGCCCGCCGCCATCAAACCCGCCAGGTGATGCGCCCGTGCATCGGCCGGCGCCAGCTTCAATTCCGCTTCCAGCATCGCCCGGTCCCCGTTCAACCGGCCCAACTCGCGGCCCGGTCCGGCACGCCGCGGCGCCAGACGCTTCGACTTCTCGAAGTACTCCTGCGCTCCGGCGCGATTGCCCTCGGCCTCAAGAGCGTACCCGTGAATCTGATAGCCGGCAGCCGAGTCGAACCGGTGCTCCGCCACATGATTCCACAGGGCGGAAGCGTGGTCGCCGTACGTCCTGGCAGCCAACTCCAGGGCGTCCACGTGCCCCGGCCGGCGGGCCAGCAGCTCTTCCAGGGCTTGCAACCCGGCCAGTGTCTTCCCCAGTGCGATCCGCGCCGCCCCCAGCCAGTAGCCAGCTTCGTCCAAGCCCTGCCCCGAAGCCCGCCCGTGGGCGCGCTCGAGACACACCAGCGCTTCGGTGAACCGATTCGTGCGGTAGTAGCCAATGCCCAGGAACAGGTCCGAAGTCCATAGCGCCGGATTCAACTTCAGGGCCTGTTCAAAGGACCGGATCGCCCCGGGAAAATCGTTCCGAAGGTGCTGTTCCAGACCCAGCCGCTGCCACGCCTCGGCATCGCGAGGCTGCGCCAACAAAATCAGGATCCACAGAGCCATTCCGATAGAGGCCAGTATACCCGGCTGGCAAAGTCCGTAAGCTCGTCACAAACTGCCCTGGAAACACGAACCCCACCCGGGCGGTTGTCCGCCGGGTGGGGTCCGTGCCTCCGAGCGTGGGTGCTCGCTTACGGCATCACCTTACCGGTGTAGAGGGACGCCAGGGTCGCTGTGCCATCCCAACTCACCGTCGCGGTTGCGCTGGAACAGAACAACTCGTCCCCACGTCCACTTTCTTCCTGCAACACTTGTCGCGGGAGTTCGCATCCAGCCGAACCACGAAGGTCAGTTCCAGCGTTTGGCCGGCGCTGAATGCTCCCAGATCCAGGACCACGTTTCGGGCACCGCCAGTCATGGGGCACTCGAAGGTGAAGAGCAATCTGGTCTTGTGGACCATCGCGATGCAGTGGAGCCGGACGTCGTGCCGTCGAGCAGGTTCGGTTTGGCATGACAAATCCTAGGAACATGTTCTCGCCGGCGGGCATGGTGTACTTGGTTGAGAAGGAACTGGTGCCTGAGGCGAATACACTTCATGGGGTAAACTCCGTCCGCGGAACCGAAGCCGAACTGTCTGGTTGCCTGGAGCGGCCGGCTTCTTTAGCCTGATCGCTTCCCTTCAATAGTGCACTGACTCTTCGCCTCGTTTCATCGCTGCCGGAAAAAACTTGGGTGGCACGAGAACATTTTTCCGGGAAGTGCGGCTAACGCTCCACCTGCACCAAGCAGGGGGCCTGCGGTATAGGTAGACATGATGGCCAACCAAATCCTCACCCGCCGCGCCGCCCTCGGCGCCCTCGCCGGCTCTCTCGCCGCGCAGCAGCCGCCAGCTGTCTCCCCGGTCCCCACGCCACGCGACTGGAGCGGAAAGCAGCCCATCCAATACCCGGACCCCGACATCGTCGCGCTCGACCCCCGCTTCCGGCCCTACATCATCGGCAACACCTCCATCAAGCGGCTCCACATTGGAACCTCCTGGGCCGAAGGGCCAGCCTGGAACGGCGTCGGCAAGTATCTTGTCTGGAGCGACATCCCGGCCAACGTGCAACTGCGCTGGATCGAAGACGACAACCGCGTCACCGTCTTCCGCAATCCCGCCAACTACAGCAACGGCAATACCTTCGACTATCAGGGCCGCCAGCTTTCCTGCGAACACGGCGCCCGCCGCGTGGCTCGGTACGAACCCGATGGGACGGTCACCACCATCGCCAGCCACTTCGAGGGCAAGCCGCTCAACTCACCGAACGATCTGGTGGTCCACCCGGACGGCTCCATCTGGTTCACGGACCCGCCCTACGGCATCAACGGAAACTATGAAGGCTACAAGGCGGCAAAGGAATTGAAGGAAGCGGTCTACCGGGTTGATCCGGCCTCCGGCCGCGTGACCAAGGTCACCGATGAAGTCAGCGCGCCCAACGGCATCTGCTTCTCCCCGGACTACAAGCGCCTCTACATCGCCGATACCGGCGCGCAGGGTCGCGACTTGAAGGTGTGGGACGTGGATGGCGTTACGCTGCGCAACACGCGGCGATTCATTCTGCTCGACATTCCCGGCACCGGCGCCCCCAGCGCGGCCGACGGCATCCGTTGCGATGCCGATGGCAACCTTTGGTGCGGAGCGCGCCCCGGGGTTCAGATCGTACATCCCTCAGGCGAGCGCATTGGCATGATCCGGTTGCCTGAAACCTGCGCCAACGTTTGCTTCGGCGGACCCCGGCGCAACCGCCTCTTCATGACCGCCAGCCAATCCCTCTACTCGGTCCACGTCCAGACGCGTGGCGCCCATATCGCTTAGCTGGGCATGCGAGCCAGGCGGTATCCGGCATACCGCATCTCGGATTCGGACTTCACCGTCTTCACCAGCAGAATCTTGACGTCGAACCGGATCAACTGGTGTTCCAGCATCCAGACCCCCGGGGCCACCGGCATCCGCGTGAGCATGAACTGAGTGCCCTTGGCGATCCGCGCCAGAAATCCGCCCACCGAGACCGTGTCGAATACCTCGGCTTCCATCTTCCGGAACTGGCCATCCGCCCGGTCGATCCACAGCTTGCCGCGCGTCTTCTCAAACACCCGCGCCTGGGTGCTCTTGGCCCGGTAGCCCGGTTTGGGAGCCATCTGGAACACCAGCGTCTCGCGCCCTCCCACACGCTCGATGGGCAAGGGCGTGTAGGTGAGCGCATCCGGCATCTCCTTCAGAAACTCAAGTTCACGAAGCCGCCGCCGGGTTCGTTCCTCCGCTTGTTTGGCCCGCTCCGCCGGCGCCAACTTGGCCTGTTCGGCCTCCCATTCGCGATGCTTGGCAAGTTGCAGATCCAGTTCATCCTTGGGAACCGGCGCCCCGTCGCGCTCCACCACCCGGGTCATGAAGGTGCCGTCGACGACGTCCCGCACCGTTTTCAGGCTCGATTTCGACTTGAGGCCGCCGTTGGACTCGAATTGCCGGCGCTCGCTGGACATGGAAAAGGCATAGTCCTGCAGTGCTCGCTGATTCTTTTCATAAAGTTCCAACGCCCGGCGGACGATCTCCTGCGGTGTCTGGGCAGGAAGGGCGGCGGCGGCCAACAACAGAACGAGGGCTCGCATTTGTGTATTCAATGGACGCAGGTTCCCCATCTCACGGTTCAGAAAATCATACCCTGAAAAGAACAGATGAAGGTCATTCACTCCCGGAAGCTGATATCCACACCGGTTTTCAACGTGTTCCACGACCGCATTGAGGACTCCGCCTCACGCCCGGCAGAACGGTTTATCGTGAACCACTCCGGGGGCGCCGCCGTGGCTCCCGTGGACCACCGGGGGCGACTGCTCCTGGTGCGCCAGCATCGTTGGGCCGTGCGGGACTACGTGTGGGAGCTGCCGGCGGGCCGGCTTGACCCGGGTGAAAATCCCCTCAGGGCGGCCAAGCGGGAACTGATCGAGGAGACCGGTTACCGGGCCAAGAGTTGGACCTCTCTGGGCGCAATTCTCGCCAGCCCCGGCTACACCTCAGAGATCATTCATCTCTACCTCGCCACCGGACTCACCCAGGGCAAACGCCGCATCCAGGAGGATGAGGACCTGGAACCCGGCTGGTTCACCCCTCGCCAACTCGACCGCATGGCCGCTGAAGGCGAACTGGGAGACGCCAAGACCCTAACTGCTTACCTGCTCTGGAGACGCTTTCATCGGACGGCCCACCGTCTCCCTTGATCGCCGGCCCGCAACTGGAGCGGCCCCGAATCGTTTTCGAACGGCACGGAGACCGCGGTTCTCGCCTCAGCCACCAACCACCGGAAGCACTGTGCCGCTGGCGGACAGCGCTCTGGTGGCGGCAGTTTTCGCCTATGCGGGATACGGGTTGGGTGGGGGTAAGCGAGCCGCCTAACCTGTAAGGCCCGCCAGCTTCTTCTCAAGGAAGGCCAGGCACCCCGGCACCTGTGCCCGGCTCAATCCATGCAACAGGAGCGGACCGCTGAAGCCCTGGTCGCGCAACAGGCGCAGGTAGAGGCTATAGTCCAGAAGGCCCTCGCCAGCCGCCTTGTGCCCCGCGTCGCCGTCATGATCCAGGTCCTTTGCGTGCGCCAGCACGATGTCCTTGCCCACCAGGGAGAACGCCTCCTGCAGAATCTCCGTCATGCGCGGCAGGGTTCCGGCGGGGAACAGATTCGCGGCGTCCAGGGTGACCTTGAGATAGGGAGAGCCCACTTCATCCAAGATCTGCCGGGCCTTCCGGGCGGAGCTGACCACGTTGTTCACTTCCGGCTCAAAGGCCAGCACGGATTTTGTCTGCCGGGCGATCTCTACCGCCTCCCGAACGCACGCCGCCATGTCACGCCACGCCTCCGCCGAGCCGTTCTCCGGGTGGGGCCGCCACATGCTGGCCGCATTGCGTGTTCCCGTGCAGATGTGAATCGGCGTCCCGGGAAACGCCTCGGCCAGCACGCGAAGCCGCCGCAGGCCCAAACGGCGTTGCTCCTCGCCGGGATGACACATGTTGAACGTGCCCTGCACGCTCGCAATCTTCAGACCGCGGGCGGAGGCTTCCCGATGGAATCGCTCCGGCAGCCCGGCGGGGATTTCGTCTGGCATGCCAGGGAGCCCGGCACAGCTCATATCCACCTGCACACAGGCCAAGCCGTGCGCCTTGGCCTCATCCAGCCGTGCCTCGAGCGTTCCGGTTGTGTACGTGCCGTTCAGCAGAATGCCGATCATTGGCCGTGGCCCCCGCGCGAACGAACTCTCGGCCGCAGCCACTCCGGCCATCGCCAAGAAGCGCCGCCGGTTCCATCCCGTGTATCCCACAAGCCGCATGCACACCTCCAAGCCGTCACATCTGTTTCAGTTCGCTAAATCAACAGCGCGTCGATCTCGCCCTCGCTCGCCACCATGCTCAGGCGCAGGCGGAGGAAGGCGTAGAAGGCCTTCGAATCCTTGAACCGGACCCGGCTGGTATCGATCAAACCGGTCAGGGCAGTGGTGTCGCCACCCCTGAGCTTCTTGAGGTGGCCCGCCTCGTTCTTGCCTTTTGTCGACTTATGCGAAGCCTTCTTCTTCGACTTCCACGCATAGGTCTGATACGGGTGCAACTCCATGATCTTGCGAATCGCCGCCAGCGTTGATTCGTAGTCCGCATCGCCCGGGTTTTCGAGGGCGTAGTAAATGTTGCCGTAGAGGGTGTTGTACGCTTCCAGGTATCGTTCGACGCGGGCGTCCTTGAGAGCCTTGGCCGGCAGTTCGTTTTGCAGAAGCTCCAGGATGTCATCGGGATGGGGCACCTGCTCGTTGAACAGGTCGTCCAGGCCGTCCCAGTCATCGACCGCGGTTACCTGGCTGATCCCGAACGACACCAGCCCGTGAGCAACGGTATGAGGGCCCTGGGGCGTTCCGGTCAGTTGGCTGGTGGGGCGGGTCAGCATGTGGGTGTACATGGTGTTGTACCGCTCATCGGCGCGCTGGATCGTGCGCGAGGGCCCGGCCGCCATGGGCTGCACCGTACCCCGCCAGGGGATCGCCGGCCGGTAGACCATGGGCGCCGGGTGGCGCTGCAAGATCGCCGGCCTCAGCATCGGCCGCGCCGCGGGCGGCGGAGCCATTTTGGGCTGGACCGCCTGGCCCAGCCTCATCTCCGGGCCCTGCGGCGTCATCTCAACCTGGCGGAAACCCAGCTTCCGGTACATCTCCGTCAGAGCCGGGGCGGGAGCGCCGCCGGGGCCGGGATGCGCCAGCAGACTCACCGTCGAGATTCCACGTGTCCGGGCGGCCTGAACAGCCCTCTGAACCAGACTCGAACCAATCGAATGCCGCCGGTACTCGGGAGCAACATGGAGGTTCTTGATCCGCGCCTGCCCCTGGTTGAAATCGATCTCGACCTGGCCAACCGGAACGGGCTTCCCAGCCACAACCGCTTCGATTCGCTGCGTCCCGTTCAGGGAAGAGACCCTGGCGTTCCATTGGGGGGGCGCGGATTTGGGCCGGCTCGGCGGAGTCATCAGTCGAGATCCTATCACGCCTGAGCCGTGGCTCGGCAAGTTGGAGGAATCGAACAGGACTCCAGGCCGGACCAAGTCAGCCTGAAAGTTCAAGATGCGTCTTGCCATTTCCGGGAATTGTGTTGTAGTGTAGAGTCTATTGAGCGGGCGCTAGTTTCTTGGGGTGCTCACCCATCTCCCTTCTAGAAACATGGAGATAGCGTTGCCGCACCAATCGAGAGGAATGTGAGATGCCTTGTCATAGTATGGCGCTGGTCCGTTGTGTCCGGCGGTTAATGCTTCTAGCCGGTTTCTGGACACCAGCAGCGCTCGCGAGCCCCGTTGCGTTGGGCGTTCTATCCTACAACGAACTGCTGCCGGGGGCACCGGGAGAAGGAGTTAACTACTTCTCTCTGCTCAATCTCACCGGCGACCCATCGGCTGGAGGATGAGCCGCTGACCCCGACTTTCCGGTGTATTCTTCGCTTGTCTTCTCAGAGCTGAAGCTAATCATAGCGATTGGCGGCACTGAGGCGGAGTTCCTGTTGCCGGATTTGCCCGCCGGCGATCTGGGTGTCTTGCTTGAACTGCAGTTCGTCAACGACGTGCTGATCGACTACGCCTTGCTCAGTGGACGCGTGAGTTCCAGGAACCTGCAAATCGGACCCTCGGGTTCGGAGGTGCTCGCCACGGACCTGTTCACCGCCGGTCTGTGGTCATCAAGTTCGTCCGGCTTATCGCCTGGAACCGATTTGACGGTGCTTACCATCTCCACCGCGGCATCGAGCACGATCCCGGAACCTGGATCACTATTCCTGGCTGCTTGCGGCCTGGCTGCATTGTTGGTGTCCGGCCGCAACGCCCGGCGCGCAAATCGGGGCTAACGAACCATGTCTCGCTCTTCTTGCAGGCTAGCCATGGCGATGGCATTCTTGCCGGCCGGTTCCGCGTTGGCGCAAACAGTGTCCCTTCAACCCGCCGCTAGTCCGTCCACAATCCGGCCAGGTCAATCGGCGACCCTCACAGGCAGCGGTTTCCCGGTGGGCACAATCGACGTGGCCACAGTTCAAGTGAGGCTGGAGCCCAAAACTGCGCTCGCCGGACCAGTAGCAACAGTCCCTGCCGCAACTCTCACCACGGTGGCCGGCTCGACGCGCCGCGTCACCTTCTCGCTACCGGCATCGTTCCCGCTGCCGGCTGCCACCGACTATTGGGTGGGCATTCTCACAACAGCCGGCGCTGCCGTTTCGCTCACCACGAGCACCAGGTCAACCCTACGAATTGAAGCCGGGACCGCCACCTGGACCCTCGATCCGGCCGAAGGGTTTCCTGGCCAAGCGCTGAGCGTCAGGATCACGGCACCAGTCAACACGTTTTCCCCAAACCTCACCACCGCCAACTTCGGGCCGGGCATTCGCACCGGCGGCGCACCGGCGGCTCAGATGGGTGTTCTGAGCGTGAGTTCGACCAATCAAGCCATGGCGAGCTTGGCGGTTGACCCGGACGCTGCCTTGGGACCACGGGATGTCACCATTCGTATCGGGACTATCGAGCTTGCGCTGCCCGGGCGGTTCCGGATCGTGGCTGCACCGCCCACCCCGCCGCAAAGCACGGCGCCGACTCTCGTATCGATGACACCGGCACTCGCTGCGCCCGGCGCGACTGTAGTGCTCTCAGGGACAGCGTTTCCCACCGTGGCGATCGTGCCTGCTAAGGTGACCGTCCGGTTGAACCCGGTGGTGACCGGGTCGTCGCCCCAGGTGACCACCACCGCCACCTCCCTCACCCCGCTGACCGGCTCAACCAGCCGGGAGCTTGGTTTCATCGTCCCGGCCAGCCTGAGACCCTCGGCCCCGGTCCAGTATCAGGTGAGTGTGATCGGAACCACGGAAACAGGCGTTGCCTTCACATCGACCAACTTCCTGCTTCTCACGGTGACTCCGTCTGGTGGAGCGCCGCGCATCCTTTCGTTGAATCCAAGTTCCGGTAATCCTGGTCAAACCCTGACCGTACAGATGGCCGTCGAGGGCTTCGGCGCGAATCCCGCCGGCCTACGCGTCTCATTTGGCTCGGGGATTTCCGTTGGCGGAGATGCAGAGGGGGCATATGGCCCGGTCACCGCAACCGCGAACACCCTCACCGCCGTGCTCAGGATAAGCCCGACGGCGGCCCCCGGTGCGCGCGCGGTAACGGTGGTAAGCGGCAATCAGGGCTATCAGGCGCCGGTTCCCTTTACGGTCGGCGCATCCCCGGTTCCTCTGGTCAGTTCGATTGAGCCGAACTCCGCTCAGCCCGGAGCCTCGGTTTCCTTGCGCATCCGCGGGATCAACACCGGCTTTGCCGCCGGCAGGGTTCAGGTCTCTTTGGGTGAAGGGATCACAGTGTCGAACGTCACCGTCGTCTCGCCGGTGGAACTCACCGTTCCGGTGCAAGTGGCGGCCACCGCAGGGCCCGGAGCCCGGACACTCACAGTCACCGTTGATGGCCGCATACTGACTATGGCGAACGCCTTCACGGTGGGCCTCAGCGGTCGGTTAATCTCGCTCACGCCGCCCACCGGATCCACTGGACTTCAGGTCCCGATCACCATCACCGGACAAGGCACAGCTTTCCAGATGTCCGGCTTGACCGTCAATCTTGGGTCCGGCATCAACGTGGGCTCCATTGTAGCTACGAGTCCGACAGTGCTGACCGCTCGCGCGGAGATACTCCCAACTGCCGTCCCAGGGCCTCGCACGCTCACCGTGGCCTACGGTGCACAATCGCTAACCTTGCCCAACGCATTCGCCGTCACGGGACCCACGATCACCATTCTCACACCCAGCAGCCTCAGCTTCGTCAACACCCCGGCAATCACCGTGACGGGCAAAGTTTCCGATCCTAGAGCGACGATTGCCGTGAACGGCGTAGCGGCTCCCAATACGGGAGGCAGCTTCACCACCTCCATCCCCCTGCAGGAAGGCAACAATACGATCTCGGCCGTCGCAACGACTCCGGAAGGGGCGGCCGTTTCAACCAGCATCCAGATCACCCTCGACACCACACCGCCACGGGTTACCATCCTGTCTCCTTCGCCTAGCCAGGAGACCACCGAAGCCACGGTGACCGTCGCCGGATCGGTGAACGATATCGTGGTCGGCACCGTCAACGATCAGGAAGCGCAGGTGACCGTCAACGGTATCCGGGCGGCCGTCAGCAACCGGACCTTTGAAGCGCGCAACGTGCCTGTCTCCCTGGGAGCCAATGTCATACGTGCGGAAGCCCGTGACCGCGTTGGCAATCCGGCTTCGGCCTCCGTCTCAATCATTCGCAAGGCAGCCTCGCTGTTGAAGATGGCCGTGCTCTCAGGGAACTCCCAGTCAAGCTCCGTAGGCTCGGTTCTGCCGCAGCCACTAGTGGTCCGGCTGACCGACGACTTTGATCAACCGCTCGCCGGCCGCTCCGTCTTCTTCCGCGTCGCATTGAATAATGGCATGGTCGGCAATGTCTCTACCGACGCAAGCAGTACCGCGGTTGAAGTGAAGACGGACACGAACGGCCAGGCCCGAGCCTTCTGGAAACTGGGCGAACGCTCCGGCGCCGGCAACAATCGCGTGGAGGCCTACTCCACCGGCCTGACCGCTCCGGCGGTGTTCAACGCCAGCGGAGTGAATGGCTCCCCGGCGCGGATCATAGTCGATTCCGGCTTGAACCAATCCGGCGCCGTGAATGACAAGCTTCCGTTACCCTTTGTCGCTGTGGTGACCGACGCGAACCACAACCGGCTGGGTGGGGTTCCCGTGAAGTTCACCGTGCGCAGCGGCGGCGGCAAGATTAACGGTGTCGCCGAAACCACCTTCACGTCCGACAGTGACGGCCGCGTTGCGGCGTTGCTGGAACTGGGGCCGAACGAGGGGCCGGAGAACAATGAAGTAGTCGTCAGCTTCGAAGGCAATACCAGTTCGCCGGCCATCTTCACCGCGTCCGGCCGTATTCCGAAGTTGCTGGCCGATACGCGTGTTACCGGAACAGTTTTCGACAACGCCAACAACCCCATAGCCGGCGTAACCATGAGGCTCTACCGGCTTCAGCAGGGTACCACAACGAACCTGCCCGTACAGGTAGGCACCCCAGTTGTCAGCAACGGCAAGGGTTACTTTGAGATGGTGGGGGCGCCTGTTGGTGTGTTCAAGCTGATGGCTGATGGAACCACCGTCGCCGGCGCCAAGAAGTATCCGACGCTTGAATTTGACTTGACGGTGGTCTCCGGCAACAACAACTCGATTGGCATGCCGATCTACCTGCCGGCGCTCGACACCGTCAACCGGTTGTGCGTGGATGAAACTACGGGCGGGACACTCACGCTACCGGATGTGCCCGGGTTCTCGCTCACTGTGGCGGCGGGCTCCGCCACCTTCCCCGGCGGCTCCAAGAAGGGTTGCGTCTCGGTCACCCCAGTGAACATCGACAAGGTACCCATGACCCCGGGCTTCGGGCAGCAGCCACGCTTTGTGATCACCATCCAACCCGTCGGTACCCAGTTCAACCCTCCCGCCGCCATGACGATTCCCAATGTGGATGGCCTGAAGCCGCGGGCAACTACGGAGATGTACAGTTATGACCATGACTTGGCCAGCTTTGTCTCGATTGGACCGGGTGTAGTGAGTGAGGATGGGTTGCTTGTGCAGACAGCTCCCGGAGCCGGCGTGCTGAAGGCTGGCTGGCACTGTGGGGGGGACCCTGCACCGCCGGATGGTGTAGCTGCCGATTGCCCGGAATGTCGGTACTGCGTCGGCAATAGGTGCGTGCCCAATCCGGGGCAGAATCAGCAGTGTTGTCAACAGATTGGCCTGTGCTCCGCAGGGAACTGCCGGAAGGAGGAGATCTGCCGCGGTTTGCATGGACCGCCATACATTCGCGTCATCTACGACAACGGCTCCATATTTTGTGACCCTAGAACTATCTTCGTAGGATACACCCTTTTAAAGGAGTTTAATTTTCCGGAAAATCTAACCGTTCGAGGTTCGTTGTGCGGGAAGGGATCCTGCAACTGGGGATTAGATGGAGTCGAGCCACCATTCACGATAGTCACTGGAGTATGTTATGCGAAGATGGCTGGAAAACTGGACATATTAATGAGTGCATAAGTAGGTAGACATCTGGTAAAATGGATCATGCCCAAGCGAGATGCCCGATCTCTTGATCACAAGACCTTGGAAGAGATCCGCATCCGCGCCGTCGAGCGAGTGCAAGCGGGCGAGAGTC